>Ga0335078_10005462_pt1 | contig 18787 bp, 17 predicted proteins | sample Lox_Sample_32_FD_206711 | JGI IMG/M metagenome (GOLD analysis project Ga0335078, IMG submission 206711) | Soil microbial communities from Loxahatchee National Wildlife Refuge, Florida, United States - Lox_Sample_3.2 | ecosystem: Environmental > Terrestrial > Soil > Wetlands | place: USA... | reverse complement strand
GGCTGCGGCAGCACGGCCCAGACGGCCTTGCCGTGGCCCTCGATCGGGCTCCATCCCCATACGTGACTGAGCGCGTTCACGATCTGCAGGCCCCGGCCGCTTTCCTTGACCCAGTCGGGCTGGCGCGGTGCCGGCGCAGCGTCGCTGGCGTCGATGACGGCGAGCATGACTTCGCCCGCCCGGCGGAGCAGGCACAGCCGCAGCACCGCATGATCGGCGGGTGCGCCCGTCCCGGCGGGGTCACCCGCGGCGGCCCGGGCCGCGTAGCCGGGGCGGGATCCGCTGCCGGCCAGCGCGCTGCCCCAGGCGGCCCGGGCCCGCGCGCCCGGATACCCGTTCGTACCGCGGGCGTGCGCGGCCCCCGCGGGCCCGCCGGGCCCGCCGCCCTCATGCGTCCCGTGCTGGACCGCGTTCACGACCAGTTCGCCGATGATCGTCTCCGCCTCGTCCGCGAGCTGGCCGCAGCCCCAGGAGATGAGAACCTGCCGGGTGAAGTGCCGGGCCACGCCGGCCGATTCGGGCTGGGCCGCCAGGACGCGCGAGGTAACAGCCGGCGTTTCCCACCATGCGGACGGGACGGGCAGCAACCGGGGAGGGGCCGGGCCCGGATCGGCTCCCGCGGACCCGCTTACAGCCAAGTCGACACTCCCGGTTCCGGGGACGACGCAGACCGCCGGGAGCCCTCATTGACGGTCCAAGCGATGTCATCGCAGGTACGGAGGCATTTTTGTCGCAGTCTATGAGTACCCGTCATCCCTATGCTGCCTGATACATTGTGCAAGTGCAAGGCCGAATGCACGTTCATTTGAATGTGCACAAAGCGATTGTATCGGCAGAGAGCCATGCACACGGGGTTTGGGGCGCTCATGAGAAACGGCGCCCACGGCACGAAAGCAGGGCCGGCTTAGCCCGGCGACGCCCGGGAGGCCTGGCCGGGGCGGCCATGGACGGGCGGCGCCATATTCGGGCCGGCCTGCGGATTAGCACGTGGGGCACACGGCCGGCGCGGCGGCCCAGACGGGGACCTGGACGCGCGGGCAGGGGGCTCGCGTTTAGTTAGTGACACCAATACGGGAGACATGTCATGGATGAGCCGTACAACGGGATGCCAGCCTCGGCGCTTGGCCGCCTCACCTGGCTCAAGAGCAGGCACAGCAACCCGAGCGGTAACTGCGTCGAGGTTGCCTGCCTGGCGAATGGCGAGATCGCGGTCCGCAACTCCCGCCATCCGGCGGGCCCCGCGCTCGTCTACACCCAGGCCGAGATCGCCGCGTTCCTGCAGGGCGCGAAGGACGGTGAGTTCGACCGGGTCGTTTCGTAACCAGCCGCCGGCCGCCGGCACCACGCGCCACCGCAGGACCCGCGTGAGCCGACCGTAAAGCCGGGCCCTGCGCACGTTCGTTCGCCCTGCTCATCGCGATCTTGCACCCGCGCACCGCGCTGTGGACGGTCCATGCGCTAACCGTGTGCTTAACTTCTTAGTAACGAAACGGCGCGTCAAATTGTGATGTGCACTCTTTGCAATGCCAAGATCACGTGGAAGACTTGGCCACGCGCTGTTGTTTGACAACGACCGAGGGGTGGCGATGAGCGCGTCTGAGGGCGTCGCCTGGGAGGGCCCGGTCCGCAGTTTCGGTCGCCGCGCGAGCGGCCCGACCGTGCAGAGGATCGTACTAGGTGCACAATTGCGGCGGCTGCGAGAGTCCCGCGACATTACGACAGAGCGGGCCGCCGCGGCGATCCGCGGCTCGCATTCCAAGATCAGCCGGATGGAGCACGGCCGGGTCGGCTTCAAGGACCGGGACGTCAGCGACCTGCTCACCCTGTACGGGGTCACGGATCCGGAGGAACGCGCGGGCCTGCTGGCGCTGGCCCGCGAGGCCGGTAATCCCGGCTGGTGGCACGACTTCGGCGACCTGCTGCCGCACTGGTTCGAGCCGTACATCAGCCTTGAGGCCGCCGCATCCGTGATCCGGAACTACGAGGTCCAGTTCGTTCCCGGGCTGCTGCAGTCCCCGTCCTACGCCCGGGAAGTGATCCGCCTCGGGTTCAGCTCGATCACCGACGAGGAGCTGAACCGGCGGGTCGAGCTGCGGCTGGGACGGCAGCGGCTGCTGTCCAGACCGAACGCGCCCAAGATCTGGGCCGCGCTCGACGAGGCGGTGCTGCGCCGCCATATCGGCGGCCCCGCCGTCATGCGCGAGCAGATCGGGCACCTGATCGAGATGGCCGCGCATCCCCGGGTGACGCTGCAGGTCGTCCCGTTCCGGGTGGGCGGGCACTCGGCGGCCGGCGGCCCGTTCTCGATCTTGCGCTTCGCCGAGCCCGAGCTGTCCGACGTCGTCTACCTCGAGCAGCTGACCAGCGCGCTCTACATCGACAAGCCGAGCGAGGTGGACCGCTACCTGGAAGTCATGGAGCGTCTCTGCGTCCAGGCGGAGACCGCCCCCGACACCATCACCTTCCTGGAGAAAGTCCGCAGCGAGCTGACCTAGCCGCGATACTCAGTACTTGAGAAGCAGTTTCACCGCGGCGAGCCGGGGCCCCGGGCCCGGCTCGCCGGCGTGCCACCACGCCGGGCGCGAACCGCACCGGGGGGTTCCGGGGTCGCCCCCCGGGCCCAGCATGCCCCCCGGGCCAATCAATGCGGCGACCCGGGCAGGCCGACGTCGGTTTCCGGGACGAGCGTGGGCGTGCTGCGGGTGAGCGTCTCCTTGCGGAAGAACGCGGGCAGCGTTATCCGGCAGTAGATGAACCCCACCACTCCCGCCAGCGCGGACAGGAACGCGATCATGAACACGCCGCCGATCCGCCAGTGCGGGTAGAACGGCATCAGCCATGACGTGAAGCTGTTCTGCGTGGCGACGTCCCAGTCCAGCCACAGGCTCCAGCCGCCCGCGAAGTACATGATCAGCCCGCCCAGCAGCGGGAGCAGCCCGCGCATGAAGAAGTTGCGCGGGCTGGTGAACAGCGTGCGGCGGTAGTACCAGACGCAGGTGAATGCGGTGAGCCCGTAGTAGAAGGCGATGTACAGGCCGATCGCGGTCACCGCGTCGGCGATGACGTTGCCGCCCGACATGTAGTTCAGGGGGATGTACAGCGCGATCGATATCGCGCCCATCGCGATGGTGGACACGGTGGGCGTGAGGTACCTGCCGTGCATCCGGGCGAACGCGCGGGGCAGCGCCTTGTAGACGGCCATCGACAGGGTGGTCCGGGCGGTGGGGAGGATCGTGGTCTGGGTGGAGGCGGCCGCCGAGCTGAGCACCATCAGCAGCAGCAGCCGGGTCAGGAAGACCCCGAAGCCGGAACCGCCGAAGACCGCGCTGCCGAGCACGGACAGCACGTCGCTTGAGTTGTCCGGGTTGCCCAGGCCAATGCCCGTGGTCCCGATGCCGGCGAATGCCTGGGCCGCGAAGATGACCAGCACGTACGTGACGAGCAGCAGGATCGTGGAGATGATCGCGGCCCGGCCGGGCGTCTTGTTGCGGTCCGCTGTCTCCTCGTTGACCGAGACGGCCGTGTCCCAGCCCCAGTAGATGAACAGCATCAGGATCAGGCCGCCGATGAACGCCTGGAAGCTGCTGATGCTGAACGGGTTGAGCCAGGACCAGGAGGGGGTGATGGACACGGGCGGGTGGTGACCGGCGCCCACCCGGATCAGCGCGACCACCGACAGCACCAGCAGCATCGCGACCTCGATCGCGAGCAGCACCCGCTGCAGCCGGGCGGAGACCTCGATGCCGCGGTAGCAGATATAGGTCATCGCGACGATCCAGAGCACGCCGACCAGCAGGACCCACGCACTGGTCGGGTTCTCGCCGATGCCCTTGGCCCCGAACAGCAGGAACACGTACTGCCCCGCGACCTGCGCCAGGCTCGCCATGACGAGCACGTCGGCTGCGATGATGCCCCAGCCGCCGAACCACCCGGTGCGCGGGCCGAACGCCCGGGTGGCCCAGGTGAACGTGGTGCCGCAGTCCGGGTCGGCCTTGTTCAACTCGCTGTAGCCGATGGAGGTGAGCAGCATCGGCACGAACGCCAGCACCGCCGCGATCGGCGACCCGAGCCCGACCGCGGCCACCACCAGGCCGAGCGTTGCGGCCAGGCTGTAGGCGGGCGCGGTCGAGGCCACACCCATCACGATGCTGGATACGAGCCCGAGGGCCCCGGTCTTCAGGCCCTTGTCGAGTTGCTCTTCAGCAGGCCGGATGGCTGGCTCGGCAGCGGTCATGGTGCGACCCCCCTCTGGCGTCACCTGTTGACGACGGTTCTAGCACATGAAACGCCCCGCGACGAGGGTTTCAGTCGCAAAGAGTACATTTTGCCGCTGGATGCGCGGGCAAAAGGCCGATGATCTACGGCATCCGTAGCGCCGAATTCATCGCGACAGCGGGCCGACTGCTGAGGCGGCCGCCGGCCCGGTTGCCCGCCCTGGCCGCCGCGCACGAAGGGCTCACCGCGTGGACGGTGCCGGAGGTCTGGATCGCCGGCGGCCCGGCTCCGGACCACTACGTCGATGTGACCGCCACGTTCCCGCGGAAGATCGCGGCGCTGCGCGCGCACCAGAGCCAGACCGGCCACCTGACGGGCCTCGAGGAGCAGCTCCGTGAGCGCCTCAGTGTCACGGCCGGCCGCGCCGGCCTCGGCGACGGCGCCTCGCTGAGGCCTTCCAGCGGCTCGATACGGGCTGACCGGAAATGCGGCTGACGATGACATCTGCGGGGCCCGGACCCGCGTCCGGGGTCAGCGGACGGCGACCTCGGTGATGGGCAGCGAGGAATCGGCGGGCAGGTCAAGGGGCGAGGCGGGGAGCCCCCGCGTGGCGAGCTCGGCGCCGAGGGCGGCCACCATTGCCCCGTTGTCGGTGCACAAGCCGGGACGCGGGACGCGCAGCTGGATGCCGGCCGCCGCGCAGCGCTCCTCGGCGAGGGCCCGCAGGCGGGAGTTGGCGGCCACGCCCCCGCCGATCACGAGGTGGCCCACCCCGTGCCGCAGGCATGCGGCGACGGCCTTGCGGGTCAGCACGTCAGCCACCGCCTCCTGGAAGGACGCGGCGACGTCGGCGACCGGAACCGGCTCGCCACGGGCGGCGCGCTCCTCCACCCACCGGGCCACGGCCGTCTTCAGGCCAGCGAAGGAGAAGTCGGGCGAGCCATCGTGGATCTTGCCTCGCGGGAACGCGATGGCGGCCGCGTCGCCGGACCGCGCGGCTGCGTCGATCGGCGGGCCGCCGGGGAAGGGGAGGCCGAGCACCCGCGCGACCTTGTCGTAGGCCTCACCGGCCGCGTCGTCGACGGTCGCGCCGAGGGGCAGCACGTCCCCCGCGACGTCGGGCACCAGCAGCAGGGACGAGTGCCCGCCCGAGACGAGCAGGGCGATGACCGGCGCGGGCAGCGGGCCGTGCTCAAGCTGGCCGACCGCCACGTGCGCGGCCAGGTGGTTGACGCCGTACAGCGGCTTGCCCAGGGTCAGCGCGTAGGCCTTGGCCGCGGCCACGCCCACCAGCAGGGCACCCGCCAGGCCGGGGCCGGCGGTCACCGCGACCGCGTCCACGTCAGCCAGCGTGACGCCTGCCATGGCCAGCGCCCGGTCCACTGCCGGGGTCATCGCCTCCAGGTGGGCCCGGCTGGCGACCTCCGGGACGACGCCGCCGAAGCGGGCGTGCTCATCGACGCTGGAGGCGACCGCATCCGCCAGCAGCTCGCGGCCGCGGACCAGGCCGGCTCCGGTCTCGTCACAGGAGGTTTCGATGCCGAGTACAAGCGGGCCGGTCATCGCGCGCCTCCGGCGGGTGCGGTGCCGTCCGCCCGCTGGGCACCCGCCGCCCCGCCCGTCCGGTGACCGGTGCCGCCGCGGGCCGGCCGTGGATCGCGCAGGCCGCGGCGCATCACGATCGCGTCCATCCCGGACGGCTGGTAGTAGCCGTGCCGGATCCCGATATCGGCGAAACCGAACTGGCGGTACAGGCCCTGCGCCCGCGGGTTGTCCGCGCGCACCTCGAGGAACACCTCGGCGCAGTCGTGGCGAGCGGCTGCCGCCAGCAGGTTCGCCAGCAGGGCCGAGCCTATCCCCTGCCCCCAGTGCTCGGCGGCGACGGCCAGCGTCAGCACCTCGGCCTGGCGCCCGCCGGGCAGCATGATGCCGGCGTATCCCACCAGCGCGTTTCCTTCCTCGGCCGCGACGTAGTGACGGCCACGTCCCTGCATGGCCAGCTCTTCCTCGAACATGCCCGGCGACCACGCGTCGTCCGGGAAGATCGCCCGTTCCAGGTCCAGCACGGTCGTCAGATCCGCGGCGCTCAGCAGGCGCACCGGGACGCTCACGGTGCCGTCACCCGCTTCGGCGGGCCGGGAACCCGGGCATCCGGGCGGCGCAGGTACAGCGGCTCCGGCGGCAGCAGCGCGGCTCCCGCCCCGGTCGCGGCACCGCCGGCGGTGCCGCCGGACAGTCGCTTGGCGGCGAGTTCCGCCAGCATGGCGGCGGAGGGGTGCTCGCGCCAGATCGGCTCGCCGAGGTCGCCGGGGTACAGCGTCGCCGCCTGGCCCGCGACCGGGAGCACCGCGGCATCCGGGATCTCCGCGGCACGGCCCACGGCGGGCCCGCTGACCCGTTCTCCCCGCGCCGCGTAACGGGCCCAGTAGAGCTCCTTGCGGCGCGCGTCGGTCACCGCGATGAAGTCCCGGCCGGCCGCGGCGTGCAGCGCGGCGCGCGCGATGACGTCCAGGGTGCAGACCCCGTGCACGGGAACGCCCAGCGTCCGGCCGAACACCCGGGCGGTGACCACGCCGACCCGGAGCCCGGTGTAAGGGCCCGGGCCCACCCCGGCCGCGATCGCGGTCAGGTCACCCGGTTCGGCGCCCGCGTCGGCGATGACCTTGGCGATCGAGGGAGCAAGCAGCTCGCCATGCCTGCGCGCGTCCACCGTGACGGTCTCGGCCAGCACGCGCCGCCCGTCGTGCAGGGCAACGGTCACGGCGGGGGTCGCGGTGTCGAAAGCAAGCAGGAGCACGGATGAACAGCCTAGTTCACCGTGGCGTTGCGCAGCGGCACGGCGGGATCCGCCAGCGCCGCGACGTCCACGGGGGTACCGGAGGCGATGACCCGGCGGCCCTGGCTCGCGTCGGGGGGACGGTCAACCGCGAGCACCGCCACCAGGCGCGGCCCGGACAGCCAGCAGGCCGTCCAGGGCCCGCCGCCGGGGCCGGGTGAGCCGCGCCAGACCAGGCGGTCGGCGGCGCCGTGGTACCCGGCGTATTGCATCATCCGGCCGAACTGCTCAGACCAGGAGTAGGGAACCGGGTCGTAGACGTCGCGGCCGCCGAGGACGTTCGCGGCGGCGACGCGGGGCGCGCGCAGCGCGACGTCCCAGTGCTCGAAACGGAGCCGCCGGCCGTACCGGACGGACAGGAAGGACGCGCAGTCCCCTACGGCGAAGACACCCGGAGCGGACGTCCGCAGGCCCTCGTCGGCGGCCACCCCGTTGTCCAGCCGGACGCCGGAGCCGGCCAGCCACCGTACCGCGGGCCGGACCCCGACCGCGGTGACCACCTCGTCGGCCGGAATCCATTCGCCCCCGGCCAGCGCGAGCCCGCCGTCGTGCACCGACTCGACGGCCCGGGAGGTCCGCAGCCCGACGCCGGCTGCCGCGTACCAGTGCACCGTCTGCGCGCCCACCTCCGCGCCGACCGCGGCGGCCAGCGGGGCGGGCCCGGCCTCGACCACGGTGACGCGGCAGCCGCGCGCGGCCGCGGCGGTGGCCAGCTCGGCGCCGATCCAGCCCGCTCCGACCACGGCCAGCCGGATACCCGGCCGCAGGCGGGCGCGCAATTCCACCGCGTCCTCGTGGGTCCGCAGAAACCGCTGGGGGCCGGGGCCGGGCAGCGCCACCGGTTCGGCCCCGGTGGCGATGACCAGGCGGTCGAAGGGGTAGCCGTCGTGCGCCGTACGGACCACCCCGGCCGCATCGGCTGCCCCGGCGGGCTCGCCGGGGCCGTCCGGGCCGGGCGGCGCCGCCGGGACGGCGAGATCCAGGCCGGTCGCGGGCTCACCGAGGCGCAGGTCGACGTCCAGCGCGGTGAAGTCCGCCCGCAGCGTCGTGTCCAGCGCGGCGCTGATCGCGGCGGCGTCCGGCTCGCCGGCCAGCACCTCGCCGGACAGGACCGGCCCGGCCGGGGCCTGCCCGCCCTGTCCCGGCCGGGCCGGGGCCTGATCGAGCAGAGCCTGCTTGGACAGCGGCGGCCGGTCATAGGGCGGCCGGTTCTCGGCAGCGATCATCGTGATCGGGCCGCCGAAGCCGCGGGCGCGGAGCTCCTGGGCCGTCCGGAGCCCGGCCAGCCCCCCGCCAGCGATGACAACGCGCATGAGAACATAGGCTAGGCCCAACGCGCGGGAGCCCGGTGGAGACCGGACTGAGAGGGAAACTGGCGAGTTTCCGACCGCAGAACCTGATCCGGATCATGCCGGCGAAGGGAGCGCAGCCGTGACAACAGTCATCGTGGCCGGTGGCGGGGTGATCGGCCTCAGCATTGCCTGGCGGGCCGCGCAGCGCGGCTTCAGCGTGACCGTGGCCGACCCCGCGCCCGGCCAGGGCGCCAGCCACGCCGCGGCCGGGATGCTCACCCCCGTCTCCGAGGCCGCCTACACCGAGAAGGAACTGTTCGCGCTCGGCGCCGCCTCGCTGGAGCGCTATCCCGCGTTCGTAGCGGACCTGACCGCGGCCGGGGGTGAGCCGGCCGGGTTCCGCCGGACCGGCACGCTGCAGGTCGGCTACGACGCCGACGACCTCGCCGTCATCGACGAGCTGCACGCCCTGCAGGACAGCCTGGGGGTCCCGGGCCGCCGCCTGACCGCGCGGGAATGCCGCGAACGGGAGCCCATGCTCGATCCGTCGGTGCGCGGCGGCCTGCTGGTCGAGGCGGACGGCTCGGTCGACCCGCGGCGCCTTACCCGGGCGCTGCTGGCCGCGGCCGCCCGCGCCGGGGTCCGGCTGGTGGAGCAGCCCGTCACGGAGATCATCACCGAACCTGACCACGGCGCGGCGCCGGGCGGGATCCCGCCGGGCGGGATCCCACCGGGCGGCGGCCCGGCCAGCCGCCGGAGCGGTCCCGTCCGGGCCCGCGGGGTCCGACTCGGCGGCGGGGCGGCGATCAGCGCGGACTGGACCGTGCTCGCGGCCGGGTGGAGCTCGGTCGCCATCGGCGGGCTCCCCGCGGACTGCACGCCGCCGGTCCGGCCGGTCAAGGGGCAGGTGGTCCGGCTGCGGGCGCCGGACGGCTTCCTGCACCGGTCCGTCCGCGGCATCGTCCGTGGCTCGTCGGTCTACCTGGTGCCCCGCGAAGACGGCGAGCTGGTGGTGGGGGCGACCCAGGAAGAGCTCGGCGCGGACACCCGGGTCACCGCGGGCGGCCTGTGGGAGCTGCTGCGGGACGCGCGGGCGCTGGTCCCCGGCATCACCGAGCTGGAATACATCGAGGCGGTCGCGCGGCTGCGTCCCGGCACGCCGGACAACGCCCCCATCCTGGGCCCGTGCCGGATTCCCGGCCTGGTGCTGGCGACCGGCCATTTCCGCAACGGGGTACTGCTCACGCCGATCACCGCCGACGTCATCACCGGCTACCTGGAGACCGGGCGGATACCCGAATCCGCGGCGCATTTCGGCCTGGCCCGGTTCTTTGCTGACCGGCCGGGGCTGCCCGGGCTACGCGGGCGGCCGGGATGACGGTCACGGTCAACGGGCGCGCGGTGGAGCTGGCTGACGGGGCGACCACCGCCGCGGCCGTCTGGCTGCTGACCGGCGCGTCCGCCGGCATCGCGGTCGCGGTCAACGGCACGGTGGTGCGCCGCTCGGCCTGGGATTCCACTCCGCTGGCCGACGGTGACGAGGTTGAGGTGCTGACCGCGGTGCAGGGAGGCTGAATGGAGGATCCGCTCGTCATCGCCGGCGAGAAGTTCGGCTCCCGGCTCATCATGGGGACTGGCGGTGCGCCCAGCCTCGACGTCCTGGGCCGGGCCCTCGCCGCGTCCGGCACCGAGCTGACCACGGTCGCGATGCGCCGGGTGGCGCCGGGGACCGGGCATTCGGTGCTGGGGCTGCTCGCCGAGGGCGGCATCCGGGTGCTGCCGAACACGGCCGGCTGCCACACCGCCGCCGACGCGGTGCGGACGGCGGAACTGGCCCGCGAAGCGCTGGGCACCGGCTGGGTCAAGCTCGAGGTGATCGCGGACGAGCGCACCCTGCTGCCCGATCCCGTGGACCTGCTGGACGCGGCCGGCCTGCTGGTCGCGCGGGATTTCACCGTCCTGCCGTACACCAATGACGATCCGGTCCTCGCCCGGCGGCTCGAGCAGGCAGGCTGCGCCGCGGTCATGCCGCTCGGGGCGCCGATCGGGTCCGGGCTGGGCATCAGGAACCCGCACAACATCGAGCTGATCGTGGCCGAGGCCGGGGTGCCGGTCGTGCTGGACGCCGGCGTCGGGACCGCGAGCGACGCCGCGATCGCCATGGAACTCGGCTGCGACGCGGTGCTGCTGGCCACCTCGGTGACCCGGGCCCGGGACCCGGAGCTGATGGCCGGGGCGATGCGGCACGCCGTCATCGCCGGGCGATCGGCCCGGCTGGCAGGGCGGGTCCCGCAGCGGCGTTACGCGCAAGCCTCCTCACCATCCGTGAACGGCTGACCGCAAAGCGGTAATCGAGCCCGGCGCGGTTTCACCTGCTCGTACAATTGGCCGCGATGGACACTACCCTCGCGGACCCGTTGGCCGGGCGGCTGCTTGACGGCCGCTACCAGGTCGAAGCGCAGGTTGCGCTGGGCGGCATGGCGACGGTGTACAGCGCCATCGACATCCGCCTGGACCGCCGGGTGGCGCTCAAGGTCATGCACGGGGACCTGGCGCGCGACGAGGACTTCGTCAGCCGGTTCATCGGCGAGGCCAAGTCCGTCGCGCGGCTTTCCCACCCCAACGTCGTCGCCGTGTTCGATCAGGGGCGTGACGGGCTCTACCCGTACCTGGCCATGGAGTACCTGCCGGGCCGGACGCTGCGGAACCTGCTGGCCGAGCGGGGCCGGTTCGCGCCCGGGGAGGCGCTGCCCATCATGGTGCCGCTGCTGTCGGGGCTGGCGGCGGCGCACACGGCCGGGATCGTGCACCGCGACGTCAAGCCGGAGAACGTGCTGATCGCCCCGGACGGCCACCTCAAGGTGGTGGACTTCGGCCTGGCCCGCGCGCTGTCGGTGCACACCCAGACCCGCACCGGCGTGCTCATCGGCACCGTGGCCTACCTGGCGCCCGAGCAGGTCAGGGGCACCGGCGCGGACGCGCGCACCGACGTCTACGCGGCCGGCATCGTGCTGTACGAACTGCTCACCGGGTCCAAGCCGTTCACCGGGGACAGCCCGCTGGCGGTGGCGTACAAGCACGTCAACGAGACGGTCCCGGCTCCGTCACAGCTCGTGCCCGGCATCCCGCCGGAGGTTGACCGGCTCGTCGCCCAGGCCACCAGCCGGAACCCGCGGAGCCGCCCGGCCAGCGCGGGCGAGTTCCTCCGGCTGGTGCACGACGTCATGCGCGGGCTGCCGTCCGGCGGCTGGCCCGGCCCGGTGGCCTGGCCCGGGGCGACCGGCCGCGTCACGAACGGCCTGGCCGGCTACGGCGGGATGCAGCACACCCGGATCCTCGGCGACCCGGCTGACGGCCGGGCGGTCGCTGGCAGCGACGGAGACGCTGCCGCCTGCGGCGACGCCGACGGCTACGGCTACGGCAACCCCGGGACCGGCCGCCGCCGGCGGCGGGCGGCCGCCCTGGCGGTCGCGCTGGCCGCGGTCGTCTTCGCGCTGGCGGCAGCGGCCGGGTGGTGGCTCACCCAGGCCAGGAACGCGACGGTACCCGCGGTCGCGGGGATGGCGGACGGCGCCGCCGTCACGGCCCTGCGCGCCGACGGCTTCACGGTCCGGATGGGGCCCGCGGTGACCGACAACAACGCCGGGGCCGGGACGGTGGCGCGAACCGTGCCGGCCGCGGGTGGCCGCGTCCGCGAGGGAACGGCCATCACCCTCATCCCGTCCGCCGGACCGCGCATGATCAAGGTGCCGGACGTGTCCGGGCAGCAGCTCAGCGGCGCCGAGCAGGCCCTGCGGGCCGCGGGCCTGACGCCCGGGCCGGTCCGCAAGGTCGCCTCCGGCTCGGTCGACGCGGGCATCGTGGTCAGCACCACGCCGGCCGCCGGGCTGACCTGGCCGCAGCCGAAACCGGTCGACATCATGGTGAGCGAGGGGCCACCGCTGCCCAGCTTCATCGGCCAGGACGAGCAGGCCATCCAGCAGTGGGCGTCGCAGAACGGCATCACGCTCAACGTCCAGCAGGACGGCGGCAGCAGCCAGCCGCAGGGCACGATCACCCGCCAGTCCCCGGCCGCGGGCACGCCGGTCACCCAGAACGAGACGGTCACGATCGGGGTGTCGCCCGGGCCCCCGCAGGTCACCATCCCGAACGTGGACGGGATGAGCGTCGGGCAGGCACGGCAGACCCTGATGAAGCTCGGTTTCGCCGTGACGGTGAACCGGTTCGGGCCGTTCAACAAGATCTTCGACTACACGCCGAACGGCGAGGCCCCCAAGGGCGCCACGATCACGCTCTACGCCGGCTTCTGACGCAGGCTGCCGGGGCTGCCCCGCCGCATTGCGCCGCGCTCCGGGGAGCGCGGCCCCGCCAGGCCGGTCAGGTCGGCGGGCTGGCGGCGCCGCCGGCCAGGCCCGCGGTGTCCGCGGCCACGCGGTATTCCCGGGCGGCGGCGGCGAGCCCGGTGGCCAGCTCCGCGGCCTCGATCCGGCCCTCGATCCGGCGGAGGTCACCGATCTGCGCGCGGGTCTCCACCCGGCGCGGCGTGAGCAGCGTGCAGCAGTCCTGGCCGGGCAGCTCGGAGATCGCGAGAGTGCCGATGCGGCGCGCCTCCGTCATGATCTCGTTCTTGTCCCAGCCGATCAGCGGGCGCAGGATCGGCAGGCCTACCGCGTCGTCGAGCGCGGTGAGGTTGGGCAGCGTCTGGCTGCTCACCTGGCCGAGCGAGTCGCCGGTGATGAGCGCGCCGCCGCGGTAGCGGCGGGCGAGCAGCTCGCCGGTTTTCAGCATGAGGCGGCGCTGCGCCACGATCTGCAGCCGCCCGGCACCCGCGGCGGCAAGCTGCCGCTGGGCCTTCCCGAACGGCACGACGAACAGCCGGGAGCCGCCCTGGAACCGGTCCAGCTCCCTGGCCAGCGCGTATGCCTTGTAGACGGACTCCGGCCCGGTCAGCGGCATGCCGGAAAAGTGCACGAACAGGCACCGCAGGCCCCGGCGCATCATCCGGTAGGCGGCGACCGGCGAGTCGATCCCGCCGGACATCAGCGCGACGGCGCGCCCGCTCATCCCCACCGGGAGCCCGCCCTGGCCTGCCGCGCTGTCGGTATAGACGAAGATCTCGCTCTGGTCGACCTCGGCGAACACCGGGAGATCGGGATGGCTCAGGTCGACCCGCAGGCCATGCGCCTGCTGAATGCGCGCGCCGATCAGCCGGGCCAGCTCGTCCGAGGTGAGCGGGAACCGCTTGTCCCGGCGGCGCGCGCGGACCGCGAACGTTCCTTGCGCGCCGGCCGTCAGCGTGACCGCCGCGGCCACGGCCGCCTCGGCGGTCTTGGCCACCCGCAGCGCCCGGCAGACCCGCACGATACCGGGGATGTCGCGCAGCCGCGCGGCGGCGGTGTCCACGGCGCCCGGCCCGGCCGCGCGCAGCCGGATCACGACCAGGCCGTCCCGCTGCCAGATCCGGACCGGGACACCCGCGCTGCGCGCCGCGAGCGCGACGTTGCCGTGCAGGATCTGCTCAAACTGCTGCCGGTTTCGTCCCTTCAGCACGATCTCGCCGAGCTTGAGCAGCACGCACGGCTCGGTGCCGATGGCCTCGCGGGCCGGCCCGCCGGGGGTGGCGGCCTCCATGGTGGACATGCCCTCAGTCTGCCAGCAAAGGCCGGCCGAACCCGGCGTACCGGGGCGAGCCGGCGGCGGCAGCGCGGACCTGGCGCGCAACATCCGCCCCGAAATGCTGGCGCGCGTGTCCGGCTACGACGCGCTCGGCTCGATGATGGCCACCCCGGCCGGCGCGCTGGTCGCCGGGCCGGCCGCGACCGCTTTTCTGTGCGGAAGACGCAGTACGGCGCGGCGGCGCTGATCGCCGCGGTTTCCGCGGCGGCCCTCATCCCGCGGGACATCCGGGTCACGAGGGCCGACGGCGCCGATGATGCCCCGGGCGGCAAGCCGGCCGAGGCGGGCGCGGGCGCTGCGCCGCCCACTGACGCTGCGCCGGCCCGGACAGCCGGGAAACCGCGCACGGGCGCTCCGCTCCCGGCCCGCGGGACCGGAGCGGCCTGTGGGACCGGAGCGGCTGGTGGGACCGCGGCGGCGGCCTGACGTCCCTCCGGCCCGCGGCCGGCCGGAGACGGCGATCAGCCGAAGAAGACCTCGGCCTCCGCGTACCGCTGCTGGGGCACGGTCTTCAGTTCGGCGGTCGCCTCGCTCAGCGGGACCCGGATGATGTCGGTGGAGCGCAGCGCGACCATGATGCCGGACGCGCCGTCGTGGACGGCTTCGATCGCCTGCACGCCGAACCGGGTGGCGAGCACGCGGTCGGACGCGGTCGGCGTGCCGCCCCGCTGGATGTGCCCGAGCACGGCGACGCGGGCCTCCTTGCCGGTGCGCTTCTCGATCTCATCGGCGAGCATCTGCCCGACACCGCCGAGCCGCACGTGGCCGAACGAGTCCAGGCCCTGCTCGCTGACCGCCAGATCGGACTCCACCGCGTGCGCGCCTTCGGCGACCACGACGATCGGCGAGTACCGGGTCTGGAAGCGGTGCTCGACGTACTCGCAGACCTTCTTGATCTCGAACGGCTTTTCCGGGATGAGGATGACGTTGGCCCCGCCCGCCATCCCGGCGTGCAGCGCGATCCAGCCGGCGTGCCGCCCCATCACCTCGACGATCAGCGCGCGGTGATGGCTCTCGGCCGTGGTGTGCAGCCGGTCGATCGCCTCCATCGCGATATTCACGGCCGTGTCGAAGCCGAACGTGTAGTCGGTGGCCCCCAGGTCGTTGTCGATCGTCTTCGGCACGCCGACCACCCTGACGCCCTCGGCGTGCAGCTTGGTCGCCGCGCCGAGAGTGTCCTCGCCGCCGATCGCGATCAGCGCGCCGACCCCGAGGCCGGCCAGGTTGTCCTTGATCTGCTCGACTCCGGAGCGCTCGCCGTCCCTGCTGGCGAAGGGGTTGGTCCGCGAGGTACCCAGGATCGTCCCGCCCCGGGGCAGGATGCCCCGGACAGCCTGCACGTCGAGGGGAACCGTGTCCCCCTCGAGCGGACCGCGCCAGCCGTCACGGAAGCCGACGAACTCGTATCCGTACTCCTGCACGCCCTTGCGGACCACGGCGCGGATGACTGCATTCAGGCCGGGGCAATCGCCGCCGCCAGTAAGGACTCCCACTCTCATGGGGGCAACCATAGCCCGTGCCGGGGCCTGCCGGCCGGGCCTTAGGGCCCGGTTTCCGGCGGCGTTTCCGCGGTCGCCTGAGGCGGCCGCCCGGTGGCGGGCGGCGCCGCGCCGGCCACCGGCGGCGCCGGGGCGTCCGCGGCCAGTTTCTCCTTGGCCTGCCGGGCATACATGTCGACGTATTCCTGGCCGGAGAGCTTCTCGATCGCGCGCATCACCTCATCGGTGACCTCGCGCAGCACCCGGCGATCGGACGAGCGGCCGTAGTAACGGGAGAAGTCCAGCGGCTCGCCGAACCGCACGCCCGGCCGGATCCGGAAGTCCGGCCGGGTGCTGCCGGGGGGCATGAACGCGAATGTGCCCACCATCGCGCACGGGATGACCGGGACCTGCGCCTCCAGGGCCAGCCGCGCGATGCCGGTCTTGCCGCGGTAGAGGCGGCCGTCCGGGCTGCGGGTGCCCTCCGGGTAGATGCCAAGCAGCCTGCCCCCGGCGAGCACGCGCAGGCCGGTCTGGATCGCGCGCTCGCTGGCCGCGCCGCCGCCCCGGTCGACCGGGATCTGGCCCAGCGCGCTGAAGAACGCCTTGCTGATCAGCCCCTTCAGCCCGCGCCCGGTGAAGTACTCCGCCTTCGCCAGGAAGATCACCTGGCGGCGCAGCGGAAGCGGGCCGAAGAAGTGATCGGAGAACGACAGGTGGTTGCTCGCGATGATCGCCGGGCCCTGCCGCGGGACGTTCCGCGCGCCCTCCGACCAGGGGCGGAAGACGATCTTGAGCATCACCCCGAGGGTGAGCTGCGCCAGTTTGTAGTACACGCCCAAATATTCGCATGTTCGGCGGTCTTTTTACCTGCACGCGGGATGCGATCTGCCCGCCCGCATGCGACGATGCCTACCATTGGCGGTTGACCACCGCCGGGAGGGAGCGGCGCTTCATGGCCACACCGTTGCCCGGCGCGGGGCCATTCTCCCACATGGGAGGCGCGGTGGGGGTCCTGCTCTGCCATGGTTTCACCGGCAGCCCGCAATCCCTGCGGCCGTGGGCGGAATACCTGGCCGCCCAGGGGCTGTCGGTGTCGCTGCCGCTGCTGCCCGGTCACGGCACAACCTGGCAGGACCTGGCGCGGACCGGCTCGCCGGACTGGTACGCCGAGACGGAACGGGCCCTGGCCGGGCTGCGCGCGCAATGCTCCGAGGTGTTCGTGATGGGCCTGTCGCTGGGCGGCTGCCTCGCGCTGCGGCTCGCCGAATGCCATGGCCCCGGCGTCAGCGGGCTGGTGCTGGTCAATCCGTCGCTCGCCGCCGACACCAGGCTCTTCCTGCTGGCCCCGGTGCTCAAGTACGTGCTGCCGTCGCTGCGCGGCATCGGCAGCGACATCAAGAAGCCCGGGGCGGCCGAGCTGTCCTACGACCGGGTCCCGGTCCGCGCCGCGGCGACGCTGCCGCAGATCTGGCGGCAGACGGCCGGCCAGCTCGGCGACATCACCCAGCCGGTGCTGGTCTACCGCAGCAGCGTAGACCATGTCGTCGGGCCGGCCAGCATGCAGGTGCTCGAAGCCGGCCTGCCGCCCGGTCTGCTCACCGTTCGGACGTGCAGCGACAGCTATCACGTGGCGACGATGGATAATGACGCTCAGGCTATTTTTGGCGGTAGCGCCCGGTTTGTCCGGGAGCACTGCCGCGATCGGACCTGGTGCGCCGGCGGGACCGTGCCGGAGACCATGTAGCCGGGAGGGAGGTGCGAGACAAGGACGTGACCAGCGGCGAAAACGACGACCAGGCAGCCTGGCTCGACCTGATCGCGCATTACGACGCCCCTGCGGACCTCGGGGGCGGCACCCCGTGGCCCGAGCGCGAGAACCTCACCGAACCCGATAACGCGCCTATCTCCGGCGCCTCTCAAGTCACAAGGTCCCCGCAGGCACCGGAATCCCCGCAAGCGACGGGCCCGTTCCCGGTCAGTGACATACCTCCGGGCATCCGCCCGGCCGCCCCCGCTGATCCCCGGCCCGGCCCGGACCAGCCACCCGGGTCCGGCGGACGGCAGGACCCGGGTGGCCGCCCCGGTGCCGGCCCGGCCGGCTCCGGCGGCCTGAACGGAAGCCCGGCCGGCACCGGCGGCCCGCACGCGCCCGGCCAGGGGGATGGCCCGGGCGCCACCGGGCCGGCGGGCACCCGGTCGCTGCGGGGCGGCCAGCACCGGCCGGCCCGGCCGGCGCCCGATTCGCAGGAGGAGCACTACTTCCCGCCGCCGCCCCCGCCGCTGCCCAGGCTGGACCCGCTCAGCAAGGGCGCGTGGGCCGCGCTGTTCGGCGGTCCCGCGTATCTGCTGATCGCGACCGCGGTGGGCTGGGCCGTGCCCGCGGTCGCGGCGTTCTTCGCCATCGGCGCCTTCGTGGCCGGGTTCGCGATCCTCGTGCTGCGGATGGGCGACGACCGGGGCGGTTCCGGCCCGGACGACGGCGCGGCGGTGTAGGCCCTCAGACGCCAGCGTGCCTGCGGGCCAGATCCGCGGCCCCCACCACGCCGGCGTCCGCGCCCAGCTCGGCCAGCCGGACGTCGGCGACGTCGCGGTAGCCGCGGCCCGGCAGCGCCCGTTCGTAGGCCCACCGCGCCGGATCGAGGAGCAGGTTCCCCGCGTCCGACACGCCGCCGCCGATGACGAAACAGCCCGGGTCCAGGATGGCGGCCAGGTCGGCCATGCCCTGGCCGAGCCACCCGCCCACGATCTGGAAGCACCGCAGCGCAGCGGGATCGCCTTCCCGGGCCGCCTGGGTGACCTGCGGACCCGCGATCCCCTCGGGGGTACCCCCGCCCAGCTGCAGCAGCCGAAGCGCGGCCTCCGGGCTGCGCCGCGCGAACTCCCGCGCCTCGGCGACCAGCGCGCTGCCGCTGGCGTACCGTTCCCAGCAGCCCCGGTTGCCGCAGCCGCACAGCCGGCCGTCGGGCACGACCCGGTAGTGGCCGGGCTCACCGGCGATGCCGTACCGGCCGCGGTACACGTCGCCGCCAATCATCATGCTCGCCCCGATGCCGGTGCCCACGGCGATCAGGAACACGTCCCGGTAGCCGCGAGCTGCGCCGAACCGGGACTCGGCCCACAGGCTCGCGTTCGCGTCGTTCTCCACGAACACCGGCAGCCCGACCTTGTCCTCCAGCGACTCGCGCAGCGGCTCGTCCCGCCAGGCGAGGTTGGGCGCGAACAGCACCGTCGAGCGGGTGTCGTCGATGAATCCGGCCGCGCCGATGCCGACGGCGGCCACGTCGTGC
>Ga0335078_10005461_pt1 | contig 18790 bp, 14 predicted proteins | sample Lox_Sample_32_FD_206711 | JGI IMG/M metagenome (GOLD analysis project Ga0335078, IMG submission 206711) | Soil microbial communities from Loxahatchee National Wildlife Refuge, Florida, United States - Lox_Sample_3.2 | ecosystem: Environmental > Terrestrial > Soil > Wetlands | place: USA... | reverse complement strand
CGGCAGCCCGCCGCCCAGCCCCTTCGCGAGCGTCATCACGTCCGGTGTGACACCCTCGGCCTGATGGGCGAACCACGCTCCCGTTCGGCCGATTCCCGACTGAATCTCATCCAGCACGAGCAGCGCGCCCGCGTCGTCGCAGGCCCGTCGGGCGGCGGCGAGGTAACCCGGCGGCGCGGGTATCACGCCGCCCTCGCCCTGGGTCGGCTCGAGGAAGACCGCGGCGACCCGCTTGTCGACGGCGTCCGCCAGGGCGGCGGCGTCGCCGTACTCCACCCAGCGGACGTCGAAGCCGAACGGGGCGAACGGTGCGCGGATCGATTCCTTGCCGGTGATGGCGAGCGCGCCCATGGTGCGGCCGTGGAAGCCGTGCTCGGCGGCGACGATGACCGGCCGGCCCGTGCCCTGCTTGCGGCGGACCACCTTGAGCGCCGCCTCGTTGGCCTCGGTGCCTGAGTTGCAGAAAAAGACACGGGTGTCGGCGTGCAGCAGGCCGCGCAGCCGCTCGGCGAGCAGCACGCCAGGCTCGTGCACGAACAGGTTGCTTGTGTGCGCGATCTTGCCGACCTGCTCCGTCACCGCGCTGACGATCGCGGGGTGCGCGTGGCCGAGCGCGGACACGGCGATGCCGGCGATCAGGTCGAGGTAGCGGTTGCCGTCGGCGTCCCAGACGCGGCTGCCCTCCCCGCGGGCGAGCGCCAGCGGCGGCGTGCCGTAGTTGGCCATCATCGCGGCCTCGAACCGCTGCCGCAGTGCCTCGCCCGCGATGCTGACTGGGCTGGCGTTACCTGGCCCGGCGCTGGCTGTGCCGGCGCGCACGGGGCTGTCGTTCACGGGGTGTCTCCTATCACCATGGTGCCGATGCCGGAGTCGGTGAAGATCTCGAGCAGGATGGCGTGGCTCAGCCGGCCGTCGAGCACGTGCGCCTGGGGCACGCCGCCCTTGACCGCGGTGAGGCAGGCCTCCATCTTGGGTATCATCCCTGCCGACAGGGCCGGCAGCAGTTCCGCCAGGTCGTTCGTGTCGAGCTGGCTGATCACCTCGTCGGAGTTGAGCCAGTCCCTGTAGAGGCCCTCCACGTCGGTGAGCACGACGAGCTTGCCCGCGCCGAGCGCGACGGCGAGCGCCGCGGCGGCGGTGTCGGCGTTCACGTTGTACACGGCACCGTCCGCGCTGCGCGCGATGCTTGACACGACGGGGATCCGGCCGTCGTCGAGCAGCGCGTTGACCATCGCGGGATCGACGCTGGTGATCTCGCCGACCAGGCCGATGTCCACGAACGCGCCGTCCACCGTGGCGTACTTGCGTTCGGCGGTGAACAGGTTGGCGTCCTCGCCCGACAGGCCGACCGCGTACGGGCCGTAGCGGTTGATGAGGCCGACGATGTCCTTGTTGACCTTGCCGTTGAGCACCATCCGTACCACGTCGATGGTGTCTGCCGTGGTGACGCGCAGCCCCGCGGTGAACACTGACTCGATGCCGAGCCGGTCCAGGTGGCCGGTGACCTGCGGGCCGCCGCCGTGCACCACCACCGGGCGCAGGCCGGCGCGCCTGAGGAAGACCAGGTCTTGCGCGAACCCGGCGCGCAGCTCCTTGGCGGTCATCGCGTGGCCGCCGTACTTGATCACCACGGTCTGGCCGTGGAACTCATCGAGCCAGGGCAGCGCCTCGATCAGCGTGCCCGCCTTCGCGGTGGCCGCCGCCCTGCGGGCGGCGTCCTTGCCCTGCTGTATGACGATCGTCATGTGGAGTACGCCGCGTTCTCGTGCACGTACGCCTCGGTCAGGTCGGTGGTGAGGATGACCGCGCTGTGCGGCCCGGCCGACAGGTCGACGGTGATGGTGACGTCCTTGCCGCCGAGGTTGACCTTGGACCGGTCGTCACCCGCCGCGCCGTCGCGGCAGACCCATACGCCGTTCATCGCCACGTTGAGCCGGTCGGGGTCGAAGACCGCGTCGGTGGTGCCTGCCGCGGAGAGCACCCGGCCCCAGTTGGGGTCGGACCCGGCGAGCGCGCACTTAAGCAGGTTGTTCCGCGCCACGCTGCGGCCGACCGTGACCGCGTCGGCTTCGCTCGCCGCGCCGACGACCTCGACGGTGACGAACTTCGACGCGCCCTCGGCGTCCCGCTGCAGCTGCCTGGCCAGGTCGGCGCAGACCTCGGTGAGCGTACTCGCGAACTCCTTCTTGTCCGGCTTGACGCCGGACGCGCCGCTCGCCATGAGCAGCACGGTGTCGTTGGTCGACATGCAGCCGTCGGCGTCGAGCCGGTCGAAGGTGCGGGCGGTGGCGCTGCGCAGTGCCGCGTCGAGTTCCTGCGCGGTGAGGTCGGCGTCGGTGGTCAGCACGACGAGCATGGTGGCGAGCGCGGGGGCGAGCATGCCCGCGCCCTTGGCCATGCCGCCGACCGTGTACGGGTCACTGGCGGACTGTGCTCCCGCGCCCGCGCTGCGCCGGAAGGCGATCTTGACGACGGTGTCGGTGGTGCGGATCGCGTCGGCGGCGTGCATGCCGCCGCCACGGTCCGCCTCGGCGACCGCCGCGTCCACCGCGGGCAGCAGCAGGTCCATGGGCAGCCGCTCACCGATGAGCCCCGTCGAGCAGACCGCGATCTCGCCCGCGGAGTCGCCGAGCGCGGCGGCCAGCCGCTCCGCGGTGGCGTGCGTGTCCTGGAAGCCGAGCGGGCCGGTGCACGCGTTCGCGCCGCCCGAGTTGAGCACCACGGCGCGCACCCGGCCGCCGCTGACCACCTGGCGGGACCATTTGACCGGGGCGGCATGCACCCGGTTGGTGGTGAAGACGGCGGCGGCGGCGCGGGACGGCCCGTCGTTGACGACGACGGCGACGTCCCGGTCGCCGGACTTCTTGAGGCCGGCGACCACGCCCGCGGCGCGGAAGCCGAGCGGTGCTGTCACGCTCATGCGGATTCCTCACTGGCGCTCGTCGTCCGCATTCGTGCACACACAGTGCTTACTGATTCGCTCGCAAGCTCGCTCATGGCGCTACTCCGTGGGTGGTCAGGCCCGCCGTCTCCGGGAGGCCGAGCATCAGGTTGGCGATCTGCACGGCCTGGCCGGCCGCGCCCTTGCCGAGGTTGTCCGTGGCGCAGATCACGACCGCGCGGCCCGCGTGCACGTCGGCCGCGACCTGGACGTGCGCGCCGTTCGAGCCGTACACCGCCGCGGTGGCCGGCCACTGGCCCTCGGGCAGCAGGTGGACGAACGGGCTGTCTGTGTAGGCTTCGTGGAGCGCGGCGCGCAGCGTGCCGGCCGGGTCACCGGCCTTCGCCGCGGCCTTGGCGAGCCTGGCCGTGCACGTGGCGAGGATGCCGCGGGGCATCGGGGCGAGGGCCGGGGTGAAGGAGAGCGTGACCGTACCCGGCCCGGGTAGCACCTCGGTAAGCGCCTGCTCGATCTCCGGGGTGTGCCGGTGGGTGCCGCCCACCTGGTAGGCGGACATCGACCCCATCACCTCGCTGCCGAGCAGGTCGGCGCGCAGCGTGCGGCCCGCGCCCGAGGTGCCTGAGGCAGCCACGATCACGATGTCGGCGGGCTCGGCGAGGCCGGCCGCGAGCAGCGGCGCGAGCGCGAGTATCGACGTGGTGGCGTAGCAGCCCGGCGCTGCGACCGCACGGGCGGCGCCGATCTTCTCCCGTGCGGCGGGTTCTCCGTGAGCACCGGGTAGTTCAGGCAGGCCGTACGTCCAGCGGCCCGCGTACCCGGCGGTGCCGTAGAACTGGTGCCACGCCGCCTCGTCGCCGAGCCGGAAGTCGGCCGACAGGTCGATGACCCGCGCGTCGGGCAGCTGCCGCGCCAGCACGGCCGACTCGCCGTGCGGCAGCGCCATGAAGATCAGCTCCGCGTCGCCGAGGGTGGCCGCGTCGGTTGGCTGGAAGTTCCTGCCGTCGAACACCGGGTGGCCGGTGAGGTTAGGGTGGACCGAGGTGACCGGCTTGCCCGTGCTGCTGCCCGCGGTGACCGCCGCGATCTCCAGCTGGGGATGCCCGGCGAGCAGGCGGAGTAGCTCACCGCCCGCGTAGCCGCTGGCGCCCGCGACAGCGACCCGTGTGCCCATGCTGTGCCTCCTTCTCCTTGAGAGAGTATGCATGACACTGCATGAATATGCAAGACGGTTCGACGCGGGGCGGTAGCGCCTGGCGTTGCCGGCGCAGGACTCAAGACCCTGCGGCGATCGTTTCCGCCGTCTCCTCCGGGATCTCGGCCGGGGCCGCGGCCGGGCGCGCGAGCAGCCACAAGGCGCAGGCGCCGATGACGATCGCCATGACGACCAGCATCAGCCGGTAGCTGAGCACGCTGATCAGGGCGGCTCCTGCGGCGATCGACAGGGTCTGCGGTGTGATGAGCAACGTGGTGGCTGCCGCGTTCACCCGGCCCTGCAGGCGCGGCGGCGTGTACAGCTGCATCGTGGTGAACAGGCCGACCGACAGCCAGACGACGCCGAGCCCGTCGAGCACCGCGCCCGCCAGCACCAGGGGCAGGGAGCCAGTCTGGTAGACGAGCGCGCCGAGCGCGAAGCAGCCGAGCGCGAGTCCCACCGTCCTGGCTGCTCCGGCGCGGCGCATGAGGTAGGCGGCGGTGAGCCCGGAAGCGATGGACCCGGCGCCCTGGACGCTCAGCACGACGCCGACGAACGACGCCGGCCGGTGCAGGCCCTCCCCCACGACCGCGTAGATGGCGGTCTCGCCGACTCCGATCACACTGAACGCGATCGCGCTGGCGAGCGTGAGCTGGATCAGCAGCGGCACCGCGCGGATGTGCCTGAACCCTTCTGTGGTGTCACGCCAGAACGACTGGTGCGTCGTGTCCGGCTCGGATTCGGCTACCCGCAGGCTCGCGAGTGCCGCGATCGCGGCCAGGAATGTCACGGCGTCGAAGACCGCCACCGACGGGCCGCCGAAGGCGACGAACAATCCCGACCCGACTAGCGGCGACAGGACGCGCAGCCCCTGGCTGGACATCTGCAGCAAGGCGTTCGCTGAGGCCAGGTCCGCGCCGCGCAGCATGTCCTTGCGCAGCCCGGAGCCTGCCGCGCTGAGCAGGTCGAAGGAGGCTCCGTAGCAGAGCGCGACCACGTAGATGAGCCACAGCTGCTCCCTGGATCGCACGAAGACCAGCGAGAGCACGATCAGGGCGGTGACCGCGTTGACGGCGATGAGCAGTGTCTTGCGCCGTACCCGGTCGGCGAGGTGCCCGGCGAGCGGCGCGAGCAGGGTCGGGGCCGCGAGGGCCAGGAACACGCCGCCCGCCGCGGCGTTGCTGCCGGTCAGGGTCTTGGCCCAGATCCCGAGTATGAGGTAGAGCGCGCTGTCGCCGAAACTGGACAGTGCCTGCCCGGCGAACAGCCGCCGGAACTGCGGGTCGCGCAGCGCGCCGAACCGGTCCATGCTCAGCCGTCATTCGCCGGGGTGACCGGCGGCGCGACCGAGACCGCGACGAACAGCCGCGCTTCCCGGCTGCCCGCGGGCCGCTGCGACGGGTCGAGCAGGTGCCGGTCTCGCCGGTACTTCTCGAGGACGGCGAACAGGTCCTGTCTGGCCGCCGCGTACTCCTGCTCGGTCAGCCACACGGTCTCGCCTTGCAGCGCGGGCTGCCACTGCTCGGGTTCCAGTGACTTGCGGCGGTACCGCTGCCTGGTCCGCGTGAACTCGTGCTCAAGGAACACCTCGGTCGCGGCCGCTGCCGCGAGCTTCCCCTCGGCATCGAGCCCGCTCGGCCCGAGATCCTGCTCCGCGCTTGCTATGCGCCACGGCTTCTCCCGGCCGATACGGCCGGGCACCTCCTCGATGTAGCCGTACTTGGCAAGCATGCCCAGGTGGTATGAGCAGCTGGCGACCGACTCGCCGAGGACTTCCGAGCACCGCGTCGCGGTGCCGCTGCCTTCACTCCCGAGCAGGTCAAGCAGCTGCCAGCGCAGCGGGTGCGCCAGGGCGCGCAGCGCCTTCGGGTCGGGGGTTTTCTTGCTGTCCGTCATGAGATCAAGATATCTTGATCAAGATACCTTGATCAAGATATCTATATGAAGGTTCATTGATTGATGTGCCGGCCGGAACGTCGCTCATTTCAGCCCCGGGGATCAGCGTGGTGGAGGCCCGCGCAACTCTGCTGTCCTTCCCGGCGTTGGCGCAGCTGGGAGCATCCGGCCGGGTACCGTGATCCGGCTCAGGGCGGTGCAGGTTCGGCCGAGGGCGCCGTCTGTCGCGATGAGTTCCGGCCGGGTGGCGCGTCTGTTCTGGTGACCGTCGCGGAACGCCTGCGATGCTGTCAGGCACGAGACATCACGGAGGACATCATGACCACCACGCCGAGTGACCCGGCCGCCGCGCTGCCCGGCCGCCCGCCCGTGGTCGACCTGGCCACCTGGCAGGCGGCCCGTGACGAGCTGCTGGTACGGGAGAAGGCCCACACCCGCGCGGGCGACGCCATCGCCGCGGCCCGCCGCCGGCTGCCGATGGTGGAGTTCGACCCGACGGTCGAGGTCGCCGGCCCGGACGGGCCTGTCCCTTTCCTTGACCTGTTCCAGGGCCGCGACGAGCTCGTGGTCTACAAGCACATGTGGTGGGACGGGGCGCCGCACCAGGGGCAGTGCGAGGGCTGCACCACCACGGCCTGGGTACTGAAGGACGCCGTCTACCTCAACGCCCGCGGCGTCTCGCTGGCCATCCTGACCACGGGCCGCTGGGACGAGGTGGCCCCCTACGTCGAGTTCATGGGCTACACCCAGCCCTGGTACTCGGTGCGCAACCTGGCCGAGCCGGTCGGCGGCGACATGGGGTACACCACCTGCTTTCTGCGCGACGGCGACCGCGCGTTCCTCACCTACTCCACCACGGGCCGCGGCAACGAGCCGGTCATGGGAGCCTTCAGCCTGCTCGACATGACGCCCTACGGGCGCCGCGAGGCGTGGCAGGACAACCCCGAGGGCTGGCCAGAGGGGAGCGGCCCGTGCTGGTACTGGCGCTCTGACGCGGACGGGAACGCCACCTGGGGCCCGACAAGCCGCCCCGTGCCGCAGTGGACCCGCCCGGGCGCGACCCCCGTAGACACCCTCGGCCGGCACGGCGACCACTGCTAAGACGACATGACGGGGAGTTGCCTGGGCGCCGCTCGTCCCAGGCGGGTTGCGTCGGCTCGGCCGCAGAAGGCCACCAGGTCACCGGGCCCGGCGGTTTTAGTGCGGCGGACCTGACCGTGTGAGCCTGCTCGCGATGTGCGCCGGCCTTTATCATCGACCCTATGCGGCCGACGGGTTACGTCCCCCAGATATGGGCAACCGGCGATTCCGGCGCTGTGCCGATGGGGCCCGCGATGACAACTCTGAGGTTGCTGGTCGCTTACCTCGCATCGACGATCCGGTGCGCGGGAATCGTCTACATCGGCGTCCAGATCGTCATCTGGCACTCGTTCTACACGGCCGCTTCATGGCGCCTCGCGGCCCCCGCCCTGGCCATGGCGTGGGGGCTGACGGTAGCGGTCTACCTGCGAAGACGCTGGCCCTCCCCGCTGTTCGCCTGCGTGGACTCCGCTGTTTACGTGGCGCTCGCGCTCGGCGCGCAGGAGTGCGTGCCGCCCGCCGTCCGTGACAACGCGCTCAGCTGGCTGGTCATCAGCATGTCGGGTCAGCTCATCATCCCCGCGTGGTATGTGCCAGGCGCGGGTTCTTTGCTGCTTGCGGTCATTTCGCCGATGGCCTTCTTGGCCGGCGCGGCGATACATCCCGTGACGAGCACGAGGACGCTGACGGGGGCGGCGATCTTGCTGACCATCGTGGGACTCGTTCACGGATACGGTCGCAGGGAACTCTACGGCCGGGCCGCCGTGGCGGACGCCGACTTGCACAGAGCCGACCAGGCAGTCAGGGAGCAGTACGCCATCCGGAGCAGGAACATCGAACGCCGTGAGCACGAGCGCCTTGTGCACGACACGGTACTCAACACTCTCACGGCCTTGACCCGGGCCGGCATCGATGATGTGGCCGAGGTGGTGAACAGGTGCCGACGGGATGTGGGCCTGATAAAGAACGCGCTTGGTGATCCCGATGACCTGGCCGCGGACGCAGCTCTTCCTTACGGCGACCTGCTGAGCGAAGTGCGGGCCGTTGTCGCCGATATGCGTGCCCGAGGACTGAACGTCCATGTCGAGATCGATGACCGCGGAGGGCTGGTTCCCCCGGCACGGGTCATCACGGCGGTGTTGGCCGCCGCGCGTGAGGCCCTGTCGAACGTGGCGGCGCACGCGGGGACGGGGGAGGCCTGGGTAACGGTCCGCCTGATGACGGCGCTTGAGGGGGAGACCGAGGTCCCGTGCCGCCTGCAGGTGATCGTGCGCGACAGGGGAACCGGGTTTGACCTCACCCGCGTGGACCGAGCCCGGCTCGGCCTCCGGCGGTCCATAGCGGAGCGCACCGCCGACTGCGGCGGGCATGCGTCGATATGGTCGCGGCCAGGGCAGGGCACCGTGGTATCTCTGTGCTGGCCGACGTCCGAGCGATCCGGCGACCGGTATCCCGCCGACCGTTCGCTGGCCGACCGGACCCTCGCTGAGGAGAGCCTGGCGTGGTGAGCCATCGCACAGTGGCGCGGGATACCGCAGAGGTCGGGCTGATCCGCATGGTCAGAGCGCTTGCGGTGATCTTGCCTTCGCTCGCGCTTGTCCAGGCGCTTGCCAATTCGCGTGATTACCGTCAGCCTGCCGTGGCGATCGCGGTCTGGCTCGCGGTACTCGGCGCCGGCGTCTGGCTTGTGCCACGGCTGCGCACGGGCGGTCTCGCCGCGGGCGAAACGGCGGCGGCGATCGCGATCGCGATCGCCGCCGTGGCCGTGATCGGGGCCGTGCACCGGGCGCACGGCCCCGACGGGAGCACTGACCTGGCCATCCTTGGCGCGGTTTGGCTGCTTGTGCTGGTCGTCATGAGCCATCCGGCCCGGGTGTGGGTTCCGGCGGCACTGCTCGTATTCACCGTGCATAGTGCGCTGCTCATCCGCGACGGCGGGCTGAATCAGCTGACCCTGTCCCAGCTGGCGGCGGCCGGCTACATCAGCGCGGCTGTGCTGATCGCGTTCGCCGCCTTCCGGCCGACCATGGACATGTACGTGAGCATGGCCGCGCGCCAGGCATCGCTGGCGAGCAGATCGCAGGCAGAACGCGCCGCGGCGGCTGCGATCCAGCAGGAACGGCGGGGCAGGCGCGCGGTTCTTGAGAGGGAGGCCCTCCCGCTGTTGGATGGCATCGCGGACGGGGTGCTTGACCCCACGTCGGGTGACGTCAGGGAAAGGTGCGCCCGGCACGCGGCGGTACTGCGGCACTCTCTTGCCGACGGTGCGCGCGGCGCGGACGAGCTGATGGCCTGGCTCGATCCGGCGCTGCGGGCCGCGGCGGCGGATGAGTTGCCTGTGGCGGTCCAGGTGATCGGCGACCCGGGAACTCCGCGGCCACCGGTCGCCCGCGCGGTCCTTGCGACGGTGAGCGCCGTGATCGGCGTGATTCCACCATGTCAGGTCATGCTCACGGTGCTTGCTTCCGGCGGTGACGTCGAGCTGTACCTGACCTTCAGCGCGCCGTTGCGGTGTGTGCCCGACCTGACGCCGTGCGGCCTGGATGTGCCCGCGGCAGCGCGTTGGCGTGCCTCGGTGAGCACGACGGAGACCGGCGGGGGATACCTCGAGGTTAGCTGGCGGAAGGACGATGCCGCTTGACAGGAGTCATTGGCATCGCGGTCGTGGATGACCATCCGATCATCCTCGGCAGCATCGCGGGCTGGTTCATGGCGGATGAGAGCGATATCCGGGTCGTCGCTACCGCGGCGACAGTGGACGACCTGCTCGCCGGACCCGGTCGCAGCGCGGACGTCGTCCTTCTCGATCTTGACCTCGGCGACGGGACCGCCGTGGAAAGCAACGTGGCCGCGATCATCGCGGCGGGTCCAGCGGTCCTGGTCTTCTCGGCGTCGGACCGGCCGCTCGCCGTCCGTGCGGCGATGCGCGCCGGTGCTCGCGGTTACGCACTGAAGACTGAGCAGGCCGAACAGATACGGTCGGCGATCAGGGAGGTTGCCGAAGGCGGGGACTGGATTTCCCCGAGCCTCGCCTACATCTTCGCTACCGACGACGCGGTCAGCAGGCCGGCTCTGAGCAGCCAGGAAATGCGTGCGCTGCAACTCTACGCGACCGGTCTGCCGATGAAGTCGGTGGCCAGGAAGATGGGCATCGGCGAGGAAACCGTGAAGCAATATCTGGGGCGCGTGCGCGCGAAATACGCGCTTTCAGGACGTGCCGCGCCGACGAAACTGGAGTTGTACTATCGAGCCGTCGAGGACGGACATCTCCCACCCCCCTCATCAACCCGCTAACCCCCTCAGCGGTTCAGGAGACGTCCGTCCTCGGACTTCATGCGCTAATAACGTACATTCGGCCAGTCGCTGTGTCATGATCCCCATCCTGGGGTCATGACACAGCCGACGGACCCGCCATCAGCTCACCTGCGGCGTCTCGGGTACCTGGCCGGTGCAGCGGCACCTCCATGGCCGGGCTGCAGAACGCCTTCCAGTAGCTGAACGCCTGCACAATGGCCAGCGCCCGGACAAGCCGACTGGCGGTCGGCGTGGTCACGCGGGGCGCTTCGCCCTGCCGCAGGCCGGCGGCAAGCCCGACCTGCGGGGCGAACGTGGTCTCCTCGCAGCTGAAACGGACTCTAGCCGCACTCCGCGAAGGCGAGCGGTCCTCGAAGCGATGCGTCGGGAACGCGGCAGCCGCTAGGGTGGGCAGTCGAGGCGAATGGCGGATCCGCGGAATGCGCGATTGCCCGGAGGGGCGCGACTGTGACCATCAGCGAGGCCGGCGCGGGCCGGCCTGGCTTGCGGAAGCTCACCAGGTCACCGGGGCAAGGGAACGGCCCAGTCCCGGCCGCGCCCCTGGCTGCGCCGACCGCGCTCGGCGTGACGCTGCTCGCCGTGACGCTGCTCGTCGCGGCGGTGGCCGGCTGCTCGTCGGGGCCGACCCCTGGGGCGACAGGGACGACCTGCGGCCACACCCGGACCGCGGTGAACGTGCCCGTGGTGATCACGGTGGCCAGGGGAACCGCGAACTGCGCGGCCGCGCTCCGGGTGGAGGCGGGGTACGCGGCCGCGATCAAGTCGGGTGACCTGCGGGGCAACGGCGGCGGCGCGCCGGTGGCGGTTGACGGCTGGACATGCGAGTCCTACCCGACGGCCCAGGTGCTGCGCACCGGGGACGCGTCGGAGTGTCACACGGCGAGCACCGAGGTGGTCGCGGTGCTGTCGCTGTCGTCGGTGTCCACGGCCGGCTGACTCCCGCGGGCCGGGCGCCGCACGTGGCCGCGCGCGTCCGGGCGGTCCAGCCCGGCTTCGCCGGCGAACTCGCCCGCCAACTCGGCTGGCTGCTGGCGCAGCCCGCGGCGCCAGAGCCCGCCGTCGTCCGCGTCCAGGCCGTCGCCTGGCCGGACCGCGCTAAGCCCGCGGCTGGTGCTGATCATCTGCACCTGGTCACGGCCCGACGCCTTCGCACGGTACAGCGCGGCGTCCGCCGCGGCGAGCAGCTCCGTCAGCTGCCTGCTCGACCCGGCGTCGAGCGCGGCGACCCCGATGGAGGCCGTGACGGCGATGCGCTCGCCCCCCGGCCCGGTGACCGGCAGCCGCGCGACGTGCGCGCGCACGCGCTCGGCGATGCGCAGCGCGTCAGGCGCGCGGGTCTGCGGCAGGAGCATGACGAACTCCTCGCCGCCGAACCGGCCGGCTATGTCGTACTCGCGCAGCACGCTGGTCAGCAGCCGGGCGATGGCGCGCAGCACCTCGTCGCCCGCCAGGTGGCCGTGGGTGTCGTTGATCTGCTTGAACCGGTCCAAATCGAGCAGGGCGACCGCGAGCGGCGAGTGGGTGCGGACGGCCCTGGCGACCTCCGCCGCCGCCTCCCGCTCCCAGGTCGCCGCGTTGAGCAGCCCGGTCTTAGCGTCGGCCCGGGCCTCGTTGAGCAACTGCGCGTGCCGGAAGGAGCGCTGCAGCAGCGTGGCGAGCGGGAGCGCGATGATCAGCGTGAGGTCGCTGATCGTCATGCCCACGGCGACGAGCAGCGCGGCGCACAGCTCGGTCGCGTCGTTGTGCAGCGGCTCCCTGGCGAGCAGCTCGTCCCTGATCCTGGCCGTCGGGTTCTCCAGCTTGTACGCCCCGAGGATGAGCGCCTGGTTGATCGCCCACTGGGTGAGCGCGCCCGCGCCCGCGGCGACCAGCCACCTGGCGGTGTGGCTCCACAGGTAGGCGCGCGGCTCGCAGCCCACCGGGAGCACGGCCATGAAGGCAAGGCGCGCGCAGCCGTAGGCGATGCCGATCGCCGCCGCGGTGTACACCCGCCGGTACGCGGGCGCCCGCCTGACCCGCCACTGGGTGAGGATCACCCGCACGGCCGGGACGACCAGCGCGTACAGGCCCGGGAGCAGGAAGACGATCGGCAGCTCCCAGACCGCGTAGACGTCCTTCACCACGCCGGCCGGCTCGCTGGCGCGGCGGGCCATCTCCACCGAGAAGGCACCGCAGCCGAGCAGCGCGGCGAACAGCGCGATGTTCGGCAGCTCGATGTGGAAATCGGCCGCGCGGACGCCGATCCAGGCCAGGTACCCGCAGGTCACGACCGACCACAGGGCGAGCAGCGGCCGGGGCAGCGACCAGACGGCCCACTCGCGGACGCGATGCATTCCGTGCCTGAACACGGCGCGGCCCGCGTGATCCATCCGCCCTCCCTGGTTTGCACGGTGCTTTACCGCAGCCATCCAGGCTGACCACGCCGGATAGCGCAACGTGCGGCGCTAACCCCACATTGTCACAGATTTCACGTGCATACAGTCAAAACATGGCTACCTACGGGCAGCGCGACGATGACCGTGATTATGGATGGACGCGACGAAATCCCCGTGCCGCAAGCGATTGCAGCTACGTGAGCGCTCCCAGATTCTCGTCACCCGTGATCAAAATGTTACCTTCGTTGATTACCTCCGTCGCCCGCCGCGGATGCTGTCATGCTCGGGGGACGTGCCGTAATCACCTGATATACGGGCGAGAGCGGTTAATTCCTACCTTATGGAGCAGATGCGGGCAAAACAGCCGTCCAGTCGAGAGGAGGACCGGATGGGAACCACCGGCTGGGCCTAGCGATAAGACGCGTCAGGCCCGCCGCGCAGGTGCGGCGGGCCTGACGGACGGAGCAGCGGGCGGGCCTGACGGACGGAGCAGGCAGTGCAAACACGGAGCTCTTGTCCGGGGGTACGGAGGGGCGTCCCCCAGGAGATAGCCGCTAGGCGCGGAGCACCGCGCCGGTGCGCCTGGCGGCCTCGCTCACCGCGGCGTCGCGGGCTGCGGTCGCCTCCGCGGCGGTGAGCGTGCGGTCCGGCGCGCGCAGCCGCAGCGTGTAGGCGAGGGACTTGCGGCCCTCGGCGAGCTGCGCGCCGGTGTAGACGTCGAACAGCCGCAGGTCCTCAAGCAGCTCGCCCGCACCGTCCCGCAGGGCGGCCGCCACCTCGGCGGCGGGCACCCGCTGCGCCACCACGAGCGCCACGTCCTGGGTGGCGAGCGGGTACACCGGCAGCGCGGGGCCGCGCACCGGCTCGGCCGCCGCGGCGGCCGCCGACAGCACGGCGAAGTCGAGCTCGAACGCGCTGGTCCGCGGCGGCAGGCCGTAGGCCGCGGTCACCCGCGGGTGCAGCTCGCCCGCGTGGCCCGCCAGCCACTCGCCGCCGGAGGGGCCGCGCACGTACAGCGCGGCGCACCGGCCCGGGTGCCAGGGCGCCTCGGCCGCCGCCCGGACCTCCAGGGCCAGGTGGCTCACCGCGCCCACCGAGCGCGCCGCCTCGATGGCGTCGGCCCAGCCCGCCGCGCGGCCAGGTCCCCACCAGCCGGGCAGCTCGCGGCTGCCCGCGAGCACGCCCGCCACGCGCGGCGGCTGGTCGGGCAGCGCGGCGGCGAGCGTCGCGAGCTCCGCCTCGGTGGGACCGCGGTCGGTGGCGAGTATCGGCGCGATGCCCGGCGCCCCGGGCCGCGGCAGGAACACCTGGCCGGTCTCGAACAGGGCCGTGTCGGGGAAGCCGCGGCCCACGTTCCGCACCAGGGTGCGGAACAGGCCGGGCAGCAGGGTGGTGCGCAGCTGCGGCTGGTCCTCGCTGAGCGGGTTGGCGACCTTGACCGCGGGGCGGCGCGGGTCCTCCGGCGCGAGCATGAGGCTGTTGGCCTCGTCCGCCGGGGCGAACGGGTCGGAGTGCACCTCGACGAAGCCGGCGGCGCCAAGCGTGCGGGCGATCGCCCGCAGCGCCTTCTGCCGCTCGGACAGGCCAGAGCCCGCCGTGGTGCGCGGCCGGCGGACAGGGACGTTGCCGTAGCCCTCGAGGCGGATGACCTCCTCGGCCAGGTCGGCCGGGTCGGTCAGGTCGGGCCGCCAGGACGGCGGCGTGACGAGCAGCACCATGAGCTGGCGGTCGTGTTTGCCCGCGTGGTCATGGGCCCCGTGGTCATGGGCCCCGTGGTCGTAGGCCCCGTGGTCATGGGCCCCGTGGTCGTAGGCCCCGTGGTCGTAGGCCCCGTGGTCGTAGGCAGGGCCGTGGGCGTCAGGATCGGGCGCGGCGGCGCGCCACGGCGCGAGCGTCGGCGCCTGGCTGGCTTGTGTGGCGCGCACCTCGCAGCCCACCTCCTGGAGGCGGGCGACGACCGTGTCCATGCCGTAGACCATGCCGGCCACCCGGTCCGGGTAATCGGCCGCCATGCTGATCGTCACCGGCGGATGAGGGACCTGGGCGTGCGTGACGCCAGGCACGATCGTCGCGCCGCCGAGGCTGGCGAGCAGCGCGGCCGCGCGCGCGGTGGCTCGCGGCGGCAGCTCCCGGTCGGTGCCGCGCTCGAACCGGTAGGACGCCTCTGAGTGCAGCCGGTGACGGCGGGACATCTTCGCGGTCCCGGTGTCGCTGAAGTGCGCGCCCTCGATGACGATGTCGGTTGAGTCGTCGTCGATCTCGGTCTCAAGGCCGCCCATCGTGCCCGCCATGGAGATCGGGCCGCGCTCGTCGGTGATGAGGATGTCGTCGGCGTACAGCGTGCGGGTGACGTGGTCCAGCGTGGTCAGCGTCTCGCCGGGGCGCGCGCGCCGTACCACGACGGTGCCGTGCAGCTTGGCGCGGTCGAAGGCGTGCAGCGGCTGGCCGAGCTCGATCATCAGGTAGTTGGTCACGTCGACGGCGAGCGAGACGCTGCGCATGCCGCAGCGGGCCAGCCGGACCGTCATCCACAGCGGCGTCCGCGCCCGCGGGTCGAAGCCGCGCACCTCGCGCAGCACGAACCGGTCGCAGGCGGTCGGGTCGGCGATCTCGGCCGGCCACGGGCCCCCGTCGTCGGCACTGCCCGCGGGCGCGTCCATGCCGGGCGCGTCCATGCCGGACGCGTCCTCGCCGGGCACGAAGGTCTGTGCCGGGTCGGTGAACGGGACCGCATACGCGCTGGCGAGCTCCCGCGCCACGCCGCGGACGGACACCGCGTAGCCCCGGTCGGGGGTCACGGTGATCTCGAGCACGTCGTCGCGCAGCCCCGCGTAGTCCGCGAAGTCCACGCCGAGCGGCGTGTCGGGCGGCAGGACGAGGATGCCGGAGTGATCGTCGCCGATGCCGAGCTCGTCGACGGCGCAGATCATGCCCTGCGACGTCCTGCCGTACTTCTTGGCCGCGGTGATCTCGAAGCCGCCAGGCAGCACGGCGCCGACCGCGGCGAAGGCCACCCGGTCGCCTTCCGTGAAGTTGACGGCGCCGCAGATGACGCCGGTCAGCGTCGCCGGGTCCGCGGCGAGCTCGGCGTCGCTGACGGCGACCCGGCAGTAGCGGACCGGCTTCCTGAACCCGGTCAGCTCCTCGATGGCGATCACCTGGGCGGTGATCACGCCGTGCACGTCGTGCCCGGCCTGCTCGACCGCCTCGACCTCGAGGCCGGCCTGGGTCAGCCGCCTGCCCACCTCGAGCGCGTCGTAGGGCTCGGGGATGGGCGCGTACTCACGCAGCCAGGAAACTGGCACCCGCATCTCAGATCTCCATCCCGAAGGCCCGGCTGAACCGTACGTCGCCGTCGTAGGTGTCGCGGATCTCGTTGATGCCGTTGGCGAGCATCAGCGACCGCTCGATGCCAAGGCCGAACGCGAACCCGCTGTACCGGTCGGGGTCGATGCCGCAGGCGACGAGCACCCGGGGGTTGACCATGCCGCAGCCGGCGATCTCGATCCAGCCCTGGCTGCGGCAGACCCGGCAGGGATCGGCGCCCGGCTTGGTTGACTCACCGCGGCACACGTGGCATTCCATGGACACGTCGGCGGACGGCTCGGTGAACGGGAAGTAGTCCGGGCGCAGCCGGGTGCGCAGCCCGGCGCCGAACAGCGCGTCGACGAACGCCTGGATCGCGCCGCGCAGGTCGGCCATGGTCAGGCCCTCGTCCACCGCCAGGCCCTCGATCTGGTAGAAGACCGGCAGGTGGGTGGCATCGAGCGCCTCGTTCCTGTACACCTTGCCCGGGCTCACCATGTAGAGCGGCAGCGGCCGCGTCAGCATGCTGCGGATCTGCACCGAGGAGGTTTGGGTGCGCAGCACCATGCCGGACCGCGTGCCGGGCGGGGAGCCGTCGGGCGGCGCGATGAACAGCGTGTCCTGCATCTCCCTCGCCGGGTGGTCCGGCGGGATGTTGAGCGCGTCGAAGTTGTACCACTCGGCCTCGGCCTCGGGTCCCTCGGCGACCTCGTAGCCCATCGCGACGAACACGTCGGACAGCTTGTCGGCGATCATGCTCACCGGGTGCCGCGCGCCGGCCGGCCGGCGGTCGTACGGCAGGGTCACGTCGACCCGCTCGGTGATGAGCACCTGCTCGTCGCGCGCACGCTCGAGCTGCTCCTGGCGCTGCCTGAGCGCGTCGGCGACCTGCGCGGTGGCGGCGCCGACCCGGCGCCCCGCGTCGGCGCGGGCCTGCGGCGGCAGCGCGCCGATCTCGGCGCGCGCGGCGGACAGCGGCGCCCTGTCACCGGCGTGCGCGAGCCGCGCTTCCTTGAGCTCGTCCAGGGTCTTCGCTGCGGCGATCGCCGCGAGCGCGTCCCGGGTGGCGCGCTCGACCTCGTCGGCGGTCAAGGCGGTCACCTCTACCGGGTCGTAGTTCTTGTTCGGTGCGGACATCTTTCGCTTCCTTGGTCATCAGCTGGCTGACTGCAACAGGCCCGCCGCCTGGGCGGGAAGGTCCGCAGCTGTGCCGGGTACTCGAGAGCAGGGCCGTGATCCCGAACGGGGGCGGGATTCACCGTAACCAGCACACTGAACCCTACCGGGTGGCCTGCCAAAGCCTCGCCAGGACCTGATTCAGGTGAGAGAAAACGGGGGTCGCCCGCCGACCGCCCCGCGCCCGCGGCGATACGCCGCCGGTTAAGCGATGGGGATGCCCGCGGGCACGGTAAATCGGAACTCGGCGCCGCCGCCGGGCGCATGGGTCACCGTGATGTCGCCGTCCATCGCCTCGACGAGGCCCTTCACGATGTACAGGCCAAGGCCGGTCCCGCCGCGGCGCTTACCGCGCCAGAACTGGCGGAACACCCGGACGGACATCTCAGGCGGTATGCCCTCGCCCTGGTCACGCACGGACACGGTGATGGCTTCGCCCTGATCACCTGATCCCCGCGTGCGCCGTACCACGACAGACACGATACCAGCCCCGTGCCTGACCGCGTTTTCCACGAGGTTGCCGAGGATCTGGTCGATCTTGTCGGCGTCCAGCCAGGTCTCCGGCAGGTCGTGCGCGGCGTCCAGCCTGAACCGGTCCTCGGGCTCGCCGGATGCGACCCGGCCGGCGATGATCTTGCGTGCCCGCTCGGGGACGTCGACGAGCTGCCGCCGCACCTCCATCCGGCCGGACTCGATGCGGGACACGTCGAGCAGCTCGGTGATCAGCCTGGTCACCCGGTCGGCGTCGGCGTTGACCGTCTCGAGCATGACCCGCTTCTGGTCGTCGCTGAACCGGGACCACTTGGCGAGCAGCGTGGCGGTGAACCCCTTGACCGACGTCAGCGGTGCGCGCAGCTCGTGCGCGACCGTGGAGACGAGCTCGGCCCTGCTGCGCTCGAGCCGTGCGCGCTGCTGCGCGCCGCGCAGGGTGATCACCAGGCGGCGTACCGGGCCCGAGCGGGTATCGCGCACGTAGCCGACCGAGACGAGCAGCTCGGTGTCGCCCCGGGGGGACGCCCCCCCGGGACCCGCCGCCTGGCCGTCGGCAAGGAACAGGCGGCGCTCGGGGTGCCTGGACCTGGTGGCGAGGCCGTTGTACGGGTCGACGCACATCCACCAGTCGCGGCTGTCCTCGTCCCTGAAGGGCAGCACGTCGTAGACGTACTTGCCGATGGCCTCCTCCGCCGCTATGCCGGTGAGCCGGGCCGCGGCCCGGTTGAACACCACCACGCGGCCGGCGTCGTCGGCGACCACCAGGCCGTCGGGCAGCTCGTCGGCGAGCAGCGACTGTGCCTCGGCGAGTTCCCGCGCCGTCAGCGGCACCGAGCCACCGGGAGACGAGGGGCCACCGGGAGACGAGGGGCGACCCGGAGACGAGGGCGCAGGCCGCTCAGCCGACGTGGCGGCCGGCGTGCCGCCGACACGCAGGGACCCGCCGGTTGCCCGCCGGCCCGGTCTGTTGTCCTCCACTGCGTTGCGCCTCCGTCCAACTGGGGGTGCACCGGGACCGGGCGTTACTAGCCGGCTCGGACCAGGATGCGGGTGACG
>Ga0335078_10005460_pt1 | contig 18791 bp, 14 predicted proteins | sample Lox_Sample_32_FD_206711 | JGI IMG/M metagenome (GOLD analysis project Ga0335078, IMG submission 206711) | Soil microbial communities from Loxahatchee National Wildlife Refuge, Florida, United States - Lox_Sample_3.2 | ecosystem: Environmental > Terrestrial > Soil > Wetlands | place: USA... | reverse complement strand
GGGCCTCGCAGGGCATCGGCGCGGGACTGGTGGCCGGCTACCTGGCGCAGGGCTGGGCGGTCGTTGCCAACTCGCTCGATATCAAGCCGTCGGACGACCAGGCCGTGCTGACGGTAGCGGGCGACGTTTCGGCGGCCGACACGGCCGAGCGGATCGTCACCGCGGCCATGGAGCGCTTCGGGCGCATCGACACGCTGATCAATGACGCCGGGGTATTCATCGGCAAGCCGTTCACGGACTATACGATCGACGACTACCAGAAGACCGTCAGCGTGAACCTGACCGGCTTCTTCCTGATGACCCAGCGCGTCATCGCCGAGATGCTCAAGGGCGGCGGCGGACACGTCGTCAACATCTCGAGCACGATGGTCGAGCACGCGCACTCTGACTCCCCGGCGCTGCTGGCCTCGCTCACCAAGGGCGGGCTCGTCGCTGCCACCAGGTCGCTCGCGATCGAGTACGCGTCGCGCGGCGTACGGGCCAATGCGGTCTCGCTCGGGGTCATCGAGACGCCGCTGAATCCGCCCGAGTCCTACGCCGGACTCGCGAAGCTGCATCCCATGGGGCGCGTCGGCAAGGTCAGCGACGTGGTGGACGGCATCCTCTACCTGGAATCCGCCCCGTTCGTCACCGGCGAGATCCTGCACATCGACGGCGGTCAGAGCGCCGGCCGCTGACCTCTTTCCCGCGAAACCAGCCTAGAGTGAAGGCCTGGCGCGGAGGAGGCACACTTGGACGTCGTCACGGTCGCCATCCTCGTCACGTGGGTCGCCTTCTGGGTCTACTGGCTGGCCGCGGCCGCCGGCGTCAAGACGGCCAGCCGGGCCAGGTGGGGCCGGCTGGCCGGGTTCCGGGTCGCGGCTCTGCTCCTCGTCCTGCTGCTGGTGCGCGCCCGAGTCCTGAAGGGTCACGCGGTCACGCACAACCCGTGGCTGGAGGGCGCCGGGCTGGCGATCTTCCTGGCAGGACTCGGCCTGGCCGTCTGGGCGCGGCTTTTCCTCGGCCGCAACTGGGGCACCCCGATGTCGGAGAAGGCCGACCCGGAGCTGGTGACGGGCGGGCCGTATCACCGCATCCGGCACCCCATCTACTCGGGCATCATCCTCGCCATGGTCGGCACGGCCGTCGCGGTGAGCGTCTACTGGCTGATCGCGGTCGCGCTCCTCGGGGCGTACTTCGGCTACAGCGCCGTGATGGAGGAGCGGTACATGACACGCCGCTTCCCGGACACCTATCCGGCCTACAAGCACGCCACCAAGATGCTCGTCCCCTTCCTTCTCTGACCTAGCGCACGACCTGGCCGTCCCGCGGCTGCCGCCGGCTCCTGGAGCCGGACACCGTAGAGTTGAGGTGGCGATGGGGCTCGTCGTGATTTGCCGCCCAAGGCTGATGGCTCCTGGTAGGCGCCCTTAGGGCGAGGACGGGAGCGTGCGCGATGCGGCCGAGCCCCCGGCCGGCAGGAGCCCGCGAGCCGGCGGCATCAGACGGCGCGGCCGGCGATGGCGAGCGGTTCGTCAGCCTGCTGAGTCCGACCGCGCCCGCGGACTCCGCCGACGGTGAAGCTCCGGCGCCGGCCTGGGCCACCGACCTGAATTTTGATCAGGTCGTCAGCGCGGTGGCGAGTGGCCGGCCAGGAGGCGGCCTGGTAGCTCACGTCCTCTTCCAGCGAGCCGCGGACATCGAGACGGTGGCATACCGGCATGAGGTCTTCCGTGACCTCGACGATGCTCGCGTGCTCGAGGCGGCGCAGCGCTTCACGGGGCAACTGCACCAGGTTCGCGAGCATCTGCGTCAGCTGGCCGGGATGGATTCCGGTCATCAGCGGCAGGGCTGGTTCCTCGATGCCGCGGCGATCTACTGCGACGCCGTGCGCTCGCTGGCCGCCGATCTCGCCGGGATGAGGCTCTCATCGCGCGGCCTCAGCTCATTCCGCGCGCATCTTGCGGCGTATGTGGCGTCCGGCGAGTTCGCTGCCCTGGACCGGGACACGTCCGCGCGGAAGGCAGATCTCGCGAAGATCGTGTACCAGGTCCGGGTCAGCGGCCTGCGCGTGGAGGTGAGCCGTTACGACGGCGGGCCCGACTATAGCGCGGAGATCGAGAAGACCTTCGAGCGGTTCCAGCAGGGCGCCGTCAAGGACTACCGCGTGCAGTACCGGACCTGGCCCGGCATGAACCATGTCGGCGCGCAGATTGTCGCGCTCGTCGCCCGGCTGTTCAGCGCGGAGTTCGCCGCCCTGGAGGGCTACTGCGCCCGCTACCCGAGTTTCACCGACCCGGTAATCAGTCAGTTCGACCGCGAGCTGCAGTTCTACCTGGCCTTTCTCGAGTACATCCGGCCGCTGCGGGCAGCCGGGCTCAGCTTCTGCTACCCGCAGCTCACCGCCGGCTCGAAGGAGATATTCGCTCGCGACACCTTCGACCTCTCGCTCGCCGCCAGGCTGGCTCCGCAGCGCCAGACCGTCGTGACCAACGACTTCTACCTGACCGGCGAGGAACGCGTGATCGTCGTGTCGGGGCCCAATCAGGGTGGCAAAACGACGTTCGCCCGCACCTTCGGCCAGCTGCACCACCTTGCCGCGACCGGATGCCCGGTGCCGGGCAGTGCGGCCCGGCTGTTCCTGTGCGACCAGATCTTCACCCACTTTGAGCGCGAGGAGAACCTCGACAACCTGACCGGGAAACTGGAAGACGACCTGCTGAGAATCCGGCAGGCCCTGCTGGCAGCGACTCCTCAGAGTGTCGTGATCATGAACGAGATCTTCACCTCCACCACGCTCAGCGATGCGCGATTCCTGGGCGAGAAGGTGCTCGCTAAGGTCATCGAGCTGGACCTGCTCTGCGTCTACGTAACCTTCGTCGATGAGCTCGCGTCGCTTGGCCGGACGATTGTCAGCATGGCCGGCACGGTCGTACCTGACGATCCCGCCGAGCGGACCTACAAGGTGGTGCGCAAGCCCGCTGACGGCCTGGCCTACGCGCTCGCCATCGCCGACAAGCACCGTGTCACCTACGAGCAGCTCAAGGAGCGGCTGACCCCGTGAAGGCTCACCTGCTGTTCCCGGACCGGGACTTCGACTTCAGTGCCGAGCTCGAGGGCGGCAGCGGAGACCTGGCGAAGGACCTGGAGCTGGGCGCCGTGCTGGAGGCGATGGCGGCCGGCGACAAGTTCCTGTTCGACACCGCCGCGAAGGTGGTGCTCACGAGCCTCGCGGACCCGCGTGCCATCAGGTACCGGCAGGCCGTCCTCGCCGACTGCCTGGCCCACCCGCAGATCATCCGCGGGATGTACGACATCGCGGTCGGCGCGCTGCAGGACAAGCGCGGTGTCTGGGGCTTCCTGTCCTCCCAGCACCCGACCTCGATCCTGGCGGGAGCGATCAATCAGCTAGAGGTGCTGATCGTACGACTCAGGCAGCTTCGCCAGGTCGCCGACGACAACGCGGCCAGGTTCTCGTCCGATGGGCTGGCGAACTTGCTGCGCACGCTGCAGCTCGAGCTGGACGACGAGTACTTCGACGTGCTGAGCGGCCACCTCAGGCAGCTCCGGTTCCGCAGCGGCGAGCTCCTGAGCGCGCAGCTGCACAAGGACAACAGCGGCATAAACTACGTGCTGCGCTCGGGCAGCGCCAGGCGGAGCTGGCGCGAGCGCGTCGGGATCGACGCGCGATCCAGCTATACCTTCAGCATTCCGCCACGCGACGAGGCCGGCTCCCAGGCCCTGCAGGACATCGCGAACAGAGGTGTCAATCTCGTCGCCAACGCCGCCGCCCAGGCCGCGGACCACATTTCCAGCTACTTCACGCTGCTGCGGGCCGAGCTCGGCTTCTACATCTGCTGCGTGAACCTGCGCGACGAGCTCGCCGCCAGGGACCAGCCCGTCACGTTCGCCGACCCGGAGCCATGGCAGGCCGCGGAGTTCACCTGCACCGACCTGCGGGACGCAAGCCTGGCGCTCAGGACCGGGCATGTCGTCGGCAACGACGTCGACGCGGCGGGCAAGTCTCTCGTCATCATCACCGGCGCCAACTCGGGCGGCAAGTCGACCTTCCTGCGCAGCGCGGGCCTGGCCCAGCTCATGATGCAGTGCGGGATGTTCGTGACCGCAGCGCGGATGCGCGCGAGCGTCGTGCGCCGGATCTTCACCCACTTCATCCGGGAAGAGGACCGGGACATGGTGAGCGGCCGGCTGGACGAGGAGCTCAAGCGGATGAGCGCGATCGCCGACCAGCTCGGCCCTCAGTCACTGGTGCTGTTCAACGAGTCGTTCGCCGCGACGAACGAGCGCGAGGGGTCGGAGATCGGCCGCCAGGTGGTTCGCGCGCTCCTCGAGGCAGACATCAGAGTCTTCTTCGTGACGCATCAGTTCGACTTCGCTGACAGCTTCCGCCGGCAGCGCCCGGAATCGACGCTGTTCCTGCGCGCACCTCGGCAGCCCGACGGGCGCCGGACCTATCGGCTCACACCCGCCGAGCCGCTCACCACGAGCTACGGGCAGGACATCTACTTCCGGCTCGGCGGCTGGCTAGGCGAGCGCCGCTGACCTGGTGCCGCTGCAGCCGGCGCCGGATCAGCCGGCCGCAGCCGCCGGCGCTTCACCGGGCGCCCAGCAAGAGCACCGGTACCGTGCACGCCTGCACCGCGCGGTCGGCCACCTGGCCGAGCCGCGCCTTGCGGCGCCTGCCGTTGCCATGACGGCCGAGCACGAGCACGTCGAACCCGTGATCTGCCGCGTAGTCGGTCACCACCTGAGCCGGGCTGTCGAGATCGGTGTAGATGACCTGCACGCTCAGCCGCGCGGCGGCACCGACGGTGACCTCTCGCCGGAACTCGCTCAGCAGCGTGTCCGCGACCTGACGAGCGTTGTCCTGCTCGCCATCACCATCCAGGTCGCCGTCGGTGTGCGGCGGGCGCCGGCGCACCGACAGCGCCACGACGTGGCCGCCGTCACGGGCGGCGATGGCGGTCGCCGCGCCGACCGCGTCGACGGCGTCGGGCGAGCCGTCGTAGCCGACGAGCACCCGCCGGAACGGGCCGGCGATCCTCACGGCGTCCGCCCAGCCGAGCGTGGCACCAGCCGGTTGCTGCCCACCATGGCCTCCAGGGTCCTGGCCGGGGAAGTCTGCGCGAGGCCAGCAGCGAAGTCAATCGCGGTTGTGGCGGGCCTCATCGCCGTCACGCAAATTGTCGTGTGCGCGCGTGCGTGCCACAAGTGCCGTCCCGGCCTTGCCCCCCGCATCCGCGTTGCGACACTGCATCCTGGCGATGGGGCTCGCCCGGCACCGCTGCCGCGCCGGCCGGCCCGCGGAGCACCTAGCGTGCCCGCCGCGACGCCGCTGCCGCGCGGGCCGTCCGTGCTGACGCTGGATAGCGCCGCCGACCTGCTCACGGGGCCGGGATGCCCGGTATGCCGGTACACCGCCGAGGCCAGCGACCGTTACCTGGGCTGGCCGTGGCCGCCACGGTCGCGCCATGCGGCGGGCCGCTCTGCGTCCGGCATTATCTCGGCCTCGGCCGCGCCCACCCGGCAGCCGCACGACTGCTGGGCCCCGGCCACGTGAGCGCGGCCGACCGGATCAACCGCGACCTGACCGTCGCCTTCGAGCGGGCGGCCGCGGCCGGACCGCACGGCGGATCTCCCCGCGATGCCTGGCTGCGTGCGGCGCATCCTCGACGGTGGCGTGTCCGGCGGCTGCCCGCCCCGGCCGGCCGGAACGGGCATCAGTGCATTCCGGTCACCACCGCCAGCACAGCGACCACCGCGATGAGCATGTACGCGAGGTAGGCGTCCAGCCGCCCGGACTGCAGCCGTCGTGCCTGCCGTACCAGGAACGCGAACGGCCGTCGCAGCGGCAGGTACAAGTACCGTTCGGTGACCTCGATGACATCCGAGCTGTATTCGACGTGCGCGACCTGCGGGTGCGCGTGGTCCTGGTCGCCGGCCAGCGCAGGCTCGTCGACGCGAGTGACCGCCGCCCGGGTATGCAGTACGGCGGCCAGCACCCGGCGGGCCGGGTTCGCGAAGCCGAACGCCGTGTAGCTGTCGTGCCCGGATACGCCGGCGGTTGCCGACCGCCACGGCGGCACGCGACGGACGCGCAGCATGCGCCCGCCCGACGCCAGCCACGTGAACGCCGTCACGAGCGCGAAGAGCGCAGGCATGACCAGCCACAGCCATGACGGTGACAAGACGGAGAAGCCGGCGAACACCGGCTGCAGGATCCACGGCGACTTCAGCGCCGCCGTCGCGGCTGACGCCGGCAGCACGGGCGCCAGCCCGGCCGCGATCACCCGGATCTCCAGCGGGGCCACCGCGGCCAGCGCCAGGCACGCGAAGGCGAGCGCGACGATGCCCGCCCGGCCGGCCGGGCCGGCGTCACGGCCGGAGCCGGCCCGCTCCCCCACCGGGCGGCCGAGTACCACCAGGCCGATCAGGCGCACGAACGTCACGCCGGCGAAGCCCGCGGTGAGCGCGACCGCGGCACCGGTAACGGCGAGCACGAGCCGGTCCGCGAGTCCCGGCACCCGGAACTGCTGCATCAGCGCCTCGAGCAGGAACCATTCCGACACGAAGCCGGCCGTGGGCGGCAGCCCGGCCAGCGTCAGGCTGCCGACGGCGAGCCCGGTGCCGCGCCAGGGCGCCGCGCGGGCCGAGCCGCGCAGGCCGTCCAGGTCGTCCGCGCCGGCACCCGCACTCGAGACAAAGAGCAGCGACTTCGCAGCCGTGTGCGCGATCAGCTGGAGAGTCGCGGCGACCAGGCCCGCTGCCATCAGCGCGCGGTCCGCGGTCGCACCGCCCACCAGCGCAACGCCGAACCCGGCCAGGATCAGGCCGGTGTTCTCCACGCTGGAGTACGCGATGACGCGCTGCAGATGGCCCTGCACGGCGGCGTGCGCGATGCCGAGGACAGCGGTCACGCTCGCCAGCAGCAGGAGCACGTCGGTAACCGCCGCTGGCGGCGGCCCGAGGAGGGCAAGCGTCCGCCAGAGCCCGTAGAAGCCGACATTCACCGCGACCCCGGCCATGATCGCGCGCGCCGGCCCCGGCGCTGCCGCGTAGCCGCGGGGCAGCCATACCTGGAAGGGCACCAGCCCCACCTTGACGGCGAACCCGCCGAGCAGCAGGACGACGGCCGTGCTGCGGGCGGGCCCGGCTGGCACCTGCGCGAGGCCCGCCAGCGTCAGCGTGCCGGACCTCGTCACCAGCAGCAGCAGCCCGGCCAGCAGCGACGCACCGCTGATCCGCCCGAATGCGAGGGTGACGAGCGCGGCCGCCGGCCGGCCGGGGACCTCCCGGCGGAAGCCGGCCAGTGCCCAGAATGCCAGCGTCAGCGACTCCCACCCGAACAGGAACGTGAACGCGTCCCTGGCCGTCAGCACGACCGCGACCGAGCCGAGCGCGAGCGCGCACGCCGCACCGAGACCGCGCCGCCGCGGACCGTCCGGCCCGGCCGCCCACGATGCGAGGGCCAGCGAAATCGCCGTGGCGGCGGCGAAGGCGATCAGCAGGAACAGCCCGGACAGCCGGTCTGCTGCCAGCCCGGGCAGCCGGGAGAACACCGGCCGCGCGCCCGCCGCGACCACTCCGAGCCATCCGCCAGTGCGCAGCGCCACCGGCCTGCCCGCCACCGCGGCCGCGCCGGCGGCCGCCAGGCATGCCGATCCGGCGGCGCAGGCGAGGTACGGGGCGCGCGCCCGGACCGCGCCGCGCGGCCCGGCGAGCAGGTCGGCCACGCCGCCGGCGGCCAGCAGCACAAGCCCGGCGCCGGCCATCACACCGTAGCTGCTCATCTACCGATCACCTCCGGCGGCAGGCACTTCGCTCCTGGCCCCCGCAGGCCCGCCAGGCCAGCCAGGCCAGCCAGGCCCGGCGAGCCGGTCGAGCGCGCGCAGCAGCGCGGCGAGGATCGCGAACGGGCTCGGCGGCGAGCCGGGCAGCCAGAGGTCGACGGGCACGACGTCGCCGATGCCGCCGGCGGTGGCATACGACGGGCTGACCACACCGCCCGACACCGCGTCGGTGCCCACCGCCACGACGACCTTGGGGTGCGGCATCGCGTCGTACGTTTCCCGCAGCGGGCCCGCCATTCCCCGTGCGCCGGCACCGGTGACCAGCAGGATGTCCGCGTGCCGGGGGCTCGCCGTGAAGAACATGCCGAGCCGGTGAATGTCGTAGACCGGGTTCAGCAGGGCCAGGATCTCCCACTCCTCGCTGCCGTCCGAGCCGGCGTCCACGTGCCGCAGGTGCACGGAGCGGCGCAGGGCCCTGGTCCGCTCGCGGAGTCCGCCGGTGACCGCCGCCAGGGATTCCGGCGTCTCCGCCGCCGGCACGACGAGCCCCGCCCTGGTGACCGCGGCCTGGTCCGGGCCCTGCGACCACGCGAATACATCGGGTCTGGCGGCCACGCACCGGCCGCACTGGATGCAGCGGCCCTGGTCAACTCGCAGCTCGCGGCCGGCGGCGATGATCGCGTTAGCCGGGCAGAGCCGCTCCGGGTCCGGGCCAGCGCCCGCTTCCGCCGGGCCGGCGCGGACCTCGGCGGGCCCGCGGGTGCCGGCCGCGTACTCGTCCGGCCGGGTCGGCCACCGCGTGGTCACCACCCCGTTGCGCAGTCCGCGAAGAGCCCACATAGCCGCCGTCCTACCGTGCCGCGCCCGCGACGGACACGCCGAAGCTTGCCTCGATGAACGGGAAGTCGGTCAGGATGTCGCCGGCGAACACCTCGTGCATCAGCACCAGGTTGTGAAACGAGGCCGGGCGGATCCGGCACCGCGAGACGACCCCGCCCTCGACCCGCACGTCATACAGCAGCTCGCCGTGCGGCGCCTCCGCCCAGCCCGCGGCGCGGCCGTCGGCCGGCTCGCAGTCGGTGCGAAGCGGGCCGGCGCCGGCCTCCGCGAGCTCGTCGGCTGCCTGGCGGATGAGGTGGAACGCGGTCGCTACCTCGTCCGCGCGCACTTCGAGCCTGGCCAGCGCGTCGCCGTCTGCGCGTGAGCTGACCGCCAGGCCGAGCGACCCGTAGGCCGCGTAGGGCCGCGACTGCCGGACGTCGTCGACCGCACCGCTCGCCCGCCCGACCGGCCCGAGCGCCCCGTGGGCGGTGGCGCGCGCCGGCGGCAGCGGTCCGGTGCGCCGCAGCCGGTCCAGGAACGAGGCGGTGCCGAGCAGCAGCCGCAGATCGCTGCTCACGTGCTGGTCAATCTCCTGCACGGCGGCCAGGACGTCGGCCGGAGCGAGCCGCGGCGCGGCGCTGACGCCGCCGGCCACCACCACGCCACGGCCGAACCTGCTGCCCGACAGCTGGTCGGTCAGTCGCAGCACCCGCTCCTTGTGCCAGCCGAACCGCGCGGTCGCCACCGCCAGCCCGGCCCCGTCGGCCAGCCGGAGCATCACATCCAGGTGGCACGCGACACGCTCGAGCTCGGCGTGCAGGGTCCGGACCAGGGCCGCGCGCCACGGAGCCTGCGTCCCGCCGATGGCCTCGACGGCCTGGCAGTAGGCGATCGCGTGCGCGACCGACGCGACCCCCTCGGCGCGCTCGGCAAGCAGCACGCCGTCCGCGGGCGGCAGGCCCTCCAGCCGCTTCTCGATCCCGCGGTGCTTATAGAACAGGCGCATGTTGAGATGCGGGATGTCCTCACCCGGCGTCTCCACCAGGTACTCGATCGACTCAACCACGCCCGAGCGGACCGGGCCGTGCGGAATGGTGAACAGGCCGGGCCCGACCGCGTGCCGCGGCAGCACCCGGGCATCGGGATCGATCCGCTCGGGGCCGCCAGCGGCACCTGGCCGTGGCACGTCGGCGACCCTGGCGGGAAGGACCAGCGGCTCCAGCCGCGGGTGGCCGGCGGGCACGACGCCGAACAGGTCATGGAGCTCGCGCTCGTACCAGAAGGCCGCGCCGACCAGCGGTGTCAGCGCCGGATAGCCGGGCTCACCGGCCGGCAGCACGGCCTCAAGCGCCGTGATCGTGCCAGGGCCGGCCAGCCGCGCAGTGAGCAGCAGGCCGCCGCCGCGGGCGGTGCCGAACAGGTCCGCCAGCCGCCTGCCGCCAGCGACCTCGCTCGCCACGGCGTCCCGCAGCGCCGGGATGTCCGGGGCCAGCTCGTGGTCCGCCGCGGGCGTCATGGCGCCCCGCCGCCGCCGAGGAGCGCGACCGCCCTGCCGAACAGGCCGGTAAGCTCCGCCGGCGGATGCAGGCCGAGCACCAGCAGCGCGATCACGCCGGCGGCGACTGGCACCACCATCCAGGCGCTCGGCTCGCCCCGGGTCACCGGTGGTGCCGTCGCACCGGTCCGCACGACGGGGCGACGTTCCTGGCCATCGGCCGCGAGGCCCGCGGCGGCCGGCCCGCGGTCCGCGCCTTGCGGGAGCGGCGCGGGCGCGCGCGGTGCGGGCATGAGCATCCGGGTGGCCGAGGCGGCGAGCCCGAAGAACGCAACGGTCACGGCGATGATCAGGAAGGCGGCGGCCGCGTACCGGCCCGAGCCGAGGCCGCCGGCGACGATCTCGAACTCGCTGCGGAAGAGGCCGAATGGCGGCATCGCGCCGAGCGCGAAGATCGCGGCCAGGAACAGCGGGCCGCTCCACGGCAGCAGGTCGAGTCCGCCGCGGATGCCGGCGATCCGCTTCGTGCCGAGCTTGCGCACCAGGACCCCGGCGCCCATGAACGCGTTTCCCTTCGCGGCCGCGTGCGCGAGCACGTGCAGCAGCACGCCGGCGAGCGCGGCCGGGGCGCCGAAGCTGACCCCGACGGCGAGGATGCCCATGTGCTCGACGCTCGAGTACGCGAGCATTCGCTTGATGTCGCGCTGGCCGAACAGGTAGAGGGCGGCGAGCAGCAGCGACGCGACGCCGAACGCCAGCAGCACGTCGCGCGGGAACGTGCTGCCCACTGCCGCGGCCGCGACCTGGTAGAAGCGCAGGATCGCGTAGAAGCTGATCGCGAGCAGCGACCCGGACAGCAGCGCCGAGATCGGGGTGGGCGCCTCGGAGTGGGCGTCCGGCAGCCAGGTATGCACCGGCACCAGTCCCATCTTCGTGCCGTAGCCGAGCACCGCCAGCACGAAGGCCAGCTGAACCGCCGCGTGCGGCAGCCGCCCGGCCACCGCGAGCAGCTGGGTGAAGCCGAGGTCGTAGGACTGGCCCAGGACCTGCGCGCCGGCATAGTAGGCAAATATCGTCGCGAGCAGGGCCAGGCCGAGTCCGGCCGACGCGAGCAGCACGTACTTCCAGGCCGCCTCGGCCGCGCCGTCGCTGTCCTCGATCGCCACCAGCAGCGCGGAGACGACGGTCGTGACCTCGACCGCCACCCACAGCAGCGCGAGATTGCTCATCATGGGCGCGACCAGCATCGACCAGGCGAACAGGTTGAGCCCTACCCAGAACCGGCGAGCGTGCCTGCTCCCGCGCTCACCACCGTGCCCGCCGGACATGTAGCCGATCGAGTAGACCGCGATCGCGCCGTACAGGAACCCCGTCGCCAGGAGGAACACCGCGCTCACCGCGTCCACCCGCAGCAGCCGGAGGTAGCCTAGATCGCCGTGCGCGGCGGCGGGGACCAGCGCGAGCACGAACCCGAAGCAGGCGACGCCCGTCGCCGCGGTGACCGCCCGGACGGCGGCCAGCGGGGCGCGCAGGCAGATCGCGGCGGCGGCCAGCGGCAGGCCGAGGATCAGCAGCATCACTGCATGCACCGGCTACCCCCGCAGGCTCGTCAGCTCGGCGGTGGACATCGACTCGGCCCGGCCGTGATGCACCCTGATCAGCAGCCCGAAGACCACGACCGCGACCAGGAGGTCGAACAGGAACGCCAGCTCGAGGATCAGCGGCAGGCCAGCGGCGACCACGAGCGCCGTGAGCGACACGCCGTTCTCCAGCGACAGGAAGCCGATCGCCTGGGACACGACGTCGCGCCGCACGATCATGAGCACGAACGCGACGAGAATGACCGCCATCGACACCGACAGCGCGGTGGCCGGCAGGACCGGGCTGCGGATGCCGAGCGCGGCGACGGTGAAGAAGCCGAACGCGGCCACCGCGATGGCCACCAGAACCGCGCTGGCGACACTCAGCGCGTGGCTGCCCGCGATGTCACTCCAGCGCGGGTCGCCGCCGATCGCGCCGATGCCGCGCAGCAGGCGGCGCACCACGGCCGGCACGATCACTGCCTTCAGCGCGAACGACAGGACCGCCAGCGCGTACAGGTCCGGCAGGTGCCGCGTCGCCGCGACCACGACGGCGAGCACCGAGATGAGCACCGACTGGGCCGCGTACAGCCGGACCTGATCGCGCAGCAGCGCCTGCCGGAACATCCCGAACTCGGCCAGCAGGACGCCGACGGCGATGACGCTCGCGCTGCCGGAGAGCGCGCTCGGCGCCGCCACGGTGGCGGCGAGGCTGGCCGGCATCAGCCACCGCCCAGGTACAGCGTGAGCACGCCGAGCACGGCGAGCAGGAACGCCCCCGCCGTGAACTCGGTGATCTTGAAGAGCCGCAGTTTGGCGAACGAGTTGTCGATCACCGCGACGACGACGCCGAGCAGGGCGGCCTTCCCGGTCAGCGCCGCGATCGCCAGCAGGACCGGCCATAGCCCGGGTGTCGCCGCCAGCCCCCAGGGAGCGACGAACACGTTCAGCAGGATCGTGAACAAGATCAGCTGCTTCATCGCCGAGCCCCACCTGAGCAGCGCGAGGTAAGGTCCCGAGTGCTCGAAGGGCCGCGCTTCCTCGATCATGCCGAACTCGTTCGTGCCGGTGTGCGTCTCCACCGGGATCCGCCCGGTCTCGTAGAGGATCACCATGAACAGGGCCGCGGCGGCCAGCAGGTGGGCCGGCCGGACAATCTGTCCCGCCGAGGAGCGGACGGTAGCTGCCAGCGCGTACGGCAGGTCGGTGCCGGTGACGAGCGCGACGGTGAACACGACAAACAGCACCACCGGCTCGGTGATCGCCGCGAAGGTCTTGGCGCGGCTGGCGCCGAGCTGCGGATACGGGCTGCCGGTGTCCAGCGCCGCGACCGCGACCAGGAAGCTCGCCAGCGACAGGATGAACCCGCCGCCGAGGATGTCGCCCATGTAGCCGAGCGGCAGCCCGAACGTGGTGAGCACGGGTATCAGCAGCGGCACCGTCAGGTAGCAGACCATCGCCGCGAGCGGCGCGGCCAGGAACACCCAGCTGGACCCGTCCGGCGCCAGTGTCTCCTTGCGGAACAGCTTGGCCAGGTCGTAGTACGGCTGCAGGATCCGCGGCCCGGTCCGGCCCTGCATCCTGGCCTCGACGCGGCTGATCACGCCGGACACGCCAGGAGCGACCGCGGCGATCGTGACAACCTGGAGCAGCTGAACGACCGGGACTGGCAGCGCCGGGCTCACGGATTCGCTCTTCTCGGGCGAGCTCCTGCGCTGCTGGCCTGGAGTCCGCCCGTCCTATCTCTGCCCGGCGGCTCGATCATTTCCCCGCTCACTGACTTCTCCTCCCACGCCGGTTGCCCGGTAACGGTGGTAGAGGCCATCAGCGAAGCGGTGTCCGCGGTTGGTGGCGAGCCTCATCGCCAGTCGGTCCTTTGTATCGCACGCCCTGGTGCGGCCGCAATTCACCTTTGTCACTTCTGTCACACTGACTGCGGCGCGGGCGCGGTCGGGTCGGTCTCGCCGGCCGCGTCGGTCAGCCGGCCGGGCACGGCGCGCAGCGCCCGCTCGCGGTCCGCGAGCTCCCCGAGCCTGCGTAGCGGCCCCGCAGGTCTGCGACCAGCCGTCGGCTGCTCGCACGCGCGCCTCCTACCTCTCGAGGTAGGGACCGTTGGCGGATTCGCCGCGATCGGGAAGGCGGGCCCCTCCGCCCGTGCCGTGCCTGCCAGGGTAGCCGGTCTGACGCCGGCCGGCGCGGCCGGTCCCGGCCGGACGGCGGCCGCCGGCTACTGCGCGGATCCGCCCGCCGCCAGGCGCATCAGGTCGGTGTCGAGGTCGATGCCGGTCTCGGTGCCGCCCGCGCTGCCGTACTCGTGCTGGTAGCTCTCCCAGGAGGCGTCCCTGATCTTGCGGGCGAAGCCGCTCTCCATCAGCAGCACGAACTCGACGGCCGCGCGATCGATGCGCTTGTTGAGAGCCGGGTCCCCCCAGTCCTCCGGCGCGGCGAACAGGGCGGTCGGGATCGTCAGCGCGCGGAGGTAGGCGAACATGGGCCGCACCTGGTCGTCGACGACCAGCGCGTGCCGGGCGGTGCCTGCGGTCGCTGCGAGCACGACCGGCCTGGCGATGATCAGGTCGTCGTCCAGCACGTGAAAGAACGAGGTGAACAGCCCGCTCGGTCCCGCCTTGTAGACCGGCGTGCTGGCGATGATCCCGTCGGCCGCGCCGAGGGCGGCGATCGCGTCCTCCAGCCGCGGCGAGATCAGCTGCGACACCAGGGCAGTGCTGATGTCCGCGGCGAGCTCGCGCAGCTCGATGACGGTTGACTCCGCCGTCTGGCCGTGACAGGCCGCAAGCTCACACGTGCGGTCGGAGATCCGGTCGGCCAGCAGCCTTGTCGCGGACGGATCGCCGGTGCCGGCGCTGACGATCGTCAGCCTGACCGGATCGGGCGCGGTGGTGTTCATCGCTGCATTCTCCCCGTACGCAGGTCACAGGTCCGGGTACTCGGCCGGCGCGGCCGCGGCCGAGTCCTGATAGGGCGACCCGCCGGTCACGTTGTCGCCGCGGTTGGCGTTCGGGCGCGGCTGGCGCGGCTCCTGGTCGCCGTACCTGGCCCGCACGAGGCCGGCGTGGGTCGGGGCGGCCGGGGTCTGCGGGTCCTGCCGGGCCGCGATCTCCTTACGGAGGACAGGAACGACCGCACCGCCGAGCAGCTCCAGCTGAGCCAGCACCGCGGGCAGCGGCAGGCCCGCGTGGTCCATCAGGAACAGCTGCCGCTGGTAGTCGCCGAAGTGCTCGCGGAAGGTCAGGGTCTTGTCGATTACCTCCTGCGGGCTGCCGACCGACAGCGGCGTCATGTCCATGAAGTCCTCCATGGACGGCCCGTGCCCGTACACCGGAGCCTCGTCGAAGTACGGCCGGAACTCGCGCCTGGCGTCCTGCGAGTTGCGGGCGATGTAGGCCTGGCCGCCCAGCCCGACGATCGCCTGCTGCTCGGTGCCGTGACCGTAGTACGCGAAGCGCTGCCGGTAGAACCGGATGAGCCTGATGTAGTGCTCCTTGGGCCAGAAGATGTGATTGGCGAAGAACCCGTCTCCGTAGTACGCGGCCTGCTCCGCGATCTCCGGGGTGCGGATCGAGCCGTGCCACACGAACGGCGGAACGTCGTCCAGCGGCCGCGGGATCGAGGTGAAGCCCTGCAGCGGCGTGCGGTACTTGCCCTGCCAGTCCACGACGTCCTCGCGCCACAGCCGGTGCAGCAGGTTGTAGTTCTCCAGCGCGAGCGGCAGGCTCTGGCGGATGTCCTGGCCGAACCACGGGTACACCGGCGCGGTGTTGCCGCGGCCCAGCATCAGGTCCATCCGTCCGCCGGACAGGTGCTGCAGCATCGCGTACTCCTCCGCGATGCGGACCGGGTCGTTCGTCGTGATCAGTGTCGTCGCGGTGCTGACGATGAGCCGCCCCGTGGTCGCCGCGATGAATGCCAGCAGCGTCGTCGGCGAGGACGAGAAGAACGGCGGATTGTGATGCTCGCCGATCGCGAATACATCGAGCCCCACCGCCTCGGCCTGCTGCGCAATCCGCACGATCGCGCCGATCCGCTGCGCCTCGCTCGGCGTGTCCCCCGCCACCGGGTCCCGGGTGATATCGCTGACCGAGAAGATCCCGAATTGCATGAAATGCCTCCAGGGCCGGGGTAGTACCCGCTGCCGCTAGCTGGCCGTCCGCGATCCGTTAACCCCGCACAGCCTGCCCATTCAGGCGAGGTGACAACCGCGACCTTATCCCGTGGCCCTATCCCGTGGCCCGCCGCCGGCGTCAGGACGTGACGATCGTTCCCGCGTTTCCCGCGAGCAGCGCGGCGGCGTCGCCGAGCCGCCCGATCGCCGCCATCCTGCCGCCGGACTCGACGAACCGGCAGGCTGCCTCGATCTTCGGCCCCATGGACCCGCCAGCGAACGCCGTGCCCGTGCGCCGCAGCTCCGCCGCGGTAACGCGCCCGATCGGCCGCGCGGCCGGCGTGCCGAAGCCAGCCTCGACCGCCGGCACATCGGTCAGCAGGAGCAGGACGTCGGCGCCTACCGACTGCGCGAGGAGCGCGGCCGTGAGGTCCTTGTCGACCACTGCCTCGACGCCGCGCAGCTGGCCGGCCGGTGTCCGGACGACGGGAATCCCGCCGCCGCCGCAGCAGATGACGATCGTCGCGCGCTCGGCCAGGCCGGCGATCACCGCAAGGTCAAGCAGCGCGGCCGGCTCGGGCGATGGAACGACGCGCCGCCATTTCGCGCCGTCCTGGCCGATGGTCCACCCGTTGGCGGCGGCGAGCCGGCGTGCGTCGGCCTCCGGATAGACGGGCCCGACGAACTTCGCCGGGCTGCCGAACGCGGGATCATCCGAGCGCACCAGCGTGCGGCTTATCAGGCAGGCGACGTCCCGGTCCGGCAGGACATTCTGCATCGCCTGGACCAGCCAGTACCCGATCATGCCCTGCGTCTGCGCGCCGAGGGTGTCGAAGGGATAGGGATGCGAGAGGGCCGGGTCCGCGGCGCTCTCGATCGCGAGCATGCCCACCTGCGGACCGTTGCCATGGCTGATGATCAGCTGATGCTCGCGCGCCAGCCGGGCCAGGGACCCGGCGGCGGCCGCAACGCGAGCTTCCTGCACGTCGGAGTCCGGTGGCTCGCCGCGCTCCAGCAGGGCGTTGCCGCCGAGGGCGGCGACTATTCGCATGGCGTTCCCGTCCTGGAAACCATGGAGATCAGCATGCCCGCCAGGGCTGAAGCTTGTCGGGATTGCGGACCGCCCAGATGTGCCTGACCCGGTCACCCGCGATATCGAACGCGAACACCGTCACGACGGTGCCGTCTTGCCGGGCGACCAGACCCGGCTGGCCGTTCACCGTGCGCTCCAGGATCGTCATGCCGCCGGGTGCGCGGCTGGCGATGTCGACGATGTAGCGCGCGATCTGCTCGCTGCCCTCGATCGGGTGCAGCGCCGCGCTCACGAGGCCGCCGCCGTCGGCGACGACGGAGGCGTCGGGATCGAGGAGGCCGACCAGGGCCCGGATGTCCCGTGCCTCCCATGCCCGCCTGAAGTCGCCGACGATCGCAGCCTGCCGGGTCGCGGAGACCGGCGGCCGCCGGGCGTCGCGGATGCGCCGGCGGGCGGCGGAAGCCAGCTGCCGGCACGCCGCCGGGCTGCGGCCGGTGATGCCGGCGACCTCGGCGAACGAGTAGCCGAACACGTCGTGCAGGATCAGCGCGACCCGCTCGGCCGGGGTCATCGACTCGAGCACGACGAGGAACGCCATGCTGACCGACTCATCCAGGGTGACGCGGTCGGCCGGGTCGGCGCCGGCGGTGCCCGGCCGGCCGCCGATCCACTCCGCCTGACCGGGCACTGGCTCGGGGATCCACTCGCCGACATAGCGCTCCCGCCGTGCGCGCGCGGATCCGAGCACGTCCAGGCAGATGCGACTCGCCACCGTCGTCAGCCACGCGGCCGGGTTCACGATGGCCTCCTGCTGCTCGCGGGTCATCGCGTACCAGCGCGCGTACGTCTCCTGGACGGCGTCCTCGGCCTCGGACAGCGAGCCCAGCAGCCGGTAGGCGAGATTGATCAGCTGACGCCGCTCGCCTGTCAGCGCGCTCGGGCCCGGCTCCGCCCGGCCGCGTGCCTGTCCTGGTCGGTTGCCCATGCTGCCACCCTTCCCTGGCCGCTCCTGCCCGCGCCAGTCCGACGAGATTGCGCACCGGATCGTCAGGCCGTCATCCGGCCGCCGACCGGTGCAGTCTGGCTAGCCTGCCGGGGGTCGCATCCGCGCGTCGATCAGCCGGATGACGTCCGCCGGCAGCGGTCCCCTGTCCTCGGCGGCCAGGCCCTCGTGCAGCTCGGCCCGGTTCTTGACGCCGAGCACGACCGTGTCCACTCCCGGCATCGAAGGGCATAGCGGTGGGCCAGCGACGCCGTCGGCTCGCCGAGCCCGGCGGCCAGCGCACGCAGCGGCGCCGAGCGGCGGAAGTCCGCCAGCACCGGGTGCCCGGCCGGCCGGTCGCGGTCGACCTGGTCGGTCAGCGCTCCGGCGCCGGCCGCGCGGATACCCATCACGCCGGCCCCGCGGGCGCCGGCGCTGGCGATGATGTCACGCGGGCGGGCCGCCTCGTCGAACCAGCGCATCTCGCCCGCCGAGTCGAGCGGGTTCGTCACGGCCTGCACCGCGCCAGGCGGAGGGTCCGCCGCCAGGGCCGCGAGCACCTGGCCTGGAACGCCGACACCGGTGATTCCCCAGGCACCGATCCTGCCCCGGGCCACCAGTCGCTCGAACGCGGGCCGCACAGCGTCGGTGAACAGCCGCAGCGGGGTGCGCCGCACGCCGCCCTGATCATCGGGAACCAGGGAGCCGTGCAGGAAGTAAAGATCGACGAATTCCAGCCGCAGCCGGGCGAGGCTCTCGTCGAGCGCGCGCTCCAGCTCCGCCGCGGCCCCGGACGGCGGCGGGCTGCTCACCCGGTGCTTGGTCGAGACGCGCACCCCGGCAGGCAGCCTGCCGCCGAAGGCCGCACCGATGACGCTCTCCGCCTCGCCGGCGCCGTAGCCGGGAGCCACGTCGATCAGCGTCACGCCGCCGGTGACTGCCGCCCTGACGGTGGCGACGGCCTCG
>Ga0335078_10005458_pt1 | contig 18803 bp, 9 predicted proteins | sample Lox_Sample_32_FD_206711 | JGI IMG/M metagenome (GOLD analysis project Ga0335078, IMG submission 206711) | Soil microbial communities from Loxahatchee National Wildlife Refuge, Florida, United States - Lox_Sample_3.2 | ecosystem: Environmental > Terrestrial > Soil > Wetlands | place: USA: Florida... | reverse complement strand
GTCGCGCGGCCGCCCATTTCGTTGCGAAGGAGCGAAACACCCGCCCGCGCCTGATCGAATGTTTCGACGACAACGTATTCGAGCTCGTCGCGAAGGAACTGTTCGATGGCGCCTTCGTATTGCTCGGGAACTTCGGCGTAATCAGCGAGCAAGCCGACCGCGCGGAAGTTCGCAGAATTCCCTTCGCCGCTGGCGTTGAAGAGCTTTTGCACGGCGTCTGCCGTGTAGGCGCGCTCGCGCAGAATCTGTTCGATCGAGGCGTGGCGCGCGCGTTCCGCGGAAAGCTCCTGGCGCGCCCGCTCAAGCTGCTGGCTCGTTTCATGCTGAGAATGCCGCAGGTTCACGAGGCGGGACTGCGCATCACGCACCAGGGTGGCCAGTTCCTGCGCTCGCTGTTCCCATTCTCGAAATGCAGCGTCAGCCGATTCAACTCCGGCTTGCAGATTCTCGAATTCCTGCTCGGTGGCGCGCAGAGCAGCGGAGCGCTGAGCTTCCGAAGCGCTGTGGCGGGCGGCTGCTTCTTCCGCTTGCAACGATTCCGCCTGGGCCCGCGCGGCCTTTTCGACAAGCGCACTGGCCGACTGGCGCAATTCGGCAACGCGCGCTTCCAGCCGCGATTGTTCCGCAGCGCTCGCATTGACGCGCTCAGTTGCCTCGCGCAGTCCGGATTCAAGTGACAGGGTCGCCACGCGGAGCGCAGCCACGGATTCGCGATGTTCGGCGGCGCGATCGGCTAGATCATTCGCCTGCCATTCCGCTTGTTCGATTTCAATTGAGAGGCGCGCGGCGCGGGCATCAAGTTGCGCGGTCTGTTCGCGATTGAAGGTGATGCGGTTCTCGGCGCGATCGAGATCAAGTGACGTCTGATTGAGGACGTTTTGCGTATGGCGCAACTCGGCATCGAGATCGTACGTGCGCGTGCTCAGACCTTCCTGCTCACGCTCGAGTTCCTGCACCGACTGTGACTCGCGCGCTTCGGCTGCTTCCATCTCGCGAAGCACGTTTTCCAGGCGAGCCGCTTCTTCGTCGAGATGGCCGGCCTTGCTGGCCAGCACGATTCCTAGCAAACCGCGCATCTGCTCGCGCAGTTCGGCGTAGCGACGAGCCTTCGAGGCTTGGCGCTTCAGCGACGCCAATTGTTTCTCGACTTCAACGAGAATGTCGTTGATTCGCGAGAGATTGACCTTCGAAGCTTCAAGCTTCGCTTCCGCCAGACGCTTCTTGGTCTTGTACATCGTGATGCCGGCCGCTTCTTCGATGATCGCCCGGCGGTCCATCGGCTTGGAGTTGAGCACCTGGCCGATGCGCCCCTGCTCGATGATCGCGTAGCTATCCGGGCCGAGGCCGATGCCCATGAAGATTTCTTGCACGTCGCGCAGGCGCGCAGCGCGCCCGTTGATCAGGTATTCGCTCTGTCCGGAGCGATAGAGGCGGCGTCCGACGACGACTTCGCCAGGCTTTAAGTGAAGCACGGGCTTTTGCGCTTCGCGCTTCTTCCAGCCCTTGCGATTTTCGAGCGATTCGATGACGGTCACTTCGTCGGTGGCAGAAACGGCAGCGCCTTCGACGGTTTCCGCAGGCACGTTCTCAGCAGGCGTTTCGGCGACGGGTTCCGGACCGGGATCGAGGACTTTGGCGACGGCTTCGGAAAGCTCGGGATCAACGAGCGTGAGGGTAACTTCGGCCAGTCCCATCGGCGGGCGCTTGGCGGTGCCGTTGAAGATGCAGTCCGACATACGCTCTGCGCGGAGCATCTTGTGGCTTTGCTCGCCGAGGACCCAGGAGACCGCGTCGACCACGTTAGACTTGCCGCAGCCGTTAGGGCCAACGATGCAGGTGACGCCTGTGCCGCTGAAGGTGATCGGCGTCTTCTCGCAAAAGGACTTAAAGCCAAAAAGCTCGACTTTACGAAGTTTCAGCACCCGTTCCCTCGCGCTGCCGCTCCTAATTCCAACGGAATCATCGGAAGACGAAGCGTCGGTTAGATTTTGTTGTGGAGGTTTTTCGAGACAGAAACGTTCGGAGGGTCAACCCTGGCCCTTCCGCCTGGCGCTTCCGGTTCGGCGGTTACGGGAGTAAAACCTAGCACGCCGTACGCGGCCTGTAAAGGGCGTTTCCGCGATTGTGCATTAGTTTCTGGCCCTCCTCGGTCTTGGTCTATACTACGCGCCGTCTTGCGATCGCCGGAGGCTGCATGGCGGCACAAACCAGGGTGTTGCTAGATGGCTTGTGGTTTCCCGAGGGTCCGCGATGGCATGACGGCGCGCTTTACTTCTCCGACATGCATGGCCACGCGGTCTGGCGCGTGACTCCCAATGGCAAAGCCAACAAGATCAGTGAATTGGACGACGAGGTCTCCGGTCTCGGCTGGTTACCGAACGGTACGATGCTCGTCGTGTCGATGGCCAAACGACACCTTCTCCGGCTGACCCCTGAGGGATCGGGAATCGCCGTGGATCTCAGTTCCTACGTCCCAAACCCCATCAACGATATGGTGATCGACAGCCACGGACGGGCTTATGTAGGGGGCTTCGGATACGACTTGTTTGCTGGCGAAGAGCCGCGACCTACCGTCCTGCTCTGTGCAGAAGCGGACGGGCGGGTGCGCGCCGTGGCCGAAGATCTGCACTTCCCGAACGGGATGGTGATAACACCGGACGGAAATACTTTGATCGTCGCCGAAACGTTGGGCGCGCGCATGACGGCGTTTCAGATTCAACCAGACGGCGGTCTGACGAAGCGTCGAGTGTTCGCGGCGATCGACGGCCTTATTCCGGATGGATGCTGTCTTGATGCCGAAGGCGCCCTCTGGGTCGCTTGGCCCGGGAGTAACAAGGTCGTGCGCATTCTCGACGGCGGCAAGATTACAGACACGATCGAACTGCCCGGACGACATGCTTATGCCTGCATGCTCGGGGGACCTGACAGAAGAGACCTTCATATCTGCACGGCGCTGGGTCATATGCCCGAGCAAATCAGAGCGAAGCCCGAAGGAAAGATTGAGGTGAGTCGCGTCGACGTCCCGGGTGCTGGCCTGCCATAGCGCCGCCACCCCAGACGCAGTCGTCAGCCGTTCAGGCCTTTAGATACCAAGGGACGTTGATAAGAACGATGCGCTTGCTGCCATGAAGCAAGAGTAGAGCTTTCAGAAGCTCGGCGCGCTGGTTGTGCAAGGGATAGTGATACCAGTGCTTCTCGACCAGTTCGGGCACGATGATCGCGATCTGGCGGTTGGGATGTTCGCTCTCGACCTGCAGGACGTAGTCGAGGATGGGCCGCAGGACCAATCGATAGGGTGAAGGCAAAATCACGAGCTCGGGCGGTTTGCGCCCCATCTTTTTGGCCGGCTCCTCGACGTAGCATCTCCAATCGCTCTTCAGGGTGGTCGGCTCGTCTTCGGTCGTCACGTGGACGGCGTGAATATCCGACGATAGCGACATTCCGAATTCCAGGGCGCGCTGGGCAATCTTGCTCCAGTCCTGCACCGGTACCACGATGAACGGTGTGTCCACAGCGGAACAATCCAATGGGGACGTGCTGCAGACTTCTTTTGCCACGCGATCGTAGTGCCGCCGCACCATCAGCATTCCCACGATCATCAGAGCGATCAAGAGCGCGCTGACCCACGCCCCGGATGTGAATTTCGCGATCAGCACCACGACGGAAGTCGCGCCGGTGGCCACCGCGCCCAAGCCGTTAATCATCATACTGCGGCCTGAACCCGCTCCTTTTTCGCGCCTCCAATGGGCGACCATGCCTGCCTGCGAGAGCGTAAAAGCCGTAAACGCCCCGATGGCGTAGAGAGGAATCAAGCGGTCGGTGACGCCCCCGAACAGGATCAACAGAATTGCGGCAAGAGAAGCAAGAAGAAGAATGCCTTCCGAATAAACGAGACGGCGCCCGCGAAATCCCAGCGAGTGGGGCAAGAATCCGTTCTGTGCGACCACGCGGCACAGGCGCGGGAAATCGGCGAAGGCAGTGTTCGCCGAGAGAGACAAAATCAGCAGCACCGACCCGATGGTGACGTAATAAAACCACCCGCGCCCCATAACCGCGGCGACAAGCATCGATAGGATGCTCTGATAGCCAACTCTGCCCGGATCCGTCGCGGCGATTCCATAGGCGCGGACGAGATACGCGATACCCGCCAGCAGAATGATCAGCAGTCCGATGATGATCGTGAGGGTGCGTTGCGCGCTTTTCACGCCGGGCTCGCGGAAGGCGCGCACTCCGTTGCTCACGGCTTCAACGCCGGTCATCGCCGTGCAGCCGTTCGAGAAAACTTGCAGCAGCATCCACGTGCTGGCCACTGCCATGAGGGTCGCGGGAGGCGCCGGCGGGGCAACGACCGCCATCGGGTGGCCGCCGGTCACGATCGTCTTCACGGCGCCTTCCACAATCACGAACAAAAGCGTCACCAGGAAAAGATACGTGGGCACCATGAAAATAACGCCCGCCTCGCGCAGCCCTCGGAGGTTCACGATGGTGATGATCACGAGAATGCCCAGGCAGAGCGCCAGCGTGTGCGGTTGCAGGCTGGGGATCGCGGAAACGAGCGCACCGACGCCGGCGGAGATTCCCACGGCAACCGTCAACACGTAGTCGATCATCAGTGCGGCCGCGGCGAGAAGACCAGGATACGTGCCCAGATTCTCGGAAGCGACCGTGTACGAGCCGCCGCCTCCCGGATACGCGGCGATGGTCTGGCGATACGAGAAGTAAACGATCGTCAGCAGGATGATGATGCTGATGCTGATCGGAACGATGTAGGCGATGCCCATGGCGCCGAGCGGAATCAGCAGGGTGAGGGCGGCCTCGGGGCCGTAAGCGGCGGAACTCAGCGCGTCGAGACCAAATATCGGGATGCCGGCAGCGGTGCCGATCTGTTCAGCGCGTTCTTCGGACGTTGCCAGCGGCTTGCCTAGAAGAATGTCGAGCACAGACATGCGGCGGTCTCCAAAAATCGAGCGCCTAGAGTAGTGCCAGCGTAGCGGAATTGGAATCTCAAAACGAGGCCGCCGTCGCAGTCCAGGCTTCATTCATGAAGCTGTAATGTGCCTTCGGAGCGATGACTTCAGTTCTGGGGAACTTCCTTCAGCAGAGCTTTCGCCTTGCGGAACCAGGGGCGTTCGATGCGTTGCAAGTAGTGCGGCATCGTGCGCTTGCGATTCAGGATACGTTGCGCCGATTCGCGTGCCTCGCTGACGCGCCCCTGCGATTTCAGGAACTGCGCGTAGTTGTAGTGGACTTCAGGAAAATTCGACAGCTCCGTCACGCGGGCGAAAAGCGTGTTCGCTTGGTCCGCCTTTGCTTGGAGGGCGTAGGCGTGCGCCAGGAGGCCCGCGGCGCGATCGTGGTCGTAGCGGGCATCGTGACCCACAACATATTCGAGATCGGGCAGCGCTTGGGCCGAATCGCCCAACGCCAATCGGCAAAGCCCGCGGCGATAGAAGGCGTCGATCGAATGCGCCTTGGCCGCGATGGCTTTGTCGTAGCATTCGCGGGCCCGCACGTATTTCTTCTGATCGAGCAGCAGGTCCCCCAGTTCCTCGTAATTTCCTGAGGACGGATTGTCGATGATGATTGCTTCGAGCTGGTCGATTCGCGAGCGGCGCTGAAAACCCTTGAAGACATCGCCCAGCATGCGCGTGTCGGGAAGCATTTCCACCACCATGTAAGCAGCGGCTCCGAGAAACCCGCCGATCAGAATGATCCAATACCAATACGTATCCGGCCGCCTGCGAATCGCATGCACGAGCGCGACGAGCTGCAGCAAGAATCCCCAGGGGAAAAAGAGGTAGCTCCATCCGAATGGCATTTCCGTGCAGCTTAGCGTCGCGAGAGGATTGCTGTCAAAACTTGTACCGACCAAGCAATAGCCAAAAGTCACCTGTCCTGGCGGCACATTGACTTGCCGCAAATCGCAGCCTAGCATGACGCTCGCGCAAAGGGGGTCGCGCCCTTGGACTCGCCCAGCAGTCCCGGACTACGCCGAATACTGTCAAGCGCGCTCGTGCTCGCGGCGGTCCTCGCGGTTTCCATCGTTACACTCCAGCCGCCTTCGCCGAAGTCTGCCCGTGCTCCCGCGGCCGATTTTTCGGCAGTCCGCGCAATCGACACGCTGCACCGCGTCTATGGCAAAGACGTGCCGCATCCGGTTGGAAGTGCGGCGGATGATGAAGTTCGCGCGCACATCATCGCGGAGCTGACCCAGCTCGGCTACCAGCCGGAAGTTCAATCCGGCTTCGGCTGCTGGGATTTTGGCGTTTGCGCGCCGGTGAACAATGTGGTCGCTCGACTGGATGGCACCGAGTCGGGCGATGGGGTGTTGCTCGCCGCGCACTACGACTCGGTTGCCGCGGGCCCAGGCTATTCGGATGACGGAACTGGCGTGGCTTCGGTGCTTGAAATAGCTCGCGCCTTGAAGTCACGGCCGCAACCGACACACTCCATAATTTTTCTGTTGGACGAAGGAGAGGAAGCGGGCCTGCTCGGCGCCCGCGTTTTCGTCGATTCCCACCCTTGGGCCAAGCAAGTCCGGGCGGCCGTGAATCTCGACGCTCGCGGCACTTCCGGTCCGAGCCTGCTTTTTGAAACCGGCAGCGCGAGCGATTGGGCCATACAGCTGTTCGCACAACATGCACCCCGGCCGATCACGACGTCCGTCGCCTACGAGCTCTACAAACTGCTGCCGAACGACACCGATTTCACGGTGTTCAAGGAAGCCGGCTATCAAGGCCTGAACTTCGCTTACCTCGATCACGTCGCGCTGTACCACACACCACTTGATAATTCCGCGAACGTCGATCTCGCGAGCCTGCAACACCATGGCGAAAACGCTTTGCCCTCCTTGCTCGCACTGGCAAATGCGGACCTCACGAACCCGCCGCGAAAAGAAGCCGCATTTTTCAGCGTGTTCGGCCACTGGCTGATCTATTGGCCGGCAAACCGGTCCCTGCCCTATGCGCTCGGCGTGTTTGTCTTACTGCTCGCCGAGCTCGCGTGGATGTCGCACAAAAAGCGGTTCACTTTCGGCGATGTGATTTGGGGACTCGCCGGATGGTTGATGACGATGGCCGTCACCTTGGCCATCGCGCTCGTCGCGTCCACCATCATTCAACTTCTCGGCGGGACGGCGGTGACCTGGGTGGCGCACCCGCTGCCGTTGGAAATTGCGTTCTGGTCGCTTGCCATCGCCGTCGTGGTGATGAACGCGATTTTCTTCGCGGGGCGTTCGACATTCTGGGGAGTCTGGGCAGGCCTGTGGATTTGGTGGACGCTGGTTTCCATCGGAACTTCGATCTGGATGCCGGGCGTGAGTTATCTCTTCCTCGTGCCCGCGAGCGCCGCGGCAATTCTTGCGCTTCCTTTCGTGCTTCTCCGAGATGACGCGTTCGGCGCAGGAGCCGCGATAACCATCCTGCCGTTTGCAGTCGCGGCGATCGTTGCCTTCGCTCCGGTGGTTCTGCTCTACGACGTAATCGGCAATCCCGCTCTAATTCCGATCTCGCTTGCCGTTGCGCTGCTCGTTACGCCGCTAATGCCGCTGGGCAGGGATTTGCGTTCGCTCACGGGCTTCCGCGGAGTCATCATCGTATGGACTCCTGTGATTGCGACGGGCCTGGCAATGTTTGCCGCGATCATCGTGAGCCCGTTTTCCGCGAAGTCGCCCGAGCGCATGAATTTTTCCTACTGGCAGGATTCCGATTCTGGCGCTTCACAATGGATCGTCGAACCGCGATCAGGCCGGCTTCCCGAACCCGTGCGGCTCGCGGCCGATTTTCATCGCTCCGAGCAAGGCGCGTTCCCGTGGGATCGTCAGATCGCGTTTCTTACCGGCGCGCCGCACCTGACGCTCGCTGCGCCAACTTTCACGATTCTGGAGTCGAGCGTCGATGGCGGACATCAACACTATCGTGCCTTGCTTCGCTCCGAGCGTGGAGCGCCGCGCACAGCAGCGCTGTTTCCGCCCGACGCCAACGTGGACGCGGTTCGGATGAATGACCAGCCCCTCCACGAGACCCCGGCCGCCAAGAGTGCTCTCTACAATGGTTGGTCTGTCTATTCGTGCCCTGCGACGCCCGCAACCGGAGTCGAAATTAGCTTCACGCTGCCGGTGGGAAAACCCGTGATGGTTTCGGTTGCGGATGAAAACTTTGCTTTGCCGGAAGAAGGCGACTTCCTGCTGAAGGCGCGTCCGCTCACGGCGACCGCGTCACAAGATGGCGATATCACGATCGTGACGCGCCGCGTGCAGCTTCTGCCCTAATCGGCGTCTCGCATCGAAACATCCTCTGAAATTTTCAACTCGCCTGACCTCCTGCGAAGAAACCTCGCTATGATGTTTGAATGGCGCCTGAAGCTGTCAGCGACACCGTAATCGTGCCAGTGCCGTGGTGGCAGTTGCCGCTTCGCTGGCTGGGTGTCCGATTCGCGCAACGCGAACAGCAGGTGCTCCTGTTCCTCAGCATCATGATCGGCGCCCTCACGGGACTTGCCGTCGTCGCGCTGATCCTGCTCACCGAACGGCTCGGCATGCGCTTGTATCCCGTGGGCAGCCCTGTTTGGCGCCGCATCGTCACGCCCGTGATTGGCTCGCTGACGATGGGCTACGTCCTGGTCCGTTATTTCGCCGACGCGCGCGGCAGCGGCGTAACCCAAACGAAAGTCGCGCTGTATATCCGCGATGGCGTCATCACCCTCCGCACGGTTCTGGGCAAGTTTTTTTGCACCGCGATCACGCTCGGCAGCGGAATCCCCCTGGGACCGGAAGGTCCGGCGGTTCATGTTGGCTCCGGAATCGCCTCCGTGCTGGGTCGTCGTCTTGGGTTGCGGACTGAAAATGTAAAGGCTCTGATTCCCGTCGGAGCGGCAGCAGCGATCGCGGCTGCATTCAACACGCCTCTCGCCGCTGTCGTCTACGCGATGGAAGAAATCGTCGGCGATTTCAACACGCCTGTTTTGGGATCTATCGTCCTCGCATCCGCCACGGCGTGGATGGTGCTGCGCGTTCTACTGGGCAACAATCCGCTGTTCCAGGTGCCGCAATACGAGCTCGTGCATGGAGGCGAATTCGCAATCTACGCGGTACTCGGCCTGATCGGCGGCGCTTTTTCTGGGATTTTCACAAAAGTGATGGTCGAAGTGCGGGCGCGATTTGGGAAGCTGCCCGCAAACACGCGCTGGATCCAGCCTGTAAGCGGAGGCTTGCTCGTCGGCCTGCTGGGCTGGTGGGTGCCGCAAGTGCTCGGCGTCGGTTATTCCTACGTGGGTGATGCGCTGAACGGCCGTATGGCGTTGCGGATCATGGCGATTTTGGTCCTGCTGAAATTCGTCACTATCATCACGAGCTACGCATCCGGAAATGCCGGCGGACTTTTTGCACCCAGCCTCTTTCTCGGCGCGATGGTCGGTGGGGTGGTGGGCAGCGTCGCGCATCATCTCTGGCCTGCGTACACGGCTGAGCCCGGCGCGTACGCTCTGGTCGGCATGGGCGCTCTCTTCGCTGGGATCATGCGCGCACCGATGACTTCCGTGCTGATGATTTTCGAGACCACGCACGATTACGCCGTCATCGTGCCACTCATGATCGCGAACCTGATCAGCTACCTGATCTCGTCGCAGATGCAGCCGCTCTCGATCGGACAAGCGTTTGCGGTGCAGGACGGCCTTCATCTTCCCGGTGACGAGATTCGCAGGCAATTCTCAAAGCGTAGCGTGTCTCAGGTGATGCAGCCCGCGACCGAAATCTTCGAGGCGGATTTAAGCGTTCAGGAAGCTTTCGATCACGCGCAACAAAGCAAATTGAACGCATGGCCCGTCGTCGACAACGCCGGAATCGAGGGTATCGTTCGTCGCGTCACTCTTCAGCGTGCCATTGCCAGCGGCGAGGGAGGGAAGCGGCTGAAAGATCTCGTGGGAATCGGCACCTTCCCACACGTGCATGCCGATCATCCTCTCGATGTGGCGATGGAGCGAATGGGCGTGGCTAGGCTCGACTTGCTTCCGGTCGTGAGCCGCGCCAACGTGCGTTCTCTGGTGGGCATTGTGCAGTTGCCGGACATTCTCAATTCCTTCGGTGTCGGCGCAAGTGACGCCGAAAATCCTCTGGCGTAAGTACTGCCGAGCTCGGCTAAAATAGTCGTTTCGCCATCACTCAAAAATGACAGAGATACGCCTGCACAATACGCTGTCGAACCGTCTAGAGCCACTGAATCCGGTTCATCCGGGTGAGGTTCGCTTCTATACCTGTGGCCCGACGGTCTACGCTTCGGCGCACATCGGCAATTTTCGGACGTTTGTTTTCCAGGACGTGCTGCGCCGCTTTCTGCGCTCGCAAGGCTATCGCGTGATGCAGGTGATGAACGTGACCGACGTGGATGACCGCATCATCCACTCCGCCGCGGCGGCCGGAATCGACATTCGCGAATACACGGAAAAGTACATTCGGGCGTTTCTCGAGGATATTGGCGCACTGCATATCGAGATGCCGGAGGAGCTTGTCCGGGCAACCGATCACATCGAAGACATGGTCGCGCTGATCGAAAAGCTCCAGGAAAAGGGCCTCACCTACACGAGCGAAGGCTCGATCTACTACCGCATCTCGAAATTTCCCGCGTACGGGAAGCTTTCGAAGATCGACCTCGCCGGCATCAAGGCCGGGGCGCGCGTGGACGTCGATCAATACGATAAAGAAAACGCTCGCGATTTTGCGCTCTGGAAAGCGCCCAAGCCCGGGGAACATTTCTGGGAAACGCGCATCGGTCCCGGCCGTCCTGGCTGGCACATCGAATGCTCCGCAATGTCGATGAAATATCTCGGCGACACGCTCGATATTCACACCGGGGGTGTCGACCTGGCTTTCCCGCATCACGAAAACGAAATAGCACAGAGCGAAGCCGCGACCGGCAAGCCTTTTGTGCGCATCTGGCTGCACGCCGAGCACCTGATAATTGACGGAACGAAAATGTCGAAGTCGCTCGGCAACTTCTATACGCTGCGCGACCTTTTCGCTAAAGGACAGAAACCCTCGACGATTCGCTTCCTGCTTCTCTCGGTTCCGTATCGCCGCCAGCTCAATTTCACCGAAGACGGGCTGACGCAGGCGCGAAATTCCGTCGAGCGGCTGCGCAATTTCGTCGATCGGCTGAAAGCGGAGCAATTCCCGGCGGGCTCGAATGCCGAAGTTGTGGCAGTAATCGAAAAAGCCGAAAAAGACTTCGAGGCCGGGCTGGCGAACGACATCAACACGGCCGTTGCGCTTGCCTCCGTCTTTGATCTGGTGCGCGACATCAACACCGCCATGGACCAGAAGAAGTTCTTGCAGCAGGACGCGCCGCGCGCCATCGCCGCCATGGAAAAATTTGACGCGGTCTTGGCGCTGCTCCACGACGATGACGACGATCAACTCACCAAGCTTGGCTTTTCGCCTCAAACTCCGCGCATGCCCACCGCCGAAATCGAGCGCCTGATCGAAGAGCGTCAGGCTGCAAAGAAGGCACGGGATTTCAAACGCTCCGACGAAATCCGCAAAAAGCTCGCGGATTCTGGTATTCTGCTTGAAGACACAAAGGACGGCACCGTCCGGTGGAAGTACAAATGAGCGTCTTTTCTCGACACGCACATCCTCTTCACAGGCCTCCTTGCTACGAACGTCCGAACCTCTACGGCGTTGATTAATACGCATTCCTCCATTCGCAATTCGGTGCGCGGGCTGACGGAATCAGTCCATTCACCGGCGAAAATCCCAATTTTCGGAGGAGCTTATGCAAGCAGTGGAGCAGAAGACCAAGCTGCCGCATTTAGTTACGGCGCTACCCGGCCCTAAAGCAAAGCAGATTATCGAACGGGATCACAGCGTGATCTCGCCTTCCTACACGCGCGACTATGCCCTCGTCGCGAAATCCGCGCATGGTGCGATGGTCGAGGATCCTGACGGCAATACGTTTCTCGATTTCGCCGCTGGAATCGCCGTCGTCGCCACGGGGCATTGCCATCCCGATGTTGTGGCCGCAATTCAGAACCAGGCCGGCGAGCTGATTCACATGTCCTGTACGGACTTCTACTACGAGGGCATGGTCGATTTTGCGGAGAAGCTCGCCGCGATCGCCCCCGGCAAGAGTCCCAAGCGCGTTTATTTCGGCAATTCTGGCACGGAAGCGCTCGAAGCGGCGATCAAGCTCGCGCGCTATCACACCCGCCGCGACAAATTCATCGCGTTCTACGGCTGCTTCCACGGCCGCACAATGGGCTCGCTCTCGCTGACGGCGAGCAAGGCCGTGCAGCGCAAGCGTTTCGGCTCGCTGCTCGGAGGCGTATTTCATACGCCGTATCCGAATTCCTATCGAGGCGCCTACGGCGTGCGTCCTGAAAATGCGGCCGCCGATGCACTGGGTCAAATCGAGGCCGAACTCTTCAAGCGCATCGTCGATCCTGAGGAAGTCGCCGCGATCGTCATCGAGCCGATTCAAGGCGAAGGCGGCTACGTCATGGCGCCGCCGGAATTCCTGAAAGGCCTCGAGAAACTTTGCCGCAAGCACGGCATCCTGCTGATCTGCGACGAAGTGCAGTCCGGCATGGGCCGCACGGGCCGGTGGTGGGCCTCGGAATACGCGAGCATCGAACCGGACATCCTTTGCACGGCCAAGGGCATTGCGTCCGGCATGCCGCTCGGCGCCGTGATCGCCAAGGCTGACGTCATGGATTGGCCGCCAGGCGCGCATGCCTCCACTTTCGGCGGCAACCCGGTTTGCATCGCCGCTGCACTCGCCACGTACGAAATCCTGAAAAGCAGCGCGATTGCGAACGCGGCGCATCTCGGCGAATTCATCTTCAGCCGCACCGCCGATTGGCGCGAAAAGCACAAATCCGTGGGCGATATTCGCGGCAAAGGTTTGATGATCGGAATCGAATTCGTTCGCGACCAGAAGACGAAGGAAAAAGCGCCCGATATTCGCAATCGGGTGATTCACGCGGCGTTCGAACGCGGCTTGCTCGTTCTCGGCGCGGGCGAGAATTCGCTGCGCCTTGCCCCGCCGCTGATCATCGACGAAGAGCAGGCCGACTTCGCAATTCGCACGCTGGATGAGTGCATTCGCGAAGCCGAGCGCGCACTCTAGGTCCGTAGTTTCCACAGCTCGACGCCGAAGCGGCGCAGCGATATCGTCCCCGCCAATTGCGGTGTTTGCGCGCCTGATTTTCGCGTACCGGCGATTCGCCGCTCGCCGCGGTCTTGTCACAAACGATGCCAAGAATCGCCCAAGGAACGTGCGCGGAAAACCGGCGTTCGCGGCGAGACGTAGGCCTAGTGGTATTTGCGTCGCGACAGCTAGATCCTCATGGCGCGCAATCACGCGTTGCCGGGCAACAAGGCCGAGATCGACATGATCGGGCTCGACGGCCACCACCTCGCCTGCATGGCCCATAGAGTTCCGCCGCTCGCGCCGCACGGAGTCAAACTCCTGGCGCTCGGATGTCGTCGCAATCGAGACTCGTCCCGGCAAGCCACCCGAGCTTCGCCTGCACAGGGGCGCGTTCGTCCCCGACTGAGCTGGCCCGAATCGCGGACCCGTCAATGGAAACGTCGCCTCCTCGCGTGGCACCCCGCATGCTTAAAACTGCTTCTGGGCGCGTTCAGCGTAGTAAAATTACGCCACTTCGTGGTCGCCTCGTCCCGAAATGGGACTTCTAGTCGAGGGAGGAAACGGTTGCCAGAACTTCGCAGGGACCCCGTCACGGGACGGTGGGTGATCATCTCAACGGATCGCGCCAGGCGGCCGACGGATTTCATCCGCGAAAGCGTGCAGAACAAAGGACCCAGGAATTGCCCCTTCTGCCCCGGCGCGGAAGGCAGCACCCCTCCTGAAATTCTCGCCTACGGCCGCCGCGATGGAAATCGCGATACGCCAGGTTGGTCCCTCCGCGTGGTTTCGAACAAGTTCCCCGCGCTGGGAATCGAGGGCAATCTCGATCGCGAAGGTGAAGGACTGTTCGATCGCATGACTGGCATCGGCGCGCATGAGGTGATTATCGAATCTCCCGATCATCAGCTGACGCTGGCGACCCTGCCCGAAAGAGCCGTCGAGGAAATGCTTTGGGCCTATCGCGATCGTACGCTCGACCTGAAAAATGATCGCCGCTTCCGCTACATTTTGCTTTTCAAGAATCACGGCGAGGGCGCCGGCGCCACACTCGAGCACACGCATTCGCAACTGATCGCGCTGCCCATCGTTCCCAAGCGGGTGCGCGAAGAGGTCGATAGCGCGAAGCACTATTACGATGAAAAAGAACGCTGTATTTTCTGCGACATCATCCGGCAGGAAATCGAAACCGATAAGCGCGTGATCCTAAACAACGATCACTTCATCGCGCTCGCGCCCTACGCGCCGCGTTTTCCGTTCGAGGCTTGGATTCTCCCGCGCCGCCACAGCTCCGCATTCGAAAACATGCCAACGCCCTACTACGGCGCCCTCGCCTCCACGCTGCGTGAATTTCTATCGCGCCTCGATGCAGCTCTCAGCTGCCCGCCCTACAACTACGTGATCCACACGTCGCCCATCGGCGAGGAAATCAACGATCACTACCACTGGCATATCGAAGTGATGCCGAAGTTAACGCGCGTCGCAGGATTCGAATGGGGCACCGGATTCTACATCAATCCCACGCCGCCCGAAGAATCCGCGCGTTTCATGCGCGAAGCCAAGCCGCGCCAATAATCGCTTAGGATTGCTTCAGTTTTTTCCGCGCGGAAACAAAGAGAGTCGCCGCCAGCAGAACGAATAGCAGCACGCCGAACCATTGCGCCTGCTGCAGATTCGGCATGTGTTTTATTCCCCAAGCCGTGAACAAAGCATCAGGCCACGGCAGATGCAACGTGCGGACGAGCCAGTGCGGTATGTGATTGCTCAGCTCCGGGTCTTGCAAGAGATTCAGAATGATCGCGAGCAAGCCGAAGACGCCGCCCGCCGCGATCAACCCGCTCGAATACAGCGATCCCGGACTGACCTCGCTTTCAGCTCCAGCCGGCTTCTCGCGTCCTTGCTCGGCGAGCCAGCGCACCACCCCTCCGGCAAACATCGCCATCGTCGTGCCAATCGAAATGTACGAACCCACCGCAAACGGCAGTGAGCGTATGCCTAAAATTTCAATGGCAATCACGAGAAACACGCCGAGGAACACGAGCCGCCACGGCAGCCTGCGGTTCAAGATTCCGCTGATCACCGTCGCCATCAATCGCGCTTGCGGAGCCGCCGCCCGCGCGCTGCCGATTCCCTGCTCCCATTGAATTTCGATCTGCTTCGAGCCCGGATCGTAGAGATATTTGCCGTCCGGAATCACGCTCGACCCGATCGCGTTCACCAGCACGTACGTCTTCCCCTCGTGAGGGTAATTGGCATCCTGCTTCTCCACGCCGGACGGCAGATTATTCACGTCGAGCGGAATCTGAATCGGCTTGTACTGCGCGAGGCCCACGTTCATCAAGATTAGCGTCCCACCGATGGCGAGCGAGGACACAAGCACGCCGATCACGAGCGCAACCTGTTGTTTTGCGGGCGTCGCGCCGACGAGAAATCCCGTCTTCAAATCCTGCGACGTTGCGCCCGCAATCGCTGCCGCAATGCACACGACGCCGCCGATGGTCAGCGCCAGCACCGCGTACGCATTCGCGGTCCAGTGAATCACCAGAAACACGGCGCACGTCGCCATCAGCGTGGCGATTGTCATGCCGCTGATCGGGTTCGACGAATTGCCGATCAAGCCACTGATGCGCGACGCAACCGTCACGAACAAGAATCCAAACACCACGATAAACAGCGCCGCGAACAGATTCGCGAAAAGTCCGGTCTGGGCGCCCGGCACCGGCTTGAACGTCAAAAATGCCCACACCATGATCATGATCACAATCGATCCGCCGATCACGATTTTCATCGAGAGATCGCGCTCGGTCCGGTTCGCCGCCGGCATCGACTCCTGTTTCGCGCGGACATCCTTCACGCCCGCGCTCAGCGCCGCGATGATCGTCGGCAGCGTTTTGATCAGCGTGATCAATCCGGACGCGGCCACGGCTCCCGCGCCCATGGGCCGAATGTACGTGGCCCAAAGCTGATCGGGCGTCATCTGCGGAATCGGCACCGTGCTCGGATACAGCGCGACCGTCGGCGCAAGCGAACCGAAGAATCTCATCGCTGGCATCATCACCAGCCACGAAATCACGCCGCCCGCGAACAAAAATCCCGCCACCCGCGGCCCGATGATGTATCCCACGCCCAAATATTCCGACGTGATCGTGCAGCGCATCGACGCGCCTGGCAGCCATTTCGGCTGATAATCCGGCTGCCCCGGCCAAAGCCCGAGCGTGTTCATGCAAAAGGTGTAGACGCCGCCGAGACCCAGTCCCCAGAAAACTCGTCCCGCGAATGATCCACCGCGCTCGCCTGCAACAAGCACATCCGCGCACGCCGTGCCTTCAGGAAACGTCAGATTGCCATGCTCTTTCACAATCAATTGCCGCCGCAGCGGAATCATGAAAAGCACGCCGAGCGTCCCGCCGAGCAGCGCGAGGAAAAATACGCGCCAGTATTCCGTGTTCAGTGAAAAGCCGAGAAAAATCAAAGCTGGCATCGTGAAAATCACGCCCGCCGCAGCGGACTCGCCCGCCGAGCCCGTGGTCTGCACGATGTTGTTTTCGAGGATGGTCGACCGGCCGAACGCGCGCAGAATGCTGATCGAAAGCACGGCAATCGGAATCGACGCCGAAACTGTCAGGCCCGCGCGAAGGCCGACGTAAACCGAAACAGCACCAAACAAAACGCCGAACAGCGCGCCGAGGATGATGGCGCGAAGGCTGAATTCCGCGACGGTTTCTTCCGGTCCCACGTACGGCTGAAATTCGCCCGGAGGCGCCGTCGAACTCCACGATTTCGTCTTCGTCTCAAGCGTCGTTGCCAATCCCCGCCTCCACTAATTCCGCAAGGTAACTATCACCGAAGTACCAGCCGAGCCTCATGCGCCACCGCCGTTAATTTCGGCACGGTAACATCACTCCTCCCCTCTGCAAAGCTCAAACAAAGGCTTCGCTTTCAGCACCCGGGACGAAACCAAGCCGAGACCGACTGATCGCTTTACGCCTGCCCTTCAGGTTTATTGACATAGGAAGCCCTTTCGCGATAGCGTCTCTCATCAAGTAACCGCTTGTGGAATTAAGCTTGAAAGCACCCTGCTTCGCCGGGGCAAGCAGACGGGCACTCGTTTGTTGCCTCGCCGAAAACGGGTAGGAGCCATCTATGCCCCCAGCCCGTCGTCCGCTCTGGGTCACTTTTGTGTGCGCCGCCGCTCTTCTCGGCGGGGCTCACGCCACGAAGGCGAGCGATTGGCAGCCGGTAAGTCCTGCGGATCTCGCCCTCAGGGACAATCCGAAACAACCGGGCTCCGATGCGATGATCTTGTACCTTGAAGACGTAATCGACGCCAAGCATGCAAGCTACGATGGAGACTCGGACGAAGAGTACATTCGGATCAAAGTTTTCACGCAGGCTGGAACAAAATACGGAAGCGTAGAAATTCCGTACGTTCGCAACCACGGCGAAGCCCCGGGCGAGGTAACTGCGGATCTAATCGACATTAAAGACATCCGCGGCCGCACGATTCATCCCGATGGCACGATTGTGAACTTCGATGGTCAAGTTTTGCAGAAAGAGTTGGAGGATGCCAACGGGTCAAAGTATCTGGCCAAAACCTTCAATCTGCCGGACGTGCAGCCCGGCAGCATCATCGAGTATCGATACCGCCGCCAGGGCAGCCCACGCTATGTGAATAGCACTTTCTGGACGATCTCCCGCGAGATGTTCGTTCGCGAGGCGCATTTTTCTTATGCACCCATCGTCCCTCGAAATCCCATGCAAGGAGTCCCTTCTGCGTTTTTTCGATCTTACGGACTGCCTAAAGGATCCGCACCTCAACTGCGCGTGGATGGCAGTTACTTCTTGGAGGTTCACGACGTCCCGGGCGTAGTCCGTGAGCCGATGATGCCGCCTGAGCGAATCTTGGAGGCGCGCGTCAATTTCTACTATCGACCGATTGGCGATCCCCCTTCTGAAACGACCCATGAGTTCTGGAGCCGCATGACGAAGAAGTGGAACGGGCAGCTCGAGCATTTCATCGACAAAAAGGCCATCCTGGCGCAAGAAGTGTCCAAGATCGTCGCCCCAGGCGACTCGCCTGAGACGAAACTCCGCAAGATCTATGCCCGCGTTCAACAGATTCGCAACTTGAATGAGGAAGGTGCGAGGACTACACAGGCCAGGAAGGAAGAGAACATCGTCCCCAACGAAAATGTTGAGGATGTCCTCAGTCACGGCTACGGGATCGGCCGAGACCTCAATTTTCTCTTCATTGGTTTGGCGCGGACTGCCGGATTCGAGGCAAACGAAGTCTTCCTCTCGCAACGGAACCGCGAGCTCTTTACGCCGGAAACTCAGGATGAACATCAACTGACCGCGCAGGTTGTTTGGGTTCGCGCTGGATCTCAAGAGTATTACGTGGATCCAGCCAGTCGTTATTATCCCTTCGGGCTGATTCCCTGGGCCGAGACCGCGACAGGCGGAATTCGCCTCAACAAAAACGGCGCGGATTTCGTCACTACTCCGACGCCGGTTTCCACGGACGCAACCAGAGTCCGCGATCTTGATCTCTCGATTTCGGAAGATGGCTCAGCGAGCGGAAGTCTAATTTTAGAATTCACGGGTCAAGAAGCGGCGGTTGCCCGGCAGCAGCAACGAAATCAAGATGCGGCCGGACTGAAAAGA
>Ga0335078_10005457_pt1 | contig 18806 bp, 17 predicted proteins | sample Lox_Sample_32_FD_206711 | JGI IMG/M metagenome (GOLD analysis project Ga0335078, IMG submission 206711) | Soil microbial communities from Loxahatchee National Wildlife Refuge, Florida, United States - Lox_Sample_3.2 | ecosystem: Environmental > Terrestrial > Soil > Wetlands | place: USA... | reverse complement strand
ATCGCGCTCACCCAATTTGCGCCGCGCTGGACCGCCTTGCTCGGGCTTATCATCTACTTGTTTAGTCCCGCCACTGTCATGTTCTCGCAGGTGTTAAAGCCGCATTGGTATGCGCTCATGTTCGCAAACGCGGCGCTGTTGATCTTGGCCCGAGCCTTCGTTCAAAAGCGCCTCATGCGCGCAAGCGAAGTCGCGCTGGGGATCGTCGTCGGGCTTGCGGTCGGATCGGTTGCCACCTTCGCCTTATTTGCAATTCTGGTCTGGGGCGCACTGCTGTACCTGTGGCGGCGCGGCTGGATCCAGTGGCGGCCCCTGATCCTCGTCCCGGCGGTCGCGATCGTCGCGTGGCTTATCACCAATCCTTATTATATTCTCGACTGGCAGGCCTTGAAGGATGAAGGCGCCGCACATCCTGAATTGTATGGGGCCCGTCTCAACTTCGATTTGTTACTCGCATTTCTGCGCAATTCGGCTTTGGCGGGGTTTGGCGCCGCCTTGATCGTTATTTTTATAGCCATTGTTATTCGCGATGTGGTGCGACCAACCGCTATCGGCATCCGTTTGTTAGGGCTCGGGATCGTCATATGCATGGTCGCCATCGCGACGGTTACCGCGGCAAATTACGAAATGCATTCGCACTTTCGCTATATCCCGTATGTATTGCCGTTGATCGTCGTATTTCTCGCGGTTCAGCCGGTGCCGTATCGCACTACAATATTGGCGATTGCAGCGGCAGGGACCGTCGTCCAGGCCATCCCCATGAAATTGGCCTACTTCGACGAAAACAGCGACACCCATTCCACGCGCCTTGCGGCGGCCTCGTGGATCGACGCGCATGTGCCTCTGGATGACGCGATATGTATTTCCACAGAGACGGCGCCCTATAGTGTGCCGCCGTTTCGATTTGATCGCTACAAGATCAATCTGCCCGATTGCAAATGGCGCGTCCAAATCGAAGGGATAGTCCAAACTGAGCTTCCCAGCGACCATTGGTCGATCGCCCAGCAGTTCCGGCCGCGTTTGTCGCCCGCGGCTTTCCCGCTCGTATGGGAAAACATCAATCCGAAGATAACGGTCTATCGGAAGCGAGAGCGTTGACGCGCGACGAGGGTAAACCGCGCGGCTCACCGTCTGCCGAGCCAATCTATCCTAGACCTCGATCACCGGTTCGCGGCCGACCAGCCGCGCGAGCTGACGCAGGCGGCCGAACAGCCGGTCGCTGCCGAGCGCGGCGAGACGCCGCGGCAGCGTCAATACCAGCTTGCCACGCCGCACCCGCATCGGCGTGCGCGGCAGCACGCTGCCCTGCCCGGCCGTGATGATGTAAGCGACACGCATGGCGGCGCCGAGCACGCGGGCGCGGTCGAGCATGCGTGTTGTCGCAAGCTCGCGCAGGCGCGGCGATAAGTCTTCCTCGCCGAGACCGGCGTGGCGGAAATAGACCGACAGCGCCAGATAGGCCCGGCTCGGATGGTCGATGGCGACGAAAGCACCATGCGCGATGATGTTCATCGATTGCTCGCCGCGGTAATCCGGGTGCGCGCGCCAGCCGATATCGGCGAGCAGACAAGCGGCATGGCGCAGACGCTTCTCGTCCGCAGTCTCGTCGAGGCCCGACGACGCCATGAAACGGTCGGTCCAGTCGATGAGCTCCTCGCCATGATGGGGCGAGCGCGACCGCAGGACGTTGAGATCGGCCGCCGCCGAGATCAGCGGATCGCGTGCGCGTTCCGCCGCTTTGAGTAGCGAATAGAGCAGACCCTCGCGCACGCCGAGCACGGAGATAATGACCTGCTTCGGTTTGATCGTGCGCACCAAATGCTCCATCACCAGCGCCGCATACGCGAGCAGCGGCCGGCGGGCGGCATTGACGACTTCGATCTTGGACAGCGTCTCCGTGTCGACGCGATGCACGAGCCGCGAGAACTCGAGCGCCTCGCGCGCGGAAATTCGGTAATTGTGCATGACGTGGAACGGATAGCCGGTTTGCCACATGTGCAGCCGCGCCAGCGCGCGCCAAGTGCCGCCAACCGCGTAGAAGGTGCGGTCCTCGCCGTCGTGCAACATATCGATATCGTCAAGAGCTTCGGCGACGAACTTATCCGCCCGCTTAAGCGAGCGCCCGGCGATGTCCTGCAAGGCAAGGCCGCCAAGCGGCAACGTCACGCCGCCGCGCACGCGCGAGCCGTGTACGTCGACGAGTTCGAGCGAGCCGCCGCCGAGGTCGCCGACGATGCCGTCCGGTTTATGAATGCCGGAAACGATGCCGAGCGCCGTGAGATGCGCCTCGCGTTTACCGGACAGAATCGAGATCGGCGTGCGGATGATGCGCGATGCTTCGTCAATGAAGGCGCGCCCGTTGCTCGCGTCGCGGCAGGCGGCGGTGGCGATTGCCCAGACTTTGCGTACATGCAGGCTGTCGCAGAGCGCGCGGAAACGCTTGAGCGTCTCAAGCGCCGTATCGATCGCCGCCGGCGCCAAGAGCCCGGTGGTTTGCACCTGGCGGCCGAGGCCGGCCAGAACTTTTTCGTTAAAGATCGGCGTCGGAGCGCGCGTGAGCCCTTCGTAAATGACGAGGCGGACCGAGTTCGAGCCGATATCGATGACCGCAATGGGCGGCCCGTAGTCGAGCCGCCCCTTGAAGGAATTTGCGATCACGTGATGCTGCTTGACGACAGGCGAACGCTTACGCGCCTTCTGCGAGGCTGCGTATAAGGCTACGCGGCGAGGACTCTTTGAGCGATTTTCCACGGCCCGACAGACTCGGATTAGTCATGAAATACTTGTGGGCGTTGAACGGTTCCTCGCCCGGCGCGGCCTTTATGCGGGTGGAACTGCCATCCGGCAAGACCGTCCAACTCTGCTCATTATCCTTCAGATTCGCCACCATAATCTGGTCCAGAATCTGTTCATGCACAGTCGGATTGAGAATCGGGCACAGCGCCTCGACGCGGCGATCGAGATTGCGCGGCATCATGTCGGCGGAGGAAATATATACCGCAGCCTTTGGATGCGGCAGGCTACGGCCGGAACCGAAGCAGTAAATGCGGCCGTGTTCGAGGAAGCGACCGACGATCGACTTGACGCGAATGTTTTCCGACAGGCCCGGCACGCCTGGCCGCAGGCAGCAAATGCCGCGCACCACCAGTTGGATTTCGACACCGGCGCTTGATGCGTCGTACAGCGCGTCGATGATGCCCGGATCGACCAGCGAGTTCATCTTCATCCAGATGCCGGCGGCCTTGCCGGCGCGGGCGTTGGCGGCTTCCTGCGCGATGTGGTCGAGGATGCGCTTGCGCAGATTGATCGGCGAGATCGCCATTTCTTCGAGCTCGGCCGGCTCGGCATAGCCGGTAATGTAGTTGAAGATGCGCGCGACGTCGCGCCCGATCACCACATCGGCGGTAAAGAAGGACAGATCGGTGTAGATGCGCGCGGTGACCGGATGATAATTGCCGGTGCCGGCGTGCACATAGGTTGCGAGGGCCCCGCCCTCGCGCCGCACGACCAGCGACAGCTTGGCGTGCGTTTTCAATTCGATGAAGCCATAAACCACTTGCGCGCCGGCGCGTTCGAGATCGCGCGCCCAGCGGATATTGGCTTCTTCATCGAAGCGCGCCTTGAGCTCGACCAACGCGGTAACCGATTTGCCAGCCTCGGCGGCTTCGACCAGCGTCTTGACGATCGGCGATTCAGCGGAGGTGCGGTAAAGCGTCTGCTTGATGGCGACGACGTCAGGATCGCGCGCGGCCTGCTGCAGGAATTGAACGACGACGTCGAACGATTCATAAGGGTGATGGACGATCAAGTCCTTTTGCCGGATGGCGGCGAAGCAGTCGCCGCCGTGATCGCGGATGCGTTCGGGGTAGCGCGGATTATACGGCACGAATTCGAGATCGGGGCGATCGAGTCGCGTGAGCTGAGACAGATCGTTGAGCGCGAGCACGCCGTCGACGAGGAATACCTCGTCATCGGCAACCGCCAACGCGCGCTGCACGAAACTGCGCAATTCGACCGGCATGGTCGCATTCAACTCAAGCCGGATCACCGAACCGCGGCGGCGTTGCTTGAGCGCGGTCTCGTAGAGACGCACGAGGTCTTCGGCCTCTTCTTCGATTTCAACTTCCGAGTCGCGGATCAACCGAAAGGCTCCCTGGCCTTTGACTGCATAGCCGGGGAAAAGCCGGCCGATGAACAGCGACGTCGCCGCTTCAAGCGTGATCAGCCTGATACCCTGATCGCTGCCGCTCGGCAGCCGGATAAAACGCTCGATCTTCTGCGGCATGCGGATCAGCGCGTTCATCGGCTTGCCGTCTTTCGCGCGCGCCAGCTGTAGCGCGATCGAAAACGACAGATTGGGGATAAACGGAAAGGGATGCGCCGGATCGATGGCGAGCGGCGTCAGCAGCGGAAACACGTGGGTGAGGAACCGCTCCTCCAGCCAGGCGCGCTCGGCTTTTTTCAGGTCCGGTCCGTCGATCAGCGTGACACCGACCGCAGCAAGCTCCGGCCGCAACTCGATCCAGCGCTGCTGCTGGTCGTGCGCGAGGCTTGCGACGGCCTCGCCGATACGGGCGAGCTGCTCGTTCGGCGTGAGCCCATCCGGACTCTGCGTCGTGATGCCCTGGCGGCCCTGCCCTTTGAGGCCGGCGACGCGCACCATGAAGAATTCATCGAGGTTATTGGCGGAAATCGACAAGAACCGGACCCGCTCCAGCAGCGGGTGATGCTCATTGGCCGCTTCTTCGAGCACGCGGCGATTGAAATGCAGCCACGACAGTTCCCGATTGATAAATCGCTGCGGCTGCGCGCGCAGGCCGGCGACGGGAGCCGAAACAGCCTGCTCGTCCAGGTCGGCGACCGAGGCAATTTCATCAATAGACGCAATAGCTTGTGCGCGATCTGCCATTGTGAGCGAGGCCCGAAAGGCCGAATCCCTAACCGAATATAATGGCCGGCGGATGACAGTTCGCGCCAGGAAGGCCGGTTCCGTCAAGTCAAACCCGCAAATGAGCTTAAAAGTCGCGAAATAGCTCAGTGGCCAGTGCCCGCGTCACCGGGCGGCGCTGGCGCATTGCCTCTTCATCGAGCCTGGCGATGGCGGCGCGCGCACCCGCACAGGATCGCTCGATGCGGTTGACCAGGAAATTGACCAACGTTTCATCGACGCTGAGCTGGCGGTCGGCGGCGAGCTTAACGATCAGCAAGCGCAACAATGTGTCGTCCGGCGCGGACAGCGTCACGCTTGGCAATGCGCGCAGGCGCGAAGCGAGATCGCGGATCGTCACCGGAAAGCTCACCAATGGCGAGCGCGAGGTAATGAGCAGGTAGGCGCCCTGCTCGCGCGCGAGATTGAGCAGATGAAATAGCGCGCGCTCGTCGAGTCCGGCAAAGGCAAGGTCTTCGAGCACCAGCGCGCCCGTGGCCAGGGCGCCCGGCAGATCGCTCTGCGCGAGCAGTTTTGCCGATAAGATCCGCGCGCCCGCGGCGTGCGCCCAGATCGCGGCAAGATGGCTTTTGCCCGAGCCGTCCGGCCCGATCAATGCCAGGCTGCGGTTAGGCCAGTCCGGCCAGTGTTCGATCAGCGTCAGTGCGGCGGCGTTCGATGGGCCGACCAAAAAATCCTCGCGGGCAAAGCTTTCCGCATGCGGCAACGCAAGCACCAGTTGGCGCGGACCGCTCGCCGCCTCGCTCACGACCGCTCCCCGGTATAGAGCGCGCTTTCGCGGTAGCGTTGCAAGGCAAACCGAACCAGCACGCCGATGGTGGCCGCGAGCGGCACCGCAACCAATAGGCCGACAAAGCCGAACAAATAGCCGAAGGCGAGCAACGCAAAGATGAGCCATACCGGATGCAAGCCCACGCTTTCGCCGACAAGTTTGGGCGCCAGCAGATTGCCTTCGAGGAATTGCCCAACGAGGAAAATGCCGAGCACCATGAGGATCGAACTGTAGTCCGGCCAAAATTGCGCCACTGCGACGCCGAGCGCGAGGACGAGCCCGGTCATCGAACCGACATAGGGAATGAAAGTGATCACCCCGGAAATCAACCCGATGAGCAACCCGAAATTGAGCCCGGACAGCGTGAGCGCGACGGCGTAGAACGACCCGAGCAGCAGGCAGACCGCGGTCTGTCCACGCACGAAACCGGAAATCGCCGCGTCGATCTCGCGTGCGAGGTGACGCACCGTTTCGCGCTGGTGCAGCGGAATCCAGCTATCGGCGTTGCTGATCATGCGATGCCAATCGTAGATCAAGTAGAATGCGACCACCGGCGTCACCACCACGAGCGAGAACAGCGACACCAGAGCGCGGCCGCCCGACCACAGCGACTGCAGAAAGCCGGTGAGCCACCCGAGCCCTTGCGACACCAGGTCGCCGAGCGATTTTTCGGAATTGAAGCTGGCGCCGAGGATTTTGTGCAGCCACGGCCGGCTCGGATCGCTGAGCAGCGACTGCAGCCGCGCCACATAGCCGGGAATGTTGTCGACGAAAGAGCCCAGTTGGCCGACGACGATCGGCGCCACCAAGAGAATGACGAGGACGATCGCCATCACCACCACGGTGATGATCAGCAGCGCGGCCGCCAGCCGGTTGACGCCGAGCCGCTCCATCCGGTCGGTCACTGGGGTAAGCAGATAGGCGATCGCCGCGCCGGCGACGAACGGCAGTAGAATTTGGCTCAGCAGCCACAGCATCAGCACCAGCACGGCCAGCGCGGCGATCCAGAACGCGACCTGACGTTCGAATGTCATGCCGCCGCCTTCCGGCGGCTCGCGACGTGGATGCGGCTTCGGGCGCGTGGTCATGCCTTACTCGCCGCGGTGTTCATATGTCTTACCCATTCGGCGACATAGGCGGCGACCGACAACAAAGTGAGCACCGCGACGAGACCCATCAGGATGAGCGTCAAGGTCGGCAATTCGTAATTGAAGCCAAGCGAGCCGAGCACCACGCAGGCGAACACGATTTGCGCCACCGTATTGAGCTTGGATACCAAGAGCGGCCTGATCTTAAGCGGATTGCCAATCACCCAAGCCAGCATGATGCCGCCGACGATCAGGATGTCGCGCGACACCACGAGGATGACTAGCCAACGCGGGATCAAATAGTTGATGCCGAGCGTGAGATAGATCGACACGATGAGCGCCTTGTCGGCGAGCGGATCCAGATAAGCGCCGAGTACGGTGGTCATGCCAAAGCGTTTGGCGAGATAGCCGTCGATGGCGTCGCTGACGCCCGCGGCCAGGAACAAAAGGAACGCGATCCACATCGCGCCAGGCGTCGCGATCGCCCAGACCACGATCGGCACCAGCAGAATACGTGCCAGCGTAATGAGGTTCGGAATACTCAAGGCAATCCCGGCTCTCTGCGTCGCGTCCGGCTCGTTACCCAGAAACGTACCGGCGATTTCCGCAGAGTATAACGGTGCGCGGACCATTGCGCGACTTGCGATTTCCACGTAGGACCCCGCCGTTGGAGCGGCCCGTCATGGCACAAAAGGAGCGCGGCCTCACTTACGCGCAGGCCGGTGTCGATATCGATGCCGGCAATCGGATGGTGGAGTTGATCAAGCCGCTGGTGCGCGCCACCGCGCGCCCGGGAGCCGACGCCGAAATCGGTGGTTTCGGCGGGCTGTTCGACCTCAAGCCGCTTGGTTTCAAGGATCCGATTTTGGTGGCCGCCAATGATGGCGTCGGCACCAAGGTCAAGATCGCCATCGAGACCGGCAGGCACGACACTATCGGCATCGATCTTGTCGCCATGAGCGTGAACGATCTCGTGGTGCAAGGCGCCGAGCCTCTGTTCTTTCTCGATTATTTCGCGACCGGTCGGCTGGAGCCGGAAATCGGCGCCGCGGTCGTTGCCGGCATCTCGGTTGGCTGCAAGGAGGCCGGTTGCGCACTGATCGGCGGGGAGACGGCGGAAATGCCCGGGCTCTATCGCGGCGACGATTATGACCTCGCCGGCTTCGCCGTCGGCGTGGTCGAACGCGGCGCCCTTCTGCCGCGCGCGGATATTGCAGACGGCGACGCGATCATCGGACTTGCGTCTTCCGGCGTCCATTCGAACGGCTTTTCGCTGGTGCGCAGGGTGGTCGCCAAAAACGGCCTATTGTGGAGCGCGCCGGCACCCTTCGATGCCGCGTTTTCGCTCGGCGAGGCGATGCTGACGCCAACGCGCATCTACGTGAAATCGTGCCTGGCCGCGATCCGGGCCACGCAAGCCATCAAGGGCCTCGCGCATATCACCGGTGGCGGCTTTCCGGATAACATTCCACGCGTGCTACCGAAGGGACTGGGGGGGCGCATCGATCTGACGCAAGTGCCGGTCAAGCCGGTGTTCCAATGGCTCGCCGCGGAAGGCAACATCGGACAAAACGAGATGTTACGCACCTTCAACTGCGGCATCGGCATGATCGTCATCGCGGCGCCGAGGGACGCCGAAACCGTCATGCAAGCTTTCACACAGGCGGGCGAGACCGCGGTCCGGCTCGGCCGCGTGGTTCAGGCGGCAAGCGAGCCGCGCGTCGCCTATGACGGCAAGCTCGCTCTCGGGTAAAGCATGAGCCGCAAACGCGTCGCTGTCCTGATTTCCGGCCGCGGCTCCAATATGGCGGCCCTCATCGAAGCGGCGAAAGCCAAGGGCTACCCCGCCGAAATCGTGCTGGTGCTTTCCAACAAAGCCGATGCCGGCGGCTTGGCGATCGCACGTGCCGCCGGCATCGCAACGCACGTTATCGATCACATCGCGTTCGGCAAGGACCGCGCGGCTTTCGACGCGGCGATGCAAACGGTGCTGGCGCAGCACCGCATCGACATTGTCTGCCTCGCCGGATTCATGCGCCTGCTGACGCCTGGTTTCGTCGCGCGATGGCCGCAGCGCATGCTCAACATCCACCCGTCCCTGCTGCCCGCTTTCAAGGGACTCGACACCCACAAACGCGCGCTGGAAGCCGGCGCGAAAGTCCATGGCGCCACGGTGCATTTCGTCACCGCGGAACTCGACGCCGGTCCGATTGTCGTGCAAGCGGCCGTTGCAGTGCAAAAAGACGACGACGAAGAGGCGCTTGCCGCCCGCGTGCTGCATCAAGAGCACCGCATTTACCCGCTGGCGCTTAAGCTTTTGGCGGAAGGCCGCATACGTGTCGAAAACGGCCATTGCTTGGTCGATGGCGTCCCAGTTCCCGATACCGCGTCGCTTCATCCGCTGACTTAGAATTGTTCAAAAAGATAATCGGGAAATTCGCTGCGGCTCCGGTGTTATTATTCGTAAGCCGCCGGATCGGAGCGGCTGACAGAAGCCTTGGGGATATGCGATGAGCGGGCGGACAGGTCGTGAGCCGAAATTGCTTTTCCCAGGTCTCGCCGGATTTTACGCGAGGGTTTCCGATCTTTGGTATCCGCTAATCCGGATTGTCGCCGGCGCGTGTCTTTATGCGCACGTATGGCCGAAGTTTCATGCCGGGCCTGTAGTCATCGCGACCTCGATGGCCAAGTCTGGATTCAATCCGGGCATCTTTTTTGCCTACGCCGCCATGTTCCTTGAATCGGTCGGGGCAACCTGCATTATCGTCGGATTGTTCACGCGCTTTTTTGCAGCCGCACTAGCGATTGAGATGGCACTCATTTCTTTGGTCGTCATGCGACCGCAAGGCTGGTTCCGCATGGAAGAGACATTCATTTGGGGCATTCTATTATTCGCCATCGCCTTGCGCGGCGGCGGCCCCTACTCGCTCGACCGCGCGATCGGCAAAGAACTGTAAATCCCGCAAGGCAACCGGCCTTTGCCCAACTCCCGTTCGCCCAACTTGGGATGACCGTCGGTACGCAATTGCGCCTGGAGCCGCGCGGTTGCATCATCGAACGTCACGACAATAATAATGACTACAAGCAAAACACTTTCGCTGGGGAGAACCAAATGACGACACGATCATCGCATCCACTCTTGTCTTGCACCGACGGGATCGCCACCGGCATGGGCGATATGCTGTTGCTCGTCGGCCGCCTGCTAATCGCGGCCGTATTTCTAATGACGGTTTGGATCGGTGGGCCGAACGCCGCCTATCTTAAATCCATCAATTATGTCGCTCCCGAATTCATGAGCGTACTCGCGCACGTGATCGAATGGATCGTCGCCGTCACGCTGATCCTCGGTGTCGGAACACGCTACGGCGCAATGCTGGGGTTCGTCTTCGTGGTGATTGCGTTCGTGACTGCACATCGCTACTGGGGATATCCGGAAGCGGCGCAGTATCTGCAATACGTATTCCTCACCAAGGATCTCGCCATCTCCGGCGGGTTGCTCGCGCTGTTCGTGACCGGCGGCGGCCGCTACAGCGTCGACCACGCGCTCGCGCCCAAAGGCTAAACGCTAGCTCCGCCGCCGGATCCACACTTTATTGTCGTGGAAGGCGGCGCCGCCATAGGGCGCAATCGAATCCGCGCCGGTGAGCGAATTGATGCCGCAGCCGTCATCATAGGCGGAATTCGGCCAGATCGATTCGGCGATCAGCACGCCGCGGCGCACGCCATCGAACAGTTTGGCGTGCAGGCGCACCTGCCCGCGCGTGTTGCCGAGCGTGACGGCGTCGCCATCGGCGATGCCGTGCGCATTGGCATCGTCGGGGTGAATGAATACGGTCGGCCGCTTTTCCTGCGTCAGCGAAGTTGGCGTCTCGTTGAAGGTCGAGTTGAGGAAGCCGCGCGCCGGAGAGGTCGCCAGCCGAAACGGATGCTCGGCATCGGCTTCCTCAATAGAGGTCCAGTAGTCCGGGAGCGGCGGCATCGCCGCGATCGGGCCGCTCTTGTATGGGCTACGGAACGGCACGTTGTTCCAATCCGGCTTGAAGCGGAATTTGCCGTCAGGCCAATGAAAACCATCGAGGAAATGCGATTGGCGGAACGGCGGCTGGCAATCGAGCCAGCGGCTCGCCTGCAATTCATCGAATGATCCGCGCTTCGAGACGCGCAGCATCTGGTCGATCAGTTCGCGCGGGCTCATGTCGAAGCCGCGGTGCACGGCGCCGACGCGTTTGGCCAGCCCGCAGAGAACCCCGTGATTGTTGCGGCATTCGCCCGGCGGTTCGACCAGCTTCGGTCCGAGGATCAGGTACTGATGGCCGCCGCCGCGATAGATGTCGTCGTGTTCGAGAAAGGTCGTCGCCGGCAGTACGACATCGGCCATCTGCGCTGTCTCGGTCATGAATTGCTCGTGCACGCAGACAAACAAGTCGTCGCGCGCAAAGCCGGCCTTCACCTTGTTCTGGTCGGGGGCAACCGACACGGGATTGGTGCTCTGGATGAGCATCGCCGTCACCGGCGGGCCTCCGAATAGCGCCTCGCGGTCGCCGGTGAGAATCGCGCCAATGCGCGACTGGTCGAGCATGCGCACGCTGCGGTCCCAGACGTCGAGCCCTTCGATGATCGTCTTGTCGAGCTTGTAGATGTCGGCGTTGATATGGAAAGCGCCGCCGCCTTCCAGTTGCCAGGCGCCGGTCACCGCCGGGATGCAGCTTGCAGCGTGCATATTGGCGGCGCCGTTGCGCGAGCGCGAAAAACCGTAGCCGAGGCGGAAGAAGGCGCGCTTACGCTCGCCGATCAGCTTGGCGAATTGCTCGATCGTCTCGACCGGCGTACCGGTGATGTTCGACGCCCATTGCGGATCGCGGGTGCGCACATGGGCTTCGAGCTCGCGCGGCGCGTCCGTGTATTGGTCGAGATAATCCCAGTCCGCGCGGCGATCGCGGAACAGGCAGTGCATCAGCGCGCAAGCGAGCGCGCCGTCGGTGCCGGGCTTCACCAGCACCGGCAGATCGGCCTGCTCCATGGTGCCATTCATGTAAATGTCGACCGCGACGATCTTGGCGCCGCGTTCCTTGCGCGCGCGCGTGGCGTGCGTCATCACGTTGACCTGGGTGCTCACCGCATTGGTGCCCCAGATCACCACCAGATCGGACTTCGCCATTTCCCTCGGATCGACGCCGGCAATTGTGCCGGTGCCGGCGGCAAAGCCGGCATAGGCCGGATTGACGCAGATCGAGGAATGAAAGCCGGAATATTTCTTGGCATGCCGCAGCCGCTGAATGCCGTCGCGCATCAGCAGGCCCATGGTGCCGGCATAGTGATAGGGCCACACGCTCTCGGCGCCGTAGCGCTTTTCGGCCGCGAGGAATTTCTCGGCGACGATATCGAGCGCGTCGTCCCAGGAAATCGGCCTGAATTTTCCCTCGCCTTTGCCTCCCACGCACTGCAAGGGATGCAGCAGGCGATCCTTGTGATGCTCGCGCTCGGCGTAGCGCGCGACTTTGGCGCAGACGACACCCAGCGTGTAGTCATTGTCCTTGGCGCCGTGCACGCGGCCGATGGTGCGTTCGTCGATCAGTTCGACGTCGAGCGCGCAAGTGGAGGGGCAATCGTGCGGACAGGCAGAAAAACCGATCCGCTTGGCATTGCCGACTTTGACCGCCTGATTCATGCAAGCGGCACTATAGCCGCGATCATCGGCGCGGCGAAGGCCGCGTTAGACGTCGCTTTCTTGTTTTGACCGCCGCCACACGCCGCCGGCCATGAGCGCGATGAGCACGCCGGTCGCCGCAGACGCGTATTCGGCGGCTTTCGCAACCGGAACACCAAAAGCATGGATGAGATAGCCGCGCGTCACCGGATCGGTCGCGATCACGCCGCCGGCGACCCAGCCGAGCAGCGCGGTACCCGCCCAAATTAGGAGCGGAAACCGGTCGAGCAGTGCCACAATCCCGGCGGCGCCGGCGACAACGACGGGAATACTGACGGCGAGCCCAAGAACGAGCAACACCCAATTCCCGCCTGCCGCCGCGGCAATCGCGATTACATTGTCGAGGCTCATGACGATATCGGCAACGACGATGATGCTCACCGCGCGCCAAAGATGCTCGGCCGCCTCGGTTTCCGTTCGGTCGGCCTCCTCCGGCACCAAGAGCTTCGCGGCGATATAAAGCAGCAGCAGCCCGCCGACGACCTTAAGATAGGGCAACAGCAGGAGCGGCGCGATCAGCGCGGTGAAAACGATGCGCAGCGCCACGGCAACGGCGGCACCGATCGCCATGCCCCAGACGCGCCGCCGATACGGCAAATCGCGGCAGGCCATGGCGATGACGGCGGCATTGTCGCCGGACAGAACGATGTTGATCCAGATGATCTGAAGGACGGACAGCCAAAAGGTCGCCGAGCTGAACTCCAATCCGAGTGCAGCCCAGCTCACGTCATTGCCCTAGCCGACGATTTCGTTTTCCGAAAAGAATTGCGCGATCTCGCGCGCTGCGGTGTCCGGCGCGTCCGAGCCATGCACCGAGTTCTCGCCGATCGATTTGGCGTGCACTTTGCGGATGGTGCCGGCTGCCGCCTTGGCGGGATCGGTTGCCCCCATCACCTCGCGGTATTTGGCGATGGCGCCCGCGCCTTCGAGCACCTGCACCACAACCGGACCGGAGATCATGAACTCGACCAGCTCGCCGAAAAATGGCCGTTCCTTATGCACTGCGTAGAATTGCTGCGCCTGCTCGCGGGTGATGCGCACGCGCTTTTGCGCAATAATGCGCAGGCCCGCCTGCTCGATCATGGCGTTGATGGCGCCTGTAAGGTTGCGCGCGGTCGCATCGGGTTTGATGATGGAAAAGGTGCGCTCGAGCGCCATCGGGTCATCCCTTCACTATGATTGATCGCAGCGTTGACTGGCTTTGATTGGAGATACGATTTTGCGCGGCTTATACCGGGGCGCGCATCATGCGGCAAGATCGCGTATTTCCCCGCGATTGCGCTCATATTTGGTGCGGCAAGGAGCAAGCCATGAAATCGCGTTATCAAATGTTTGCCGGCTATAACGCCTGGTGCAATGAGCGGCTCTATGCGGTGGCCGCGATGATATCCGATGCCGACTATCGTGCCGATCGCGGCGCCTTCTTCGGGTCGCTGCACGGGACGCTCAATCATTTGCTGGTCGGCGACCGTATTTGGATGAAACGGTTCACCGGCGTCGGCGAAGTGCCTTTAAGCCTCGACGCCATTCTTTACGACGACTTTGAAGCGCTGCGCGCCGCACGGCGCAACCAAGATATTCTGATTACCCGCTATACCGCCCGTCTGACCGACAATGACCTCAATGGGATGTTGCGCTATCGCACCGTGGTGCGACCGCAGACCATAGAACAGCCGCTTGCCCCGGCGCTCGATCATTTCTTCAATCACCAGACGCATCATCGCGGTCAGGCGCATGCCTTGCTCTCAGCAATCGTCGGCAACGATGCGACGCCGAGCTTCGACCTCATCATCTACCAGCGCGAGACGGGTGTGGGGATGCACAAGATCGGCTAAGCGTGCTAAGCGACCGGCTGTCAGCGACGAGGAACATTTTCATGAAGACCAATCGCGTCCATCGCATCGCGGTCATCCCGGGCGACGGCATCGGCAAGGAGGTCATGCCTGAAGGCGTGCGCGTCCTCGAAGCGGCGGCCAAGAAGTTCGGTTTCGAGCTGCGGCTCGACGATTTCGATTTCGCCAGCTGCGACTATTACGAAAAGCACGGCCGCATGATGCCGGAAGATTGGAAGGAGCAGATCGGCAAGCACGACGCGATTTACTTCGGGGCCGTCGGCATGCCGAACCGGGTTCCCGACCACATCTCGCTGTGGGGCTCCCTGATCCTGTTCCGCCGCGAGTTCGACCAATACATCAATTTGCGCCCGGTGCGGCTGATGCCGGGCGTGCCCTCGCCGCTTGCCAACCGCAAGCCGGGTGACATCGATTTCTGGGTCGTGCGCGAGAATACGGAGGGCGAATATTCGGCAATCGGCGGCAAGATGTTCCCCGGCACGGAGCGCGAGGTCGTGGTCCAGGAAACGGTGATGAGCCGCATCGGCGTCGACCGCGTGCTCAAATTTGCTTTCGAACTCGCCCGCTCCACCCCGAAGAAGCACTTAACCTCGGCGACCAAATCGAACGGCATCGCCATCACCATGCCCTATTGGGACGAACGGGTGCGCGAGATGGCCAAGAACTATTCCGACGTCAAATGGAATCAGTTCCACATCGATATTCTCACTGCTCGCTTCGTCATGAATCCCGACTGGTTCAACGTGGTTGTCGCTTCCAATTTGTTCGGCGACATTCTCTCCGACCTCGGACCGGCGTGCACCGGCACAATCGGCATTGCGCCATCGGGCAACATCAACCCAGAACGCAAGTATCCTTCAGTCTTCGAGCCGGTGCACGGCTCGGCGCCCGATATCTATGGGCAAGGCATCGCCAATCCTGTCGGCCAGATTTGGTCGGGCGCGATGATGCTTGACCACGTCGGCGAGCCGGAAGCCGCGAAAGCCATCGTAGCGGCCATCGAGGCCGTGCTGGCACAAGAGAAGCTGCGCACCCGCGACCTTAAAGGGCCAGCCAATACCGTCACCTGCGGCAAGGCCATCGCCGACGCGCTCGGGTAATAGGCATCGAATTGTTCTTTCGGCCATGCTGCTGATCGACGACCTCACCGTCCGCATCGCCGGCCGCACGCTGCTGGAACACGCGTCTGCCAACATTCCGGCCGGCGCGCGCGTCGGCTTGATCGGCCGCAACGGTAGCGGCAAGACGACCTTGTTCGGCGTCATCGCCGGCGATATCTCGCCTGAACATGGCGATGTCAGGCTGCCGCCGCGCTGGCGCATCGGCCGCTTGGCGCAGGAAGCGCCTGGAGGTCCGGAAAGCTTGCTGGACGTCGTGCTCGCCGCGCATGGCGAGCGCAGCGCGCTGATGGCCGAAGCCGAAACCGCGCAAGACCCGCATCGCATCGCCGAAATCCAGACCCGGCTTGCCGACATCGGCGCGCATGCGGCGCCGGCACGCGCGGCGTCGATCCTTGCCGGCCTCGGCTTTTCCACTGCCGAGCAGCAGCGTCCGTGCGAGGAGTTTTCCGGCGGCTGGCGCATGCGCGTGGCGCTTGCCGCCACGCTCTTTGCCGAACCCGATCTCTTGCTGCTCGACGAGCCGACCAACTATCTCGACCTCGAAGGCACGCTGTGGCTGCAGGATCACCTCTCGCGTTATCCGCACACGTTGGTCGTCATCAGCCACGACCGCGACCTGCTCGACAATGCAGTCGGCCACATTTTGGCGCTCGAGCAGCGCAAGCTCACGCTCTACCGCGGCGGTTACTCCGCATACGAGCGCCAGCGCAGCGAACGCATCCTGCTCGACCAGAAGCTGATCAAGAAGCAGGAGGCGCAGCGCAAGCATCTGCAAGCCTTTGTCGACCGCTTCCGCGCCAAGGCAACCAAGGCGCGGCAGGCGCAATCGCGGCTAAAGATGCTGGCCAAGATGCAGCCGATCGCCGCGCTGGTCGCGGATGAGGTCAAACCGATCAGCTTCCCGGCACCGAAAAAACCGCTGTCGCCTCCGATCATCGCGTTTGAGGACGTCGCGGCCGGCTACGGCGGACACCTGGTGCTGTCGCAGATCTCGCTGCGCATCGACAATGACGACCGCATCGCGCTGCTGGGCGCCAATGGCAACGGCAAATCGACGCTGGTCAAGCTCATCGCCGACCGCCTCCCACCTTTGCAAGGCACGATCACGCGCGCACCGACGTTGACGGTGGGTTACTTCGCCCAGCATCAGCTTGATGAGCTCGAGCCGGAGCGCAGCCCCTACGATCACGTGCGGTCATTGATGCCGGATGCGCCGGAGGCGAAAGTGCGCGCGCGCGTCGGCAGCATCGGCTTTTCCGCGCATGCAGCTGATCACCCGGTGAGGACGCTTTCCGGCGGAGAAAAGTCGCGTCTGCTGCTTGGGCTCGCAACATTCACCGCCCCGCAGCTCATCGTCCTCGATGAGCCGACCAATCATCTCGACATCGACAGCCGCGCGGCGCTGATCGAAGCGATCAATGACTATGCGGGCGCGGTCATCTTGGTCTCGCACGACCGATATTTATTGGAGGCCTGCGCCGAACGCCTTTGGTTGGTGGCGAACGGCACGGTCGAGCCGTTCGACGGCGATCTCGACGATTACCGGCGCATGGTGCTGGCAAAAACCGATGGCGGCGCGCCCGCCGCAAAGCCGACCGCGCGCGCGGCTCACACCGAAGCGCGCCGCAGCGCCGCCGACAGACGCGCACAAACAGCGCCGCTGCGTAAACGCATTTCGCAAGCCGAAGCCCTGATTGCAAAACTTACGCGCGAACTGCAAAAAGTCGATGCGACGCTCGCCGACGGTACGTTGTTCTCGCGCGATCCGGCGCGCGCCGGCGATCTTGCGAAGACGCGGGCGCAACTCGTGGCAGCGATCGCCGAAGCGGAGGAGGAGTGGATCGCCGCCAGCGCGGCGCTGGAGACGACCTAGGCTTTACTGCACGTATTCGCGTTCGATTTCGCCTTTGGCGGTCTTCGGCTTGCTCGCCTTTTTCACCTTCTGCTTTTTGACCGGCTGAGCCGGGGTCTCCGGCACCGGCGCGCGGTCGACGACCTTCAGCCGGCCGGCGTCAAAGGTGTAGATGCCGGGCCAGGTCCCGCTCAGATAGGTAAGCACGACTTTGCGCTCACCCCTCGCCCCGGCGCTGATAGCGACATTGCCCGGCGTGCCCGCGCGTCGCACTACGTCGCATTCGCTCATGCCGAGAGCAATGCCGCCCAGAATCAGCGATCCGCCCGCCTGGTCCTGCGGAGGGGCGCCTGGAACGCTGGCCGCGGCCGGCATTGGCGCGCTGGCGAGGTCGCCGGCGACCGACCCAACCGGGCGGTCCGGTGGCGGCGCAGATGCCTGCGCTTGTGCAGCGGCCGGACTGGGCGTCGGCGCCGCCGGAGGCGCACTGCAACTACCGTCAGCGCTAACCAGTTCATCGGGAGCCACCGGGCCTTTGGGACCGAGCGTTACGTTCTGGTCGCTAACCGTCGCCTTCGACCAACTCGGCTTATCAAAGAGATCCATGGGCTTGGAGAACCAGCCGCCCTCGTTATTGTCCTGGAACAGCTGCAGCGAGTTCTTGCAGCCGGCCAAAGCCAAGCCGACAGCCGCAAGGACCAACCCGACTGCGACGATACGGATACGCAAAACAAATCTCCCCGGCCAATCTATCCGCTTGTTCCTTAAAAGCTATTTTGCGTCATCACGATGGCACGGACAAGCCAAGCTGCTTCAATGCGTTAACTCAGCCGAAGACCGAATCGGCCGATGACATAGTCGGCCAATGACCGATGATTGGCGACTTCAGGCTTTCTTGGCCCAGCGCCCCTGCTCATCGCTCTGCCAATAGGTGGTGTTGAAGCCTTTGGCCTTTGCGTCGCTCCATTGCGCGCGCGCGGCAGCAACAGCGTCATCGTCCTCGCCGTTGAACATAAGAACGATACGCTGGTAGGCCGCCGCATCGCTCGGCATCGGCGCGCCATCGATCAGGAAGCGTACCGACGCGGCGTTCGGATTGCCATCATTAACCGTCAGCAGGACTGGCTGCGCGGCAGCATCGGCTTCGCGCCACGTGCCGTGCGGCAGGAAACCGTCGTCGCGATAGGTCCATAAATGCGCGTCAAGCGCCTCGACGCGCTCCTCGGATGCGCCCTGCACCACCGCTTTCCAGCCGCGCTCGATCGACTTTTCCAGCAATGACGGCAGCACCCCTTCGAGCTTCTGACCATGCAGGTGATAAAAAAGAACTTCGGTCATCGCTGAATGCTAACGCTCATAAAAGTCCTTCACCAGCCGATCCAGCAAGCGCACCCCCCAGCCGGACCCCCAGCTCCGGTTGATATCGGTCTGGCGCGAATCGAATCCCGTCCCAGCAATGTCGAGA
>Ga0335078_10005456_pt1 | contig 18807 bp, 17 predicted proteins | sample Lox_Sample_32_FD_206711 | JGI IMG/M metagenome (GOLD analysis project Ga0335078, IMG submission 206711) | Soil microbial communities from Loxahatchee National Wildlife Refuge, Florida, United States - Lox_Sample_3.2 | ecosystem: Environmental > Terrestrial > Soil > Wetlands | place: USA... | reverse complement strand
CCGCGGCCGCCGTGCTCATCATTCTGTTCGGCGCTGCGCTGCTCACCGGCTACATGGTCAGCGAGCAGATGGTGGGCGTCTAGCGGAAGTCGTCCGGCCGCAACTCGATCGGCTGGCCATGCGGGGTGCGGTCGCAGGCGTGGTCCCAGGCATCGCGATAGCGATGCAGCGTGTCCGAGCTCGCCACGCCTTTCTCCGCCACCAGCTTTTCCAGCGCGTTGAGCCAGTGCGAATAATAGGTCTCGCCGGTGTCGGGATCGCCGGCGGCCTGCGCGCGCTTGATCTCGGCGGCGAGCGCTGCCGCCCATTCGGTCCAGGTAAACAGGCCGCGCTCGTGCAGCGCCAGGGTCATGGCGAAGGCCTGCGCCTCCCACGGCTCACGGAACACCGGGCCATCGGCATCGCGCGGGATGCTCGGTAACTCCTGGGTGGCGCGGGCTGCGGCGGCCGGATCGATCATAGCGGCTCCAAATAGGGCTCCCAGGCCTCGATGCAGACGCGCACCGTCGGGTCGCTGTCGGCGCCCCATAATTCGCGGCCGTCGAAGCGAACGGTATAGAGCCAATGCGGATCCTCGCCGAGATTGCTGGCATTGCTGTCGGGGAACACGTGACAGCCGACGATGCGCACCACCTCGCCGGCGTGGCCGCGCGCGTAGCGCGGCAGCCGCGTATGGTGTTGCGGATGCATGTTCCTGGCGCGCACTTTGTCGCCGACCTTGAACAGCGCGGGCGCCGGCGCGGACCGGTTATAGGGCGAACCGCAGCGCACCATGTTGGCGCATTCGGCGGCGCTCACCGCGTGCGGCGCCTTCTTGAACGGCGCGATGGCATGGCCGGCCGCGACTTCCTCCGGCGTTGCCACGCCGTATTCCAGCATCATCAACTCGAGCGTCCTGGTCCACAGGCCGTAATAGCTGAGGCTGAGATACTCCGGCGGCGGGATGCTCTCGCGCTTGAACCGGAAGGCGTCGAGATTCCACAGCTTGGCGACCCCGGTCACCATGTTGAGCGCGAAGGAATGTCCCTCCCACTCGGCGTGAAACACCGGCTCGTTCGGCTCCGGCACCACCGGCCCGAAACCGTGCATGCCGCCCATATCCGCCGCGCCGTTCATGCCAAGTCCTCCGGGTTCTTCGGAAGCCCGGTGCCGATCATGGAATCGCGCGTGACCAATTCGGCGAGCTTCTCTTCGCTCCAGCCTTCGGCGCCGGCGGGCCGCAGCGGCACCACCAGGTAGCGCAATTCGGCGGTCGAATCCCAGACGCGGATTTCGGTGTCTTTCGGCAGGCTCACGCCAAAATCGGCCAGCACGCTGCGCGGATCGGCGACCGTGCGCGACCGGTAAGGCGCCGACTTGTACCAGAGCGGCGGCAATCCGAGCACCGCCCACGGGTAGCAGGAGCACAGCGTGCAGACGACCATGTTGTGCACCGATGGCGTGTTCTCCAGCGCCACCAAATGATTGCCGGACCGCCCGCCGAAGCCAAGCGAACCGATCGCCGCCGTGCCGTCCTCGAACAGCCATTGACGGAATTGCGGGTCGACCCAGGCCTTCGCCACCACCTGCGCGCCGTTGCGCGGGCCGATCTTCTTTTCATAGGTCTCGATCAGCACGTCGATCGCCGCCGGCTCGATGTAGCCTTTTTCAAGCAGGATCGTTTCCAGCGCACGCGTGCGCAGTTGCATCTCGGAGAGTTCCGAGCCGTGGTCGTGGTGGTGGTCGTGATCGTGGGTCATGGCGAAATTATAAGCGTACTGTCAGGCTGGCACCAAGTACGGCTCCCAGGCGTCGACCGAGACCGTCAGCGTCGGGTCGCCGTCCGCGCCCCACAGCTCACGCCCGTCGAAACACACAGTGTAGAGCCATTGCGGATTTTCGCCGGCGCCTTGCGCGTTGCTGTCGGGAAACACGTGAAAGCCGATCACGCGCTCGATCGTGCCCGCATGTCCGCGCACATAGCGCGGCAGCCGCGTATGCGTGCGCGGATTGATGTTCTTCGCGCGCACGTGGTCGCCCGGTTTGAACGCCGGCGTCGTGTTGGTCTCGCGCTCGGTCGGCCCGCCACGGTAAAGCACCTGCGCGACCGCGCCCGGTGACAGGATGCGTGCAACCGGCTTCGGCTCGCGCAGCGCGTGGCCGGCGACAGTCTCGTCGTCGCTGACGAGGTCGCGCTCCTTGAGCATCGTCTCCAGCGCGGCGAACCAGATCTGGTAGTAGCTCATCGACAGATACTCGCCCGGGTCGCGGTTCTCGCGCGCGAAGCGCGACATGTCGATGTTCCATTGCCCCGGCATGGCCATGGCGAGCGTCAGCGCGAAGGCGCGCTTCTCCCAGCCGGCGTGAAACACCGGCTCGTTCGGCTCCGGCTCGACCGGCCCGAAGCCGTGCACGCCGCCCATGTCCTGCGCGCCGTTCATGGTTGCTTCGGCAATCCCGTCCCGATCATCGAATCGCGCGTCACCAGCTCCGCGAGTCGCTCCTCGATCCAGCCTTCGGTGCCGGCGGGCCGCATCGGGATCACCAGGTAGCGATTTTCCGAAGTTGAATCCCACACGCGGATTTCGGTGCCCGCCGGCAGCGTGATGCCGAAATCCTTGAGCACGCCGCGCGGATCGGAAACCGCGCGCGAACGGTAGGGCGCCGATTTGTACCAGACCGGCGGCAGGCCGAGCACCGGCCACGGATAGCAGGAGCACAGCGTGCACACGACCATATTGTGCCGGTTCGGCGTGTTCTCCAGCGCGACGATGTGTTCGCCCTGGCGGCCGGCGTAGCCGAGTTCGGCGATGGCGGACGTCGCGTCCTTGACGAGCCGCGCGCGGTAGGCCGGATCGGCCCAGGCCTTGGCCACCACGCGGGCGCCGTTGCGCGGGCCGACCTTCTTTTCGTAGGTCTCGATCAACAGATCGAGCGCGGCCGGATCGACATAACCCTTTTCGGTAAGCACGGTTTCCAGCGCGCGCACGCGCAGCTGGGTTTCCGTGAGCTCGGAATGGTCGTGGTGGTGGTCGTGTCCGGTCATGGCCGTACTATAAGCAAAAGACGCGCCGTTATGCCATCATCCGCACCATGACTTTTGTCCCTCTAGCGGCGCTGGCAGACCGCATCGACCGCCTGACCGCGACCATTGGCCGCGTGGTGGCCTGGCTGGCGCTGGTCGTCGTGCTCTTGGAATTCGCGCTGGTGGTGGCGCGCTATCTGTTCGCGCTGGGTTCGATCTGGCTCTCCGAAACGGTGATCTACGCGCATGCCACGCTGTTCATGCTGGCGGCGGCGTGGACGCTGCGTGTCGGCGGCCATGTGCGGGTCGACGTGTTCTATGCCGAAGCCTCGGAGCGCACCAAGGCGATCGTCGATCTCGTTGGCTCGTTGCTTTTGCTGCTTCCGTTCATGGCGGTGCTGACCTGGCTGAGCGTGCCCTACGCGGCGCGCTCCTGGGCGATCCTTGAGCGTTCGCAGGAGGCAAGCGGTCTGCCGCTGGTGTTCGTGCTCAAGACGCTGATCCCGCTATTCGCCCTGATGATGGCGCTGCAGGGCGTGGCGCAGGCGATCAGGGCGTGGGCTTTGCTTTGTGGAGGCGAAAGATGAATTCCGGAACGAGCAGCAGCGTCTCCCTCCCCCGCTTGCGGGGGAGGTGAAGAAAAGAATGCGGCGGAGGGATTAAGAGTGGCCGAACTCCTCGCCATCATCATGATCATCGCGGTGATCGCCGCGCTGATGGCCGGCTATCCGGTGGCGCTGACGCTCGCCGGCGTGTCGTTGATCTCCGCGCTCATCGCGCACGCGCTCGGCGCGATGGATTTCCGCATCCTCGGCGCGCTGCCGCAGCGCATCTTCGGCGTGATGACCAACGAGACGCTGCTGGCGATCCCGATGTTCATTTTCATGGGCGTCATGCTCGAGCGCTCGCGCGTCGCCGAGGAATTGCTGGAGACCATGGGCCGGCTGTTCGGCCCGCTGCGCGGCGGGCTCGGCATTTCGGTGATCGTGGTCGGTACGCTGCTCGCCGCGGCGAAAGGCGTCGTCGGGGCTACCACGGTGACCATGGGCCTGATCGCGCTGCCGGCGATGCTGCGCTTCGGCTATGACCCGCGGCTTGCCGCCGGCACCGTCGCCGCCACCGCGACGCTGGCGCAAATATTTCCGCCCGCCACCGTGCTGGTGCTGCTCGGCGACCAGCTCGGCAACTCGTACCAGGCGGCGCAGCTGGCGCAAGGAAACTTCGCGCCGCGCTCCCTCACCGTCAGCGATCTGTTCGCCGGCGCGCTGCTGCCCGGTTTCGCGCTGGTCGCGCTTTATCTCATCTACGTGATCGCGGCCGCACTGCTGCGCCCGCAAGCCGCGCCGGCGATCCCGCCCGACCCGGACGCGCCGCGCGGCTTTGCTCTCGCGCGCCGATTGGCCGCGGTGCTGGTCGCCCCGCTGCTGCTGATTTTGGCGGTGCTCGGCTCGATCCTCGGCGGCGTGGCGACGCCTACCGAAGCCGCCTCGATCGGCGCCGTCGGCGCCATTCTGCTGGCCATGCGCAAGGCGGGCCTGCACGGGTTGATGATGCCGGTGGTGGAGAAGACCACGCAGATCACCGCCATGATCTTCCTCATCCTGATCGGCGCCACGATGTTCAGCCTGGTGTTCCGCGCGCTCGGCGGCGATGTCATGGTCGAGCGCGCGCTCACCAATTTGCCGGGCGGCGTCGACGGCGCGCTGCTCGCTGTGATGCTCGGGATGTTCCTGCTCGGCTTCGTGATGGACGCTTTCGAGATCATCTTCGTCGTGGTGCCGGTCGTGGCGCCGGCGCTGTTGAAGATGCCCGGCGTCGATCCGGTCTGGCTCGGCATCTTGATGGCGGTGAACCTGCAGACCTCCTACATGCACCCGCCGCTCGGCCCGACGCTGTTTTTCCTGCGCGGCGTGGCGCCGCCGCAGATCACCACCCGGCATATCTACGTCGGCATCATTCCCTTCGTGCTGATCCAGTTATTTGCGCTGGTAGTACTGTGGTCCGCCCCGGGGCTTGCGACGGCGCTGCCGCATGCGCTTTATGGTGGGCACTAGGAGACGCCGGATGAAAGCCGCCGAGATGTTCAGCCTGCAAGGCCGCGTGGCGCTGGTGACCGGCGCCTCCAGCGGGCTCGGCGCGCAATTCGCCAAGGCGCTGGCCGACAACGGTGCCGCGGTCGCCTTGGTAGCGCGGCGGGCGGATCGCCTCAAAGCGTTGCAAAGCGAGATCGAAGGCAAGGGCGGCAAGGCCATCGCGCTTGAAGCCGACGTCACCGACCGCGCCGCGGTGGCGCGTGCCTTCGACGCCGCCGAGAAGGCCTTCGGCACCGTCACCGTCCTCGTCAACAATGCCGGCATCGCGCAGTCGGCGCGCCGCGCCATCGAGGTGACCGAAGAGGAATGGCGCAAGGTGCTCGGCCTCGACCTCGACGCCGTGTTCTACAACGCGCAGGAGGCGGCGCGCCGCATGCTGGCCTCCGGCAAGCGCGGCGCCATCATCAACATCGCCTCGGTGCTCGGCTTCGGCGTGTCGAAGGGCGTCGCCGCCTACGCCACCGCCAAGGCCGCCGTGGTGCAGGTCACCAAGGCGCTGGCCGTCGAACTCGCCTTCAAGGGCGTGCGCGTCAACGCCATCGCGCCCGGCTGGTTCGTTACCGAGATCAACGACAAATATCTCACCGGCGAAGCGGGCGACGCGCTCAAGCGCGCGATCCCGATGGGCCGCTTCGGTAAAGAAGGCGACCTCGACGGCGCGCTCTTGTTGCTCGCCTCCGACGCCGGCAGCTACATCACCGGCGCCACCATCGTCGTCGACGGCGGCCAGGTGGTGATGATTCCAGGGTAGGGAAACGAACAATGGACTTCACGCTGTCGCCCGAGATCGAGGATATCCGCCTGCGCGTGCGCGATTTCGTAGCCGAGCACGTGCTGCCGCTCGAGTCCGATCCGGCCAATTTCGCCGAGCACGAGAACATCCCCGCCGAGCGGCTGGCGCCGGTGCGCGAGAAGGCGAAGAAGGCCGGCCTGTGGGCGCCCCAGGCGCCGAAGGAATACGGCGGCATGGGCCTGCCGATCGTCGCCTGGGCGGCGATCTACGAGGAGGCGGCGCGCTCGATCTTCGGCCCGCTGGCGATCCATTGCATGGCGCCGGACGACGGCAACATGAACCTGCTGGCGCGCGCCGGCACGCCGGCGCAGAAGGACAAGTGGCTCAAGCCGATCGTCGACGGCAAGGTGCGCTCGGCCTTCGCCATGACCGAGCCGCATCCCGGCTCCGGCTCCGACCCCGGCATGATGCTCACCCGCGCCGAGAAGAAGGGCGACCGCTACATCATCCGCGGCCACAAATGGTTCATCACCGGCGCCGAAGGCGCCGCGCATTTCATCCTGATGGCGCGCACCTCGGACGAGCCGCGCCGCGGCCTCACCGCCTTCCTCTATCACAAAGATCAGCCGGGCTGGCGCATCCTGCGCCGCATCCCGATCATGGGGCCGCACGAGCACGGCGGCCATTGCGAAATCGAATATGACGGGCTGGAGATCCCGGAGGAAAATATCCTGCTGAAAGTGGGCGACGGCCTGCGCGTCACGCAGATCCGCCTCGGCCCGGCGCGGCTGACGCATTGCATGCGCTGGCTCGGCTTCGCCAAGCGCTGCATGGAGATCGCGCAGGATTATGTCGGCATGCGCAGCGCCTTCGGCAGCAAGCTCGCCGAGCGCGAGAACATTCAAGTCAAGCTCGGCGAGGTCGCGCACCAGATCGAAATCGGCCGGCTGCTCACCATGCACGCCGCCTGGAAGCTCGACCAGGGCGACCGCGCGCGCAAGGAGGTGTCGATGGCCAAGGTGCAGGTCGCCGACACGCTGCATCAGGCCGCCGACGTCGCCATCCAGCTCAATGGCGCACGCGGCTATTCCAAGGACACGATCCTGGAATGGATCTACCGCTACGCCCGCTCGGCGCGGCTGGTCGACGGCGCTTCCGAGGTGCACAAGATGGTGCTCGCCCGCTTCATGCGCGAAGAGGGGCGCGATTTCTGGAAGTGGGGGTAGAACTCAGCTTCTCTGCTGTCATTGCCGGGCTTGACCCGGCAATCCATGACACGGTTCGGCAAAGACAGCCTTACGTAAGATATTCAATTGTGGCTCGTCATCATGGATGCCCGGGTCAAGCCCGGGCATGACACCAAGCAGGATCACCCCCGCGCCACGGCGATTTCCAGCGGGAAGTCGTCGCAGATCTCGTGCCCGGACTCGGTGACAATGTAGGTGTGGCCGAGGAAAATGCCGAACAGCCCGTCCGGCGTGATCGGATTGGGCTCGGCCATGATGACCATGCCCGGCTTGAGCACCTCTTCGAACTTCTCGGCCGAGACGTGCTCGGCGACGACGTGCGGCTTGTCGGTGACGAGGTCGATGCCATGCGTCTGCGTCGGCCGCGACTGGTAGCCCATGTCGCGGAAGAATTTGCTGGCGGTGCGCATGGCTTCCACCGGTCTGCCCGGCGCGATTTCCGCAATGATGCGCCGATAGCCGGGCAGGGTGATCTCGTTCCAGAACTTCTTCACCATCTCGGTCGGCTCGCCGACGCAGATCGGTGAGCCGATCTGCGCGGTATAGCCGCGATAGCCGGCCGCCAATTCCATGTTGATGATGTCGCCCTTTTGCAGCACGCGGCCCGACGGGCGCGGGTTGCCGAAGATCATCGCCGGGTTGGCCATCGGCGTCGAACCGATGATGAGAAAGTCGATGTCGCCGCCGCCGTCGAGGATGGCGGCGCCGGCCGCGGCGCGCAGCTCGTATTCCTTCGCGCCCGGTTTGGCGCGCGCGACCATCGCATTCATCGCGTCCTCGCATAGTCTGCCCGCCTTGCGCACGCAATCGAGTTCTTCGGCGCTGTGCACCGACAGGAGCTCATGCAGGAAGCCTTGCGTGAACACGATTTCGGCGTCGGGCAGATTTTCGCGCAGCACGTTGTACTGGTTCACCGGCAGATAGTCGGCGTGGCGCGGATCGATCTCCATCAGGCCGATGCGGCCGCGCTCGAGCTTCAATTCGCGGATGCGCTCGACCATGATGTCGGCGTAGCGGCCGCTGCGGCTGTGGCGCACGTCCTTGACCGCGACCTCGACCTGCCGGCGCACCGCCTCGGCGTGCGTGCCACCCATGGAATAGATCAGCGTCGGCTCGCCTTCGAGCGGCACCAGCACGTAACTCGACAGCGCGTGCCATTCCCAATGCCCGGTCAGCCACAACATGGCGCCGCCGAAGCTCCAATGGCTCGGCCCGCCCGGGGCGATGACGACGTCGAGCTTTTGCTCGCTCATCTTCTGGCGCAGCGCGCGATAGCGGCGCTCGTACTCGGACTTGGAGAATTGCTCCCACACCGCGTCGCGGTAATAGGGGGTGTCGCGCATGTTGGCGAAGGGCAGCGACTGGTCGAGCTTGGTGCGCACGACGTCCCACGGCTGCGGGCCGATGCGCGGCGGGGTGATGGGCATTGCGGAGGTTCCAGCGATACAGAATGCAGGGGCGGCCCTCCTTATGGAGAGCCGCCCGCCGAAAGCTCAGTCGACCGCTTTGATGTTGGCTTTCTTGGCGAGGTCGACCGTCGCGTCGAAGTCTTCCTTGAAGAACTTGCCGAATTCCTCGGTGCTGATCTGCGCCGGCTCGACGCCCAGCTTGGCGAGCTTCTCTTGCACGGCGGGATTCTTCAGCGCTTCCTCGGTGACGTCGTGCAGTTTCTTGACGACGTCGGACGGTGTCTTTGCCGGCGCCGAGATGCCGTTCCAGAAGCGGAACACCGCGCCCGGATAGCCGGCTTCGACGACGGTCGGCGTGTTGGGAATGACCGCCACGCGCTTGGGCGAGCTGACGGCAAGGATGGTGAGCTTGTCGCTATGCAGCGCCGAGGACGCGGCGGCCAGCGGGATGAAATAGAAGTCGATATTGCCGTTCATCACCTGCACCAGGCCGCCTTCCTTGAACGGCACGTGGCGCACGTCGATGTTCGCGGCCAGACGGAAACGCTCGGCGGCCATGTGCGAGGAGGAGCCGATGCCGGCGGAGGCGAACGTCAGCGCACCGGGCTTCTCCTTCGCCGCCTTGACCAGATCCTCGACGCTCTTGAAGCCGCTCTTGACCGACGCGACCAGGATGTTCGGCGAGGTGCCGAGCAGAACGACGTGGACGAAATCCTTGTTGGGATCGTACGGCAGCTTGCTGTGCAGGACGCTCTCGGTCGCCATCGACGACGAACTGGTCGCCAGCGTGTAGCCGTCCGGATCGGATCGTGTCACGGTCGCAAACCCGGTGGCGCCGCCGGCGCCGGGCTTCAGGTCGATGACGACGGGCTGGCCGATCAATTGCGAAACCTGGTCCATGACCACGCGGGTCACGGTGTCCGACGCGCTGCCGGCCGGGTAGGGGCTGATCACGTGGATCGGGCGGCTGGGATATTGCGCATTTGCCGATCCGGCCGCGGCGATCAGCAATGCGGCCGCGAGCAGCGGCTTGAGGGTTTTCTTCATGGTCCAATCTCGGTCATGTCCGCTTGGTCGAAAGAGGAACCGCGACGGATTCCGGGGCTCAGCCAAGCGCGTGGCGTGTGAATGCCAGCGTCATTGCACATGCATGTTGCGCTGGCAACGTGCCTCACTATCCGAGTACGGCGGCTAGTTCCGGTAGCTCGGATCGATCGCGTCGAGCTTGCGCAGATAGGCCGGCCAGTCGGCGCTGCCGCGGCCTGAGTCGTGGTGGTGGAACTGCTCCGCCACCTTGGCGCAGATCTCCGGCGGGATCTCGATGATCTCGCTGCCGGTCGCCTCCATCTTCAACTGGATGTCGCAGGCGGTCAGCAGATATTTCATCAGCACGAAGGCCTCGCGCGCCGTCTTGCCGACGGTGAGCATGCCGTGATGCTGCAGGATCAGCGCGCGGTTCTGCCCGAGCGCCGCATTGATGCGCGCGCGCTCGTCGAAGTCCTCGGTGATGCCTTCGTACTTATGATAGCCGACCCGCTGGTAGAAGCGTAGCGCCTGCTGGCAGATCATGCGCAGGCCGTGCTTGAGGCCCGAGACCGCCACGCCGTTTTCGGTGTGCACGTGCACCGCGCAGTTCACGTCCGCCCGCGCGCTCAGCACGCCGCCGTGCAGGGTGAAGCCCGGGCGGTTGACGCCGGACTTCTCGTCGAGGTCGAGGTCCATGTTGACCTTCACCAGGTTGGACGCGGTGACCTCGGTGTAGAGCAGCTCGTGCTTCTTCATGAGGAAATTGCGCGGTTCGCCCGGCACGCGCATGGAGGAGTGATTGTAGATCACGTCGTCCCAGCCGTACCGGGCGAGCAGACGGTAAACGGCGGCGAGATCGACGCGCGCCTGCCATTCCTCGGCCGACATATCCGCGGGTTTCATCTCGGCCATCTTGGCTGGCTTGTTCATGGCATTTCTCCCTGACCGTTGGTTTCTATATAGCGCATCCGCTTGGCCATTTCATCGTGCCGGGCGCGCGGTTATGCTCCGCGCGCTTTCCGGGCGTTTCCCCGCTTTCAGGACGTGAAAATGAGCGCATCCATTCCAATTCGCATGGGCGGTTACGGCCCGCCCACGACGGGTTTCAGCAAGGCGCTGAAATTCATCGGCGACAAATTGCAGGGACGGTTCGGCGACCGTCTTGCGATCGACTACGTGTGGAACATCATGGACCACGGCCACAAGGCTGAGGACATTCTCACGCTGGTCGAGAACGGCGAGCTCACGCTCGGCTATCAGTCGTCGAGCTACCTGACCGACCGCGTGCCGGAACTCGGCTTCGTCGATCTGCCCTTCCTGTTTGCCAGCAACGCGCAGGCGCGCGCGTCGATGGACGGCGAGCTCGGCGCCTATCTCGTGCGCAAGACCGAGGAAAGGATCGGCTATCGTATTCTCGGCTGGTTCGAGAACGGCTTCCGCCACATCTCCAACCGGCTGCGGCCCGTGCATGTGCCAGCCGATCTCAAGGGCATGAAGATCCGCGTGCTGCCGAGCGAGATCCAGCGCCGCACCTTCGAACTGCTCGGCGCGGTGGCGATGCGCATGGACCTCACCGAGGCCATCGCCATGATCAAGGCCGGCACGTTGGACGCGCAGGAGAACCCGCTTGCCAACACGGTGACCTATGGCGTGCACAAATTCCACAAATTCCACACGCTGACCTATCACTTCTACATTTCGCGCCCGGTCTTCCTGCACCGCGCCTCGTTCGACGCCTGGCCGGACGATCTCAAGCGCGCGATGCAAGGTGCCGTCGCCGAGGCGGTCGCCTTCCAGCGCAAATTAGCGGTCGAGGAGCACGACCAGTCGCGCAAGATCATCGAGGAAACGGGCTGCGAGATCGTCGAATTGACGCCGCAGGAACACGGCGCCTTCGTCGCCGCCGTGGCGCCGCTGACCTCTGACGCGCGCCGGATGTACGGCGAGGCAATGTTCAAGATGGTGGCAAAGGTCTAATTTCCGCCTGCGCCTGCGCGTTCAAACAGGCGGGTGAGAGATGGACACGAAGGCTGCCGAATACAGCTCTTGGAATCCGGGTTTGGACTCGGAGGTGCCGCGCGAGTATCTGCCGCTCGCGACCATTTTCCGCGCCGAGAACGCCTCGACGAGCGTCGCCAAGGCCTTCGAGCTGAGCGAATATTGCGGCCTGCCCGCGCACGAATTGGTTGCCTTCCGCGCCGAGCGCCTGATCGTCCACGAATTGCTCGTTCACGTGACCACCGGCGTGTCGGTGCCCGACGGCCGCGACTACGAGGACCTGGGCCGGAACTTTCGCGAGATCGCGGCTACCATTCTCGACCGCTATATCGCGCCGCATCGCGCGGAAGTCGTCCGCATTTTCGAACAGTTGCGGCGCGACGCGACGGCCAAGATCGAGCGCGAGCTTATTGACGCTCTTGCCGAGCCGATGCCGGCAATCGACACCGACAAAGTAAGCTGGTGGCGCCGGCTATTCGCCGTTCACCGGCCGAATAAGCCTCCGCTCCAGCAGGCGGAAACTGCGGTGGAGCGCGACCGCCGGACTGTCTCCGAATGGCGCAGACAAGCGGCGACGGCCATCAGCCGCCTGGACGAAGCCTGCTTCGACGCCTTAAGCAGGATCGCGACCGGAGTGATGAGCCGGCGCGGCCGGCTGTTCGGCGACAACGCGCTGCTCACCGAACTCGCCGTCACGCTGGTCTGCAACGAATACGGCAGCGAGGTTATCGGCGACGCCATCGCGCCCTATGTCGGAGCAGCGATCGTGCGCGAAGGCTACCGGGCCTTGCCGCGGCAGCAGCGGCCGGTGGTCATGAACGTCAAGGGCGCGTCGGCCTCGGGCAAAAGCACCATGCGGCCGCTGCAGAAAATCCTCGCCGGCAAGCTCAATTTCCCGTGGGACCAGTTTGCGCTGATCAGCCCCGACATCTGGCGGAAGTTTCTGCTCGACTACGACTCGCTCGGTGCCGCCTACAAATATGCCGGCACGCTGTCGGGTCATGAGGTCGAGATCATCGACAAGAAGCTCGACCGGCGCATGGCGGCGCGATCGGCCCGCGGAGAAATGCCGCATCTCCTGATCGACCGCTTCCGCTTTGACAGTTTCGAGCCGGAACTGGAAGGCAAGGGGTCGACCAGGCTGCTCACGCGTTTCGGCAATCTCGTCTATATGTTTTTCATGATCACGCCGCCCGAGGCGACCGTCGAGCGCGCGTGGATCCGCGGGCTGAAGGTTGGGCGCTACAAGGCGGTCGACGATCTCCTCGCGCATAACGTCGAAGCCTATACCGGCATGCCCGAATTGTTTTTCACCTGGGCGCTGAGCGCCGGCAAAGATGTCCACTACGAGTTTCTCGACAACAGCGTCGCCGAAGGCCGCCCGCCGCGCACGGTGGCCTTCGGCTGGAACGGCGAGATGACCGTGCTCGACATCAAGCGCATGCTCGACATCGAGCGGTTCCGCAAAATCAACATCGGCGCGCAGAATCCGGACGAGGTCTACGCCACCGAGAATCTGGCGCCCGAGTACAATGTCGACTTCCTCAAGCGATGCGCGCGTTGGATTCCGGCGATCAATTTCGCCGATTACGACACCGGAAAAGTCTATGCGCGGCTGCAGCGCGGCAAGTGGGCGTGGCGCGACGAGGCGCGCTTCGCCGCGATGCTCAAGGACCCGGATGCAAAGGCCGGTCTGCTGGCGGTCGCGCCGAAAGCTTATGAGCCTACCGGCGCGCCGGCCCCGCGCGTGGATTTGGCGCAAGAGAAAGCCCACACCTTGGGCGCCTGGGGCGAGGCGGCGAGCGCGGCGTGAATATGGTTTCCGCACGCTTAACCAAACCGGGCGCTGTGCGTTCGCTTTTACGCTGCCGAAACCACTCTCTTGTACAGAGCGGGGATGCACTCTCCGGCCGACCGTCCGATCGCGCTCGCGGTGCGCGGGCTGAGCAAAAGCTTCGACCGGCCCGCGGTCGATGCGCTTAGTCTCACCATCTACGGCGGCGAATTCTATGCGCTGGTCGGCCCCAACGGCGCCGGCAAGACGACGACGCTGCGCATGGTCGTCGGCCTGCTGCGGCCCGATGCCGGCTCGATCGTCATCGGCGGCATCGACACGCTCGCGCGTCCGGAAGACGCCAAACAGATCACCGCCTGGCTCTCCGACGAGCCGATGATCTACGACAAGCTCACGCCGTTCGAATATCTCGAATTCGTCGCCGGCCTCTGGGGCATCGACGCCAGGCAGGCGGAGACGCGCGCGCGCGAATTGATCGGCTGGCTCGGGCTTGGCCCGCACGCGCATGAGCGCTGCGAGGGCTTTTCCAAGGGCATGCGGCAGAAGGTGGCGCTCGCCGGCGCGCTGGTGCACGACCCTAAACTCATCATCCTCGACGAGCCGTTGACCGGCCTCGATGCCGGCTCGGCACGGCTGGTGAAAAACGTGCTGCGCGAGCGCGTCGCCGCCGGCGGTACCGTGATCATGACCACGCATATCCTCGAGGTCGCCGAGCGCATGGCCGACCGCATCGGCGTCATCGCCAGCGGCCGCCTGATCGCCGAGGGCACGCTCGACGAATTGCGCCACATGACCGGCAAGACCGCGACCAGCCTGGAAGACACCTTCCTCACGCTGGTGGCCGATCCGGTCGCCCAAGCGGTCGCCGCCGAGTGAGCCAGCCGGCGACATTGACCTGGCTCGCCGGCCACGAACTGCGGCTCGGCTGGCGCGACTGGGTCTCGCTGATGACCGCGGGCCGCCGCAGCCGCGCACGCACGGTCGCCATCGCGCTGATCGTCTTCGCCGCCTTCATGCATCTGTTCGCCTATTGGATCGTCGCCGGCTACGCCGACGCCACGGTCGCCGCCGACACCGCGACGCTGGTCGGCATTACCGGCACGCTGCTGCTGTCCTGGTCGCTGCTCCTGTCGCAGGCGATGGAGTCGGTCACCCGCGCCTTCTACGGACGCTCCGATCTCGATTTGATTCTGACCTCACCGGCCTCGGCGCGCAAAGTTTTCGCCGTGCGCATGGGCCGCATTGCCGCCGGCTCGGTGCTTGTCGCCGTCTTGCTCGCCGCGCCCTTCATCGACGTTCTGGCGATGCGGGGTGGCGCGCGGTGGCTATCGGCTTACGGGGTCGTCGCCGGAATGGGCGCGGTGGCGACCGCTTTCGCGCTCGCGCTCACCATCGCGCTGTTTCGCCTGATCGGCGCCAAGCGCACGCGGCTGATTGCGCAGATCGCCGCGGCGGTGATCGGCGCCGCCTTCGTCATCGGCCTGCAGATCGCGGCGATCTTTTCCTCCGGCAGCATCTCGCGCTTCGCCGCGCTGCAGTCGCCCTGGATGTTGGCGCACGCGCCCAATACGCACAGCGCGTTCTGGTGGCCGGCGCACGCCGTGCTCGGCGATGCGCACGCGCTCGTCGCCGTGGCCGCCGCGAGCTTCGCGCTGCTCGCCGCCGCCATCGCGCTGTTCTCCGGCCGCTTCGGCGAGCACGCCCATGCCGCGGCGAGCGTCGGCAGCGCGGTGGTGCGCCAGCGCCGTTCGCTCGGCTTTCGCCGGCGCTCGCCGATGCGCGTGCTGCGGCAGAAGGAGTGGACACTGCTGCTGCGCGATCCCTGGCTGGTGTCGCAGACACTGATGCAAATCCTTTATCTGCTGCCGCCGGCCGTGCTGCTGTGGGTCACCTTCCGCGACGCCACCGGCTCCTACGTCATCTTGATCCCGGTGGTGGTGATGGCGGCCGGCCAGCTTGCCGGCGGTCTCGCCTGGCTGTCGATCTCCGGCGAGGACGCCCCCGATCTCATCGCCAGTTCACCGATTCCCGCCGGCCGCGTGTTGCGCGCCAAGATCGAGGCGGTGATCGGCATGATCGCGCTGGTGTTCGCGCCGATCGTCGCCGTGCTCGCCTGCGAGGCGCTGAGCGGCGCGCTCGTCTCCGCGCTGGGCATCCTCGCCGCCGCGGCGGCCGCCACGCTCATTCAGATCTGCTTCCGCACGCAGGCCAAGCGCAGCCAGTTCCGCCGCCGGCAGACCTCCTCGCGCATCGCCACCTTCGCCGAAGCCTTTTCCTCGATTGCCTGGGCGGCGACCTCGGCGCTCGCCGCGGCCGGAAGCTGGTTCGCGCTCGGCCCGGCGCTGGCTGCGCTCGGCATTCTGGTCGGCGTGCGGGTAATCAGCCCGCGCGCATGATGCCGAAAAGTGGGAACCGGTTTTCGGATAAGATCGTGCGCAAATAAAATGAATCAGGCATAGGCTGTGCGAAATCGCTGCCGCCCGACCAAAAGCCCGACCACCATCAGATTGAGGATGTTGGCGCCGATGCCGAAGGCGAAGGCGGGCGCGTAATAGCCGAAGTGATCGTACAGCAGGCCGGCGAGCCAGCCGCCCGAGGCCATGCCAATCCCGCTGCACAACAGCAGCGTCGGAATCCGCCAGGACGCCTCCGACGCCGGGAACAATTCGCGCAGCGCCAGCACGTAAGCCGGAATGATTCCGGAAAAGCCGAGGCCGAAGGCGGCGGAAATGGTGAACAGGCCGACCTCGTTTTGCGTGAGCAGGAACGCGATCATCGCCGCGCATTGCCAGGCCGAGCCGATCAGCACGGTGGCGAGCCCGCCAATGCGGTCGGAGATCGCGCCCCAGAGTTGCCGGCTGACGAAGGCCGTGCCGAGCAGCACCGACAGCATCAGCGCGCCGGTCGAGCGCGCGATGCCGAGGTCGCTGCAGAAGGCGACCAGATGGCCCTGCGGCATCGACATCGGAATGCAGCACAGCACTGCGGCGCCGCACATGCAGGCGAACACCGCATTGGGCGGCCATCCGAGCACGCGGCGCGGCTCACCGCGCGCACCCATTGCCGCCGCCGGATGGATCACTTCCGGCGGGTGGCGGAAATGGATCGCCGCCAGCGGCACGATGATGACGATCTCGGCGAGCGCGTACCACAGCATGGTCTGCCGCCAGCCGAAGCCGGCGATCATGTGCTCGAACACCGGCGGCCACAGCGCGCCGGCGAGATAGCTGCCGCTGGAGATCAACGCCAGCGCCGAGCCGCGCCGGCGGTCGAACCAGCGGCTGACATAGATGTACATCGGCGCGTTGATGCCGCCGATGCCGATCAGCCCGACGAACAGCCCGTGGCCGATCCACAGCGGCCAAGGCGGGCCGAGCGTCGACAGCGCCAACCCTGCGCCGATCATCAGCGCGCCGACCATCACCGTCCAGCGCGTGCCGACGCGGTCGGCGATGCGGCCCATGATGATGCCGCCGGCGCCGGAACCGAGCCAGGCCAGCGCCGAGGCGAGCGCGGGAACCGAGCGCGAGGCGCCGACTTCGGCGGCGATGTCCTTGAGCGCCACCGCGGTGATCCAGGCGGCGCCGAACGCCATCATCATCGTCACCAGCGCTGCGCTGGCGACGACCCAGGACGCACGGCTCTCGATGGACGAGGAGGGCGATTGCAGCATTCAAGGGACCCGGCGGACGGTCCCTTTTACAGACTGCGAACGATTTGACCACCCACAGGAGCGCACAGGGCGTCCGCGCGTTCGGTGCCAAAGTTTCCTGCTGCATTGCGCCAAAATGCGCAGCAACCCGCCCGGCTGAAATTTCCTTCTGCCGGCCATGCCGAGAACGAAATTGACCGCGGGCCGTTGCAGTGTCAGGTTTTCCCGGTCGTTTCCGCGGTTTTGCGTCCGACCGCCGCAGCCTATATGAGTGGTGCCGGGGCCACCGCTCGATGAAGGCCCGCGGCACCGCCAAGGCCTCCTATGACGCTGCGACCCGTCAGCCTCGACGATAAATACGATCTGGCGCAGACCAGCGTCCTGGTCACCGGCTATCACGCGCTGATCCGCGCCTGCCTGATGCAGCACGCGCGCGACCGCGCCGCAGGCTTCAACACCGCGGGCTTTGTCACCGGCTATCGCGGCTCGCCGCTCGGCGGCCTCGACCAGCAGTTCATGCGCGCCGGCCGCCAGCTCGCCGCCGCCGACATCAAGTTCCAGGCCGGCCTCAACGAGGACCTCGCCGCCACCGCGCTGTGGGGCACGCAGCAGGCCGAATTACGCGGCGAAGGCAAGTTCGATGGCGTGTTCGGCATGTGGTACGGCAAGGGTCCGGGCGTCGACCGCTCCGGCGACGTGTTCCGCCACGCCAATCTCGCCGGTTCCTCGAAGAACGGCGGCGTGCTCGCGCTGATGGGTGACGACCACACCGCGGAGTCCTCGACCACCGCGCATCAGTCGGAATTCCATTTCGTCGACGTGATGATGCCGATCCTCAACCCGGCCGGCGTGCAGGAGATCATCGACTACGCGCTCTACGGCTGGGCGATGTCGCGTTTCACCGGCGCCTGGGCGGCGCTCAAATGCATGCACGAGACGGTCGAGTCGACCGGCGTGGTCGACGGCAGCCTCGACCGCGTGAAGATCGTCACGCCCGCCGATTTCGCCATGCCGCCCGGCGGCCTCAACATCCGTCTCGTCGATTCCTTCCTCGGCCAGGAATCGCGCCTGCACGATTTCAAGCGCGACGCCATGCTCGCTTTCGTGCGCGCCAACAAGCTCAACCAGATCGTCACTTCCGGCGGGCGCAATCCGAAGATCGGCGTCATCACCACCGGCAAGGCCTATCTCGACGTGCGCCAGGCGCTCGACGAGCTCGGCATCGACGAGGTCAGATGCAACGACCTCGGCCTGCGCCTGTTCAAGGTCGGCTGCGTGTGGCCGATCGGGCGGACGGAACTCGCCGAATTCGCGCAGGGGCTCGACCTCATCATCGTGGTCGAGGAGAAACGTTCGCTGATCGAAGTGCAGGTGCGCGAGGAGCTATACGGCAGCGCCACCCAGCCGGTCTGCATCGGCAAGAAAGACGAGCACGGCAACTGGCTGTTCCCGGTCAAAGGCGCGCTTGATCCCAACGACGTCGCCATTTGCATCGGAGAGCGGCTGTTGCGCTACGGCGCCAATGACGAGTTGGCGGCGAACGTGGCGCGGCTCAAATCCGCGCAACGCGCGCTGGCGGAGACGCACGACGTTGCCCAGCGCATTCCCTATTTCTGCTCCGGCTGTCCGCATAATACGTCGACGCGCGTGCCGGAAGGCAGCCGCGCCTATGCCGGCATCGGCTGCCACTACATGTCGCAGTGGATGGACCGCAAGACGCTCGGCTACACGCAGATGGGCGGCGAGGGCGCCAACTGGATCGGCGAGGCGCCGTTCAGTAAGCGCGACCACGTGTTCCAGAACCTCGGCGACGGCACCTACAATCACTCCGGCTATCTCGCCATCCGCGC
>Ga0335078_10005455_pt1 | contig 18810 bp, 21 predicted proteins | sample Lox_Sample_32_FD_206711 | JGI IMG/M metagenome (GOLD analysis project Ga0335078, IMG submission 206711) | Soil microbial communities from Loxahatchee National Wildlife Refuge, Florida, United States - Lox_Sample_3.2 | ecosystem: Environmental > Terrestrial > Soil > Wetlands | place: USA... | reverse complement strand
TGACCGGCAGCCAAAGCCTGTGCATTGCGAATCGCGGCTTCGCGAAGAACGAGGTCGTTGCCGTCGGAGCGAATCAAGCACGCGCCCGAGCTCTCGTTGAAGGCCAACCCGAACTTGGCGTGCGGAGCCGTGGTTGCGACCGCCTCGTAGATGTCCTCCACGGTCTTGATGAAGTGGGACTGGCCAATGATGATGTTGGCCTCTTGGGGAATTTCCATCGCCACCGTCAAAAGATCGATCATGGTCTCTCCTCCGCGGAAATCCCGCCAAACACCCTTCTTGTGCCGGGTGCGGACGCGCTGCGCGCAGTGACTTCACGGCTGCCCGGCGCAAACTGACACCAACATTCTGCGCACGAGGAATGGCCGTTCAGTGACACCCATCACCGCCGGCGTCGCGGGCGGGGCGCAGGAGGCAGAAGGGCAACCGGGCGTAGACTTTGCCCATGCAGAGCATCGTTCCACTTGCAACGCCGTGGTGGGTCAACCTCCTGGTTGTCGTTCCTGTTGTTCCCTATCTTTTGTCGAGGAAAGCGAAGCTTCGCTTGGGCCGAAAACAGCTTTTAGCCGCCGCGCTGTTTGGCATCGCTTTTGGCTTCGTTGAGGCGGCGGTTGTGGTCTATCTGAGAGCCGCTACCGGGCTTTGGCCCGGCCCGGTTGAGAAGGTACTGGTTTCAGTTCCCGAGAAGCTCTTGAAAATCGAGACTCTCAGAGAAGCAGCGACCATGGTCATGCTGGGCTCGATCGCGTGGCTGATGGTGCAAAGCGCGCGAGAACGGCTGGCCGCGTTTTTGTGGGCGTTCGCGTTCTGGGACGTTTTCTACTATGTGTGGCTTCGTTTAATAATCGGCTGGCCAGCATCGCTGCTCACTTCCGATGTGCTCTTCCTGATTCCCGCGCCGTGGGTGGCGCAGGTGTGGTTCCCCATCCTGATCAGCGCCGTTACCGCGGTGGTGATCTGGTTTCGCTGCGCAAAGGGAAGATGACCGGACCAGGGTTGGGAGGCCCGCCGAGGCTGCGGACATGGCGGGGCTCTATCGGGCAAGAATTCCAGGGTCGATGAAAATTTTGCGTAGCTGGCTCGCGGCTTCGGTTGAATGAAGGCCTTGCGAATCAATCGCTTGGCGTTTTGAAGATTTGGAAAGCAACGTGCATTCCGTGCAATGGGCCCCTGAGGAGGTACTGTCTATGTTTGGTTCCGAGTTGCCGGCATTGTCGCCGGTTGCAAAGTGGGTTGCGCCACTGGTCGCCGCGGCGGCCGTGGCAGTTGGAAGCATCGGTTATGCCGTGCACGAGCGCGCAAAAGAGCAGACGCTGGCCGCGCAGAACGCCCAGGTGACGGCGCAACTCGACGCCACAAACAGGCAAGTGACTGCTCTGACGGAGAAGGTAGACAAGCTTGCAACGAGCGACGCAGCAACGCCCAGCCCTGCATCGTCGCCGATGCCGGCCGGGAATACGGCCAAACCGCGTCCCGCGGGGCGCCGGGGCAGCGCGCTGGACCCGCGCTTCAACAAGCTGCAATCGCAGCTGGACGCGCAAGGCAAGCAGATCGACGCGCAGGGCCAGGCGATTGCGGATGCCCGCAGCGATTTGACTAATACGCGCACTGAGCTGAGCGGCTCGATTGCGCACACCCACGACGAGCTGGTGTTGCTGGAGAAGAAAGGCGAGCGCAATTACGTTGAATTCGATCTCGCCAAGTCGAAACAGTTCAAGCGCGAGGGGCCGATCGGCATCAGCCTGCGCAAAGCCAATGACAAGCATGCGTACGCCGACCTGATGCTGATGGTAGACGACCGCAACATGCAGCAGAAACACGTGAATCTCTACCAGCCGGCGATGTTCTATGAGCCCGACAGCCCGCAGCCGATCGAGATCGTGATCAACGAGATCTCAAAGGACCACATCCACGGATACGTGAGCGCGCCGAAGTACCGCAAGTCGGAGCTGGATGCCATGGCGGCCAACAACAACAACCCGGCGCCGGGCGCGCAACAGGCGGCGAACCCCGGCCAGGGCGACAACGGCATCGTGGGGGCTGCTCCTGCGGCGGGCGCCAATCAAGGAGCGAGCTCGAATGCGCAGCCCACTCTGAGACAAAGGTTGCCGATGCCGAACAGCAGCACTCCGGACGAGTAGCTGCCGGTTGATTCACGGTTTAAAAAGAACAGGGACCTGCGGGTCCCTGTTCTTTTTTTGGAGGCCGGGTTCTACGCGTTCGTGTCCCCTGCGAAAAGCAACCGCAGATCCCTCGTCTGGTTCGTTCGCCACCGCGAGCGAACTTGCTCGGGATGACACCGCGTTGAAATTGAAGGATCGTGTAGAGGGAGCTGCCGGCTATTCGGCGTGGAGGACGACGTCGAAGAGGAGAAGGCTGACGGTGGTGAAGATGATGTCGTAGCCGAGGAGGAGCTTGATCCAGAGGGTGGGGTCGCTTTCGCCGGTGAGGATGGCGGTGGTGGCCTGGACCATGGCGAGGAGAGCGGGAATGAAGATGGGGAAAAGAATGAGGGGCAGAAGGAGTTCGCGGTTGCGGCTGCGGATGGAGAGGGCGGCGAAAAAGGTGCCGTTGGCTACCAGCGCCCAGGTGCCGAGAGGCAGAACCAACAGGAGTTTCCAGGCGTCGCCGAGAATGTTGAGGTTGTACATGACGACGAAGACGGGAGCGAGAACGATCTGGACGATGGAGACGAAGAGGAAGTTGGCCAGCACCTTGGCGAGGAACATGTCGGCGCCGGGAGTGGGGGCCATGCGCTGCGCGTCGAGTACCTGATGGCGGATTTCGCGGGCCCAGGCCTGGTTGAGCGCGCTCACCGAGGCAAACATGGTAGCGACGCAGAGCACGCCTCCGGCGATGTCGCGCGCGAAGGCGCCGCGCGGATCAAAGGCCAGCGAGAAGAGCACGACGACCAGGAGCGCGAAGAAGAGCATGGAGTTGACGGCTTCTTTGGAGCGCCACTCGATGCGGAGATCCTTGGCAAGATGGGTGAAGAGGGCGCGGGTCATCGGCCCTCCCGTGTCGCGGGTGTTGCAAGTTTGGTCACGTCGGCGGTTGCGACGGGGACGCCAAGCGCGGCGGCAGCGCGCAGGTAGTCGTTGGGCGCGAGGATCAGTTGTGTGCCGCGAGTTCCGGCCGAGACGCTGATTTTGTCGAAGAGGATTGCCGTTTCATCGACGAAAACGGGGAAGGGCTTCCTGGCGCCGAAGATGGTGACGCCCCCGCGGACGTAGCCGGTGAGGGGTTCTACCTCTTTGAGCGAGACCATTTCGGCCTTGCGCAGGCTTGCAGCACGCGCCAGCTTTTTGAAGTCGAGTTCAGCGTCGCCGGGGATGACTGCGAAGATAAAGGCTCCGGGCCCGCTTGTTGTCAGCAGGGTTTTGAAGACCTGTTCGGCGGGCATGCCAATTTTATTCGCGACGGTGATGGCGGAAAGATCGTTGGGATCGACCTGGTATTCGAGCAAGCGGTAGGCGATGCCGAGGGAATCGAGGAAGCGCGCGGCGTTAGTCTTCATCGCGATGGCCCTCCTTGCCGAGCGGCACTTTGGGCTGTGCCGACCGCGGGCGACCGAAACTCAGGAGATCCGGGTTCAAGGGATGCGACGCGGCCGGCGTGGAGAGTGAGCACCCAGTCGGCGATGGGCGCGGCGAGATCGCGCTGGTGCGTGGTAAGCACGATGGTGCGGTCGCTCTGGCGGAAGCCTGAGAGCAGTTTGACCATCTGGCGCGCGCTCTCGATGTCCATGTTGGAAAAGGGCTCGTCGAGGAGCAGAAGCTCGGGAACGGGCAGAAGGACGCGGGCAAGCGAAGTGCGCTGGCGCATGCCCTGGGAGTATTGGCCGAGCGGGCGCTTGAGATCGGGGTCGAGGCCGACCTGGCACAGCGCTTCAGCCGGAGTGAGGCAGGCGCGGCCGGGATAAAGACTGCGGAAGTAGCGAAGGTTTTCGCCGGCGGTGAGCTCATCGTAGAGCATGGGAGCGTGGCTCATGTAGCCGATGCGCGCACGGGCTTGGTGGGGCTCGGAGTTGCCGAAGACGCGGACCGTACCGTGGGAGGGGCGTAGCAGACCAGCGAGAATGCGCAGCAGAGTGGATTTGCCGGCGCCGTTTTCGCCCAGAAGCACGTAGCAGCGGCCCGATTCGAGATCGGCGGAAACCTGCCGGAGGGCGGCAAAGGTGCCGAACAGCTTGGATACCTGGTCGAGCCGGGCAGACAGGGTTGAATTGCCGGACTCGGATGGGCTGGCTTTCATTCCCTTCAGTTCGAAGCAGCCTGCGTCGAAGGAGCGGGTGGGGGGGCGGACGCCGTGGAGGGTTGAGTGGAGGCCGGAGCGGAAGGCTTGGCGCCAGGCTGCGCGGGCGCGTATTTGCTGGCGCACTTGGCCTGGAGTGTGGTGGCGTGGAAGACGCCGTCGCGGCCGTAGGTTCCCTCGGCGAGGGCCTGCGAATCATCCTTAAAAGTGTCGGGAGGCGGCTCAGAGCCCTTATAGCTGACCTTGAGCAAGCGTCCCTGTGCTGCTTTGGGCGAGTGGCTCTCGAACTCGTTGAGCACAAAATCAACGTGGGTGCCGTTCTGCTCGATGGAGCCGGGCTGGACGAAGCCTTCTACGCGCAGATTGCTGTGGTAGGCCTTATCGCCCATTCCATGCAACTCGGCGATGGTGACGTAATAGCTCTTGCTGGAGCCGTAACCCGTGTAGGCGAGCCAGCCGATGGTGCCGAGAATGATCACCACCGCGATGCCGATGCGAAGAGTATTCGGGGAAGCCTTCATGATGAACCTATTTCAACGATACGTGCCCGCATAAACCATGGTCAACCGGGCAAGCCGATAACGATGTGATTTGGCTCACAGGATAAAGACGGGGAACGAGGGAATGGGGGGACAAGAATGCTGAGAGCAGGGAGCAGCCAAATCAAGGGGAAGGAGACCGAGCAAGGTCAGGCGGAAACGGAGTACGCAGATCTGGGGAGGGTGGAAACACAGTGCGTCACGATGGGCGCAGAAACGGTGTCAAGCGCGGCGGCGCAGTTTTTTGAGCAGGTCAATGCGGTTGACGTCAATGGCTCTAATGGGATGCATGGAGGTTGCGATCACCGGCACGACGAGTGAGACGATCAAGACAACTTCGAAGACCAGATCCTTCATGGAAGATCCTCCCCAAAGGCGGACCCGCCCGGCCCGCGGATCTTTCATCAACGTGATCTGGACGATACCGCCGCGGCGCATGGAGAGGAATCCCCCGTTGTGGGGTCCGGCCATGGCCTATCGGGGTCGAAGCTGAGTTACCTGCCGCGCCGGCGCAACGGGTGCCGGGGTCCTGCGGCAAAGGAGGTCACCTGCTGGCGGAGGGAGATGTAGCGGCGAGATCCACGCTTTCGGGGTGGCGCTCGGGCGTTTCATCTTCTTCATTGAAGGGCATGGCCGCGACGAGAGCCGGCGAGGCCACCAGAGTGACGAAAACCAGGGCAATCAGCAAATCGTGCATTGCACGCACCTACAAACGAAGTTGTTCCTCGGCGAGACGGCCGACGACAGAGTACAAATCGTGGCCTGGGTAACTTCTCGTTTTCCCCCCGCCGGTAATTTTTTCTGGTTACCCATGCTAGGGAGAAGTCTGTGGCGCGGGCAATCAACAAAAGCGTTAGAGGAGCGGGCTGATAGCGTCAGATCGATGCGAAAAAAGGCTTTAAGTGCAGGCACACGTGATAGATTGAAGGCCGCATGCGGTGAATTACTAAAGTAACTTTAGAGAGCGCGAATCGATCAGTGTGCAGCATCAAGGTCGGTTGCGGCACGGTCAAGGGTCTGAGCAAGAACCACCAGTTGCTGTGCTGCCAGGGTTGCGCTCCTGGCCTCGATGGCCTCATTCACACCGGGAATGACGACGGCAGCATAGCCGGTGAACTCGCCAGGGGCGTAAATGGTGTGCTTGTACCAGGGGCGATTGGGAAGGCCCGCATCAGAGAGCATGGCGGATTCAGCGTGGCGAAGCGCGAGGTTCAACTGCGCCGGATTGGGGGGCGGAGAGGATTGAAGGTCATAGGCGCGCTGTGCGGCGGCGGCAAAGCGAGCGGCAGCGGCCTGCGCGGGGGCAAAGTCGAGTGCGCCGAGGCCGACATCCACAGCCCTATGCCTGGCTGCGTCGATGTATGCAGAAACTTCGCGCGCGTAGGCCTTGTAATCGTAAGGCAGAACATCGGCATCGGCCATGCGCACGGCCTCGAGGCCGAGAACACGCGCCATTTCCTGCAAATAGACGAAGTGGGGGTCAGCGTTTTGCGTGAACCAGGCGAAGTCGTCGAAGGTGGAGTGATAGACGCCGTACGGCCCGCTGGAGGTGATGTCGGTGGAAGGCACGCCTGCATGCTGGAGGAAGGGAGTGAAATCGGAGCCGGAGCCGAGATCGCTGACGTGGGTTTCTTCGCCTTCAATGGGGGGCGCGTTTGACATGCGATGCTCACTTTCAGAGGCGTGATGGGAGCGCCAATCCTCAAAGACCGTACCGAGCACAGGGCTGGGAACGGAGCGGGTCACTCCGCGAATGAACTCCTTGAGCGAAGGCACGGCTGCGGCGGAGAAGTTGGGGCCGGAGACGGCGACATCGACGTTGAAATAGGCGACGGCGCGATCAAGGGTGCTTCCCTGCTGCTCGACCCATTCCGTGGAGCCGATGAGACCCTCTTCTTCAGCGTCCCAACTGCAGAAAACAATGGTGCGTTTGGGGCGCCAGCCCTGCTTGAGCAACGCGCCGACGCCGCGCACGGCCTCGAGCATGGCGGCCGTGCCGCTGTTGGGATCGACGGCACCGTAGACCCAGGCGTCGCGGTGATTGCCGACGATGACCGAAGACCCGGGCTCCTGCGCACCTTCGACTTTGCCGATCACGTCCCAGATGAGGCGGCGCTGGTAGTCCTGCTGCGAGACAAGGTGAACCTTCACTCCACCTGGACCAAGGTGGTAGCGAAAGGGGAGCGCGCCCTGCCAACCTTGCGGCACGCCGGGCCCTTTGAGCGCCTGCAGAATAGGCGCCGCATCGTGATAGCTGAGCGGAATGGAAATGATGCGCGGCTGATTGCCTCCAGGTCCTTCGAAGCTCTTGATGCGCGCCGAGTCAGGCAGATCGGGAGTTGAGGCCACGCCGGGAGTTTCGGGGTCGCCGGGATATGTGAAGAGATATTGCACTGAGCCGCGCTGCACGCCCGTATCGGGGCGCCATGGGCCGATCGGCCAGGGGTCGCCTTTGTAATAACCGTCGTCCTGCGGGTCAGAGAAGATGAGGATGCCGACGGCGCCGCGCTGTTCGGCGAGGTAGACCTTGACGCCGCGGAAGTTGACGCCGTAGCGGCAGATCACGATTTTGCCGCGAAGATCGATGTGCTGAGCAGCCAACTCGTTGAAGTCCTCGGGGCGGCCGTAGTTGGCGTAGACAACGTCGCCGGTGACGTCTCCGGAGCCCGAAGAGCCATTGAATGGCATCACGACGCGCGGATCGTCCTGATAGGCGTCGCCGTCGACATGCTCGCGCGTGGGGCCGGTCATGAGCAGACGGCCGGAAGGGTCGTAGGCCTCAACGCGCACGACCTTAGGCCAATTGAGCAAAACGCGATAGGGAACGATTTCAGTCTGCAGGCCGGCCTCACGAAACTCACGGGCAACGAACTCCGCGGTTTTGCGATCTTCAGGCGTGGCGGCAAGGTGCGGCGCCGCGGTGAGTTCTTTGAGCTCCTCGCCGGCCCGCCTGGCATCGGGAACGGCGAGGAACTTCTCTTCAAGTTTGGCTTCGGCGCCGAAGTCAGAATAGCCGAAGACTTTTTGAGGGGCCGGTTGCGCGGCAAGCAGGGCCGGCAGCAACGCTGCGTAGAGGATCGCGGAAGAACGAAAGACGGCAAGCGGCGAGCGCAGATGCATGCGGCGGGTCCTCAAGAGTGGCTCAAGTCATTATCCGGCGACGGGCTGAGTGCAGTGGGCGCAGCGCCGCGCAGCCAGTGGAATTTCACTGAGGCACTGCGGGCAGGTTTTTGTAGTGGGAGCGGCGGCAGGTTTCTTAAAGCGCGCCAAAAGCGCGTTCATGGGAACAACGATGGCGAAGTAAACCACGCAGGCGACGATGAGGAACGAAACCGCGGCGTTGAAGAAATTGCCGACTTTGATTTCGCCGCCGCCCACGTGCAGAACGACGCTGCTGAAATCGGGCTTGCCTACGGTGGCGGCGATGAGCGGGTTCAGGACGTCGCCCACCAGGGACGAAACGATGGCGTTGAATGCCGCACCCAGGATGACGGCGACGGCGAGGTCGACGACATTACCGCGCAGAATGAACTCTCGAAATCCTTTGAACATGGACGCCTCCGGGCACGCAGTGACTTGAAGCTCGCCCGCCAGGGGCGAGGGCGTGCGCTCTGCTCATGCTACACGGCAGGGGCGGGCATTTCGCGTCGCGACCAAGGCTAGGGAACAGCAAGAAGGACGACAATTGCGGCCAGGATCATGAGATCGGCATAGAGGAGCAGCAGAACGCCGGCATGGTAAAGGCTCCACTTGCGCTGCAGGCATCGAAAGGTCTCGGCCATCCCCCAGGCAGCTACGAACATGGCCAGGATTTGCCAGGGCGAGCCGTGGAGGTTGTTGATGTAAGGAAAGCCGGCGAGGCGGAGGCTGGAGAAAAACGCGCCCAGCGACAAAACGATGGCGCGCAGGAGCGATGGCCGCCGCAGGTGAAAGATGGAAGAGCGAAGACGCACAACTTTTCACTGTACAGCGGCGGCACGAGGCGCTGAATTTGGGCCGGAAAAGGCCAATTCGACGGAAATTGATGGTTGGCAGCGAGGTGCATGATAGCTTGGAGCCGGGGGGAGGATATGGTCACTTCTGCTGTCTCCCGGCTCTGCCGTGCTGCTGGTCGAATCGATTTTTTCGTTGCCTCGATCATCGCCATGACTTTCATGCTTTTGCCATTCCGCGGTTTTGGTCAGCAACCCGCCGCGGCGGAGCCGCCTCAGGCCGCACCTGCTGCTCAGCCGGGGGCCGTGGGGCCACCGGATTGGGCGCAGCCAGCGGAGATAGCGCCTCCGCCCCCGGCGAACTTCAAAAACCTCATTCCCGCCGATCAGCTTGCGTTCCTGAAAGACTATGACGGCAGGATGCCGAACGAAATCAGGAAGGACAAGCGCTTCAAGCAACTGGAGAAGCTGGTCACTCCGCCGACGCGATACTTTTATCACTACGATAAGGACCTCTCGGAAGCCCGAGACGAAGTGTTGGAAAACGAACCCCGTCCGATTCAAGTCAGGGACGGCCGCTACGTGATGATTGGCGCGGCGGGCGGTCCGGACGCGCATATGCAAGGGCGCGGATTTCTGTGGTTCGATTTGGAAACGGGGATTGGGCTGGGCGGCATTTACTTTCACCCGACCAATGGCGAGCCGACGCCGACGCTGGCGATCTATTCGAGACAACTGACGGACACGGCGCTGAGCATGGACCAGTTGCCGGGAGCGTTTTACGACGATTTTGGAGAGTGGGCCAGGTCGGCGCATGTAAAGGTGGTTTCTCCACGCTATTTCATTCCCGACGACGGCCGGAAATATGTGCTGGTGCACGACGAAGACTACTGCGCGCACCCTGAAGATGCGCCGCCTCCTGCAGGATGTGAAGAGCTGAATGCCGATGCGGCCGATGCAGACATGAATGCGGCGTATTTTATGAAGCAAACGCACAACGCCGCCGATGCGACGGCGTACATGCTGGGACCGGACCAGATCGCGTGGATCGGGGTGCGGGACAGGACATGCATAGGGCCGAACGGGATGGCGTGCAGGATTGAAGTGACACGCCGGCGAACGGCAGTGCTGATCGGCCATCCCATACCGCCGCCACGGCCGGTGCATCAGTAGCTCGTGGTGAGCGGGATCATGCTCCGGGTCTGAAGAGCCTGAAGAGCTTGCGGAAAAGTCGGAATCGCGGTTCTGAAACAGAAGCGGCCAGCCCAGAGGCTGGCCGTCAGTTCAGTTGAGTACCGCTGCTACTTTTCGGCGTGCGGCCTGCCCAGGGAGATCACTTCCAAATCCACCTTCGCGAGCCCAGACCAGGTCATGCCGAGCTTTTGGGCCGCGCCGTAGGACAGGTCGATGATCCGCCCTTCTTTCACTAGATCGCCGCGATCGGTAATCCGAACTACAACGGAGCGATGATTCGACCGGTTGACAACCCGGACGACTGACCCGAAGGGGAGGGTGGGGTGGCAGGCCGTCATGGCATACATGTCGAAGACTTCGCCACTGGCGGTCTTGCGTCCATTAAAGACGCCACCGTACCAGGAGGCAATGCCATGAAGCTTGTTGTCCCACTGCCGGGCTTCGGGGGTTTGACCGCTCTGCGGAGCTGTCGATTCAACATGAGCAAGCGAGGCCGGCGTCGCACTCGATGCTGGGGAAACCGCAGGGGCGGGGAGGGCTGGTCTTGGAAGACCCGCATCCGCTTGCACTGCACGCGCAGAAAACAACACGACCAACGCAACCAGGGCAACGGCAGAGATCCCCGCCACAAGAGCAATCCAGAGCGGGGCTCTTTGAGATAACTTGCGTGTTTTCCTTCTTCTAACCATTCCGTCAATTCTACTAAAGCTCATCGGCATCGCCCTTTCGCTGTCAACACCAGAGCTGGGGAAATATGTTGAAAAGCGGTTTATGATTTGGTTCCTCCTGCTAACGCATTTGGCTTGTGAGGCTTACGAATTGCACCAATTAAGGTGCATTCGTCCCATTTTGGGCACTCTCTTAGGATGCAACCAGGCGGCCACTTTGCAGTCCTTTGCAACAAAAATATAATCAATTGATACTAAATGACTTACACATTCTCATAGCGAAAATAATTTCTCTTTTCCGGGCAGGTTTTGCAGATAATTTCCCTTCTTCTTGCTAGCGTGAAGTCAGAGATTTCTTGAGAGCGAGGCGAGGTTATGAAGTTAAGCACTACAGGTAACGAACTGATTAAGAGGTCGGAGGGATTTCGGAGCGACGTGTACACCGATGTGGCGGGTTTTCGGACCATTGGTTATGGGCACAAGATCAAGCCCCAGGAGTCGTTTCCGGACGGCATTGGGGAGCCGCAGGCGGCGATCCTGCTGGCAAGCGACGTAGCCCAGGCCGAGAAGGCGGTCACCCGGCTCGTGCGCGTGGTGATTACGCAGGGCCAATTCGACGCCCTGGTTGACTTCTGCTTCAACCTCGGCGCGGGGCACCTGGCCGCTTCTACTCTCCTCCATGAACTCAACGCCGGCCATTATGCCGACGCCGCCCAGCAGCTGCTTGCCTGGGATCACGCGGGCGGGCAGGTGAATCAGGGGTTGAAGGAGCGCCGCGAAGCCGAATACCGGCTTTGGATGAAGACAGACACCGCAGCCCAGGTCACAGCTTAGGCACGTGTTTGATGTAGGACGATTGAGCTTGCACGCGGATTTCCAACCGTTCGCCCGGCTTCAGGTAGCCTTTTCGCCGAAACCAGTCTTCCATGGCCACCTGCAGGTGATCGAGGGGCACCCGGTGGCCGGCTTCGAGGATCCCGTCCTCGGCCGGAAAGGTGTCGTCGAAGGCCGGATGGTTGGTGAAGTTGCGCATGGCGAAGCTGTCGATGTGGCGGAGGGGACACGCGTGGCGCTCGCCTGCGGGATCCACGCGCTCGACCAAGAGGCGCCGCACAAACATGGTTTCACTTTACAGGCATCCAGCGGATGAAAGCCGGCACCAAGGCTGAACTGATTTAATATTTCCGTACTTCGTATTTCTTGTGCGGAGGCGTGCAATGGACGGTGTCGTAACCTTTCTGCTCACCAGCAAAGCAGGCGAGGCGATCGCTTTCTACCGTGACACTCTCGGCTTTACCTATCTGCGTGACGACGGCTTTGCGCTGGTCTTCGATATGAAAGGCGTTCTGTTGCGCGTTGGCAAGGTACCGTCATTTACGCCCGCTCAAAACACGGTTCTGGGCTGGGAGTCGAAAGACATCGAGTCCGCTGTAGATGGACTCGTTGAGAAGGGAGTGGTCTTCGAGCGCTATGAAAAGATGGGCCAGGATGCGCGCGGGATCGCTACTTTTCCCAACGGCGACAAGGTGGCCTGGTTCAAAGACCCCGATGGCAACGTGCTTTCGTTCTCGCAACACGTCACGGCTTAACACTCATCCCTGAGCATCCTGGGAGCAATGCTATGCCGTCTTAGAAGAAGCGGCTCCCAAGAAGGGTGCGGAAGCGAGGACTCGAGTTTTGCGATTAATCTTGCAGTGGATTCTGAGCGCGCTGGCGCTGATGGTGGTTTCGCACCTCGTGCCCGGCTTTCATGTCCGCGGCCTTGCGCCGGCGCTCATCGCCGCCCTCGTCATCGGGTTGCTCAACGCGACGGTGGGACTTTTCCTGAAGATCGTTACGTTCCCAATCAGCATCCTCACGCTGGGAATTTTTCTGCTCGTCATCAACGGCGTCATGATCCTGGTGGCATCCAGCCTCGTCCCGGGATTCAATGTCGCCGGCTGGAGCCCTGCCTTTTGGGGCGCGGTGGTGCTGGCGCTGCTAGGCGTGCTCATCCGCGCCGTCAGCAAAGATTCATAAGCACATGCTTGCTGCACCCGGCAAAAGGCACTCCCCGCCAAGCGCCGGCAGTTCGCGGGCGCGCACGATGCGAAGGATACGCGGAGCCCTACTTTGACGGGCGCGGTTGAATGGCGGGCTTGGCCGCGGGCGCTGCAGATTTCTTCGCTTCCCTGGTTTGCGCCTGAGGCTTGTGAGCGGGTTGATTCACGGTAGGGCCGGGCAGGGTCTCCGGCGTGCGCATGGCCCCTGCGCTCGAAAATCCCCGCGGCGCCGGCATCACGATCACCTTCGCCGGCTGGCCCTGCTGCACGCGGGTATAGACGCCCCATCCGCCACCCACAACCACGAATACAATGGCCGCCGCCGCCGCCGTCCGCATCCAGCGGCTCGCGGCATGCTGAGACAAGCGCGGACGCGCAGGCCAGGCCAGCACCCGGGCGTGGCGCGGTGCATCGCGAAGGGCCACATGCACGCGCTGCTCGAGACCCTCCGGTGCAGGCAGGCTGGCGATCAGCCGCAGGGTCTCTTCCCCGGATCCGGGAAGCGATGCTTCAGGCGACCGATGGTGAGGGGTCGAATTCATCGCAAACTCCTTGCATGGTTCAGCAGGCCCGCCATCAGATTGCGGGCGCGAAAAAGGCGCGAGCGCACGCTCGATTCGGTGATCCCGAGCACCGCCGCGATCTCAACGCTGGAAAGCTCATCGAAGGCTGAAAGTAGCAGCACCTGGCGTTCCTTGGCGGGTAGCCGCTCAACGCACGCAAGCACGTGCGCGTGGTGCTGGGCCGCGGCCGCCGCTTCCTCGGCCGACAGGCCTGTCGAAGGCAGCACCCGGGCCAGCTCGGCCACATCGTCGGTTTCAGGGCGGGTCTTGGCTCGCCGCTTGCGGTCGAGCACGATATTCCACACAATGCGGATCAGCCACACACGATGGTCGCGCACCTCGCCCAGAGAGTGCCGGTGCCGCAGCACGCGCAAGAAAGCCTCTTGTACCGCATCTTCAGCGTCGGCCGGGTTGCGCAGAACGGAATAGGCTACGCGATAGAGCGCTCCGGCGTACTCGTCCACCAGCGCCGCAAGCGCTTCGTCTTCCGCGTGCGTCGGGGCTTCTTGGTTGACCGCGCTGGTGGGAATCTCCATCCAACCTGCGTAAATGGCCTGGCTGGTGCTCATCACGTACCAGACGCAGGCCGAGAGAAGAATGCTCAGCTAATCCTGCCCTGAGGGTACTTTCAGCGGCCGAGTGCAAACTTGGGTGCGTGTCCGGACCGGCCCAAACCTACTGCTTTGCTGCCAGCTTCTGCCCGGCAATCTGTCCGGCCGCGCCGTCCTTGTCCTGGTCCTTCACCTTGGCCCAGATGCTGCGCGCCTGGTCCTGCTTGCCCTCCGCGACGTACAGGTCAGCAAGATCAAGTTGTGCCACGGCCGCCGATACCGTAGCCGACGGCTTGGCAATGATCTGGTTATAGAGAGCGATGGCGTCGCTGTCGCGGCCCTCCTGGTGGTATAGGCCGGCAAGCGCCACTTTTGCCAAGTCGGCCAGGTTACGGTCCCAGGATCCGGCAGCAGCCTGCAAATTGGCTTCCGCGTTGCTGTTCTGTCCCAGTTCCTGGTAGGTAACTCCGGCAAAATAGTGAGCCTCGGTGGCATCGGGCAGCCAGCTGTAATCATGCGCAATAGCCACGAATTCGCGGTTGGCCTCCTTGGCGCGATCGGCCGCAGTCGAATAGACGCCAGGTTCCGGTGGCGCACCGGGAAGGGCCAAGGGCGAGCTGTACACGTCCATCGCCTGTCCCAATGCCAGATCGGCAGCCGACGAGCGCATGCTCCAGTAAATCACCCCCCCAGCCAGCAATACGAGGAAAACTGCGATGCCAACTACCCAGCGCAGAACGCCGGTGCGGTGCCCGCTCAGCCAGCTCACGCTGCTGGCTGTGGCCTGGGCAAATTTGTCTTTTTTCAGGGCATGACGGGTTCGCGTATCCACAGGCTTTTTTGATTTCCTTCGTTGATTGACTTGCAGGCGGGTCCGTACAGATGAGAGTGGCGCCACTGCAACCCGATTAGTTTATCAGCGGGGTTTAAGCGGGGGCAAACCGGCGGCGGTGTGGTTGCGAGGGCTAGGGACAGGTGAGCTTGTGCCGAGACTCAAGACATTGCCGCAGGCCGGCCTTCCGGCTCCATCCATGACGTCCTCGGCTAAGCGGCGTCTGACGGATCGGAAAGCGGAAATCCCTCGGTTAGCCGACGTAGCTGAGGGGCTAAAAGCCCCGTCGCTTTTTGCGCCTTGTCGGCCCGGCTAAAGCCGTGCCCTTGTTACAAAGCCATCCCGCCGGGATTCGTCAGGCACCGCCTAGCTCCGGAGTCGCAAGGATCATCGCAAGGCTGCCACTGGAGTCAAACCGGGCGAAAGCGTATGCATCAGTGGAAGCGCACGTGCTTGCCCCTGCACGGTTGAGACGGTAGGCTAAAGGCATGTACGAGGATTTCCATGTTGCCGACCGCTGGAGCGGCGAGGACCTGCATTGCCGCTGGAAGGGCACTATGGTCGCCATCGCCACGCGCCACGCGGACGCGGTGGATATTCGCTACGACGTCAAAGGCCGTCCCATGTGGATCGCCCTGCCCTGTATAGCCTGGGTGGAGCAGAAGAAGCGCTCGGGGAGGGTGATTACCGACCAGTTGGCGGTGCAGATTGCCGGCCGCTATTTGAAGCAGTTGATTGAGGAAGGCTACGACTCCCGCCGCGAGGTCTACACCATGGGCGTGGATGAAGTCCTGCGGCATCTCGACGCCGTGGTGGCCGAGGCCAAGGCCCAGGGCTATATGCCGCTGCTGGCCGCCGGCATCGACGATCCACAGCTCACAGCGCCGCAATAGCCGCCGGCCCCCGGTTGGGAACTGATCCCGGCCTGCCCTCGTAAATGCCAGCGAGGAGGTCGCTTGACTCGCATCGCTGTCTTTTTCGCGTGTGTTCTTCTCGCGGGTATTGCGTCTGCCGCGCAGAAAGCGCCCCCGCCCAACGCCCCGCTTCCCAATCCCACTGAACTTCTGCAGCGCGCCATCGCCAACGAGAAAAAGCTGGCCGCCGAGCTGGAGCGCTACGAGTGCCATGTCACCGACGTGACCACCGAGACCGACAAATACGGCAACGTCAAAAAAACCACCACCGAAGTCAAGGAACAGTTCTTTGTCAACGGCATTGCTGTCGACCGAACGCTCGCAAAGGACGGTAAGGACCTGACCCCGGACGAGGTGAAGAAACAGGACGACCGGGTAATGAAGGAGACGCTGAAGTACTCGAACCAGTCGGCGGCCAATAAGGAGACCGACAAGCAAAACCAGGAGGCTCAGGACTTCCTTGCCGCCATGATGCTGGCCAATGGCCATCGCCAGATGGAGAATGGCCGCAGCGTGCTTTACTACAACATCGTTCCCAATCCCAAATTCCAGGCGAAAAACCTGACCCAGCGCGCTGCCACCGTAATGCAGGGCGCGGTTTCCATCGACGAGCAGTCGGGCGAGGTGATCGACCTCAACATCAAATCAGTGGCCGACCTTAAGATTGCCGGCGGCATGGTGGCCGATCTGCATAAAGGGGCATGGCTGCACATTCACAACCAGGCTCAGCCCGACAGTGTGTGGCTCACAGACCTTGCCGAATTCAACGGCGACGCGCGCGCCGCCTTGTTCTTCCATCCCTATTTTCGTTTCAAGGAAACCACCGACGGCTGCCATCTCTACTCAGCCACCGCAACTCAGGTGGGGCAGGCGCAGCCGGTAAAGAAACACTAAGCGAACGCGCGCATCGCTTCAAGCTTCGGCATGCACCGCGTCGCCGCGCCGCAGCACGCGGCTCAGAATCACGTACAGCGCGGGAATGAACACCAGGTTGAGCACAGTGGAAAGCAGCATGCCGCCGACGATCGTCGTTCCCACGCTGCGCCGGCCCTGCGCTCCGGCGCCGCTGGCAAAGACCAGCGGCAGCACGCCAAGAATGAAGGCGAACGAGGTCATCAGGATGGGCCGCAAGCGCAACTCCGCGGCCTCAATCGCGGCTTCGGCAATGGAGCGGCCTTTGCGCCGCAACTGCTCAGCGAATTCGACGATGAGGATGGAGTTTTTCGCCGACAGACCGATCAGCATCACCAGGCCAATCTGGCAGTAGACGTCGTTGGCGAAGCCGCGCAGCGACACCAGGCCCAGCGCGCCCAGCACCGCCATAGGCACAGCCAGCAGAATAATGAACGGCAATGCAAAGCTCTCGTATTGCGCTGAAAGCGTCAGGTAAACCACTAAAATGCCGAGCCCGAAGATCATGAGCGCCTTGCCCGTGGATTCAATCTCGTCGAGCGTCAGGCCCGTCCATTCGTAGGACATTCCGCGCATCATGTTTTCGCTCGCCAGTTTCTCCATGCTGGCAATGCCCTGGCCTGAGCTGTATCCCGGCGCGGGGGAACCGTCGATTTCGACGGCGCGAAAGAGATTGTAGTGCGTGATCACCGGCGGCCCCGCGCTCTCGTTCACGGTGACAAGATTGTCGAGCGGTACCATCTGGCCCGAGTCAGAGCGCACGTAGTAGCTGTGCAAGTCGCTCGAGTTCATGCGGAATGGCTTGTCGGCCTGCACAAACACGCGATAAGTGCGGTTGTTGTAATCAAAGTCGTTGATGTATTCCGAACCCATGAAAACGTTGAGGGTGGTGGCGATTTGCGTGATGGAAACGCCCATCGCCTTGGCCTTCTCACGGTCAATGGTCACCAGTTCCTGCGGATCGTTGGCGGAAAAAGTCGTAATCAGGTCAGTGAGGTCCTTGTGCGTGCCGCTCGCGTTTACAATCTGGTGCGCCACGCGGTCAAGGTCGCTCACCGTGTTGTTGCCCTGGTCCTGAAGCATGAACTGAAATCCGCCGTAACTGCCCACGCCCGACACGGCGGGCGGTTCGAAGGCCGCCACCAGGCCGCCGTTGGGCATGAACATCAGGCCCATCAGCTGCTGCGAAACCGAGCGCACGACGTCAGCCGTAGTGCGACCTTTGCCGTGGCCGGGTTCGGTCGTGTCGGTGCTGACAAACATCAGCCCGGAATTCGAAGCGCTGCCGGCAAAGCTGAATCCCATCACGGAGAACAGCCCCACCACATCCGGATCCCGGGCAATCATGGCGGCCCCGCGATCGCCAAGCGCCGTCGTATAGGTGAGTGAAGAACCCGGAGGCGCCTGCACGATCACCATGAAATAGCCCTCGTCTTCCTGCGGGATGAAGCCTGTAGGAACCGTTCGGTACATCCACATGGTTGCACCCAGCCCAACAAAGAACAGGACCAGGAGCAGGTAACGCAAGCGCAGCGCAACGTGAATGATGCGCGCATAGGTGCTTGCCATCCAGGTGACAAAGGCGTCGGCGCCGTGAATAAACGCGGCAAAGGCGCGCGAAATGAACCCGATGTGAAGAAAATCCAATTGGCGCGTGCGCGCTTCTTCGCCACGCAGAAAAAGCGCAGAAAGCGCCGGCGACAGGGTGAGCGCATTAAACGCCGAGATGGAAATGGAGAACGCAATGGTGAGCGAGAACTGGCGGTAGAGAATGCCGATGGTGCCGGGGAAGAACGAAACCGGGACGAAAACGGCCACCAGCACCAGCGATGTGGCGATCACAGCGCTGGTCACCTCGCTCATGGCGCGCGAAGTGGCCTCGCGCGCGTCGGAGTGCTCCATGTGAATGTGGCGCTGGACGTTTTCAATGACAACAATGGCATCGTCAACCACCAGGCCCGTGGCCAGCGTGATGCCGAACAGGGTGAGCGTATTGATGGAGAAACCAAAGATCTTGATGAACGCGAATGTGCCGATCAGCGACACGGGAATGGTGACGGCGGGAATGATGGTGGCGCGCCAGTCGAGGAGGAATAGAAAGATGACGGCAATGACGATGACAATGGCCTCGGCCAGTGTGACCAGCACCTCGTGAATGGACTCCTCGACCGCGGTGGTGTCGTCAAAGGCGATGGCGTACTCGAGGCCGGGCGGGAAGTTTTTCTTCAGTTGTTCGAGTTCCGCGATGGCCTTGTGGTCCACGTCGATGGCGTTGGCATTGGGGAGCAGCTCCACGCCGATACCCATGGCTTCATGAATGCCCGACGCTCCATGGAGCTGGAATCCCAGCCTCGAGTTGTAGTTTTCCGCGCCCACCTCCGCATGGCCCACGTCCTTCAGCAGCACCAG
>Ga0335078_10005453_pt1 | contig 18812 bp, 18 predicted proteins | sample Lox_Sample_32_FD_206711 | JGI IMG/M metagenome (GOLD analysis project Ga0335078, IMG submission 206711) | Soil microbial communities from Loxahatchee National Wildlife Refuge, Florida, United States - Lox_Sample_3.2 | ecosystem: Environmental > Terrestrial > Soil > Wetlands | place: USA... | reverse complement strand
CGACGTCGACGTCGCCGCGCTCCGGCGCGAGCTGCGCCGCCAGGGCGCCTACCTTCAGGCCGGGACCGATTCGATCGGCGCGATCGCGGGCGGGCCGCCCCGCGGCCCGAAGGTCTCGATCACCGCCGACACGCCGCTGTTATGAGCGCCCGCCACCACGATCTGAAGCGCCTGCTCTGAGTTCAGCACCCTGACCTGGTCCGAGCCGGCGACGCTGTCGGGAACGGCATCCGGGTGGGCACCCGACAGTCGCCACCGCGTCTGCCCCGATACCGCGTCCTTGCCGACCGCAGCCAGCGCCGCGCGCGCATTGACCGAATGCTCAAACACGAAGCGCCGCAGGTCGTCCTTCGTCCAACCGTGCTGGGCGAACAACTCGGCGTGCTCGGGACCGAGCGCGATGCAGGCGCTGATCGTCTCGTGGATCAGCGCCCCGGTCCGGCGGATGGTGTCGGCGAGGTCGAGCGCGAGCTGCTCGGGCGCGGTCGTGTGGCGAGCCTCGATGTGGGCGACCGAGCGCATCGTCAACGCGGTAACCGTGCTCGTCTCAGCGTCGAACCCGTGCTCGACGTGGAACGGCATCCATGGGGACTCCTCCTCGTTCTCGGCGATGCACGCCGTGTACTTCGCCGGGTTTCCCTGGGTGGCCTGATCGAGCTCGTGCGGCCGCAGGCCGAACGCGTTGATAGCAGTCAGGCGGATCGCGCGGCCGATCGTCGCATTGGCGCGGAACCCCGACCCGAACACGTTGCCCCGGCTGTTTACGCCGATCCGTTCGCGGATCGGGCCGTTGACGAGCAACATTGGCGCGGTGCCGGTGGTGCTCTGCCAGATCGCGCGCGGGACATAGCCTTCCTCGTCCAAGGCAGACCACGCGGCCAGCACGACCGGGAAGTACTCGGGCCGGCAGCCGGCCATCGCCGCGTTGATCGCCGCGGTGCGAACCGTGCACTCGCGATCGAGATGGGGCATCGCGAGCAGCACCTCGTCGGGAGAGCGCCCGGTCGCGGCCAGGAATTCGGAGAGATAGGACTCGGTCACCGGCATCACCGGGAGCCCGTCGGTCCAGCTGCGCTCGGCGTACACCTCCATCACTCGACGGATCTCGTCAACGTCGATCGTGGGAAGCTCGGTCAAGGCGTCCCCGTCAGCACGCGGACGATGTCAGGGATGATCTCCCGGATGTTCGCCTCGATCTCCGCCTGGGTGAGGCTCGCGATCGGGTGCGGGATCATCACCGGCTCGAAGTCGGGGAGGCCGTACATGTCGGCCATCGCGCGTGCTGGCGCGCTGAACGCGTCGGTACAGATCGACACCGCCGGCACTCCTGCCCGCTCGAGCACGATTCCGTCGGCCAAACTGGCCGCCGAGCACGACCCTCAGTCGCCGACGCCGGCGATCACCGCCCCGCAGTCGAGCGCGATCTCCTTGGCCCGGTCCTCTTCGACAGGCGTGCCGAAGTACGACTTCCCGTAGGTGGTCACCTCGCCGATGTGATGCTGCGCCCGCAACTGGGCGGCAATCGTCTCCAGCACGAGCGCCGCGTTGGGCTTGGCGTTGTCGAGCAGGCCGACCCGCAAGCCGGCGAGGTGGACGATGCGCGGCGCGAGCGTCGCGACGCGAGCGGTGTCGGACCGGCCGGTGGGATCGAGAATCGCCTCTCGATGGGTCACGCACGAGCATCCTACGCGCCATCCGGCGCGACGGGCGGCGTTCACGCCCCGCTAAAGTCTCGCCGCGCATGTTCTCTAAGGTGTTGATCGCCAACCGCGGCGAGATCGCGGTCAGAATCATGCGCGCTTGTGAGGAGCTCGGGATCGCGACCGTGGCGGTCTACTCGGAGCTCGACCGCGACGCCGTCCACGTCAAGCGCGCCGACGAGGCCTACCTGCTCGGCCCTGGCCCGGCCAGCGAGAGCTACCTCGCGATCGACAAGTTGATCGAGGCCGTCAGGCGTTCTGACGCCGAGGCGGTCCACCCGGGCTACGGGTTCCTGGCCGAGAACGCGGCGTTCGCGACCGCGCTCGCAGACGCGGGGATCACGTTCATCGGCCCACCGGCATCTGCGATCCAGGCGATGGGCTCGAAGACGCGGGCGCGCGAGCTGATGGCCAAGGCCGGCGTCCCGATCGTCCCAGGGACGACCGAGCCGGTGCATACGATCGAGGACGCGCAAAAGGTCATCGCGGACACGATCGGCTATCCGGTGGCGGTCAAGGCGGCGGGTGGCGGGGGCGGCAAGGGCTTCCGGGTCGCGCTTGAGGAGTCCAAGCTGAAGGACGCGTTCGAGGGCGCCGCGCGCGAGGGCGAAAAGTTCTTCGGCGACGCGACCGTGTACCTCGAGCGCTACCTGCCCGACCCGCGTCACGTCGAGGTCCAGGTTCTGGCCGACTCGCACGGCAACGTGATCCACCTCGGCGAGCGCGACTGCTCGCTGCAGCGCCGGCACCAGAAGCTGATCGAGGAGGCGCCGGCGCCCGCGGTCGATTCCGAGTTGCGGGCGCGGATCGGGAAGATCGCGACCGACGCGGCGGCGGCGGTCGCGTACACCGGAGCTGGGACGATCGAGGGGCTGCTCCAGGGCAGCGAGTACTTCTTCCTCGAGATGAACACCCGGGTTCAGGTCGAGCATTGCGTGACCGAGATGGTCACCGGGATCGACATCGTCAAGGAGGGCATCAGGGTCGCGGCGGGCGAGCCGCTGTCGGTCGCCCAGGACGATGTGGTGTTGCGCGGCCACGCGATCGAGTGCCGGATCAACGCCGAGGACGCGTCGAAGAACTTTGCGCCGGCGCCCGGGTCGATCGGCGACTACCGCGAGCCGGCCGGACCGGGCGTGAGGGTCGACTCGGGCGTCGGTCCGGGCTCGGAGATCTCGCCGATGTACGACCCGATGGTCGCCAAGCTGATCGTGTGGGACGTCGACCGCGAGCAGGCCACGTCGCGGATGCTGCGCGCCCTCAGCGAATATCAGATCGAGAACCTCAAGACGCTCATCCCGTTTCATACCGCGATCCTCCAGACGCGTCAGTGGCACGACGCCGAGACGTGCCGGGATCTGATCGAGGACCGGGCGTGGTTGAAAGAGCTCGCGCTCCCCAAGCCGGAGAAGCCGAGCGGCGAGGGGGCCGGCGACGGCGAGGGCGCTCCCGAGCCGGTGGAGCAGAGCTATACGGTCGAGGTCTCCGGCAGGCGTTTCGACGTGAAGGTGATCGGGCCGCCGCTGGCCGGCGCCGTCAACGGGACGGTCCCGCTCGCGGCGGAGAGCGCCGTGGCGACCCGGCGGGCGCCCAGGCGGAGCGAGCGCGCGGGTCCCGGCGGTGGCGGTGGTGGGGGCGACACGCTTCCCTCGCCGCTCCAGGGCACCGTGCTGAAGGTCGCGGTCGAGAAGGGCGCGGATGTCGAGGAGGGCGCGCTCGTCTGCGTGATCGAGGCGATGAAGATGGAGAACGAGATCACCGCGCACAAGGCAGGCACGGTGGCGGAGTTGCCGATCGCCGTCGGCGCCTCGGTCGCCACCGGCGACACGCTGGCGGTGATCAGCTCGTCAGCCGCGTAGCGGCGGCAACGTGCTCGGGGAAAGAGCCGGGCTCTGGAGGTCGTCCGGGGCGCGCGCGACGGCGAGGACCGCGACACCGATCGCGACGGGGCGTTCGGTTGTTCGAGGCTACTGGGAGACGCCCCGTTGGAGCCGCTCCACATTCTCGGCGTGGATCCGTCGTTGCGCACCCGTCCGGCGGTTCGCTGGGAGTTGCGCCTTCGGACCCGCGATGCGAAGCGCTTCGAGGTAGGCGACGTCCTCGTCGAGAACGCGCCTCGCGTCCGCGCGGTCGAGCGGGCGGCCGTGGCCTGGCACGATCGTGTCCGCGCCCGCCACCAGCGCCCGCAGGCGCTCGAGCGTGGCCAGGTAGGCCTCGACCGAGCCGCCCGGCGAGATCCAGGGGATCTCGACCGGCGAGAGGTAGTCGCCGCACACCAGCGTGTGCAGCCAGGCGATGAAGAACGCGGTTCCGTCCGCGGTGTGGCCGTCGGCGGGATGGAGCTCGATCTCGCGGTCGTCCGGACCGAGCGACAGGCGCCCGGGGACCGGGAGCGATTGGATGCCGCCGAGCGCGAGCGGTTGGCGGTCATCGACGTACTGCTCCTCGTCGAACTCCCGGAGCTCGCGCTGCGCCTGGCCGGGCTCGGCCGCCAGGCGCCGCGCGGTGCTCTCGCCCACGCCGAGCGACGCTTCAGGGAACGCGATGCGGCCAAGTAGGTGATCCCAGTCGGCGTGCGTGGCGAGCAGCCCCGAGACCGGGAATCCGGCCTGCTCGAGCACGCCCGCGGTTGCCTCGAGCTCGTCGGGATACACGGGCGAGTCAATCACGAATCCCTCCTCGCCGGCGCGGACCGCCGTGCACGTGGTCTGCCAGAAGCGGCTGACCACGACTATCACATCGGGGTGAACAGCCAGGACCTTCATCGCGGTTGGCGGGGGCCTAGGAGATGCCCAGCAATTTCATCGCCTCGCGCAGACTGGAGACCTCCGCGTCCGGCTTCTTCTGGTTGGACTCGAGCGTCTCCTTACTGCGGTTGACCCAGATCACCGGGATCTTGCGCTTGATGCAAGGCTCGATGTCGTAGTAATAGCTGGCGGCGACGTGGACCCACCCCTTCTTGCCGCCGATTCGCCGCTCGCACTCGGTGAAGTGCGCCGGGTCGGGCTTGTAGGAGCGGACCTGCTGGGCGGTCACGACGAGGTCGAAATCGAGCGGGATGTGGCGCCGGGTCTGCCCGAGCAGCTTGTCATCGATGTTGGAAATTAACCCAACCTTGTACTTCTTGGCGATCTTTTGCAAGACGGGGTTGGTCTCCTTGAACGCCGGCCAGCGCTGCACCGAGTCGGGCAGGAACCCAGCGCGCGACGGCTCGAGCGGCCAACCCAGCGTTTTGGCGATCTGCACGGCGGTGCGACGCAGGACCTCGGCGTAGAGCTCATACGAGCCGGCCTGGATCTGCTTTTGAACCTCGTAGAACAGCGGAATCAGCTCGTCGCGCTCGATCGTGAACCCGTCGCGATCGGCTTCGGACTTGAACGCGTCGTACGCGCCCGTCTCCCAGTCGATCAGGGTGCCGTACACGTCGAAAGTGACGAACGTGATGTCCTTCGGGATCGCCATCGCGCGGCCATAATGCCATGGGAAAGGCAGCACGCGCGGCGTGGTCCAACCCCCGAGGTCTCGGGTCATTCACTAGAGTGCACCGGCGCATGGACCTCCTCGAGTACCAGGGAAAGCAGGTCTTCGCCCGTCATGGCGTTCCGGTGCCATCCGGGAGGCACGCCCAGACCGTCGACGAGGCCGCGTCGGCGGCCGACGACATCGGCTATCCGTGCGTGATCAAGGCCCAGGTGCAGATCGGCGGCCGCGGCAAGGCCGGCGGCATCAAGCTTGCCAACAACCACGATGAGGCCCGCGAGCACGCGGGCGCGATCCTCGGGATGGACATCCGCGGGCTGACGGTGCACGAGCTATGGGTCGAGGGGGCCTCGCAGATCGAGTCCGAGTACTACGCGTCGGTGGTGTTCGACCGCTCCGCCAAGGCCCCGCTGGTGATGCTTTCGACCAAGGGCGGGATGGACATCGAGGAGGTCGCCGACTCCGATCCGGAGGCGATCGCTCGTCTCCACGTCGACCCGCTGCTCGGCTTCCAGGAGTTCCAGGGACGCCGCCTGGCGTTCGAGGCGCGCGTTGATGCCGATGTCGTGCGTCCCGTCGGCGCGATGCTCGCGCGTTTGTACGACGTGTTCGTGACCGAGGAGGCCACCCTGGTCGAGGTCAACCCGCTGATCGTGACCCCCGAGCGCGATGTCCGCGCTTTGGACGCCAAGGTGACCCTGGACGACAACTCACTGTTCCGTCACCCCGACAACGCCGAGCTGCGCGATCCGTCCGCGGAGGATCCGCAGGAGCGGATGGCCAAGGAGCGCGGGCTCACGTTCGTCAAGCTCGACGGGAACATCGGGATCCTCGGCAACGGTGCCGGCCTGGTGATGTCGACGCTCGACGTCGTCGCCCTGGCCGGCGGTTCGCCGGCGAATTTCCTGGATGCCGGCGGCGGCTCGAAGGCCGAGGCGATCACCAGCGCGGTCGAGGTGATCCTGTCCAACCCGAACGTCAAGGCCGTGTTGTTCAACATCTTCGGTGGCATCACCCGGTGCGACGAGGTCGCGCGCGGGTTGATCGAGGCGTTCGACCAGATCAAGCCGACGGTGCCGTTCGTGGTCCGGCTGGACGGGACCAACGACGTCGAGGGTCGGGCTCTGCTCGCGGAGGCGAACCTCCCGAACGTGTTCACCGCGTCGACGATGGACGAGGCGGCGGCCAAGGTCGTGGAGCTGGCCGAAGCATGAGCATCCTGGTAGATGGGTCGACGAAATTGGTGGTGTCCGGCATCACCGGGCGCGAGGGGACGTTCCATTCGCTCCGCAACCGCGAGTACGGGACCCAGGTCGTCGGCGGCGTCACCCCCGGCAAGGGGGGCCAGGACGTCGAGGGCATTCCAGTGTTCAACACGTTCCACGACGCCGTGGGTTCGACTGGGGCCAATACCGCGATGATCTTCGTCCCGCCGAGGTTCGCGGCTGACTCGATCCTCGAGGCCGAGGACGCGGGGATCTCGCTGATCATCGCGATCACTGAAGGCATCCCGGCCCACGACGAGCTGCGGACGTACACGAAGATCAAGCAGGGCGGCCGGTCGCGCCTGATCGGGCCTAACTGCCCGGGGATCCTGTCGCCGGGCAAGGCCAACGTCGGGATCATCCCCGCCGCCTTCTTCAAGCAGGGCAACGTCGGCGTCGTGTCGCGCTCGGGCACGCTGACCTATCAGATCGGCAACGTGCTCGCCCAGAGCGGCTTCGGCAACTCGACGATCGTCGGCATCGGCGGCGATCCGGTTCCCGGGACGGACTTCATCGACGTGATCGGGCTGTTCCAGAACGACCCAGAGACCGAGCTGATCGTGATGTGCGGCGAAATCGGTGGCGACAACGAGGAGCGCGCCGCCGAGTTCATCGCCGACAAGGTGACGAAGCCGGTCGTCGCGTACATCGCTGGCTTCACGGCGCCACCGGGCAAGACGATGGGCCATGCCGGCGCGATCGTTTCGGGGTCGCGCGGAACGGCAAAGGCCAAGGCCGAGGCACTCGAGGGCAAGGGCGTGCGCGTCGGGCGCACCCCCACCGAGGTCGCTGAGATCGCGGTGTCGCTGCTCGGCGCCACCGCGTAGTCGCGGAGGGCGACTTCCCGCCAACTTCGCGCTCGCCCACCGGCGTCGCGCTTGCCACCCGCCCGGAACGGTAGCCTGGAGCCGTCCGTGTCGACCGAGAGAGCCAGCAGCCTCGGACCGGAGCTAGCCGAGATGGACCGGTTGCTCCATGACATCCAGGCCGAGCTCGCGCCCGACCGAGAGCCGAGACCGGTCCTGGTCGGCGACCCGACCGACCCGACCGCGCCCACCCGCGACCCGGCAGCGGCGCTCCCAGACCCGCCGGCGCCCGCGCCACCGCCCCCACCACCACCCCCACCGCTTCCGGATCCGCCCCCGCCGCCCTCCGTCCCGGAGCCACCGCCCCCACCGCCACCGCCCCAACCCGCGCTCGACGCCGCAAGCCAGATCCAAGCTCTCACAGAACTCTCAGAGCGCCTGGTGGCGTCGATGAGAGAGCTACTCGACGGCTATGAGCGCATCCTGGCCCCGAAGCCTCGCCCGCGCGCCGAGCCGCCGGGCGTGACCCTGTCGGCGGGGCCGTTCGCGAGCATCGAGGCGCTCCGCGAATTCGAGGCGGCCCTGTTGCAGGTGCGCGGGGTGCGCGAGGTGACGGTCCGCGGATACGAAGGCACCGACCGCGCGATCCTCGACGTGCGGCTCGCGTAAGCTCCAGAGCATGGCCAAGACGATCTCATTCGCCCGCGGTGCGCCGTCGCTCGACATCGTCGACGTGAAGGGCCTCCGCGCCGCCGCCGAGGAGGCGTTCGAGTCCGATCCGGGCGGCATGACCGCGTACGGGACCGCGATCGGATACGCCCCGCTGCGCGCCTGGATCGCGGAGCGCCACCAGGTTGCCCCCGAGCAGGTCGTGGTCACGAACGGCTCGATGCAGGCCGATGCCTTCCTGTTCGACGCGCTCGTGCAGTCGGGCGATTCGGTGATCGTCGAGCGGCCCACCTACGACCGGACGCTGCTGTCCCTGCGCAACCGCGGCGCGGACGTCCGGATGGTCGAGCTCGAGCCCGACGGGATCGACGTAGCCGCGCTCGAGCGCGTACTCGCCGCCGGCGCGCGGCCGAAGCTCGCCCACATCATTCCCAACTTCCAGAACCCCGCCGGATACACGCTGTCGGCAGAGAAGCGCGAGCGGCTGCTCGAGCTCGCCCGCGAGCACGAGTTCACGATCTTCGAGGACGATCCGTACGTCGCGCTGCGGTTCGAGGGCGCGCCGCTCCCGACGATGCTGTCGATCGACCCGGGCGAGACAGTCGTTTACGCCTCCTCGTTTTCGAAGACCGTATGTCCGGGGATCCGTGTCGGCTACCTGGTCGGGCCCGCCGAGCTGATCGCAAAGGTGGTCAAGATCGCGACCCAGACCTACATCTCGCCGAACATGGTCTCGCAGGCGATCGTCCATCAGTTCTGCGTCTCCGGCGCGATCGACAACTCGATCGAGGTCGTGCGGAAGGCTCTCCACGAGCGCGCCGACACACTGTGCGAGGCACTTGAGCGCGAGCTCCCCGACGCCCGCTTCGTCAAGCCGCAGGGCGGCTATTTCCTGTGGGTCGACTTCCCGCGCGGTACCGACGTGGCCGCGCTGTTCGAGGCGGCGGCGGAGCGCGGGGTCGCGTTCGTCAAGGGCTCGGACTTCGTGCTCGACGGCGGCGACTCCAGCCTGCGGCTCGCCTACTCGGGGGTCACGCCCGAGGAGATCGAGGAGGGCGTCAAGCGCCTCGCCGAGGCCTACCGCTCGTTGAGCGCGGTCGCGGACGAAGATGCGGCCTGAGGAGATCACCGGCTTCGGCGATCTCGCGAGCGAGGCGGCTGCCGGCGCCACCACCCAGATCCAGGAGATGCACGCGGGAATCGCCGGCCGCGTGTGGCGCCGGGTCGGGCCGGCGGCGACCCCGGTCCGGCTCGCCCACGATCGGATCGCCCGCACGGCCTACGCCGCCGCCGGCGAGCTCACCCGGGCGGCCGTCAGCGCCGGCGCCCGCGCGGCGAGCGTCGTCCAGTCTCGCGACTCCCCCTCGGTGCAGCGCTCCCCGGCCGGGCGAGTCGTCGTCAGCGCACTGAATGGCGCCTTCGGCGACACGCTCGTGCGTCGCCACAATCCGCTCGCGCTGCCGATGTCTTTCCGCCGCGGTGGCCGCGATCTGGATATCGACGCCGCGTCGCTGTCGTCCGCCTACCCACGCGCCAAGCAGCGGCTCGCGGTGTTCGTCCATGGCCTGTGCGAGACCGACGACGCCTGGAAGCTCGGGGCGGCGCGCCACGCTCCGTATGGCCATCGACTGGAGGTCGAGCTCGGCTACACACCGCTGTATGTCCGCTACAACACCGGCCGCCACGTCTCCGAGAACGGGCGCGAGCTCGCGCAGGCGTTGGAGCGGGTGATCGCTGCGTGGCCGGTCCGCGTCGACGAGGTCGTTCTCATCGGCCACTCGATGGGCGGGCTTGTCTCTCGCAGCGCCTGCCACTATGGCGCCGGGAGCGACTGGGTCGCGAAGGTCCGCCATGTCGTCACGCTCGGGACACCCCATCGCGGCGCCCCCCTCGAACAGGTCACGAACGCCGCGAGCGCGGCGCTCGCCCGCCTCCCCGAAACCCGGCCGCTCGCCAGGGCGCTGAACATCCGCAGCTCGGGGATCAAGGACCTCCGCTACGGCTACCTGGTCGACGAGTGCTGGCTGGATCAGGACTGCGACGCGTATCTGCGCAACACCTCGCGCGAGATCCCGTTCCTGCCCAGCGCCCGCCACTACTTCATCTGCGCCACGCTGTCCCGCGAGCCCGACGCCGCCGTCGGCCGGATCGTCGGCGACCTGCTCGTGCTGCTACCGAGCGCCTGGGCCCATCCGGGGCGCGGAAAACGGCTGCAATTCCCCATCGAGCACTATTACCACCTGGGTGGCGCCAGCCATTTCGACCTGCTTAACCACCCGGCGATCTACGACCAGATGCGCCGGTGCCTGTCGAGTCAGAAGGGGCTGCCCGCCTCGACTCAGCGACCGTAGCGCTCGCGTCCGAGCACGAGCTGCTCGGGCAGCGCGATCCGCGGCGGCGGCGAGGGGTCGGCGAGTACCGACACGGTCTCGGCGACGCTCGCGGTCACGATGGCGAGTCTGCCGTCAGAGCTGACCGACACGTTCTCGCCGTCGTTCACGGCGACCTCGCCCTGGAGTCCCGGCTCGATGCCGGCTTCCTTGAGGTAGTGCAGCAGGTCCTCGGCCTCGTTCTCGAGCCGGAGGATCGTCACCTTCGCGCCGGGCTCGCAATCGGCGAGCGGCACCCCGTCGACGCGCTCACCGACGCGGATCGGATGCCCGTGCGGGCAGGTCTTGGCGTCGCCGACCGACGCGCGGACGTAGGCCTCGAACCGAGGAGTCATCGCGTGCTCGAGCTTCTCCGCCTCCTCGTGTACGTCGTCCCACGGCACGCCCACCGTGTCGGTCAGGAACCGCTCGATCATCCGGTGACGGCTGACGATCTGCTCGGCGTGCTCACGTCCGGACGGGGTGAACTCGACCGTCCGCTCGGCGTTGCGCTGGATGTAGCCGTCGCGCTCGAGCCGGCCGAGCATCTCGTGGACCGTCGGCGCCGAGAGCTGCATAGCCCGGGCCAGGTTCGCGCCGGTCATCGGAAGGCCGGCCTCGAACAGCCAGAAGAGCATCTCGAGGTATTCCTGCTCGGCGACGGTGCCGCGGGTCGCTGTCATGGAACTGATCGTACCGGCCTCGCGAACGCGCCCATCGCATAGCATCGGGTCCGTGACTGCGCTGCCCCTGAAGCCGCCGATCGAACCCCAGCTCGCCCGCTCCCGCGCCGGCCTCCCCGAAGGTGAGCAGTGGTCCTACGAACCCAAGTACGACGGCTTCCGCGCGATCGTATTCGTCGACGGCGAGCCCACCATGATCCAGTCGCGGAGCGGCAAGCCGCTTGGGCGGTACTTCCCCGAGCTGGCTTTCCCGCCCGGCCGGTACGTGGTCGACGGCGAGATCGTGATCGACGATCCCGACGGCGGCCAGGACTTCGACGCGCTCCAGCAGCGGATCCACCCGGCCAAGTCGAGGATCGACATGCTCGCGGTCGAGACCCCGTCGCGCTATGTCGCGTTTGACCTGCTCGCCCTCGAGGACGAGTCGTGGCTGGAGAAGCCGTTCTCCGAGCGCCGGGCCCAGCTCGAGGCGCTGTGCTCGACCGGTATCGACTGCACGCCGCTCACGATGGACCCCGACGAGGCCGAGCCTTGGCTCCGCAGTGGCGAGGGCGTCGTGGCCAAGGACGTGCGGGCGCCGTACCGCCCCGGCGAGCGAACCGGGATGATGAAGATCAAGCGCGTGCGGACGATCGATGCGGTCGTCATGGGCTACCGCCCCGGCAAGGAGCCCGACACCGTCGGCTCGCTGATCCTCGGGCTGTACGACGACGCCGGCAGACTCCACGGCGTCGGGCATTCGTCGGGTCTCAAGGCCGCCGAGAAGCGCGCGCTCGTCCCGAAGCTTGCCGCGTACGAGACCGGACAGCGCGGCCACGGCGATCCGAGCCGCTGGAAGAGCGAGAAGGACCTCGAGTGGATCGCGCTCCGGCCCGAGCTGGTCGTCGAGGTGACGTTCGACCACGCCAGCGGCGGCCGCATCCGCCACGGCACGAAGATCCTGCGCTGGCGCGAGGACAAGTCGCCCCTTGAGTGCAAGCTTGAGCAGATGTCTCAGTGACCGACGCCGACGTCATCGTCGTCGGCGCCGGGCTGGCGGGTCTGGTGGCGGCGGCCGAGCTGGCCGACGCCGGCCGGCGCGTGATCCTGCTCGACCAGGAGCCCGAGGCTTCACTCGGGGGCCAGGCGTTCTGGTCGCTGGGCGGTCTGTTCCTAGTCGACAGTCCCGAGCAGCGGCGGGTGCGGATTCACGACTCGCCCGACCTGGCGCTCCAGGATTGGCTCGGCAGCGCCGGGTTCGACCGCCCCGAGGACGCCTGGCCGCGCCGGTGGGCCGAGGCGTACGTCGAGTTCGCCGCCGGCGAGAAGCGGCAGTGGCTGTACGACCAGGGCGTGCGCTTCGTCCCGACACCGGGCTGGCCCGAGCGCGGCGGCTACCTCGCGACCGAGCACGGAAACTCCGTGCCGCGCTTCCACATCGCGTGGGGCGCCGGGCCGGGAGTGGTCGAGCCGTTCGAGCGCCGCGTGCGCGAGGGCGTCGCCCGCGGGATCGTTACCTTGAAGTTCCGCCACCGGGTCGACACGCTCACGTCCAACGGCGGGGCGCTCGCGGGCGTGGCCGGCACCGTGCTCGAACCGAGCTCGGTCAGCCGCGGACGGCCGAGCTCCCGGACCGCCGTCGGCGAGTTCGAGCTCGGTGCCCAAGCGGTGATCGTCACCTCGGGCGGGATCGGCGCCAACCACGATTTGGTGCGTGAGTCGTGGCCGGCGTCGCTCGGTAAGCCGCCCTCGCGGATGCTGTCAGGTGTGCCCGATCACGTCGACGGCCGGATGCTGAAGATCACCGAAGACGCCGGCGGAAGCATCATCAACCCGGACCGGATGTGGCATTACACGGAGGGGATCGAGAATTGGAGCCCGATCTGGAGCCGCCACGGGATCCGGATCCTGCCGGGTCCATCGCCATTGTGGCTCGACGCACGCGGGCGGCGTCTCCCGGTCCCGCTGTTCCCCGGCTTCGACACGCTCGGGACGCTCGAGCACCTGATGAAGACCGGCCATGACTACAGCTGGTTCGTGCTCACCCAGAGGATCATCGAGCGCGAGTTTGCCCTGTCCGGGTCCGAGCAGAACCCGGATCTGACCTCGAAGAGCATGCGCCAGGTGCTCGCGAGCCGGGTCGGAAAGGGCGCGCCACCACCGGTCGAGGCATTCAAGCGACACGGCGTCGACTTCATCGTCGAGCACGACCTCGGCACGCTGGTCCGCAGGATGAATGCACTGACCGGCGATTCCTTGATCGACGCCGGCGATCTGGAACGAGAGATCCAGGCGCGGGACCGCGAGATGGCCAATCCGTACGCCAAGGACCTCCAAATAACCGCGATCCACGGCGCCCGCAAGTACCTGCCGGACCGGATCAGCCGCGTCGCGCGGCCGCACCGCCTGCTCGATCCAGGCGCGGGGCCGCTGATCGCCGTCCGCCTGTGGATCCTCACGCGCAAGACGCTCGGCGGGCTCGAGACCGACCTGTCGGGTCGCGTCCTGCGGCCCGGTGGCGAGCCGCTGTCGGGTGTGTACGCGGCCGGCGAGGTCGCCGGCTTCGGTGGCGGTGGCGTCCACGGCTACCGCGCGCTCGAGGGGACCTTCCTCGGGGGCTGTCTGTTCTCCGGTCGCACCGCCGGCCGGGCCGCCGCGTCAGCTGTGGGTTAGAGCCCTCGCCACGCAGCGTCCGTGTGAAATCCGGCGCCGCGGTTCCTAAGCGCGGACGTGTGGGCGGCGGTCCCGATCCCCTCGGCCGCGAGGCGCCGCACCCCGGCCAACTCCACATTCGCCGCACCCCGGCCAACTCCACACTCGCCGCACCCCGCCCGGGTGAATGCGGATTCAGCTGTCAGCCACCCAATGTGTGGCTAACGGCGCAGTGGACCGGCGGCGGCGGCCGAGTGTTGGCTTAGCCGGGGTCGAGCATCTGGAAGGTGAACATCCGATCGGCGTCGACCCGCATGTACACGGGACCGCTGTCAAGGAACTTCTCCCAGTCCGGCCCGTAGCGGGGCACGTAGACCTCGAGCAGCGTCTCCCGTAAGCCGCCGGCGATCTCCACCGGCACCGCCCGCCCGTGGACGTTGACCGCGAACTCCTCCCGCGGCAAGTGAGTGGCGGTGACCTGTGGCCGCGCGAGCAGGTGGCGGTAGCGAACCGAGTCCGGTGCCGTGCCGAAGTAGAACGCGCCCCGATAGAAGACCCCGTCGAGCGGTCCGGCGATCGGACGGCAGTCGGCCGTGACCGTGGCCACCACCAGCAGGCACATCCCGGTCAGCTCCCGGATCAGCTGCTCGGCGCCGACGCGCCGCTCCGGGGTGGTGATGCTCCGCAGGTGCGAGCCGGCGCTCTCGTAGCTGCGGTCGAGCAGCTGCTGGAGCGCGCGGATGTCGTCGGGCGTCTCGTGCATGGGGAACTCGGCGCCGGCCTCTACATGGCATCACCTTACTGAGCCGGATTCCCTGGAACCGAAGATACTGGCGGTATGATCCCCGGCGTCCCGACCACGATCCTCGTCGCACCGGACTCGTTCAAGGGGACGATGTCGGCCGCCGAGGTGGCGGAGGCGATCGGCCGCGGGCTCGAGTACGCCGGCCGGCCCGTCGACCTTTGCCCGGTCGCCGACGGGGGCGAGGGAACGCTCGACGCGCTTGTCGACGCGCTTGGCGGCGAGCTGCGCACCGCTTCGGTGTCTGATCCGCTGGGACGCCCAATCGAGGCCGCATTCGCGCTCGGTGATCGCGTCGCGGTCGTCGAGACGGCCGCGGCGAGCGGCCTCGGTCTCGTCGATCCCTCCGACCGCGATCCGATCGAGGCGAGCACGTTCGGCTCCGGACAGCTGATCGTGGCAGCGATCGAGGCCGGCGCCGATCGCGTATATCTGGGCGTCGGCGGGAGTGCCACGAGCGACGGGGGCGCGGGCGCGATCCGCGCGATCCGGGAGGCCGGCGGCCTCGGTGGCGCTCGGATCACGGTGCTCACCGACGTACGCACGCCGTTCGAGCACGCCGCCCGCGTGTTCGCCCCGCAGAAGGGCGCCGACGAGGATCAGGTCAGACGCCTCACCAGGCGGCTGAACGACCAAGCCCGCAAATTCGCGCGGGATCCGCGAGGGCGTCCGATGACCGGAGCCGCGGGCGGGCTGTCCGGCGGCCTGTGGGCGGAGTTCGAAGCCGAGCTCGTACCGGGCGCACAGTTCGTGCTCGACGCGGTCGACTTCGACCGGCGCATGCGCACTGCTCGCGCCGTCGTGACCGGCGAAGGCAAGCTCGACCAGCAGAGCCTCGCCGGCAAGGTCGTCTCCGAGGTCTCGACGCGGGCGCGCCAGACCGGCGTGCCCTGCCACGCGATCGTCGGCACGCGCGAGCTCGATTCGTTCGGCGTCCGCGTGCTTGATCTCCAGGCGGTGTTCGAGGCGAGCACGCCTCGCGAGATCAGCGCGGCGGCGCGACGGCTGGCGGAGGTCCTCTAAAACACCTCGCCTGCCGTCACGTGCCTGCTGTCGGTCAGGTGCCGTCCAGAGCGAACGGCGCGCGTACAGAACTGATCGGTCTGTGCTCGGGAGACCTTTAGCCGCTCAGTGGGCGAACGCGGTGCGCTTTGCAGTGTCCGGAGACGGCAGGGGAGCGTCCAGCGACTCGAGGAACTCGGTGATCTCGCGCAGGTGCTCGAGCAGGGCTTCGGCCATCTGCATCGTCATCCCCGCACGCACCACGATCCGGAGCACACTCAGGTCCTGGCGGTTCTCGGGGAACGTGTACGCCGGCACGAGCCACCCGTGCTGGCGCAGCTTGTCGGACACGTCGAACACGGTGTAGTTCGTCACGTCCGGGTTGATCGCGAATGCGAAGACCGGGAGATCCCGGCCCTCGGTTATCAGCCGGTACGGACCCATCTTTCCGATCTCGCTCGACAGGTGTGTGGCGACGTCCTGGGCCGCCTGCATCACCCGCTGGTATCCCTCGCGGCCGAGAGTCGTGAACATGAAGTACTGCGCGACGACCTCGCTGCCGGGACGCGAGAAGTTCAGCGCGAACGTGGGCATGTGACCGCCGAGATAGTTGACGTCGAACACGAGGTCGCGCGGGAGGGCGTCCTCGTTGCGCCACAGCGCCCAGCCGACACCCGGGTACACGAGCCCGTACTTGTGGCCCGACGCGTTGATCGACTGCACGCGCTTGATCCGGAAATCCCATTCGAGCTCGGGCTGGAGGACCGGTGCGACGAACCCGCCCGAGGCGGCGTCGACGTGCATGGGGACGTACGGGCCCTTCTCATCCTCGAGCCTGTCGAGCGCGGACGCGATCTCCTTGACCGGCTCGTAGCTGCCGTCGAACGTCGAGCCGAGGATCGCGACCACGCCGATCGTGTTCTCATCGCAATGAGCGACCGCCTGTTCGGCGTCGAGATGGAACCGGTTGCCCTCCATCGGCACGAGGCGCGGCTCGACGTCCCAGTAGCGACAGAACTTCTCCCAGCACACCTGGACGTTCGCGCCCATCACCAGGTTGGGGCGATCTGTCGGCTTGCCCGCGGCGCGCATCCGCTCCCGCCACCGCCATTTCAGCGCCATTCCGCCGAGCATCGCGGCCTCGCTAGACCCGGTGGTCGAGCACCCGGTCGCCTGCTCGTGGCCGGGGCAGCTCCACATGTCCGCGATGATGCTCACGCACCGCGCCTCGATCTCCGCCGTCTGCGGATACTCGTCCTTGTCGATCATGTTCTTGTCCGCCGTGTCGGCCATCAGCCGGGCGGCGACCGTGGGCATGTAGGTCGTCACGAACGTCGCCAGGTTCAAGCGCGCCTGCCCGTCGAGCAGCAGCTCGCTCGTGATGAGCTCGTACGCCATCTCACTGTCGATGCCGCTGTCCCCGATCTCGTGGATCGGCAGAACGGCCGCCGCCCCAGCGGCCATCGCTTCAGCTTCACGGACAGTCGGGCGGTGGCGCTGCTTGGCTAGTGGCATATCGGCTCCTTGGTTAAGGCGGCAGGCGGGTAGATCATCTCCGACCCGCCGTCCGGGCGTGGACGGGCGCTCACCACTACTCGCCCCCCTGTCACCACTAAGGATTAGCGGTCTGGCGGAGGCTGGCATCCGAGCTCGATCAGGTACCGCGCGAACGCGAGCCGGTCGCGATCGGGATGAAACGGCTCGCCGCCATCACGGAGCAGCACGGCCACCCGCTCGAGGTCGTACAACAGCGCGAGCTTCCCGGGCGGGTCGTCCCATTCGCCCGAGTCGTAACGCTCCACCCACGCCGACAGCGCTGCCAGCGCCTCCACCTGCACCTGATCCTCCCACCAGCCGCTCCGCAGCGGTAGCCGGTACCGGACCCGGAGCGTGCACACGTCCGACCACAGCTGCTCGAACCACATCCACCGCTCCCGCGGATAGAGGCCCTCGCCGCACAGGGGCCAGCGAGGCGAGATCGGCTCCTCCCACTCGTTCTCGGGCTCGTGCCAGTCGTCGGGCTCTGGGCGGCTCATGCCGCGCCGGCCAGCCTTCGGAGCCGGCGGTCCTCGAACCACAGCCGTAGCCGCAGTTGCGTCGGCGGGATGCGCCCGTAGAGCAGGAGCGCGTGGCGGTCGGGGAGCTGTCGCAGCGCCTCGGCCGCGATCAGCGGCCTCCGCCGGCGCGACGTCGAACGTGTCGTTCCGCCGGCGCCGGTCGTGTGCGTGCGATCGCGCGCCTCCTCCTCGCCCGTCAGGCCCGCAAAGTAGCGCAGAGTCTCGAGGTCGGCGACCCCGGGCAGCAGCATCCGCGCCCGGTGACTGTTCACGACCGTCTCCGCCTGCTGTCCGTAGCGTGAGCGAGCCTGGGCGAGGTCGTGGAAGATCGTTACGAGCTGGATGTTGTGGCTCGCGGCGGTCGAGGCGATCTCGGCCAGGTTCGGCAGGGGAGCCACGTTGCCGGCCTCGTCGAGGCACAGGAGCAGCGGCCTCTCGAGGCGGCCCGAGAGCGTGGCGCGCTCGTAGGCGCGGTCGACGATCTCGCCGAGCAGCGAGAGGAAGATCGGCCGCAGCAGCTTGGACGCCTTGGCGTCGCCGATCAGGTACAGCGTCGAGGGCGCGTCGAGCAACCGGTCCGCGGTGATCTCGCTGGAATCGGCCGAGCGCGCGACGCGCCCGAATCGGTACGCGCGGAGGAGCGTCTGCGCGGTCGCCTCGATAGACGTCCGCGTCCGGTCCGCCTGCGCCTCGAACGCCCGGACGGCGTCATACGCGGGGTGGCCGCCCTCACCGGCGCACAGCAGCGCCTGGTCGAGCTCCCGCAACCCCTGCCCGTGGATCCAGCGGACGACGCTGTCCATGCCCGCCCCGCTGACCGCCGCCGCGTACAGCAGGGGTGCGAGCCGCTGCTCGGCGGCCACCGCCCAGAAGTCGCCGCCCTCCACGCTTCGACGGTCGAGCTCACCGGCCGAGGCGAGCCGCCAGGCGACCTCGAGCGCACCGTCCCATGTGTCGACCCCATGCAGCGGGGACCAGGTGTGCGCCCGCTCGCCCGAGAGCCCGAACGGGTCGAACACGAAAACCTCCCCGATCGCCCGGCGCCGGCCGATCGTGGATCCGACGAGGTCTGTCTTGATCGAGCTCGCGACCGCCGGACCGGCCCACTCGAGCAGCGCGGGGATCGCGATGCCGGCGGACTTGCCCGACTGCGGCGGGCCGAACGCCACCAGCGCGTGCCGTTGCTCGGCGTACAGCAGCCTGCCGCCACGCCGCCCGAGCACGAGCCGCCCCGCGCGTCCAGACCGCGCGGAGCTGCGGAGCGTGCGGAGCTCCGGCGCCTTCGCCCATCGCGCGCCTCGGCCGCCCGCGAGGCGTGCACTGATCCGTCCCGTCAGCAGCGCGACGC
>Ga0335078_10005452_pt1 | contig 18814 bp, 14 predicted proteins | sample Lox_Sample_32_FD_206711 | JGI IMG/M metagenome (GOLD analysis project Ga0335078, IMG submission 206711) | Soil microbial communities from Loxahatchee National Wildlife Refuge, Florida, United States - Lox_Sample_3.2 | ecosystem: Environmental > Terrestrial > Soil > Wetlands | place: USA... | reverse complement strand
GGTGGAACCCGCCAGCGGCGATCCCGTGGAGAAGCTGACGATCACGCTTGCGAATGCCCAGGACGACATCCGCAGCGCCACGCTGAAGGTCGCGTGGGGGCACCTGGCGCTTACGGCCCCCGTTCATGTGGCGGCACCCGAATAACCGCCAATCGTTGTGCCACCAGCGTACTTCGGGGCGCTCACCTCGGGCGCCCCAGTACGAACACCCACGGTCCGCGACCGGACACCTGCTTTTGGTCTTGCTGAGAGTCTGGCCGCTATCGGCATGATTTCAAGAAGACTTCGTCTGGCTGGAACTGGCTGGAGATGCGTGCACCACAATCTCAGGCCGGAGCGGTATAGCGTTCGCGGATGGCCTTCTTGATTCCCTCGCGGCTCTCTTGCGGACATGAATCGGAACCGCGCTCGATTGCCGACGTCAGGTCTGCGAGTTCACTGTCCTTTATCACCAACCGGAACCACGCGGAGTACTCGCCCCGGCGCAGGTGATATATCCAGGTGGCGTCGTCCACGCCCTCCGCAATCTGGACGAAGGTCTTAAGATTTTGCGCGCGCAGATTCAGCTTCGCTTCGGGTCCGCGGAAATAGAAGCTCTGCTGCTCGGAGAGTTCTCCTTCCGCGTAGAGGCGAACGTGCCGGCGCCGTTCCTGAGTGCTGCGCGCAGTCTTAACCTGGACCGGAGGTTCCGAGCTCGTGCGGAGCCACACCAGGGCCTCGCCGGTATCGAGCTCAACATCCTCACCCTGCGGCGGAGCGATCTCCGTTGCGCTGGAGAATGCGCCTATTGTCTTGAGAGCGTCCTTTCCCATGGCGACCACCGCATTGACGTGGTCCAGCGCCGCCCGGGGCACGTGCTCGGGATGAACGGTGATCAGAATGGCCGATTCCAGCACGTGCGACACGGTGGGCTTCATGGGAGACCAGGACGAAGGCAGCAGGTGATGCGCTTCGTCCATGACCAGCCAGTGCGGCCGGGCGCTGCGAAGACGCAACTCCTGAATCGAGGAAAGCAGCGAACCAGAGAATCCGGGCCGGTCGTCAAGCGGAACGCCCAGCAGATTCACGATCACGCTTTGGCCGGGCGATTCCAGCGCCCGGAGGATCGCTTTCACGTCAGGGGGCTCCCTGGCGGTCCCGAATGAAAGCGCGCCGGAGAAATCGTCGTAATCTCCCTCCGGATCGAGCAGGCAGAACTGGTATTCGTGCCCGAGCAACTGCTCCAGAATCCCGGCAACGGCGGTCGATTTTCCGCTGGCCGATGGGCCGGCGACGAGAATACCGCCGCCGCATGGGCTGAAGAGCACCGGCTCGGACGAATCGCTGGCGCGCTGGCCGAGGGAAATCCAGTGGCGTTGCAGCCTGGAATCAAACTCTGCCAGATCGTCCTCGATCAGCCGGTCCACGAGCTCTGTTACTCCGGCCCCGCGGGGCCGATCGAGGACCACGTCGGCCCGTTCCTTCAGCGCAGGCAGCGCGTTGGCTACGGCCGCCGCACACTCGGAGATTCGCAGGAACGAATGATCGTTCTCGGCGTCGCCCACCGAAACCACGTTGTGCGCCGAAAGGCCCAAATCGCCCAGCGCGGCTTTCAATCCGCTGCCCTTGTTTACGCCGGAAGGCAGCACCATCACCGCGCCCTTGTTGAAGATCACCTGCAGGTCGAGGCCGAGGTCCTTGATGACTTCGAGCACCTCGACGTCATGCGGCTGCCAGGTAGAGACGATACATCGTCCGACCGCAACGGGAACATTTCTGTCATGAAGCAAGGCGACAAACTTCTGATGGGGACCTTCGCAGAGGAGTTTCTCCTCCCGGGTCGCGGGCCGGTAGAGGAGAGCGCCATTCTCGACCACGACGCGGTCGAACAGTTCGAGCTTTGGGAAGACAGTTTGAAGATCGGGCAGGTGCCTTCCGGTCACGAGGACCAGCTTGCGTCCGGAAGCCCGAAGGCGGTCCATCGCTGCCAGCGTTGGCGCGTCCACCCTCCCGTCGGTCGCCAGGGTACCGTCGTAGTCGGTCGCCAGGAGCAGGAAACGCATGCGCAACTTGGATGCTCTACGCGGGAAGCCAGCCCCATTTGAGACAGAGTTTTCACCAGTCGGGGTGCCTTTGGGTCGAAAGCGGAGGGACAGCAGATGGAAAAACGGCCACCTTGAGTTGGCTTTTTGGGCCAAATTGAGCCAAGTGATTGAAAATACACCGCAAAAAAACTTTCTCAGCTTTCTCAGTTTTACCCACTGTCCCAAATTTTGGGAGGACAATACTGATTGTCGACTTTGGGGCGACGATTTGCGGGAGAGGGAGAGCGGGGGAAATCGTTTTTTGCCGGACGAAACCTAGGAGTCTTTTAGAATCAATACCATTTTTTGAAGTGAGTCGAGGAAAGCCGTTTTGGGGGGAAACGCCGTCAGATTATTGATGGGAAGGGTTTTATGGCGGTTGAGCGATCAACAATGCAGCCCAATGACGCTGAAAGGAAGGCGGTTCAGTTTGCGACCAAAAGGTTCCCCAGGTCAGGGAGTCAGAGATTCGCAATCGAGGGTGACGGTCGGCCGTGCTGGATCCGGCTGTTGATGTCCGATTCGCTTTGCGCTGAGGTCGGCATGTCACGGCTCGGTCTCCAGCGGGGCCAGGGATTGGCCGGGCACGCTCGCCCAACTCCGCGCCGGTTATCCGGGCTGAGGCGTCGAGAACATGCCTGTACCTGTGATTCAGATAATACGCGATGTATGACCAGCGATATCGCCGGCCCCTTTAGGGCTCTCAGCGTTCCGCTCGCTTATTCGTGCTATCATGAATTTTAATTACGCTCTCGCATCACCGAGGTCTGCCATGCCGGAAGTCAAACTGGGACTGCAAGACGTTGTCATCGACAACTCCGAAATCTGCTCGATCGACGGCGAGAACGGGATTCTCACCTATCGCGGGTACGACATCAAGGATCTGGCCGCGCATTCGACCTTCGAGGAGGTTGTCTACCTGCTCTGGTACGGCCGCCTGCCGAACCGCGCCGAACTCGACGAGATCACGCAGCAACTGGTGGAGAACCGCCCCGTGGCGGCGGAGATTATCGATTTGATGAAGCGTCTGCCACCCCCCCAGCACCCCATGGAGACGCTGCGCACGGTGGTCTCGGCTCTCTCGCTTTACGATCCCGAAGCCGAGGACATGTCAACCGACGCCAACCGGCGGAAGGCGCTGCGCCTGACCGCGCAGATGGGGACCATCGTGGCCGCCTTCGGCCGCATCCGTGACGGCAAGGAACCGGTCGAGCCCGATCCGAAGCTCAGCTTCGCGGCGAATTTCCTCTACATGCTCACCGGCAGCGTCCCCAAGCCCGAGGACGCGCACTGGTTTGACGTGGCCCTCGTCCTGCACGCGGACCACAGTTTCAACGCCTCCACCTTCGCGGCGCGTGTCACCGCCTCCACCCTGTCGGACATGCACTCCGCCATCACTTCCGCCATCGGCACCCTCAAGGGCCCGCTGCACGGCGGCGCCAACGAGCAGGTGATGAAGATGCTGCTCGAGATCGGGCGCGAAGACAAGGCGGAAAGCTACGTAGATAGCCTATTATCGCAGAAGAAAAAAGTGATGGGCTTTGGCCACCGCGTTTACCACACGGAAGATCCGCGCGCCTGGGTGCTGCGCCGTATGTCGGAGGAATTGGGCCGCAGCGCCGGCCAGTCGAAGTGGTTCGACATGTCGCTGAAGATCGAACAATTGATGATCCGGCAGAAGAACATCAACGCCAACGTGGATTTCTACTCCGCCTCCGCCTACTACGTGCTCGGCATCCCGGTGGACCTCTACCCCATGATCTTCGCCGTCAGCCGCATCTCCGGCTGGACGGCGCACGTGCTCGAGCAGTATGCGCACAACCGGCTCATCCGGCCGCTGGCGGAGTATACGGGCCCGACGAATCGAAAGTATGTCCCCATCGACCGGCGCTGACGATTGCGCAGGATTGCAGAGGTCGCCTTCACCTCCACCTTCACGATATGATCCGGACATCGCCGGAGGCATACCGCCGGACGACGGCGTCCTTCGTTACGACAGCAAGGCCCTCGGCAGCCTGCTTGCGCGACAAGGATCCGATCAAAGGAGTCTTGGTGAACGGGCGGCAGATCCCAAAGGCGGGACACGTGCTCCGCACGAATGGGCAAAGGCACGGCAGCCAGTTCGTCCAGCGCATCCCGTCACCGGTTACGTGGCTCCCCGATACTCAGGGTTCCCTTCATGCTCTTCAACACCACTTCGCGATAAACGACGAAGCTCAAGACATTCGGTCCTCTGCGGATGGCGGAACGAATGTTAGCGGAGAGGGACTGCGGGCTGCCGGCCGCTCACCTCAAATGGGTTTGCCTTGTGCAAATCAGTTATAATTCTCCATGCATGGCGAGGAGGTTTCAATGGGACAGGCTGACGCAGCATCGAAGACTCAGAAGAAACAGGCGGTCAATCGTCGCGAGTTCATCGGCACCACGGCAGCAGCGGCCGCGGGATTCATGATTATGAAGCCGGGACTTGTGCGCGGCACCCAGGCGAATTCCGCCGTTCGCGTGGGACTGCTCGGGTGCGGCGGACGCGGCACCGAAGACGCGACCAACCTGGTTGACACCGGCGGCGCGCGCGTGACGGCGCTTGGCGACCTCTTCCAGGACCAGTTGCAGAAGGGCCGCCAGCATTTCGATCAGTACCAGCAGGGCAAGGGTTACGCGGCCATCGAATCCTCGCAGTTGTTCCTCGGCCCCAATGCCTTTCACGAGATCGCGAACTCGAACGGCGTGGATGCCATTGTGATCGCCACCCCGCCGATTTTTCACGTCCAGCACCTCGAAGCGGTGGTCGCCGCCGGAAAACATGTCTACTGCGAGAAGCCCGTGGCGGTGGATGTCCCGGGCGCGCAGAAAGTGATCGACATCGGAAAGCAGGCGCAGGGTCGATTGAGCCTCGACGTCGGATTCCAAATCCGCAGTTGCCCGCCGTTCGTGGAGATGGTGCGCCGCATTCATGAGGGCGCGCTCGGACAGATTGCTTCCGGCGAGGCGCATTACATCGCGGGCTACATCGATCGTCCGGCGTGGCCGAACGCCACCGATGAGGAGCGCCGGCTGCGCAACTGGGTGCATGATCGCGTGCTCTCCGGCGACATCATTGTGGAGCAGAACATCCACGCCATCGACATCTGCAATTGGATCCTGGAGGATCATCCGGTGAAGGCGGCGGCGACGGGCGGCACCGAAGGCCGGCCGGCCGGCGATACCGCGTACAGCCATTACAACGTGGTCTTCTACTATCCCAGGGACGTCGCGGTGACCTTCAGCTCGACGCAGTTCAACAAGGGCTGGTTCGACGTGACGGAGCGATTCTTCGGTACCAAGGGTACGTCGCAATCGCCCTATTCCGGGCCGATCGGCATCTGGGGCGACGAGCCTTGGCATCCGGAGGGTGGGAACCAGTCGGAAGGCAACGGGCAGTTCTCCGCCACGGGTAAATTTTCCGACAACCTCGCCGAAGCCGATCCCGAGAAGAAGAAAGCGTTCGTCGAAAGCATCAGCAGCGGACAGTTTCACAATCAGGCGGAGCAGGGGGCGATTTCAGCGCTGACGTGCATGCTGGGGCGCACGGCAGCCTACACCAACAAGCCGGTCACCTGGGACGATCTGATGGGATCGACCGAAGTGTGGGAGTCAGGCATCGATCTCGACAAGCTGAATTATCGCGGATAGGCCAGGAGCAGCTCCAGTGGCACGATTTTGACTCCGCAAGCTCTGATTCGAAAGAGCTAAGCGCAGAGGCCACTGAGACTTTGTGCCCTCTGCGATTGGCCTTGAGATGCACAGAGATCACGGAGGCTTTCACTTGGCATGGGGGTATCGAGGTCTTTGTCAGGACAAGCGACGGCGGCTGGAGGTCAGCGAGTCGCACGTGTGGCTCCTGGATATCGTGAATGGCTTTGGCACAAGCTTCTTAGCGGTCACCAGGAAACACTGCGAGGAGAACGTGAAGAATGAACTTTGAGAAGACTATCGACTTCCTCTTGAAGAACCAGGCTCGCATGGATGCGCGATTTGAAGCGGTGTTCAACCGGGCCGACCAGCGACTAAACCGCATGGAGAGTGTCGTACGCACGAACAATCGCATTGTCGCGGGCCTGGCCCGTTACGGAGTCTCATTGCGAAGCGACGTGCGCCGTCTCGAGAAGGCCCTGATTCGCGTCGCCGAGGCTCAGGCCAAGGGAGACGAAAAACTGGTCGAGGTTGAAGAGAAGCTCAACGGAGTGATCGACATTGTGGACAAGCTGACGCGTCGCAATAGCCGATAAATAAATTAATTCTGGAGTCTCGACAATCCATGTCAAACACCACGTCTCGACGTGATTTTCTGAAGACATCTGTGGCTGCGGCCGGTGTCACCGGACTGGGCCTGACTTTTTCTGCGGGCACAGCCACAACATCAGCATCGCAGGCGGCTTCAGCGGCAATGAGCAATCCTTCCGGCACACTGCCTGTCAAGAAGGGCATCCTCGTCGACATGTTGCCCAAGGACATGAGCTATGAGAATCGCTTCAAGCTGGCGCGCGACGTCGGATTCGAAGCTCTGCAGGTGAATACCACGCCCAAACCTGACGATCAGATTGCGATCAAGCGCGCAGCGGAGACCGCGGGCATGCGCATCGATTCTGTGATGAACATGGACCACTGGAAATATCCGCTCTCGTCGGCGGATCCGGCGGTGGTGGAGACGAGCCTCAACGGAATGCGGACCTCGCTGCACAACGCGAATTTCTGGGGCGCGAAGTACGTTCTGCTCGTGCCGGCGGTGGTGAATGCCGAGACCAGCTATCGCGACGCTTGGAAACGCTCGCAGACCCAGATTCGCAAGCTCCTGCCCCTTGCCGAACAGCTCAAAGTGGTGATCGCGCTGGAAGAGGTGTGGAACAAATTCCTGCTCAGCCCAATCGAGTTCGCAACCTATGTCGACGAGTTCAAAAGCCCCTGGGTCAAGGCATGGTTCGACGTGGGAAACGTGGTGCTATACGGCTATCCGCAGGATTGGATCCGGACGCTCGGCCATCGCATCGTCGACATGCACGTCAAGGACTTTAAGCGCAGCGAAGACGGCTACCAGTGGGTGAACCTCGGGGACGGCGACGTGAACTGGCCCGAAGTCCGCAAAGCTCTGGCCGAGATCCACTATTCGGGAACCGTCATCACGGAGTTGGAGGGCGGCGACGAGTCCTATCTGCGCGACCTGAGCCAGCGTTTCGACCGCCTGGTGATCGGCAAAACGTGACACGGAGCCGGTCAGTGCGGAATCGTTCAGTCCGGAATCCTTCGGTTCGCAGGCGGCTCTACTTGCGGCCGAGCAAGCGGACCCTGCCCGTAAGAACACGACCCTCAACAGCACTGTAGGTGAGGAACTGCGGCGAGTCGACGTTGTTGTCGACGTAGCCGGCATTTTGGCGGCCAGTGATGTTGTTGAAACCGAGACGCAGATCCCACAGAAATCCGAAAAGATGAAAGCGCTTCTCCGCAGCAAGATCGAGCGAGAAATACGCCGGAAAACGATCGGCGCCCGGCCCCGCCACAAGCTGTTGGTTCTGGTTCACGAGATAGAACGGGAATCCGCTGCGGGCATCCACGGAATAGGCAAGATCGTAGCCGCGGATGAGCGGCAGGAATCCCCAGGAGAGGAACCGGTGCGGCGAGTCCCAGGGCAGCGGGCCCGGCAACTGCGGAGCGTAGAGCGGGTTTTCCAGGCTGAACTGCAGCCCGGCGTTGGACGTGGCCCTGGACTCGGTGTATGAGGCGAAGACGAAGTGACCGCCCTTGAACTGATGCCTCGCCGTCAGGCGTCCGGCATGATAATGCGTGGTCTGAGCATTAAGCAGGTTGAACATGCCGTTCAGGCAGCCCGCGATCATCGTGCAGCCGCTGAAATACGCGAACCCGTCGTCGCCGCGCTTATTGAGGAACTCCAAGTCGGTGTAGATCGAGCCGGCCAGCTTCCGCTCCACGCCGCCGCTCCAATTGATCACGTAGGGCTCCTTCAAGGTTCCCGGCGTCTGTTGGAAGTCCGTAACGATCGGCGGACCGAGCGGCGTGGTGCCGGCGGTGTTGTAGAAGGTGTCGAGGCGCTCGCCGTCGAGCGGGAGGGAAAGCTGATAGACGTTGGTGGACTGGTAATAGATTCCCACGCCGCCCACCAGCTTGGTGTCGCCGCCCCGTGCCAGCAGGTAACTCGCGGCGAAGCGCGGCGAGACGTCCACGTCACGCACGATCTCATCCCAGTCAAACCGCACGCCGGGCGAAAGCGTCAGCCGCCGGGTCACCGACCAGCGATCCTGAGCGTAGGCGCCCGCCTCGAAGTTATCGCGGGTGAAGGCGGAAGGTCCGGCAAAGCTCACGGCACGGTCGAGCGTCCCGTCCTGACGCACAATCTCGTAGGGATTCCGCACCAGCGACTGATCGAACGTGATGCGTTCAAGATTCAGGCCGAACTTCAGCTCGTGGTCGCCCGCGGCGTGAACCGCGGGCAGAATGAGATTGCTGATACCTTCAACGCGGCCCGAGTGCGCAATCGACGATTCGAAGTAGTTGCCGCTCGCGCTGCTCGGTCCAAGCACATACGTCTGATCGCCCATGGGCGCGGCGTGCGCGTAGAATGCGGTGTCAGCGATGCCCGCCTCGAGCACGGCGCCGCCCGGAAGGAATATCTGGTCCTTCAGCGAGAGCAGATACCTTGACTGCCGCAGGTCCGTGGTCGCGGAAACGGGTGTGAATTGCGACAGTCCGGCATTGTCCTGGCCGAATCCGTTGAACAGAATGCTCCCGGTCAGGATGTTCTTCGAAGCGAGGTTTATTTGGGCTTTGGCGAGCGGACTGTAGCTCCACGATTTGACATTGTTCTGACCGGCGGGCAAATCGGTGTAGAACGTCTGATCGTACTCGGCTTGGGGCGCGAACAGGAACCACGCTTTGCCCTTCTTCAGCGGACCCGTCACCATGAACCGGGGGTAGAAGCTTCCGATGTGAAGGCCGTGGTTCTCGGTCACCGAAGGCAGGAAGTCGGTGCCCACGAACCGGAAATGGTCGTCGCCCATGCCCGTGTTCACGCTGAGCACTCCGCCTGACCCGCCCCAATACTCCACCGGGTAACGCGAGTTCTCCAGCGACACCGAGCGCACGGCTTCCACGCTGAGCTTGCTGAGATAATTCCGGCTCGCCGGCGAGTTGAACGTGAATCCATCGAGCAGATAGATGGTGTCGGGACTGTCGGAGCCGTCCACGTGAATCTGGGCGGTGGCGTCGGGCAGAACTCCGGGCAGCAGCGGAAAGGAGTAGAGCAGGTCGCGCTCCACGCCGTAGGGCAGGTCGATGATGTCTCGTTCGTCCAGTGTGCTGCTCAGCGTGGTTTTCTGCGGATCGATCATCGGCGGCGAGTAGATCACATTGACGCGCTCCACGAGTTCCCGCTGATGGCTCAGCGTGACATCCGCCGCCACGCCCTCCGCGGCGCTCATCTGCAGATTCTTTTCGAGAGCCGCAAAGTAGCCCTCTTTCTCGACCCTGAGCTCGTAGGTGCCGGGCGCAAGGTCCACGATCTGGCAGCGACCGTCGTAATCGGTCTCGCAGGTCCCATTACCGGGACCAGCGACGGCGACGTGCGCCGCTTGTACCGCCACTTTGTTTTCGTCAAGCACCGTAACGGCAAGCGTGCCGCGGAGCAAACCGGATTGCGGCGCGGCCACCGCGTGTGTCGGAGAAGCGGATTGCTGCGGGAAGGCGCGCGCAACTGCGAGCACCATCAGAAGGCCCATCAGAGAGATTCCTCTGTGCTTCAATATCACGCGTCCATTTTCTCCGATTTCGTTCAGACTTCAAGGCGCGATGAGCAATCGCACCGGAGTTGGGATACGATTGCCTTTCGATTTCCACCTCCAACCGATCCAAGGAGTCATCAGCATGAGTAAAATTAATCGCCGGGAATTCCTGGAGATCTCGATTGCAGGCGCCGGAGTCTTAGCCTCGACACGGGGAGTAGCCCCGGTTGACGCGGCTCCGAGTCCGGCTGTAGCCGGTGCACAAAATCAGCCCGGCAAGCCGATGCCGCTTGGCCTCATCGTCGACGTCGACGGGAACCCCGAAGGTGCGCTCGGCAAAGTGCATGAGCTGGGCGTACCCACCTGTCAGGTGCTTGCGAATACCTACGGACCCGAGGCCGCGGAGCGTCTGCGCGAGGCCCTCGCACATTATCATCTGGAAGTGACCTCACTCGTTGTGACCGGCCCGGGCCCGGAAGATTACGACTTCTATAAAGGCCCGCTCACGATCGGACTGGCACCGCGCGAGTATCGCGCCACCCGAATCGAACACATCAAGCGCGCTTCAGATTTCGCCCACGTCATGGGAATTCCCGCAGTTCAGACGCATTGCGGATTCATCCCCGAGAACCCGAACGACCCGAATTACCAGGAAACTGTCGACGCGATCCGTGAAGTCGCCGGGTATTGCCGCGAGCATGGCCAGCAGTTCCGGTACGAGACGGGTCAGGAGACCCCCATTACCTTGCTGCGCGCGATCCAGGACGTCGGCCTGGATAACCAGGGGTTGAACTTCGACTGCGGAAATCTGATCCTCTATGGCAAAGCAAACCCGGTCGACGCGCTCGACGTGATCGGGAGATACGTGCAGGGCATGCACGCCAAGGACGGCCTGTATCCCACGAATCCGCGCGATCTTGGCCAGGAAGTACCGATTGGGCAGGGAAAAGTGGATTTCCCGAGGCTTTTGCGGCGTCTAAGAGATTTGGGATATCGCGGCGCGGTTACGATCGAGCGCGAGGTTTCAGGACCCAAGCAGATGGCAGACCTGAAGAACGAAAAGGTGTACCTCGAAGATCTCATCAGCCGAACCTGGGCCTGAAGCAACCGCTCGTTGCAGTCCTGGTGTAACTTGTCTATCGCACTCGGGCAATAGCCGCTTTTGTAACATTCGAGGTGCTTGGCAAAGGCAGTTGAGGTATGTTACCCTTCCAAATCCATAGACTTGATGATGCTAGTCGGATTGAACGACGGCTGTGGGTTTTTGAGGCTCCATGGATTACAAGGTTTCGCTGCTGGGATTGTTCGTCGGTGTGCTGATCGGCCTGACCGGCATGGGCGGCGGAGCGCTCATGACGCCGGCCCTCATCCTCTTCAAGTTGGCGCGTCCGACGCTTGCCGTGGGAACCGACCTGGTGTGGAACGCACTGACCAAGGGCGTGGGTTCAATCGTTCACATCAAGCAGCAGACGGTCGACATCAAGATCGTCAAAAGGCTGGCGATCGGCAGCATTCCGGGCGCGCTTTGTGGAATCGGGCTGCTGGCATACTTGCGGCATCACGGCATCAAGTCCGAGGACCATCTAGTAGTGATGGTCCTTGGCACCGCGCTGATCGGCGTGGCCCTGACGCTATTCTTCCGCACATTCTTCGCATCGAAACTCCCCACGATAGGCATGGAAGGCCTTGCCCGCGGACCGGTGTGGCTCACCACGCTGGTAGGGCTGGTCGTGGGATTCCTGGTCAGCATCACTTCGGTGGGCAGCGGCACCATGATTGTGGCCTCGCTGGTGTTCATCTACCCGACGACGCCCCTGAAAAAGCTTGTGGGTTCCGACATCTTCCACGCACTGTTCCTGGTTGGCGTGTCCGCCGTCGGTCACATGGGACTCGGGACCGTGAACGGCAAGCTGCTCATCGAGCTTCTGATCGGATCGGTTCCGGGCGTGGTGATCGGCAGTCGGCTGAGCATCATCTTCCCCGAGAAACTGCTTCGTCCGATGCTCGCCACCACTCTTCTCTATCTCGGCGCCAAGCTGCTGTAGCCGCCACACGCGCCCGCCGCGCTGATCTCAAGACCGACGTTCGACGCTTGCAGGTACGGGTCCGAGTTCACCCTCGGCGATCTCCGTCACGGTCGTCAACAACTCTCGCGCGATCTCGGATTCGCCGGCGCTGCTGAACTTCAACCGCCTGTCGAAAGGTTGCTGGATATGGATGACCAGGTCCGAATGCAGCCGTGAGATGTGGACCACGAAGGGCTCCGGCCGGGAATCGAGCGCTCGCCGCAGGACGGCACGCACCACGCTGTCCATCGTGTTCGGCAGTACTCCATTGATCTTGACGGACACAATTTCCTCCGCAGGGACAACTCTCATCTTACCGCAAGCGTGCTGAGTCTTACCTGAGCCTCTCGGGACACCCGTGGCCGGTTCCAAAGCCGCCGGACTTGCTTCGAGCTTCCGGTCCTACCTGGCTGCGACTCCCTTAGGGGCTTCGCAAGCGAGCCTGGGCCCATGTTTTTCGATGGTCCGTCCCGACGGAGGAGAGTGCACCTATTCCGAACGCGGGCAGCGACCGTGCCCTCGTCGTGGAGTGAGATGAAGATCGGTAAGCCCCCTGGAATCGCTCCCAGAGGGCTTGCAGATTGGGAATGGCGCGCTATTCGTATCGCAGCGTGACTGCCGGATCCACTCTTGTCGCCCTTCCCGCTGGAATGAGGATGGCGAGCAGCGAGACAAGCATCAGCAGTAAAACGGCGCCGCCCAGAGCCAGAGGATCCGCAGGCCGGACCGCGAACAGCAGACTGCCGATCAGGCGCGTCGCCGCCAGCGCCGCCACCAGGCCGATTCCCAGGCCGGCCGCCGTGAGCAACATGCCCTGCCTGACGACGAGTTGCAGGACCTGGATCCGCCGTGCGCCCAACGCCATCCGCAACCCGATTTCCGGCTGGCGCTGGTTCACTGAGTAGGAAGTCACCCCATAGATGCCGACCGAGGCCAGCAGCACAGCCAATCCGGCGAAGACGGCCAGCAGGGTCAGCGCCAAGCGGCGGCGAGCAACCGATTCACCCATCACCTCGGCCATGCTTCGAACCTGAAATACCGGCAGTTCCGGATCCAGCGCCGAGACTTCCTTCTCGATCATCGGAGCCAGGCTCATTGGACTTCCGGAGGCACGCACCACGATCGACATCGTGCCGGAAGGATTCTGGTCCTGAGACCAGTAGAACTCCGTGCGCGAGCGCGCCTCGAGGGTCCTGTAGTGGACGTGCTTCACCACGCCCACCACCGTCAGCCAGGGCATGGTTGACTTCAGGCCGCCGAAGCGAAGCCGTCTGCCGACGGGATCCTGATTCGGCCAGTAGGTTTGCGCCAGAGTTTCGTCGATAATCGCAACGCCCGGTGCCGTAGCGGAGTCCCCTTCGTCGAAGAAACGGCCGCGAAGCAGGGGGATGCCCATCGCTTTGAAGTAGCCCGGCGTCACGCCGCGAAAATCCACTTCCGGTGTCCTGTCTTCGAGAGGAACCGACTGAGTGTCGATTGTCGTGGTACCGGAGCTGTTTTGACCTCCGAGCGGCAGGACGTTGATCGCGCCGGCCGCCTCCACTCCAGGCAAGCTTTGCGCGCGGGCGAGCAGGTTGCGATAGAACTCGCGGACCTGCTGCGGCTGGGTGTATTTGGCGTCCGGCAGCGACACGCGCGCGGTCAGAACGCCTTCAGGCCGGAAGCCGGGATCAACTTTCAGAATTTGAGCGAAGCTTCGCAGCAGCAGTCCCGCGCCGGCCAGCAGGACCAGCGAAAGTGCGATCTCAGCCAGCACCAGCGCGCGACGCAACCGGTTCGACGCGCCCGCCGGCGTGCTGCGTCCGCTCTTAAGCACGTCGTAACTCGCCTCCTTGCGCACGTGCAGCACCGGCGCGAGCCCGAACAGAATCCCGGTGCCGAGCGAGACGATCAGCGTGAAGGCCAGCGCCGGACCGCTGATTCCCGTCTGCACCACACGCGGCAAGGACTCAGCGCTGAGCGTCACCAGCCCGCGCAGAACCCAATGCGAGAGGATGAGCCCCGCAATGCCTCCGGTCAGGCCGAGCAACGCGCTTTCCGTAAGCAACTGGCGCGCGAGTCGCCCCTGACTCGCGCCCATGGCGACGCGAACCGCGGTCTCTTTACGGCGCCCTGAGGCTCGCACCAGCAATAAATTGGCCACGTTGGCGCAAGCGATCAACAGAACCAGTCCGACCGCGGCCATCAATACCCATAAGGAGGTCTTCACATCCCCGACGGTCTCCTCCAAGAGAGGATTCATGATGACCGCGAAACCGTACTTCTCGTACGGGTAGTTGCTGCGATTCTCTTCGATCATGGTCTTGCCTACGCGGTCCATATCCGTTCTTGCCTGAGCGAAGGAGCGCCCGGGCGTGATCCGAGCCAGCACTTCAAGTCCGTGACTCCCGCGGTTATTCGGGCTGAGATCGTCCGGCGAGAAGGCAAGCGGGCCCCAGATTTCGGTGCCCTGAGGATAGTCGAAGCCGGCAGGCATCACGCCGACCACGGTATAGGGAACGGCGTCCACTCGAAGAGTGCTGCCGATGACGCTTCGATCGCCGCTGAAGGCACGCTCCCAGAAAGTGTGGCTGAGAATGACCTCGTGATCCTGCCCCGGTTGGGCCTCATTCTCGGCAAACGTGCGGCCGAGGGCCGCCCGCGCTCCCAGAATCCGGAACAGGCTGGGAGAAACCGCGGCGCCGATCACGCGCTCCGGACTGCCCTTGACGCCGATGTTGAAAGTGCCCGTGTTAATGGCGGCAATCCCGGAGAAGCTCTGGCTGAGCTGTTGAAGATCGTGGAACTCCGGCGCCGAGACAGCATTCTGGTCGTTCGGCAAACCGATGCCCGTGAAGCGGCTCCAGAGGTCGACGAGCTGTTGAGGCTCGGGGTACGGAAGCGGGCGCAGCAGCACCGCGTCGAGCACGCTGAAGATCGCGGTATTGGCGCCGATGCCGAGCGCCAGCGTTAGCACGGCCACGGCGGTGAAGCCCGGATTCTTGACCAGCATGCGAAGTCCGTAACGCACATCCTGACCGAGATCGGTCATGAGGTTCTCCTTCTCTCCTCCGGCGCCCGGCACGAGAGGCTCTACCGCAATCCGAGTCTCAAGTTGCCGCAGATTCTGCACAAGCTTGGGATCGTTCAGCTCTTCAAGCGCTGACTGCCGAGCCTCCGTCTCCACAACCCCCTCCGACAGCAGTTCCCGGTAGCGGTCGTCAAGATGCTGCGACAGCTCTTCCACAATCTCCGCTTCGCGCGCCGGGGCGAGCTTCAGGCTCGACAACCGTGTCGCGATCGCATCCTTCCATAGCGCCCCGTCGCTCGGTGAGGCGTCGCGCTCAACTGGAAAATCGCCTGGAGATCGTTCAGGCATGATCCCTCTCCGCGCCGGACGTAACCGATGTGATGGCGTTGACGGCCCGGACGAACGTCTGCCAGCCGTGCCGTTGCGACGCCAGCACAGCGCGTCCTGGACTCGTCAGCCGGTAATAGCGGCGCCGCCGCTGTCCTGGCTTTTCTACCCAGCGCCCTTGGAGCCATCCGCGCTTTTCCAGGCGGTACAGCAACGGATAGAGCGAGGCCACGTGGAAGCGCAAGGCGCCGTCCGAGCGCTGCTCGATGAGCTTGCTGATCTCGTAGCCGTGGCGCGGCCGAGCTTCCAGGAGTGATAGGATCAACAGCTCGGCGCTGCCCTTCTTCAGTTCACGATCGAAGAGTTGCGTGTCCATATGTGGCATCACAATATATTGGAGCAACACAGGCTCGCGCGTCAAGCCTTTCGCGAGACCCGCGCCGCCGCTTCTGTGAACATCGCGATGAATTTGTCCCTTAGCATCGCCTCTTCACGGGACTCGGACTCATGGTCCTCCGGATCATCCCAGAAGGGGTTGTCGGTAACCGGTAGTTGCTTGTCGGTTTCGAAACCAGCTACCGGCTGCCGAGAACCGGCAATCTCCCTCAAGACCGCGCCCCGGAGCGGTGCTGGCGACAACGCCGCTGGCCCCTGACCCCTGATCCCCGGCTCCCGTTCTGACACCGGCGCTACAGCGCCCGACAATCCGAACATCCGAAGAATGGAGCCTCCGAGCCGGCCGGCAGCCGTGCGGATCACCTCCCAGGGCGATCGTCTCGGTTCAACCTCATCCCCGCAGGCCCGATTCTCCCCAAACCGGACGATTTCCGTGCCCGGCTTGCAGCCTCCGCGCACCCGCCGGGCCCTCGGCGGCTCGCCTTCCAGGTCCAGGACCTCCGGAATCCAGCCCTCAGCCGCTCTCCGCCGGCGGGAAGGGGCCGGGTTGATCAGCACAAAGCCCAATCCTGCCTTGTTCGTGATCTTCAGGCGTCGGGGCACCACGAACTTTTCCGTGTATCTATAGACGCGCACGCCACTTTCCAGCTTCGTTCGTAGGCATGTTTTCGCGACTTTCCGGCCTCGCCGGCCGCTTTCGATGCACCAGGCCCGGACCGCCAGGGACTCCAGACGGCGCCAGACGAAGTCGCTCGGGTTCTCCTGCCCGTTCAAAAGCTCCTCGAAAATGAAGTCGAAAAGATACACGGCCTCGGAGTCGCCGGTGCGGACGAGTTTGTCGCGAAAGGTCCGCCGCCGGGATCGTTGGCCGTGCCGCACGGCGTTCAGGCAGGACCAGGCCTTGCCGCGAGCGCTGCGGGGTCCGGTGGATTTGAGGGAATTCAGGCGGCGGGCATGAAGGCCGGCCGGAGTGACGGACGTACGGCGCAAGGGCATCGCAGTGACCTCCTGGGAGGAGCTCCTTTGGACAGGAGACTACCACATTCCTAGCCGCTTGTCAAGCTCTAGTTGAGTTGATTCCTGGCAAATTACAAGTATCTAACGCACAGTGTAGGCTATCCTCCATCGTATCGGCCAGCTCATAAAACTTCTAAACTAGCCTACGCCTTCATAAGCTCCTCGTTCCGGTGAGCTCACATTCATAAGGCATTCATTTTCAGAGCGAGAATTTTTTGCATCGCTCATAAGACAATGAATCGCAGGCCTTTTTTCAGCACCCTGTCAATTCAGGGCTTCCTTGGCGATTCTCGATTCGGCTTCGCCAATCTGCGCAATGGGCTTATTCTTGGTTGTGGCGGAATATCGATTTACGGAGTACTTTGAGCAGCAGGTTCTCCGCAAGCGCCCTTACCTCAGCCGGGAATTGTGCGCTCGCGTCGTTGAGCGGCCCATACGTTCCGAGCCGCAGGAGGGAAACCGGTACCGCTTCTGGGCAGAAATACCGGAGCTTGGAGGCCGGTATTTGAGAGTGATCACGCTGGAAGACAAGGTTACAATTCACAATGCATTTCCCGACAGGCGGTTTAAACCATGAAGCTGAACTATTATCCTGAAACCGACTCACTTTACATTGACTTGGCCGAGCAGCCGAGTGCGGAGAGCCGGGAGATTTCCGAAGGCGTTGTGCTCGATTACGATTCCGGGGGCAACCTCGTCGGAATCGATATCGATAATGCCAGCGCTAAGGTGGATATCCACCGGCTGGTGGTGAGCAAGCTGCCTGCCTCGGTCGAGACGCTGGCAAGTTGACGTACTACCTGGCGCCTCGCACCTGACACCTCGCACCTGCCGCCTCTCTCGCGCGTGTTCTCGCCACTCACCACTCGTCACTCGCTACTGCTCTTATAACCATCCGGCTATCACACGCCATAGTCAGACTCACAATAAATCGCTTGACCCCGGGGGGGGGTAACGCAGCATGATGGACGCCATACTCGGGTCGCTGTCCATCAGCGACGCGAGGCGCGCAAGACGGCACAGGGAGGGCATCATGCACACGTTCAAGCAGCGATTCGTGATTTCGGCAGGCTTATGGTTGATGTTGCTGGCGGGGGCCGGCGGGACGGCCTGGGCCCAGTCGAATCCGGTGCCGCTGATCAATCAGCCGCTGGTGCCGGACGCCGTCGCGCCGGGCGGACAGAGTTTCACGCTCACCGTGAACGGGACGGGCTTTGTTCCGGGGTCGGTGGTGCAGTGGAACGGCACCGCGCTCGCGACGACGTACGTGAGTAGCGCGGAACTGACGGCAGTGGTACCGGCATCGGATATTGCCTCCGCGGGCACGGCGTCGATAACGGTGGCGAGCCCACAAACGGGTGCCATCTCAAACGTCGCCTTGTTTCCCACGACGGTTCCGACAGCCTCCCTTTCGTTCGGTGCGTCGAGCATCCCGATCGCCGGCATGCCCATAGGCGTTGTGGTTGCCGACTTCAACGCAGACGGAAAGCTGGACCTTGCACTGGGATCTCAGACCTCGCCCGGAGAGCTGTATGTTTTGCTGGGCAACGGTGACGGGACATTTGCGAACCCGGTGACATATGGCACCGGCGGTCAATATCCGCAGTGGTTGGCGGCGGCGGACATGAACGGGGACGGCAAACTGGATCTCGTCGCTTCCAGCTACAACGACGGCAACGATAGCTCAGTCGCCGTCCTGCTGGGAAACGGAGATGGGACCTTTGGGGCGGCGGCGAGCTTCGGAGCGACGTTTGAAAATCAGAATCTGAGTATCGCCGACCTCAACGGGGACGGCAATCTCGATGTGGCCGTGATCACCGGATCGGGCGTCGATGTGTTCCTGGGTGATGGCGACGGGACTCTTCAAAGCCCGACGCAGGTCATAACGGCAAGTGGCGTCGATGGAATCGCGATCGGAGATTTTAACCGTGATGACAAGCTGGACCTCGCGGTTTCAGTGTCGGGTTCGACATCCATTTCCATCCTGCTGGGCAACGGTGATGGGAGTTTTCAGTCTCCCGCCGAATTTACAGTCGGTACGTACGCTGGCATTGCGTCCACTGCCGACGTGAACGGCGACGGCAACCTTGATCTCATCGTCTCGGCCTTTGCTAGCGGCGAGTCCGTCCTGCTGGGCAATGGAGACGGCACATTCCAACCCTACAC
>Ga0335078_10005451_pt1 | contig 18814 bp, 15 predicted proteins | sample Lox_Sample_32_FD_206711 | JGI IMG/M metagenome (GOLD analysis project Ga0335078, IMG submission 206711) | Soil microbial communities from Loxahatchee National Wildlife Refuge, Florida, United States - Lox_Sample_3.2 | ecosystem: Environmental > Terrestrial > Soil > Wetlands | place: USA... | reverse complement strand
GCGGCCCCTTCCAGTGTGACACCATCGGGCCGAATTGACTGCAAGGCCTGGCGGCGGCGCTGTCGGCGCCGGTCACTGGCGACGGCGTCACGTGTCATGGTCGGGGAGTTCCTTTCCTTTATGTGCTGAGGGTGCTCCGGGTACGGTCACCTCGCTGCGGCCTCGAGCGCGGCGCTGATCACGTCCAGGCCCTGCTCAAGTTTGTCCGCTGGCTCGTAGCCGAGGCCGAGCCGGATGATGTGGGCGCTGTCGCCGAACCAGGGACCCGCGGCGATCTGCGTCCGCTGCCCCGCCAGGTGCGCGTGGAAGCGGTCGATGTCCGCGGGCCCGAAGCGGCCCGGGTCAAGGTGCATGCAGCAGAACGCCCCCGTCTGCGGGCGCAGCCAGCGCAGTCGGCCGGTGTGATCCTTGATCCAGCGCTCGACGATGCCGCGGGACTCGGCCAGGACCGCGCCGCGCGCGGCAAGCACCCGGTCCGCCTGGGAGAGCACCTTGGTGGCGAGGAACTCCTCGATGGTTCCGCAGGCGACCGAGGAGTTGAACTTCGCCAGCCGGAGTTGCTCGTACAGCCCTCGGTCGGGTACGGTCAGCCAGCCGACGCGCAGGCCCGGCACGCCGTAGGCCTTGGATAGCGACGCGCAGGTGAGCAGGCGCGGCGACGCTCCGGCGAAGCTGGCGGCGGCCGGCGTGTCCCCGTAGGTGGCTTCGCGGAAGGTCTCGTCGATCAGCAGCAGGGCGTCCGGGCAGGTGCGCGACATGGCGGCGAGCATCTGGTCCACCTCGCCCTCGGTGATCGTCACGCCCGCGGGGTTCTGCGGCGAGGCGAACATGACCAGCTGGGTCCGCGGCGACAGCCGGGCGGCGAACGCGGCGAGGTCGATGCGGTAGCCGTCGTCGAACCGGGATTGCACGGTCACCACGGGGGCGCCGAGGCCGCACAGCGCGTCGAAGGTCGGCGGGAAGCAGGGCCGCCCGACCAGGATCTCGCCGTCGCCGCAGAGCAGGCCGACAAGGAACAGCGCCCCGGCCGCGCCGGCCGTGATCAGCACCTGATCATCGGGGATGCCAAGCCGGGCGGCCAGCAGCGCACGCAGCGCCGGGTCGCCGGCGGAGGTGCCATAGCCTAGGTTCACCTCGGCCAGGCTGGCCAGGCCGCCGGGGCCGAGCAGATCGGCCACCGCCAGATCACGGGCCATGCTCTCACCGAGGTAGTACCGCGGTTTCCCGTCGATAAGGGCGGTGATCGGGCTAGCCGGGAACTGTCGCATCGACCTGGTCCTTGCCTTGCTGGCTGCTGGTTACCCGGCCATGTCTGCCGGGTGGGGAGGACGTAAGTACATCGGCGATCATGTACGCCGGTGACCTTCCATCTCCGCATTATTCATCTGGCTGTGGCAGGCGGAATCAATATCGGCCGCGCTGACGGCTTGCGGCGGAGGGCATCGCGCCTGCAAGAGCGGGTCGGGTATCCGGTCGCCGAGTCGCAGCAAGCCGGCTCCGATCAGTGCTACCGCCAAGGCGCCGCCCCACCAGACGGCATCGGGTGACGTTGCGAGCAACGCGCCGCCGACCGCGGGGCCGAGGGCCACGCCTGCCGTGAAGGCGAGGCCGTAGAGCGACATGTAGCGGCCGAGCAGATGCGGCGGTGCGAGGTCGGCGACGATTGGGCCGAGCACGATGAACTGCGCGCACTCACCGATCGCGATCACGATCGCGACCCCAGCCAAGACGGCGGTAGCGGTGAGCGTCGAGCTCGTTAGCGTTGCGAGCAGGACCGCGAGCAGGCCGATTGCAAATAGCGCGCTGGTCGCGGCAAGAGCGTGCGTGCGGCGCATCCGCTTGACGACCCGTGTGGCTGGAATCTGCGCGACGACGATGAAGAAGGTGTTGATGAAGAAGACGACGCCGATCTCGCCCGGGCCGACAGGCGTGTGCGCCTTCGCAAACGGCGCGAGGATGTTGGAAAAGAACGCGCCGCCGGTCATCACGAGCACGATGTTGGCGGCGATCAGGACGAGGAAGAGCCGATCGTGAGCAACTGCTCGGAAGCCTGCTCGCCTGTCGCTCGCCGACGCAGCATTCCCGAGCCGGGGATTCGGGATCCCGACGAGCACAACCAGCGCGAAGACAGCGAAGGTGACGCCGTCGAAGAGGTAGAGCGCCTGGAACGCGCGCAGGTCATTGGCGGAAGCGACGATGAAGCCCGCAACCGTCGCGCCGCTGCCGAGACCGAAGTTGCCCGCGACTCGGCGGAGCGCGATCGAGGAGGCGCGCTGCTCCGCTGAGACAAGGGTCAGGCTCAGAACCTGGTTCGCGGTGTTCGCGACTCCGAACCCGGCGCCGCCGACGGCCGAGCAGACGAAGGCTTGCCAGGGACGGTCGACGAATGCGAAGCCCGCGTAGCCCAGCGCGCTCGCGAGATTGCCGGTGATCAGGATCGGCTTCGCACGGAAACGATCGAGCAGCGCACCCGAAGGGGGCGTTATGACCGCCGCCGTGCCCATGACCGCCGCCAGCACCAGCCCCGCAGTCGCCGTTGAGAAGCCGCGGGCCTGATGCATGTAGATGATCTCGAAGGGAAGGACCAGTCCAGTGCCGAAGTAGTTGACCGCCGTCCCGGCCTGAAGAACGATGACAGGCCCCGACAGGCCCGTCCGCCAGCCGGCGAACACACGAGCGAGCGTCCTGCTCACTTGCTTCCTGCGGTTGGCTGCTTTCCCTTGCATGCCTGAGACTCGCACGTTCATCAGCGCCTGCGGCGGCGGCGATCGAGAACGGCGAACGCCACGCGCCCGGCCGATGCGGACGATTCCATCGTCAGCCTTCCATGGTCGTGTCCAGCTGCTGCGGCACGATCCGGTGGGCGGATCGTCCGGGCGGTCGGTAGTGCATACACCGCGGCACTGGGAAACTAGGCGCCCGCGAGCCGCCCAGTTCGCGCCGTGGGCGGTGTATATACCGGGCGGAGGCACGACGTGGTGCGGAAGGAAGGAGCGCAGGATGGTGGCAGCCGATCTTCTCTCACGCGCGCGGGCAGGGGATGGAGAGGCGTTCCGGGAGCTGGCCGAGTCCCACCGGCGGGAGCTGCAGGTGCACTGCTACCGGATGCTCGGATCCTTCGCCGACGCCGAGGACGCCGTCCAGGAGACGATGCTGGCCGCCTGGCAAGGCATCGGCGGGTTCGCTGAGGAACGCGCGTCGCTGCGCACCTGGCTGTACAAGATCGCCACCAGCCGGTGCCTCAACGCGCGCCGCGCGGCGAGCCGGCGCCCGGCCAGGGAGTGGGACATGTCGCAGTTCGGACCGCCCGTGCCAACGCCGCGCGCCGAGGCCGTCTGGCTGCAGCCGTTCCCTGACGCCCTCCTGGAGGGTGCCGCCGGCGTGCCGCCCGGGCCGGAGGCCCGCTACGAGCAGAGCGAAGCCATCTCGCTGGCCTTCGTGACCGCCCTGCAACTGCTGCCGCCACGCCAGGTGGCCGTCCTCATCTTGCGCGACGTCCTTGGATTCCACGCCAGCGAGGTGGCCGGCATGCTGGAGGTGACCGTCGGATCGGTCAACAGCGCCCTCAAACGAGCCCGCGCTAGCCTGCAGCGCCGGCAGCAGCCGGCCGCCGGCCACCAGCCGCCGCCCGCCGCTGGCTCGCCCGCCGAGGACGCGATCGTGGCCATGTTCGCCCGCGCGTGGGAGTCGGCCGACCTCGACGCGCTGGTGACCCTGCTGACCGGCGACGTCTTCATCGCGATGCCTCCGGAACCCTTCGGATACGAGGGCCGAGAACTGGTGGCCCGCTACTGCGCCCGCCAGTTCGCCGCGGGCCGCAGGTTCGACCTCGTGCCGGCCCGGGCCAACGGCCAGCCCGCGTTCGGGGCATACCTGCGCGGCCCGGCCGGCATCCGCCACGCGACCGCCTTCTACGTGCTCACCCTGGCCGGCGGCCAGATCTGCGGCATGACCCGCTTCGAGGCCAGCGTGCTGCCGTGGTTCGGGCTACCGCGATCACTCCCGGGCCGGTAGCCGGCCGCGCCGCGCACGGCATCCACCGGGTAGCCGACGATGCGCGGCTTGTCCGCAAGGACGGGCCGACTGCGCGGATCTCGCCCAAGACGCATGTGCGCAGATATCCCGATCTGGTGCGGAGCGACCAATCGCGCCGGCCAACCGGCAGGCGAGCAGAACGGCGGCACTGCGCGCGTTCTCGCCCAGCCCTCTTGTGACTATCTGTAGCGGCTCTCGGTTGGCACGGCCCCCGCGCTGAGGGAGAGCCTTCCGGACGGCCGGGACCGCCGGGATGGACGGCGGCCAACCGGACAGGCAAGCGCAGGTTCCAGTGGACGCGCGGTCGGCGGCAGATCCGGACGTTCGCTGCATGGAGCCACGGTGCGTGGATATGCGGGGGGCAATGGGTCACGCTGACATCGAGATCCGCCGGGTGGCGTGCTGCACTCTCATGGAGAGGGCCAGAGGGTTCAAACGGACGCCTCGAACCGATCCTGACCGAGGCGCCCGGCGTCCACGAGTACAGAGCCCGGCGCTGTCGGCGGTCGGGACCCAGGGTGGGCCTTTGTCAAGGAGGGTCGGCAGCTCCAGTGTCAGCGGTTCGCCCAGTGCTTCTGGTGAGCTTTTCTGCGGCGGTTCGGCTGGCGTCGGCTGTGCGGCTCAGGAAGCCGGCGAGGAGCTCGAGATCGGTGTCTTCGTAGTTTGCGCAGATCTGGTCCATCGCGGTATTCATCCCGGAGTCGACGAGGTAGAGGCGGAGCACCTCCGCGCCCCGGCCGCGGGCCGCCTGGACCACGACGCCGCGGCGGTCAGAAGGGTCGCGGCTGCGGTCGATCCAGCCGCCGCGTGCGAGCCGGTCCAGGATGCCGGTCATGGTCGCGGGGTGCAGCCCGGCGCGCCGCGCCAGGGCGCTCGGACTGAGCGGGCCGTACCGGGTGATGAGGTCAAGGCACTCCAGGTCGGTGTCCTTGAGATCGAGACGCGCGCCGACGCTGTGGTTGAGCAGGGACAGCTGGGCGCCCAGGTCACGCAGTGACTCCTTGATCGCGCGGTTCAGCCGCCTGCGCTGCCGCGCTGATCCCCCCCCGTCTCCAGATGATATCGATTCCATATGATATGGTCTCCGTATCTTACGAACTACAGAACCAATGTACCGGAAAGCCGACCGGAGGAGCACTGCTCATGGCCCGCAAGTGCCCGCCGCGCAGGTCACCCCGCCAGCCGTATCGCCGCCCGGGCCGTCACGTCCTGCCCCCCCCTCGGCAGATCACAAGGAGTCCCGATGACCACCACGAACACCGGCCAGCAAATCCCGCCCGGCAGGCCCTCCCGCCCGGCGGGCAAGGTCGACTTCACCTTCATGTACGCCGCGCACGATGCCTTCAATCGCGACCTGCTGCGCCTGGCCGCCGCCGTCGAGGCGGGCCGCACCGCAGATCCCGCCGTGCGCACAGGCTGGGAGGCCTTCAAGAACCAGCTGCACGCCCACCACACCGCAGAGGACAGCTGGCTCTGGCCGGCGCTACGGGGCAAGGCCACCCGGCCGGGCGAGGTATCCGTGCTCGATGCGATGGAAGCCGAGCATGCCCGCATCGACCCGCTGCTCTCCGGGGTGGACGCCTCCCTCACCGCCACCGGCCTGGCGGGCCTAACCGAAAACGCCAGCGCCCTGGCCAGCGCGCTGGCCGCTCACATGGAGCACGAAGAGGACCACGCCCTGCCCCTCGTCGAAGCACACCTGGGACCCGAGGGCTGGGCCGCGTTCGGGAAAGCCGCCGGCAAGAGCGCGGGCCTGAGGGGCGCCGCCGAGCTCTTCCCCTGGATGCTCGACGACGCCCCAGCCGACACCAGCAAGCGGCTGCTCAGCATGCTGCCGCCACCAGCCCGGCTCCTCTACCGGGCCCTGTGGCGTCCCGGCTATACCCGCACCCCACGGTGGGGCACAGCAACAAACTGAACCCACGAAAAGGCGAACACGATGAATTCACCATCCCCGGCGCGACCGGAACATGCCTCACAAGCCAGGCCCTCGCGGCCGGCCATGGGATCACAGCGATCGTCCGCGACCCCTTCTACCTGAGGCCAGGGCGCAAGATCCCACCCGCAGGCGCACCTTCGCGTGACGCCAAGCCCAGGCAGCCTTCCTAAGGTGCCTGGGACCTGGGGACAACACCCACACCGACAGGAGCAACAGATGAAGCTCACGATCGTCGCAGCAACCGGCGGTGTCGGCCGGCAACTCCTCGAGCAGGCCATTGCCGCAGGCCACGACGTCACAGCCGTCGCACGGAACCCGGGCAAGCTGACCCGGCAAATGCGCACCGTCACCGCCGACCTCGCGGCGGCGGACCCGGCCGCGCTCGAGCCCGCGGTCGCCGGGGCCGACGCGGTGCTGTCCAGCCTCGGCCCGCACTCGAACGCCGACGCCGGCATCACGGCACCGGGCACCCGGTCCATCGTCGCCGCGATGCAGGCAACCGGCGTCCGGCGTATCGTCGTCGTCAGCGCGGCGCCGGTCAGCACGGTGGCCTCGCCCGGCAACCCCAACCCGCCCAGGCACGACCCGGGCGACGGGTTCTTCATGCGGTACCTGTTCAGCCGGATCGCCGCAGCGAGGTTCGGCAAGGTATATGACGATCTCGCCCTGATGGAGGACGTCCTGCGTGACAGCGGCCTGGACTGGACCGTCATCCGGCCGCCGCAGCTGACCGACAAGCCGCTGACCGGCACCTACCGCACCGCGGTTAGGCGAAACCTCCACGGCGGCCTGTCCGTCCCCCGCGCCGACGTCGCCCACCTCATGCTCGCCGTCCTCGGCCAGCCCGAGACGATCGGGCAAGCCATCGGGATCGCCAGCTAGCACCCACAGGAATCACCTCGCCGACGCCTCGCCGTGCTACGCACGGGAGAATGTCGGCGCGCCGTCCTACGATATCGGTCGTGTCGAGCGTGGACGAGATCGCGTGGCTGCGGGACAACAGCCCAGCCTGGCGGCTGCTCCGTGTGGACAACGCACCGCTGGTGCTGAGCTTCCTGCACCGGGTGTTCGTCGCGGACAACGTCCGGTCCATCTCCGCGGCCGAGCTGGCCAGCCGCCTCGATGATGAGCTGTACGCGCTGAACCAGCAGGACGGCGACCGGGCGCGCCCTAGGTTCCCTAAGTCGGCCAAGGCCTATCTGGACGATTGGGCGGCGCCCGGGGCTGGCTGGCTGCGCAAGTACTACCCCGACGGTACCGACGAGCCGCACTACGACGCCACGCCTGCGGTCGAGAAGGCGCTGCAGTGGCTGGACAGCCTGCGCGAGCGCGAGTTCGTCGGCACCGAGTCGCGGTTGCAGGTCATCGTCGAGCTCCTCCGGCAGATCGTGTTTGGCACCGAGCCCGACCCCGCGGAACGGCTGGCTGAACTGCGCCGCCAGCGGGACGCCATCGACGAGCAGATGGCCCGGATCGGGACTGGTGAGCTGCCCATGCTGGACGAGACCGCGGTGCGCGACCGCTACCAGCAGTTCGCGGGCACGGCACGAGAGCTGCTGGCCGACTTCCGCGAGGTGGAGGAGAACTTCCGCAAGCTCGACCGCCAGCTCCGGGAGAAGATCGCTGGCTGGCATGGCGGCAAGGGTGAATTGCTGGACGACGTGCTCGGCAGTCGGGAGTCGATCGCTGGCTCTGACCAGGGCCGGTCGTTCCAGGCGTTCTACGGCTTCCTGCTGTCCCAGGCGCGTCAGGAGGAGCTGTCCGGCCTGCTGGACCGGGTGCATGCACTGGCCGGGATAGCCGAGCACGACAGCAAGCTGCAGCACATCCACTACGACTGGCTGGACGCTGCCCAGCGCACCCAGGCCACGGTCCGCCAGCTCTCCGAGCAGCTCCGCCGGTTCCTCGACGACCAGGTGTGGTTCGAGAACCGTCGGGTCATCGACATCCTGCGCAGCATCGAGGGCCACGCGCTGGCGCTGCGGGAGACCGGCAGCGTCCCTGTCACCACGGAGCTCGATGCGCTGGGGCCGGCCATCCGGCTGCCGCTGGAGCGCCCGCTGTACGCGCCGGGGCGGAAGGCCAAGCTGTCCAGCGACTCGGTCCGCGATGCGGACGAGGAGACCGACCCCGCGGCCCTGTTCGAGCAGGTCTACGTGGACCCTGAACCGCTGCGCGGCGGCGTCCGCCAGGCCCTGCGCAGCCAGCCGCAGGTCGGGCTGGCCGAGCTGGTGGCCCGGTATCCGCTCAAGCAGGGCGTCGCGGAACTGGTCACCTACCTGTCGCTGCGCGACGAGGCGTTCGCCATCGTCTACGACGAACAGCATCGCGACCAGATCAGCTGGTCCGCCGCGGACGGCCGGGAACGCATCGCGACGCTGCCGCGGGTCACCTACGCGAGGAGGGGCGGATGACCGCCGAACCAGACCTGTCGCTCGCCGTCACCCAGCTGATGAAGGGCGTGGTCTACCGCGACACACACGACCGGGCCTGGCGCAGCCTGCTCGAGCTGCAGCCCCGGGCCCGGGACTACGTGGACGTGCTGGGCCTGCAGGTCGTCATCGATGAGGCCGAGGGCCACGCGTTCCTCCGCCAGCGGCCCGGTGATCCCGACGACTCCGACCCGCTGCCCCGGCTGATCCCGCGCCGGGCGCTGTCCTTCCACGTCAGCCTGCTGCTCGCGTTGCTGCGCAAGAAGCTGGCCGAGTTCGACGCCCAGGGCGGTGACACCCGGCTAATGCTGACCCGGGGGCAGATAGCCGAGATGGTCCGGGTGTTCCTGCCCGCGACCAGCAACGAGGCCAGGCTCACCGACCAGATCGACGCGCACATCAACAAGGCCGTTGACCTCGGCTTCTTGCGGCCCGCGAAGAACTCCGACCAGACCTACGAGGTGCGGCGCATCCTCAAGGCGTTCGTCGACGGCCAGTGGCTGGCCGACTTCGACACCAGGCTGGGCGAATACGCCGCGCTGCTGGGCGGGGAGGAGCAGGCATGACCGGCTTCCGGCTGGCCCGCCTGGAGTTGTACAACTGGGGCACGTTCGGCGTCGACGTCAAATCCCTCGCCCTGAACGGGCAGAACACGCTGCTTACCGGCGACATCGGCTCCGGTAAGTCCACCATCGTGGACGCGGTGACCACGCTGTTGCTGCCCGCCCAGCGCATCTCCTACAACAAGGCGGCCGGGGCCGATACCCGGGAGCGGAGTCTGCGCTCCTATGTGCTCGGCTACTTCAAGACCGAGCGCAACGAGGTCACCGGGGCCACCCGGCCGGTGCCGCTGCGCGGCGACTCGGATTACAGCGTGCTCCTCGGCGTCTTCACCAACCCTGGCTACGACGAGACCGTGAGCCTGGCCCAGGTGTTCTGGCTGCGGAACGGGGACACGGGCCAGCCCGACCGGTTCTACGTGACGGCCGACCGGGCGCTATCGGTGAGCCGGGACCTGGCCGGCTTCGGCTCCGATGTTGCTGTGCTCCGCAAACGGCTGCGGGCCAGCGATGGGGTCTGCGTGCACGACGGGTTCCCCGACTACGGCAAGGATTTCCGTCGTCGGCTGGGCATCGAGTCGGAGCAGGCCATGGAGCTGTTCCACCAGACGGTCTCGATGAAGTCGGTGGGCAACCTGACCGACTTCGTCCGCGATCACATGCTGGAGCCGTTCGACGCGGCCAGCGCGGTGGCCGGCATCGTCGCCCATTTCGAGGACCTGAGCAAGGCCCACGAGGCGGTGCAGCGCGCCGAAGCACAACTGGACGCGCTGACCCCGCTGCTCAAGGACTGCGACGGGGCCGACGTGGTGCAGGCGGAGATCGCCGCGCTGGACGCGCAGCGGGCCGCGCTGCGCTACTACTTCGCCGATCTCAAGGCTGAGCTGACCGGCCAGGAGCTGACCGGGATCGCGACGGAGCGGGCCAAGCTGGACGCTCAGCGCCAGGAACTCGAAATTGCCCTGGCCCAGTTGCGCGACCGCGAGACGAACCTGCGGGTCGAGCTGGCCGGCCACGGCGGGAACCGGCTGGCCGAGATCGAGCGCCAGCTTGCCGAGTGTGATCAGGCGTGCCAGGCCCGGATGGGCAAGGCGGAACGGTTCGCCGCGCTGCTGGCCGGCGCGGACCTGAGCCCGGTGGAAACCGGCGAGCAGTTCGCCGTGCGGCGCCGCGAGATCACCGAGGCCCGGGTGGCCGCCAAGCACGATCTCGCCGGCCAGCAGAACGCGATGACCGAGACCGGAGTGCGGTTGCAGGCCCTGCAGGACGAGGCCGCCGAGGTCAACGCGGAGCTGCGCAGCCTGCGCGAGCGCAAGACCAACATCCCGAAGAAGCAGCTGGAGCTGCGCGCGTGGCTGTGCCGTGACCTGCGGATCGGCGAAGACTCCTTGCCGTTCGCGGGCGAGCTGATCGCGGTCCGGGACGAGGAGGCCGACTGGGAGGGCGCGGCCGAGCGGCTGCTGCACGGCTTCGCACTGTCCCTGCTCGTGCCGGACGAGCATTACCCCGCGGTGTCCGATTGGATCGACGGCCACCACCTCAAGAACCGGGTGGTGTACTACCGCATGCCGGAGCCGTCCCGGGCCACGGCGGCCTTGCCGCACCACGGACCGGGCACGCTGGCCGGCAAGCTGCTGGTCAAGGAGACGCCGTTCGCCGGGTGGCTGGAACACGAGCTGGACCGGCGCGCCGACCACGTGTGTGTCGAGACGATGGCGGAGTTCCGCCGGATCCCGCGGGCGATCACCAAGGCCGGGCAGACCAAGGGCAGCGGCGGGCGGCACGAGAAGGACGACCGGTACCGCATCGACGACCGTAGCCGGTACGTGCTCGGCTGGTCCAACCAGCGCAAGCTGGACGCGCTGCTGGACCGGGCCGCTGTGCTGGCGGGCCGCCTCAGCGAGGTCACGGTGGAACAGAAGAGGCACGAGGCGGCGCGGGATGCCGCGGTCGAGCGGGGCCAGGTGCTGGCCGGGCTGGACCAGACCCATGAGTTCGCGGAGATCGACTGGCAGTCCGTAGTCAACCGCGCCGAGCAGCTTCGCGCCGAGCAGCGCGAGCTGGCGGCCGCGTCAGCCGAACTGGCCCGGCTCACCCAAGACCTCGATGCGGTCAAGAAGCGGATCACCAGCGAGGACGACGCGCTGCGTGCTCTAGATGGACGCCTCGGCGGGCTCGATAACCGGCAGTACGCCGCGGAGGGCGTTATGCATGATGTTCGGGAGATCCTGGCCGAAGATACGTGCGGGCCAGCCCGGGCTCAATTCGCCGCGATAGGGGAACTGCTGGCCAAGGCGGGGCAGCCGGCCCCGGCCACCGCCGCGGCCTGTGACCGGGCCGAAGCGAACGCTGGCACTGAGATCGCCAGGCTGACCGAAAAGCGCCGCGACCGGCTGGCCCGGCTGTCCAACAAGATCGTGGCGGCGATGGGGGACTTCCGGCGTCAGTACCCGGCGGAAACCATTGAACTCGACGACTCGGTGGACTCCGCGGCGGGCTACCGCGAGCTGCACAGCCGGCTCACCGGCGACGACCTGCCCCGGTTCCGGCGCCAATTCAAGACGTACCTGAACCAGAACACGATCCGGGACATCGCTGGCTTCCAGTCGTCGCTGAACAAGCAGGCCGGGCTGATCCGGGAGCGGATCGGCACGATCAACAAGTCCCTGTACGGCGTGGACTACAACGAAGGCCGCTACATCCGGCTGGAACCGCTGCCGTCCCCGCACGCCGACATCCGTGACTTCCGCGCCGACCTGCGGGCCTGCACCGACGACGCGGTCTCCGGCGAGGATTCCGACCACTACTCCGAGCAGAAGTTCCTGCAGGTGAGCCAGATCATCGAGCGGTTCCGCGGACGCGAAGGGCTGGCCGAGGCGGACCGACGGTGGACCAGGTTCGTCACCGACGTGCGGAACTGGTACACGTTCGCCGCCTCCGAGCGTTACCGCGAGGACGACACGGAGTACGAGCACTACGCCGACTCCGGCGGCAAGTCCGGTGGGCAGAAGGAGAAGCTCGCCTACACGATCCTGGCTGCGTCGCTGGCCTACCAGTTCAAGCTGGACTGGGGCGCAGCGATGTCCAGGACGTTCCGGTTCGCGGTCATCGATGAGGCGTTCGGCCGCGGCTCCGACGAGTCGACCCGGTTCGCGCTGGATCTGTTCGGCCGGCTCGGCCTCCAGTTGCTGATCGTCACCCCACTGCAGAAGATCCACGTCATCGAGCCGTACATATCCGCGGTGGGCTACGTGGACAACCCGAACAGCAACAATTCGCGGCTGCAGACGATGACGATTGAGGAATACCAGGCGCGCCGGACCGCGCACCAGATCGCCCAGCAGATCGAGGTCAGCGACCTCGTCCCGTCGGGCGGCGTTTGACATGCCCGGTGGGTGGACCCGGCCGGCCGACGTCCGCACTTCGGTTAAGAAGAAGTGGGAGGCTGGAACACTGCTGGCCCGGTTCGCGGGCGGCCAGGACTGGACACCGCTCGGTCTACCGATCCGCGGCCCGTCGGCCCGTGAGATCGGCGATCAGCTGGCCGAGGTCCGCCAGTGGGCGGCCGAGTGGACCGCCGCCGCGGCGAGTGGGCCGTTGCGGGTCGAGTACAAGCAGGTCGGCGGTCGGCACTTCGGCGCGAACAGCATCCCAGCCCGAGCCTGGCTAGACAGCTACAACGACGCCTGGGCGCTGCTCCGGGTGGGTGTGGAGGTCCGCCGACTGACTGGGCTTATCGAGGCCGCCCGGGGCACCCGCCTTGTCTCGTGGCTGACCGACCATCCGATGCGGGCTCTGCGGCTCGCGGATGATTGGGACCGGCTGCTGGCTATCGTCCGGTGGATCGAGCTGCGCCAAGCACCCAGCATGTACCTGCGCCAGGTCGATGTGCCTGGCGTCGATACCAAGTTCATCGAACGGCACAAGGGCGTGCTGGCCGAGTTGCTCGACGCACAGCTCGACGCCTCCCGCGTGGCGGTCGGCGTGGCCGATTTCGCCGAACGCTATGGCTTCCTCCGCAGACCCGGCTATGTCCGATTCCGGGTGGCCGACCGTTTCCGGGGATTCTCCGAGCTGTCCGTCCGCGCAGATGAGTTCACAGCACCGCCGGAGGGCATCACCCGCGCCTACGTGCTCGAGAACGAGATCACCTACCTCTCGTTCCCGGTCCCGTCCGAGGCGATAGCGATCCTGGGCGGCGGTTACGCTGTCCCGGTGCTTGAGCAGCTCGGCTGGCTGCTCGGCTTGGAGGTGGTCTACTGGGGTGATATCGACACGCACGGCTTCGCGATCCTTAACCGGTTGCGCCACCATCTGCCGCGGGCGCGCTCCATGCTCATGGACCGGGTCACCTTGCTGGGCCATCGGGACCGCTGGGTCATCGAGCCATCTCCGACCGCCGTGACCCTGGACCAGCTCGACCCGGCCGAATCAGCTCTCTACGCCGACCTCATCTGGGGTTCCTATGCCCCATTCGTTCGCTTGGAGCAAGAACGCATCAGCTTCTCGGCAATCGAGAAGGCCTTGGCTGAACAGTAAGGGCAGGTTTCGGCACCCGGGATGGGGTCTGTCCGGGCAGCGGCTCATGTACCAGCGACGTTCCCTGATGGGTCTTCGTCAGGGAGGGATTGGCTCAGGGCTCGGACGGCGTGTTCGAGGCCTGGCAGGTCTTCCTCCACGGTGGCCTGCAAGATCGAGTGGGCGGTGTCGAAGTATCGGTGGGCCAGGTGGTCGCGCAGGCGGGCGATCTGCCTCCATGGGATCGATGGCTGCTTGGCCAGCAGGTCATCGGGCAGTGCTTTGACCGCCTCGCCGATCTCCAGCGGGCGGATGCGGACCGCGTCGAACACCAGGCCGCCGGACAGGTGGCCGCGCTGCAGGTGGGAGCGGATCGCGTCGATCGCAGCCGGGATATCGGCCAGCCGCTGGCGTTCCCGGTAGCTCATAGCGCGATCAGGTCAGATTCGACTCGTTCCCTGATGCCCGGTTTGAGGTCGGCGGCGGGGATCAGCTCGACCCGGGCGTCAAGGATGCTTTCAAGGTCGGCCTCAAGGCGGCCTAGCCCGAACAGGCTCAGCCCCGGCGGGAAGTCGGCGAGCAGATCCACATCACTATCGGGGCCGTCTTCGCCGCGGGCTACGCTGCCGAACACGCGCAAGTTACTGACCCCCTGCGCTGCGGCTACCTCAACCAGGTCCTTCCGGTGGCGCCGGACGCGGCGGCCCACCGGACCTGACAGTCGGCGTAGGCGGCCGGGCGGCCGCCGCAAGCCCATTGTCAGCTCGAAGCCAGTCGCGGCGACCAGCCGGGCGAGTGCTGGGATGGAAGGCTGCCGTTGCCCGGACTCATACGCACTGATCACGCTCTGAGTGACACCCGCACGGGCGGCCAGGCCCACCTGTGACAGACCGGCTCGTCTACGCGCCTGGCGCAACAGAACTCCCGCTATGGCCGGTTCCATATCGTTAGTATTGCGGATTGTCGATAACTCTCCATCCGGGCGCGGACGGGTGTTGCAAGATCAATCTGAGTGGCAGACTGAGTGGCAAAGGGTGCTTGCGAGAGTTCGTCCAGCGCTTGTGAGTGCCTCACCGTGCTCGTGAATTGGCAGGTCAGCCTGGTCTGTGCTTAGGGCGCGTCCCCGTACATGTTCAGCAGCCGCAGCCGGGTGGCTTGCAGGCGCTGCACCGCGATCTGGGCGAAACGCTGCATCAGCTCGTAGCCGAAGCGGGGGTCTTGGTCGCACTTGTTCCGCAAGCACGTCCCATCTAGCTGAAAAGCCCGCACCGGCGTCAGCGCCCGCACGTCGAACTCGTTGGCATGCGGCCCAAACAGCCAGGAAAAGCCGGCCACCTCGCCTTCGGTCAAGGTCTGCACCACGATCGGGTCGCGGCCGGGTACTGCGATCTCCACCGCGACCATGCCCTCCCGGATCAAGAAGAACCGGTCGGCCGACTCGCCCTCACGGAGCAGAAAGGACCGTTCGGTGAATCGAACGTTGGTGGCGCAGCCCACCAGCAAGGCCACGTAGTCAGGTCTAAGATTCTGGAAGAACTTGTGGCCGCCCAGCAGTCGCTCCAGCGTCTGCATCGGTCCCCCTTCCGAGGTCAGCGGCGCCGTCATCCTCGTGGCTGGGCGACGGGAAGAAATGGGTCAGCCGAGATAGTAGTCAGACGGCATACGGCTAGGCACAGAGAATTTCAATGGCATGAGAACGGAATTAAGATACGCAATCAGTTCCCGGGCGCACCGTTCGGCCTCGGCTGCGGATCGATGCAAGTGGCCGCACACGTCTGTCCTCGCGCCGGATCGACAGCGGATCTGCAGGCGGCCCTCCCAGGCACCTGACCACTCATGCGGCGAGATTACTTTCCAGCGGTTCATTTTGGCATCGCCTCCAGGCGGAGGTTAGAAGCGGTGAGCCGCCGCTGCTGGCCGAGCCAGCGAGCAGCGTGCTCCCTTGCCTACCACTCCCGCCAGAGGCGGGGCAGGGCCAAAGGTCCGTCGTCGCCGCGGCTCGCGCGCGCCCGATGGTATTAGCTGCGGCGATCCCGGCCAGCACACCGGCCACCCCAACCCTTTGCCGGGGCGCTGGCGGCCGGCAGGCACTACATGATCAAAGAGGCGAGCTTTTCGAGAACCTCCACCTCCGGCCGCACCGGGGGCCTGGGCCACGAGCTGTCTTCCCCCGGATGCGCAATACACCCATTCGGGTGGTACGTGAGACCAACCCGGACGGCCCGATGGTCACGCCGATCGACGGCTCAGTGGCGTTCTCTTCGCCGCGCTGTGTAATCACAACTGCGGTATGACCGACCGGCCGCCGTCAGCTCGGCCGGGAGTGGTCGGCGGCTGGGCGGCCCGGGACGATCTCACACGAGGAGGCGCGGCGGCTGCTGCTTGGTGAGGGCCGGTGAGGGTGGAGTGGTCCCCGAGGGCGGTGACAACCGCCTCGCGGTTCCTGGATGACGCCGAGGGCATGCAGGCTGTGTTAGAGGCGTTAGATGCCCTGCCGGGGATCCGTATCCGGCGCAGTCGTTCCGGTGGGCAGACATGCTGCGACTGCGCGTGGGCAGGCACCGGATCATGTACGTCGTCGAAGGCGATCTGATCACAATCGAACGGATCGACCGGGTCAGCGGAGGCTGACGGCAAGGACCGGGCATTCTGCGGCCCACGTGGCGCTGTGGCCTCATTTTCGAGCGGCGCCGACACCTCTTCTGGCGAGTGGCATTTGAGTGGGCAACCCCAGCGGGAGCAGGGGCATGTGACCAGGTGCTTGCTAACTTAGTGGCCGGGTAGAGCGATTCCTGTTTTGGGGACAGCTCCTGGGCTAACCATGCCGCAGACTGAGCGAAGGCTCGCAGCCTGGCACGCAGAGTGACAAACTCTCGGCTCTGCACCGGCTAGCTCAGGGGCCCCGCCCGCTTTCAGGGGAACCCCATACGACCGTCTGTACGTGGTGCTCTGAAGAGAGCTTCCCGGACGGCATGTTGGGTGGCGTACAGGCCCTGGACGCTCCGGCGCAAGCTCTCTCGGCGGCCAGATGCGGGCGTTGCGAAGCTCAACCGATGCGCTCGGCCAGCGAGACGATGATCCCTTCCGGCCCCCGGACGTAGGCCATCCGCCAAGCGCCCTCGTACTCGCCGATGCCACCGACCAGACCATAGCCCTCGGTAGCTGCCCAATCGACAGCCGCCTGCAGGTCGTTGACCTCGAAGGCCACGTTGCGCAATCCCAGCTCGTTGGCCATGGCAGCCGGTGAGCCTGGCACGGAGTCGGGCCACACGAACCTCGAGAGCTCCAGGCGGGTGCCATCGCCGGGCGGCTTCAGCATGACGATCTCGGTCCGGGAGCCGGGAATGCCGCAGACCGTGTCCAAGAACTCGCCCTCGACGAACGTCCTGCCCTCGATCTCCAGGCCCAGCGCCAGGAAGAAGGCGGTCACGACGTCGAGATCTGCGACCGTGAGACCGACGTGATCGAAGCGTCGTACATGTGACACGGGCCCGTCCTCCCGTCGTTGTACCGGCCGTGCATCCGCCACGGTAGGCGTTCTCAGTACCTCCCGTTGCGGACCTCCGCAAAGCACACTGTCAGCGGCAGATGAGCCGACCCAGCCGATCAGCGGCGTCAGAACCGGAAGCGAGTCAGGCCGCCCGGCTCCGCCGACACGGTCACGATCGCTGAGCGCGGCTCGATGCGGTACACGTTCCACGGCGGCGGTCCTTGCGACGGCGCGTTGAACGGGGCGGTGATGCCCGGCCCGCTGGCGTCGGGTTCGGCCGGCCAGCCCTGGTCCGCCCACGCCTTGGCAATGTGTGCCAGTGCACCTGGCTCGGTCACCCGTGCAGCATCACCCTCGATCACGACGTCCGCGTCGCGGATCGACACCGCGATCGAGCACCGGGGATCACGCGCGACATTGCGTCCCTTCCGCGTACCTGCGCCCGTCTGGAACCAGAACGCGCCCTCTAGCCACAGGGCACCAACCGCAGTCACATGCGGGCTGCCATCGTCGTTGATGGTGGACAGCCAGGTCGTGCGGGAGTTCAGCGCATCCGGAGCTGGCGCCGACCCGGCATCGAGCTTCCCGGCAACTGCGGCCCAATCCACCGGCGGCAGCCCATCGGCCTCGCCCAGGTTAGTGATCTGCATGAGTCATCCCTTCATTGTCCAGCGGGCATCCTGGCTGACTGCGTCTAGCAGATAAGACGCATGACGACCGCGAGAGTCATCGAAGCCGCCCGCGGCCGCCGATCAGGCGTTCGTGTCCCTGTCCGCAGCGTCATGGCGAGGGGCGCGGCGAGGCTCATAACCGGTAAGGAGCACCGGGTGTTGCAGGCGCCTTCGTGAGGGACAGGAAGTCGGCAACGCCGAGGACTCGCAGTACCTGGCGTTCGGCGGGCCGGATGCCGTGCCGACTTTCATCGTGAAATACCTGCGGTGATATCAGCCGGACGGTATGCCCCCGTGTCTGAAGCTCGCAGCTGCCTGCGGCAAGGACGTTCTTGATCCAGTCGGTGCCTGGGCCGTACGTCAGAGCTATGACATAGCCATCGCTGACCGGGAAAACATTGACTGGCGTTTGGTACCGGCGACCAGAACGTCGGCCGTGGTGGATGACAACACCAAAGCCGGGGATCCATGGAGCAATGTGCTTGGTGATCCGGTTCAGCCCAGCCTTGTTCCACCGGCCTACGATCAGCGGAATCGGCATGATCCTCCCTCACCGCCTGCACACCTTCCGGAGCACAGCATCCCAGACGGCCGCCCGGCGCGAGATCCTCGCCGGAGGCGCGGCGACGGCTGCTTGGTGAGGGCCGGTGAGGGTGAAGTGGTCCCCGAGGGCGGTGACAACCGCCTCGCGGTTCCTGGATGACGCCGAGGGCATGCAGACTGTGACAGGGGGTTAGATGCCCTGGCCGGGGATCCGTATCCGGCGCAGTCGTTCCGGTGGGGAGACATGCTGCGACTGCGCGTGGGCAGGTACCGGATCAGATAGGTCGTCGAAGGGCGCGCCAGGAAGAACGACGGCTCATAGCCTGGGTACGTAGAGTAACCAAGTCTCGGCTCTGCGCCGGTTAGCAGTAGCAGGTCGCCGATTCCGCGCGACTAATGCCCTGCTCCTGACGCCCGAAGTCGCGATGGGAGTTCGTCAGGTCCGTACGAGGACGACGCGGCAGGCCAAGGGGCGCGGGCCCCTTCAATGGCCTCGCGGCGACGATGGGGCGCAGCGTCCGGCGTGCAGGTGGCGCATGTTGGGTACCGTCCCGATGATCATCCCATTTTCGCTTCGGGCCAAACACGTGGGAAAAGCGGGCAGTCGACGGGGCCCCCAGCGGCGA
>Ga0335078_10005449_pt1 | contig 18815 bp, 10 predicted proteins | sample Lox_Sample_32_FD_206711 | JGI IMG/M metagenome (GOLD analysis project Ga0335078, IMG submission 206711) | Soil microbial communities from Loxahatchee National Wildlife Refuge, Florida, United States - Lox_Sample_3.2 | ecosystem: Environmental > Terrestrial > Soil > Wetlands | place: USA... | reverse complement strand
CGACGGCACCATCTGGCTGGTGCCCGGCCCTGCGGGCGGCAGCATTTCGGAGCACCTTGCCGCCAAGGCCGACAAGATCGGATTCGGCACGCATTCGGCGACGATGGTCGAGGCCAAAGGCTACAGCGCGCACGACGGCACGGCCATTTCGCTGGCGCGGCTGGGCGGGATGAAGTGCGGCTTCATTACCAAGCGCATCAGCGAGACGGTGGCGACGCGTGCGCGCGACCTGAAGATCGAATTTCTCTACATGGGCCAGGCCTTCAAGATGCAGGCCGTGCGCGAGATCATGGCCAAGGAAGGCGTCACGCTCGACGAGATCTGCTATGTCGGCGACGACGTGATCGACCTGCCGGTGATGCGCGAGTGCGGCTTCGCGGTGGCCGTGGCCAATGCGCGCGCACAGGTGAAGGCCGAGGCGCACTACGTCACGCCGAACTCCGGCGGCTACGGCGCTGGACGCGACGCCGTCGAGTTCATCCTCGAAGCCAAAGGCGTGCTCGACAAAGTCATCGCCGAGTATATCGACGAACGCAATCCGATTGCGCCGTCGATGGATATAGGAAAGGGCGGCGAGCTCGCACAATGACCTCACGCCTGAATCGTGGGTGCCCCCGGTCCCGATTTTGGGACCGGGGAGATTTCATCTTTGCCACAACGAATTTCAGTCCTGCTTCGCAAAGGCCGGAAACACCTTCTCGATCAGGAACGTCCGCAGCGCCTGCCGCAGATCCGTATTCGGCTCGGGCTCGGTGTTCGACTGCGGATGGGTCACATCTTTCGGCGCTTCGCCGCCGGTATCGGTCGTGTTGACCGCAAGAATGCTCGCGCACCTGCCGGCCGGATCGATCAGCATCTCCGAAGAGAATCCTCCCTGGTCGCCATCGTGGTAGATGTACTTATGCCCGTTCACATTCAAGACAAAGAATCCGAGTCCCATCATCGGCTGTGCGCCGCCCGGGCCTGAGGTGTAGGGCGTGGGCGCCTGGCCGGGCTCCGTCGCCGGAAGCACTCCTGTCCAGGCTTCTTCGAGCGAGCCGCGCTTGAGCACAACGTCGTAGATCGGATTGCCGGCATCGCCGATCAGGAAGCGAGCGTACTTCACCAAGTCCGGGATCGGCGCCTTCAGCCCGCTGTTCGACGTGGTGATGCCGGTGTCGAAGTCAAGAGGCTGCGGTGTGAGCTTGGCGCCGGCGCGCAGATAACTCGCCGAGACGTGGCTCTCGAGAAAATAAGGCGAGCGGTCGAAGTAGCTCTCGGTCATGCCCAGCGGCTTGAGAATGTTCTTGTCGATGTAGACCTCGAAATCGTCGCCGGTGAGCCGCTCGATGATCTGCCCGAGAAAGACGTAGCCGAGATTCGAGTAGCTCCAGCGTGCGCCGGGCTTGAACGCCACGTGCGTATACGGCAGCATGGCCGCCACCTGCGCCCATTTCGTCGGCTCGAAGGGCTGCCAGTCGCAGTTTGCTGAGTCGTCGCAGTCCCACGGCCAGGTGGGATTGCGAAATCCGGCGCTGTGCGTGAGCAGATGGCGAATCGTGATGTCGTCAATCGACCCGAAGCCGTCGTGCACTTCGCGCAATTCGGGCACGTAGCGCACCGCGGCATCGTCGAGCGAAAGCTTGCCGCGATCGCGCAACTGCAGAATGGCGATGGCGGTGAAGGTCTTGGTGATGGACGCCCAGTTGTAAGCGGTTTCGGCATCCACAGTCTGCCCGGTCGCGCGGTTCGCCTCTCCATGAAACCAGAGCGCCGACGGCTGCGTATGATGAACGAAGCCGAGCCCGCCTCCCACCACACCATGGCGCGTGAGTTCGGCATCGAAGCGCGAACGCAGCGTATCGAGCGGGGATTGCGCACTCGACGGCAGGGCAATAAGCGAAAGAGCAAGTGGAAGCAAGCCTGCCGGCTTCAACCAGGTGGGCATGGTCGCAATCATAGTCGATCGAATAAGAAAACCGAGAAAGCGCAAGGTGCACGACCGGATCCGAATCTGAAACCAGCAGGTCCGCACATGAGCTCAACCGCGAGGGTTCCATCTCCCCAACAACCTGTCCAGTCGCTCGTCGCGCCGAAGGCGCCGCTTGGCCTCCGCATCGGCTTCTGGATTTGCATCGCCATCTCCGTCGCGGTGGTTCTGCGCCGCGTGATTGCGCTTGCATTTCCAACGCGATCGGCCGCGCCGCAACTTGCGAATCTCGATGCCGCGTTTGCTTCTCACACCGCTCTCACACTGGCGCACATACTGCCCGCGCTTGCGTTTGTCGTGCTCGTGCCCGTCGTGCTGCTGCGCCCGCCCGGAATGGCGCAATGGGCTGAACGCCCTCTCTATCCCCTGGGCGCGGTGGTCGGGCTCACTGCCTATGCCATGAGCCGCTTTGCCGTCGGCGGCTGGGTCGAGCGCTCCGCCGTGCTGTTCTTCAACACCTGGTTCCTCTTCTCTCTTGCGCGATCCTTCGCATTTCGCCGACGCCCCGAACCGGGATTGGAGCGCCGCTGGCTACTGCGGGCCGTCGTCGTCCTGCTGGGCATCGCCACAACTCGGCCGGTGATGGGAGTGTTCTTCGCCACCAGCCGCCTCACCCACCTCACGCCGAATCAATTTTTCGGCGTCGCCTTCTGGATCGGCTTCTCCATCAATGCGTTGGTGATCGAAATCTGGCTGCGGACCGGAGGTCGGCGATTGAGAAAACGCAATTCTGTGCGCCTCGCGGGCGCGTAAGAATCTCCTCGAGCAGATTGGGCCCGAAGAGCGGCTCTCAGGGGCTGAAGCCCGGTTGTTTATGCGTCTTTTTTGCGGCACGACTAAAGTCGTGCCCTGTTACAAAACACTTCTCGCGGGACTTTTGCAGCAAGCTGTGAAGTCGTGCCCTGTTACAAAACGTCCGGCCGGATCTGTCAGACACTGCGGACGGTGTTCGCAGGCCGCCGGTTGATGGAATGGGCGCTTTCGGCTTACCCTTGGGCAGATATGAGCACCTTGGCCGATTCGCGGCTCACTGGCTCTGCGCGTGCGTCGGACGCAACGCCTTCGCTGCGGCTGCGCGGCCTGCGCAAGGCCTACGCCGACGTGGTCGCCGTCGACGGCCTCGATCTCGAAGTTGCGCGCGGCGAGTGCTTCGGGCTGCTCGGCCCCAACGGCGCCGGCAAGACGACTACGATCGAGATTTGCGAAGGATTGACGGCGCCCGACGCCGGGTCTGTCGAACTGCTCGGCCTGAAGTGGCACACCGGCGCAAACGAGCTGCGCCAGCGCATCGGTATCCAGCTCCAGGAGACGCAGTTTCCCGACAAGCTGAAAGTCGTCGAAGTGCTGCGCCTCTTCCGCAGCTTTTTCCGGCGCGGAATCACTGTCGAAGAATCGATCCACATTGCGCAGCTCGAAGAGAAGCGCAATTCGCGGGTGGGTAGTCTCTCCGGCGGACAGAAGCAGCGGCTGGCGATGGCTTGCGCGCTGGTCAGCGATCCGGAGCTGCTCTTTCTCGACGAGCCGACGACCGGGCTCGATCCGCAGGCGCGGCGGCACTTGTGGGACCTAGTCGATGGACTCAAGCAGGCCGGCCGCACCATCATCCTCACCACGCATTACATGGAAGAAGCCGAGCGCCTCTGCGACCGCGTGGCCATCATGGATCACGGCAAAATCATCGCGCTGGGAACGCCGCAGCAATTGATCGCCTCGGTCGGCGGCGAGCACATTGTCGAGTTCGCCATCGGCGGGCACGCGTCCGAAGACGGGCAGGTCGACACGGGCGCGCTGACGGCGATTCCCGGTGTGCAGTCGCATCGCGTGGACGCAAGCGTCCACCAGCTTCTGGTGAGCGAGCTGCACACGGCGGTTCCGCGCATCATCGCCGCCCTGGGAGAGCAGGGGCTGCATCTGAGCGAGCTGCGCACGCATTCGGCTACGCTCGACGACGTTTTCGTGCGGCTCACGGGGAGGAACCTGCGCGATGAGTAAGCTTTCGGAGAGCTCGCTGTTTCAACTCACCGCGGTGCGCTTTCTCCTGTTCATGCGCGAGCCTGAGGCCATTTTCTGGATCTTCGTCTTTCCCATTCTTCTCGCGGTGGGTCTCGGGATCGCCTTTCGCAATCGCCCGCCTGACGTGCTGCCGGTGGGAGCGACCACGCCGCAGCTCACGCTGGCGCTCGCCTCCGAAAAGGGCCTGACCGTTACAACATTCGACGAAGCAGCGGGTACGCATGCGCTGGCCGTAGGAAGCATCCTGCTGCTGGCGATTCAGAACTCGGGCGGCGTCGAATACAAATACGACGACACCAATCCGGATGCGCGCATTGCGCGGCTGCTCGCCGATCGCGCGGTTCAGACCGCGGCAGGCCGTCGCGACGCCGTTCGCGCGCAGAACGATCTTGTGCACGAGACCGGCTCGCGCTACATCGACTTCGTCGTCCCCGGGTTGTTGGGAATGAACCTGATGGGCTCGGCGATGTGGGGGTTGGGCTTTTCCATCGTCGAAGCGCGGCAGAAGAAGCTGCTCAAGCGCATGGTGGCCTCGCCCATGTCGCGATGGCAGTACCTGGCCGCATACTTGCTTTCGCGGCTGGTCATGCTGGCGATTGAAGTCGTGGTGTTCCTGGGCTTTGCGCGTCTGGTCTTCGGTGTTCCGTTTCGCGGCTCGTTGTGGCAGCTGGGACTCCTGTGCATACTCACGTCGCTGGCCTTTTCCGCGCTGGGACTGCTGGTGGCCTCTCGCGCCAAGACGATGGAGGCCGTCTCGGGCCTGATGAACCTGGCGATGCTGCCGATGTGGATTCTCTCCGGAGTCTTCTTCTCGGCCAGCCGCTTCCCGGCGATCCTCCAGCCGGCGGTGCGCGCGCTTCCCCTCACCGCGGCCATCGACACCATGCGCGGCAACATGCTGCAGGGCACCAGCCTGGCACAGATGGCCGGCCCGCTGGCGATCCTGACGGCGTGGCTGGTTGTGCCATTTGCGGTGTCGCTGCGCATCTTTCGATGGAGATGAAATCGTCCACCCTTCGCTCCCCGACGCGGCGAGGGAACGAAAGGGTGGGGCGCCCCAATGATCGAGAGATAGGACAGTACGAAATCTAAAACGTGAATCGGGCTCCAAACTGGAACTGGCGCGGAGAGTTGACGGTCGACTGGATCAGGCCGAAGTTCGCCGGCACCGACAAACTGGGCACATTGGGCATGCCGAGCTGCGCGTGGTTCACGACGTTGTAAGAAGAGACGTCGAAGCGAAGCTCTCTCTGCTCGCCCAGCGAGAACTTCTTGTAGAGCGCGAGATCCAGATCCTTGGCGCCCATGGTGCGCACATGGTCGAGATAGGCCGGCGCGGTTCCGGCCACGAAGGGACTGGAAGGAAACGAAAAGCAGGTGGGGTTGAACCACGTGCTCACGGTGTGCGGCGCGCCCTTGCCGGGGTCGCAGGTCAGATTCGGCCTTTGATTGAAATAAGCAACATCGGCTCCGATCGTCGGCGAGGGAATCGGAATGCCGGTGCTGAGATAGAGAATGCCGTTGGCCGTCCATCCGCCCAGCATTGCATCTCCCACGCCATTCAGGTTCAGCGCCCTGCCCTTGCCCACCGGCAGGTCATATGACGCATCGCCGGTGAACTGATACTTGATGTCCTGCGGGCTCACCGAGTGTTCGAAATTCAGGTTTCTCCAATCCTGGGCTGCGCCGTTGTGTGCGCCGACAAAACCCAGCGGCGGATTGCCGTCATCGGTGATCAGCTTGCCCCAGGTAAAGCTGGCCAGCGCCGTGAAGTGCTGCGTGAGTCTTTTCTGCAGCTTGGTTTGCAGGGAGCTGTAGTCGGAGTCGCCGCCGGCATACCCGTGCACGTTGACGCCGTTTCCGCCGCCATAGTATCCGTCTCCGAACTGCGGATACTGCTGCACCGCAGCCCACAGCGGCACCGTGGCGGCTCCGAAGTTTCCGTTGGTGGAGGGCAGAATCGCCGCCCACTTGTTCGGCACCATTTTGCATGCGGGGTTCGAGGTGTCGACGCACAGCGAGTAGCCGTAGCGCTGGATGGTGCCGAGGTCAAGCTGATTGAGGTCGACACCGCCGAAGGGGAGAAACAGTCCGCGGCTGCCAACGTAGCCGATGCTCAGTACGGTGGAGTGGGGGAACTCGTATTCCACGCCGAAGTTGAAGTTGTAGGTTGTGGGCGTGCTCTGCGAACGAAACACCGTGCTCAGGGAATTGCCCAGGTTATTGCCCAGGCCCGAAGGTTTGGAGAGCACCTGGACGACACCATTGGGGAAGGGATTGCTCAGCGAGTAAGGGACCGTGGGACTGGGCGCGGGGCTGCCGGCTGCGGCTCCCACACAGGCCGACGTGCCGTTGTACACGGTGTTGCCATCGGCATTGAAACAGGTTGCGTTCCACAGGGTCGAAGTCGAGAAGCCGTCGCTGTCCTGCCCGGCCCCGGCCACCATATGGGTGCTGGGCCCGTAGTAGAAACCTCCGCCCCCGCGGACCACCAGTTGCGGCATCGGCTGCCACGAGAATCCCAGCCGCGGGCCGAAGTCTTTCAAGATTGTCGTGTAAGGAGTTCGGTGGCCGCCGTCGGCGTAGATCTCAGCGCCCGTGTAGGAGACGCCGTTCACCGTGCTCGTTGCCGTCGGATCGAAGTACTCCAGCCGGTTGTGGCGTTCGGTTCGACCGCCGAAGATATCCCAGCGAAGGCCTGCGGTTAGGGTGATGGCTTTGGTCGCATGATAGGTGTCCTCGGCAAAGGCCGCGTAATAGGGGCTGGTTTCGGCGGCGAACAAGTCTTTGGTGAAGTTCGGATAGTTGTCCGACTCGCTGCCGGGCACGGTTCCCATGCCGATGAGCAGAGAAGCAAAGTCGCTTCCGCCCACCAGGTTGCCACTGGCCGGATTCGTCTGCTGGTCGGTCGCGGAAATATCAAAAGCATAGGAGCCCGAAGCGGCGGGCGGCTGACCGACATTCATGAACCTCTTCATGTATTCAAATCCGGTTGAGATCTCGTGCTTGCCCCAAAGCTTGGTCAGCGCCACGTTGGCGTCGCTGTTCTCGCTGGCGAATCGAAACGTGTTGTAATCGGCGGTGCCGCCAATGCCGTTGCCCGCGTCGTTGAAGGTCACGAACGGCAGCAGCTTGATGACTTCCTGCGCGGCCAGCGATGACGGGAAGCCGAGCTGCGTGATATCGAAGCCGTCTTGCCGCGGATCGCCGCCCTGGTTCTCATAGTGGCGTGTGAACGAATAACGCAGGTTCAGCACGGTGGTGGAATTCAGCGTCAGGTCGTCGGCCAGCAAAATGTTGCGCCCATTGGTGATGTTCTGAGCGTAGTTCAAATCCCACATGTTTCCGAAAGCGTTGAAAGTCGAGGTGAAGAGCCGGTCGAAGGAAAAGCGGCCGAAGATGCGCTGCTTTTCGCTCTTGTCCCAGTCGATGCGGACGTCGAATCTCTTCGCGGTCGTGGGGTCAAGGCCCGGCTGGAAGAAATTGTTGGTGATATCGTCGGACGACGTGTCGCAGGTGGAGGCGTTGGGATAGTTGCACTTGGGGAACTGGGAAAGGAACTTCTGCCCGGTGGCATTGAACGCGGCGATCCTGTTTCCGGGGAACGGCTGGCGAGTCCCCGCCAGCGAGCCGGTGGTGAAGTCCGGGAGAAGCGGGTCGTAAATGGTGAACGCATCGGCCGAGAAGTCGCCGGATTTCTCGGCAGTCGTGGGCACCGTAAAAAAGTTCGAGCCGTCGAACTGCTGCTGCTGCGTGGCCTCGTAGTCGCCGAAGAAGAAGAGTTTCTTGTGCAGGATGGGCCCGCCGATCGAGCCGCCCTCCTGGTAGCGATGGAACGAAGGAGGCGTGTTGGCCTGTCCGTTGGCCACTTCGCTCTGCTTGTTGAAATACTCGTTGGCAGCCAGCACGTCAGGCCGGAAGACTCCGAAAACGTCGCCGTGGAACTTGTCGCCCCCGGATTTACTGACCAGGCTGATCACGCCGGCCGCGCCGCTCTGGTACGAAGCCGGGGTGTTTTGCGTCTCGGTTCGCACCTCGTCCACCGCATCTTCGGGCATGTCGAGCGCCGGAATGACGGCCGCTGAGTTGTTTTCGGCGATTCCGAGCGGGCTGCCATCGACCATGTAGTAGACCGATCCCACGATGGCGCCGTTGATGGTGTAGGACGAGACATCGACGCCCGGCCGGCCGCTGGAGATGTTCTGGATGGCAAACGAGCTGGAAGAGTTGGGCGCGCCGTTGGCGGGAGTGACGCCGGCGCTCAACTGGATTAAATCGTAGACGTTGCGCGTCAGCAGCGGAACGCGGTCGATGGTTCCGGCATCGAGGAGCTGCCCAACGGTGGAGTTTTCTGTGTCGACCAGATTCGTTGACTCCGAAACCGTGACGGTTTCGCTCACATTCCCCACGCTGAGGGCGATGTTGATGGCGCTGACCTGGTCCACGGTTACGGGTACGTTGTCGCGGGCGGCGGTTTCAAATCCTTTCGCAACAACCGTCACTTTGTAGCTGCCTGGAGCAAGGGAGACGAAGGAATACAGGCCCGCGCCCGTCGACACGGTCGTCTGCTCCACCCCGGTGGCGTGGTCGAGTAATGTCACTTTCGCTCCGGGCACGGCGGCGCCGGAGGGGTCGGTGACCAGCCCGCTGATGCCGCCTCTTCCCGCCTGAGCGAACACGGCCCCGGCCGCAACCAGGAGAAAAACCCAGACAAAGGCAAAACGACGGAGGGATTGGGGTGCTGATTCCCGGGTTTTCATGGCAGGCTCTCCAAAGAAATGTTGACATTCAAACGTTTGAATATTAGAACTGCAAATCTAGGAGCAAAGAGCCGTACTGTCAAGTGGAAAATCCGGCTGGGGCGTATTGCAAGCAATTCCAGAGCGTCCGAACCCTGAGCGCGACCTGCAGTTTACGGCAATCGGCCGGTTTACCGTCAGGGGCCAAAAAGCCCGAAGGTCATCCGCCGTCAGGCAAGGACGTACGGGCTTCAAGCCCGTACCTTCACACCGTGTGGGGCAACATACGGGCTGAAGCCCGTACCTTCACACCGAAGGAGAGAGATGGCGCAGCGTAGATCCGGTCACGTGACGCTTCTGGACGTTGCCCGGGCCTGCGGCTTTTCCGTCTCGACGGTTTCGATCGTGCTCAGCGAAGCGCCCCTTTCGCAGTACGTCGCCGCCGCCACCCGCGAGCAGATCCGGAACATGGCCCGCCAGCTCGGCTACCATCCCGACGCCTACGCCCGCTCCCTGCGCCGCCGCCGCAGCCAGACCGTCGGCGTGCTGGCTTTCGATCTCTCCGACCCCTTCTGCACTCTCATCGCGCGCGGCATCCAGGCGGGATTGCAACCGGCCGGCTACGTGCCGCTGCTGATGGACGCTCAGACTCAGCGCAAGCTCTTCGATACGTTCCTGAAGATGATCCTGGAGCGCCGCGCCGAGGGCGTAATCGTGATCGCGAGCTGGGTCTTCGAGGAGACCAATCTCCTCGCCGACATCGAGAAGAACCGCGTGCCGATCGTCATCGTGAGCCGCGACCTGACCGCGCGCGGCATCAGCTCGGTGCTGGTGGACAACCAAGCCGGCGGCGCCATGGCCCTGCGCCACCTGCTCGATCTCGGTCACCGGCGGATCGCCGTGATTCGCGGCCCGGAGGAGATGTTCGACAGCGAGCCGCGCTGGAACGGCGTGCGCTGCGCTGCAGCGGAAGCCGGCGTCGAGTTCGATCCGGAGCTGGTGCTGCAACTGCCCAATCTGGTCGATCCCGCTTCCGGATTCGAGGGCGGCATCGAGTGCGCGCGCCGAATGCTCGCCTCCGGCCGCCCCTTCACTGCCGTCCTGGCCTTCGACGATCTCACGGCTCTCGGCGTGGTGCGCGGCCTCGCTTGCGCGGGAGTGCGGGTTCCTGAGGACTGCTCGGTCATCGGCTTCGACGAGATTCTGCCGGCCGTAGTCGCCACGCCGGGGATCACGACCATCCGCCAGCCGATGAAGGAGATGGGCCTGGTGGCGGCGCGGTGGGTGCTCGAAGCCATCGAAGCCCGCGAGCTGGGAGCGCCGCACCCCGCAAAGTTCCATCAGGCAGCCCCGGAGCTGGTAGTGCGCATGTCCACGGCTCCGCCGCGAGCCCCCTCCGCCCATCCGCCTCAACATCCAACCGCAAATACGCAACCCATGGAGGCATCGAATTGAAAGCGCATTCTTTGCTGTCGCATTTCACCGGCCTGAAGGACTCCGAAGGGCAGTGTAGGGGCGTTGGCCTCAATTCTTCTTCCTTCCGCCGGACTCTGTTCGCCATTCTCGTGGCTCTCATGATTCCCTCGGCAATGCGCGCGAGCTCCGTCACGCCGCTTCGCCAGAACTGGCGGCTGCAATCGGCGTGCAAGCTGCAGGCGACGGGGGACGCAATCAGCGCGCCGGGGTTCTCCGCCGACGGATGGCTCAAGACATCGGTGCCGAGCACCGTGCTGGCGGCGCAGGTGGCTGAGGGAGTCTATCCCGACCCGTACTTCGGCATGAATCTGCGCCAGATTCCGGGCGCCAGCTACCCCATCGGAAAGCTCTTCTCCAATCTCCCCATGCCGGCCGACAGCCCCTATCGCTGCGGTTGGTGGTACCGCACGGAGTTCACCGCTCCTGCCGCAAGCGGTCATGACGGGCGCCTCTGGCTGCGCTTCGGCGGTATCAACTACCGCGCGGATGTATGGCTGAACGGCAAGAAGATCGCCGGCGGCGACACGGTGGCCGGCGCGTACCGGACCTACGAATTCGATGTAACCGACGGACTGAAGACGGGCAAGGAGAATGTGCTCGCCGTCGAGACGTTTGCACCGGGGGAGAAAGACCTCGGGATCAACTGGGTTGACTGGAATCCCTGCCCGCCGGATAAAGACATGGGGCTGTGGGGCGGCGTCGATCTGGTCACCAGCGGCGCCGTTACGGTTCGCTCGCCGCTGGCCGTCACGCATTTTGAGGATGACTCGCTCAGCGTGGCCGATCTGACGGTTTATGCCGAATTGCACAACGCCACGGACCATCCAGTGAAAGGACTGGCGACGGGCACGGTCGCGGGAATCGCTTTAGAACAACCGACAGAGCTGGCTGCGCACGAGGACCGTACACTCGTGTTCTCGCCCGAACAGTTCCCTGCGCTGCGCATCCACAATCCCAAGCCTTGGTGGCCGTGGCAGATGGGCGATCCGCACCTGGAGCGCCTGACGGTGAGTTTCTCCACGCAAAGCGGGCCGAGCGACGAGCAGAGCGTGCCATTCGGCATTCGCGAAATCACCTCCGAGTACACGGCCAACGGCAGCCGGCTCTTCCGCGTGAACGGGAAGCCGATCCTGATCCGCGGCGGTGGCTGGTCGCAGGACATGCTGCTGCGCGGCGATGACGAGCGCCTGCGCCAGCAGTTCCGCCTGGTGCGCGGCATGAACCTGAATACGATCCGCCTGGAAGGCAAGCTCGACACCGACGAATTCTTCCGGCTGGCCGACGAAAACGGCATCCTTGTGATGCTCGGCTGGTGCTGCTGCGACCACTGGGAACACTGGCGCGACTGGACACCGGACGACCTGGCCATTGCCACGGCGTCGCTGCGCGCGCAGATGCTGCGCCTGCGCCACCACGCCAGTCTGCTGGTCTGGCTGAACGGCAGCGACAACCCGCCGCCGGCCAACGTCGAGCGCGCCTATCTGGACGTAGAGGCGCAGACGCACTGGCCGAATCCCATTCTTTCTTCGGCCTCGCAAACGCCCACCACGGTCACCGGCCCGAGCGGCGTGAAGATGACCGGCCCCTACGACTATGTGGCTCCCGGCTACTGGTATCTGGACAAACATGAAGGCGGCAACTTTGGTTTCAACACCGAGACCAGCCCCGGCCCGGCGATTCCTTCGCTGGCCAGCCGCAAGAAATTTCTTTCCGATCCCGATGCATGGCCCGCGACGGCCGACTGGTCGTACCACAACGGCGGCGGCGAATTCGTGAACCTGAGTGTCTTCGATTCGGCCATGAATGCGATCTATGCGACCCCGAAATCGGCGGACGAATACACGCGCATCGCCCAGACCATGGAATACGACTCCGAGCGCGCGATGTTCGAGTCCTACGCCAAAAACAAGTACTTCTCGACAGGCGTGATCCAGTGGATGCTCAACAACGCCTGGCCGTCGATGATCTGGCACCTGTACGACTACGATCTCGATCCCGACGCCGGATATTTTGCGGCAAAGAAGGCCTGCGAGCCGCTGCACATCCAGTACTCTTACGACGACCGCTCGATCATGGTGGTGAACAGCACCTACCGCGACGCGTCCGGCCTTCGCGCCGCCGTGAAAGTCCACGGCCTGGCGTGGAAGGAGCTTTATTCGGCCGAAGCGCCGGTCAACTCCGCCGCCGACAGCTCGCAGCAGGTTTTCGTGATTCCCGACACCCTCTATGCCGGCCCGGAGCGGATCTTCTTCATCGATCTCTCGCTCACCGATGCCGCCGGTCATGTCGTGAGCCGCAACTTTTACTGGGTCCCCGGTACGCTGACCACATTCAACTGGGAAAAGTCCGATTACACGCATACCCCAGCGGAACGGTACGAAGACCTGACGGACCTCACCCATTTGCCCGAGGCCACGGTCCAGGCCGGCGCGTCGATCGTGCAAACGCCGCAAGGCCGCGAGATTCGCGTCCATCTCGACAACGCATCGCAGGCGCTTGCCTTTCAGATCGGCGCTGCGGTGCGCACATCTTCCGGCGATCTGGTGGCGCCGGTTTTTTGGTCGGACAATCTGATCGAGCTGACTCCGGGCGAGTCGACGACCCTGACCGCGCTGCTGCCGCAGAACGCCCCGGCGGACCCGGTTGTGAAGCTCGAAGGATGGAATATCGCCCCGGCGACGCTGACGCCTTCGCCCGGCTCTCAGCCGTAGCACCCGCGATGAATGAGATGGGGTGCCCCATCCTTTCGACCGTCCGCCGCGGCGGACGGCGAAAGGGTGGGATCACAGTGGCTTACCGACCGTTCTGTTTCTTATTAGGGCCAATTTTTACAGCTTGCTGAAAAAGTCCTGCGAGAGGCGTTTTGTAACAGGGCCCGACTTCAGTCGGGCCGGATACGCCGCAAAAATTGATTGGGGCTTCAGCCCCTGAGGCCAGAGTTGGCCGATCGTCGGCTGGTGACTCGCGCACAAAATAGTTGTTGCAACGAATATTTGATTGGCGCATCCAAAGCTGTGAAAGGATCTCAATATGAGCGCCACCACCGCTTCTCCCGCCGCCGTCACCACCTGGAACATCGATCCGGCCCACTCCGCCGCCGAGTTCAAGGTCAAGCACATGATGATCTCGAACGTGAAAGGAAGGTTCAGCGGGCTCTCCGGAACCCTGACCCTTCATGAGCCCGAGCACACCCTGACGCGCGTGGAGGCGTCGATCGACGTTGCCACGGTGAACACCGGAGACGTACAGCGCGACGGGCACCTGAAAAGCGGCGACTTCTTCGATGTGGAGAAGTTCCCGACCATGACCTTCGCGTCGACCCGAGTCCAGCCGAAAGGCGATGGGGAATTCGACGTCACCGGCGACCTCACCCTCCACGGCTTGAGCCGCACCGTGACCTTTGCGGTGAGCGACCTGAGCGCGCCCGGCAAGGATCCTTGGGGCAATACCCGAATTGGGTTGACGGCCACCACGAAGATCAACCGCAAGGACTTCGGCCTCTCCTGGAACGCGGCCCTCGAGGCGGGCGGATTCCTGGTGGGCGACGAGATCACCATCAGCCTGGACGTGCAGTTCCTCAAAGCCTGACCCGCGCTCGGGCTGAAAGCCGCATATTCCGGCTTCGCCGTAACCCGCGGCTTGACAGGGAGCGCGACCCATCGCTACCGTGAGCAAAACTGCCGGTTTTTCCCGATTTGCGTGTTTCGTTCCCAAGCGAAGATCAGCGCCCGAAGCCATGGGCGCGGGAGCGGGACCGAATGCAAGCAACCGTGAATGGCACAGCGCCTGCGGCGCAGCTCGATGAGGATCGCCTGGCATGGCTGGCGTTGGCGCTCGCGCCGGGCCTGGGGCCCAGGCGCATCGTGGACGCGATGCGCGAGCTGGCGACGCCCAGCGAGCTTTTCTCGCTTACGCTCACGTCGCTGGAGGGATTGAAGTTTCCTGCCGAGGCGGCGCAGTTTGTCTTCGACGGCCGAGCCCGCTCGGCGGCCGAGCAGGAGTGGGGGCGGATCGCGGCGCAGGACGCAACCATTCTCACGTTTTCGTGTCATGGGTATCCGGAGCGGTTGCGGGAGATTTATGACCCGCCGCCGGTGCTGTGGGTGCGCGGCGCGTCAAGCCTGCTGGGACGGCCGGCGATCGCGATCGTGGGAACCCGGCATCCGACACCCTACGGAACCGGAGTCGCGGAAATGCTGGCTCGCGATTTGTCGGCTCGCGGAATGCTCGTGATCAGCGGCATGGCGCGCGGGATCGACTCCTGGGCGCACAAGGGCGCGCTGGCGGCGCGCATGCCCACTCTGGCCGTGTGGGGAACTGGCATCGATGTGGTGTATCCGAAAGAGAACAAGAAACTTGCCGAGGAGATTCTCGCCGCCGGCGGAGCCATGGTGAGCGAGGTTCCCATGGGCACGTTTCCCGCTCCCCAGAACTTTCCGCGCCGAAACCGCATTATCAGCGGGCTAAGCCTCGGCGTGCTGGTGGTGGAAGCCGGCGAGAACTCCGGAACACGCGTCACCGCGCGCTGCGCCGCCGACCAGGACCGCGATCTGTACGCCGTGCCGGGCAACGTCACCAACAAGAACTCCTGGACTCCCAACACATTGATAAAACAGGGCGCAAAGCTGGTGGCGACGTGGGAGGACGTCTGGGAAGACCTCCCGTCGCAAGTACGGATGGAATTGGAATCGCAGGCTGCGTCTGCATCCAAACCGGCTCCTGCCGCATCCTTACTGCCTGATCCGATGCTGCGGCCCCAGGAAGCGATGGTACTGGAAGTGCTACGCTCGGATGAGTCGCTGCAGATCGACGAGATTCTCGAGACCATGGAGACGCAATTGACCTCGTCTGAGGTGTTTACGGCGCTCTTTGAGCTCGAGTTGGCCGGCCGCGTGCGTCAGTTGCCGGGTAAGAACTACGTGCGCACGGTGTAACGATTCCCCGAGCTTACGTCCAACCGGTCGGGTGATTCTCGCGGATCTTGCGCGCGGAACGACGTTGTGCATGCCCAAAAAGGGGTGGACGGCGGAGAGAATTCATCGGCTGCTGGAAATCGGACGGGGTTCCGTGGTAGCTTGCAAATTTCACGGCCTGGTTTTTGTGGCAAGATAGATCGGCCTGCCTGCGGAGCGATCCAACGAGCAGGCGGACCGTGGAAAGACTCGCAGGGACGAACCGCAGGCCGAGCGAGACAGGGTAAAGGATAGGAATGAGTAAATCACTGGTCATCGTCGAATCGCCTGGCAAGGCCAAGACGATCGAAAAATATCTTGGCAAGGGATTCGAGGTCAAGGCGTCGATCGGGCACATCATGGACCTGCCCAAAAAGGAGCTCGGCGTCGAGTTGAAGAAGCGCACATTTGTGCCGGAGTTGATTGTTTCTCCGGGCAAGGAGAAGATTGTCGAGCAGTTGAGGAAAGCGGGCGCCAAAGCCGACCAGATCTTCCTAGCGCCCGACCCCGACCGCGAAGGCGAAGCCATTGCCGCGCATCTCGCGTTGCAACTGGGAAGCACGGCCGCCGAGCGCAAGAAGATTCAGCGCGTGACCTTCAACGAGATCACCAAGAAGGCCGTGCAGGAAGCCTTCCTGCATCCGCGCGACGTGGATCAGCATCTCGTCGATGCGCAGCAGACGCGGCGCGTCCTCGATCGCCTCGTCGGCTATCAGATCTCGCCGCTCCTGTGGGACAAGGTTCGCCGCGGCCTCTCCGCGGGCCGCGTGCAGACCGTTGCGGTGCGCCTCATCGTCGAGCGCGAACGCGAAATCGGCGCCTTCCAGCCGGTTGAGTACTGGACACTGGATGCGGTTCTGCATCCCGATGGACAACTCGAGAAGCCGTTCCAGGCGCACTTCATCGGCATTGACGGCGAACAGGCGCGCGTTGCCAATGGCAAAGACAAGGACGGCAAGGATCAGTTCATTGCCAACGCGCTGCCCGACGAAAAGTCGATGCGCGACGTGGTCGCTGCGCTGGATGACGCGACCTGGACGCTGGCGTCGGTGCAGGCGCGCGAGCGCCAGCGCCGGCCGTTGCCTCCGTTCATCACCAGCCAGCTGCAGCGCGATGCCTCGACCAAGCTCGGCTTCAACGTGCGCCGCACCATGGGCGTGGCGCAGCGCCTCTATGAGGGCGTCGATCTCGGCCCCGACGGAACCGTGGGCCTCATCACGTATATGCGCACCGACTCGCCGCGCGTTGCACCCGAAGCCGTGGAAAGCGCTCGAGCGTGGATTGGGCAGCAACTGGGCGCGGCGTATCTGCCGGACAATCCCAACGTCTTCAAGGGCAAGAAAGATGCGCAGGACGCGCACGAGGCCATCCGTCCCACCGACCCCTCGCGCACGCCGGAGTCGATTGCGAGGTTTCTCAGCGACGAGCAGATCAAGCTCTACACCCTCATCTGGAAGCGCTTCGTCGCCTCGCAGATGATGCCGGCTGTGTACGACGTGACCACCGCAAAGATCGAGGCAACTTCGCGCAAGACGAGGAAGACGTACGATTTTCGCGCCTCGGGCTCGGTGCTGCGCTTCGACGGCTTCCTGAAGGTCTACGAAGCGAGCGAAGAAAAGAAAGACGAGGACGATGAGTCGGCCAACCGGTTGCCGGATCTGGACAATGTAAGCCGCCTCGAGTTGGAGAAACTTCTTCCCGAGCAGAGCTTTACCCAGCCGCCGCCGCGCTACAACGAAGCCTCGCTGGTCAAGGAACTCGAAGAGCGCGGCATCGGCCGCCCCTCGACCTACGCGTCGATCATCAACACCATTCAGGATCGCGAATACGTGGTCAAGCACGGCGGCTCGCGCGGACGCTTTTATCCGACCGAGATCGGCATGGTGGTGTGCGATCTGCTCGTGGAGAACTTCCCGTACATCTTCGACATGGCTTACACGGCCAAGCTGGAAGAGGAACTCGACGACATCGAAGACGGCAAAGAAAAGTGGACCGACCTGCTCAACGGCTTCTACGGCTACTTCGAGAAGGAATTGAAGGACGCCGGCAAGAAGATGCGCAACATCAAGCGTCTGGAGCAGATGACCAACGAAAAGTGCGATCTGTGCGGTTCGCCGCTGGTTTTGAAATGGGGCAAGTTCGGCACTTTCTACGCCTGCTCGGCCTACGACAAGAAGGACCCGACGAGCTGCACGTTCACCAAGGAAAACACCGCCTCGAAACCGGACCTGAATACGCCCGAGGGCATGGAGGCCGACGAAAAAGAGGAGTACTGCGAGAACTGCGGAAAGACGATGGTGCTGCGGCGCGGGCCGTTCGGGCCGTTCATGGCGTGCCCCGACTACAACGCCGACCCGCCGTGCAAGACGATCCGCAAGCTAAGCCAGAAGCAGCAGCAAAAGCCGCCCGAGCCCACCGGCGAGGATTGCCCGGTCTGCGGCAAGCCGCTGGTGCTGCGCCAGGGCGCGTATGGCGAGTTTGTCTCCTGCTCCGGCTATCCGAAGTGCAAGTACGTGAAGCAGAACCTGATTGAAGGCATGAAGTGCCCCAAGTGCGGCGAAGGCGACCTGGCCGAGCGCAGGGCGCGGCGCGGCAATGTGTTCTGGGGATGCACGAATTATCCCAAGTGCGATTTCACTTCGAACTATAAGCCGGTGCCGAAGAAGTGCCCGCAGTGCGGCAGCCCGTACCTGGTCGAAAAGACGCTACGCTCCGGTATTTATCTCGAATGCCCGAACAAGAAGAAGAGTGCCGAAGAAGAGGCGCGCTCGAAGCGCGGAAAGAAAGCGGCTGCGGAGCCCGCGGAAAAGACCGTGGTCTGCACGTACTCCAAGCGCATCGGCAACGCACCGCCGCCACCGACGGCCCAGACACATGGGCCGGTTCCCGAATCGAAGGTCGGCCAGAAGGAATTGCAGCCGGCGTGACGCCTGAGGAAAATCATCGATAGATTGCTTCAGAATGAGTCTCACATGTCATCCTTCGACTCCGTCCGTCCGCCGCGGGCGGACGGACGGAGTCGAAGGATCTGCGGTTGCCCCCCTCTTCGAGGTTCGGACATTTGCTCCGCATGGACGAACTAATCGTCAGCGGATCGTATCGCACAAGCGTCCTTCCCGCCGTGAGAGAATTCTTGCCGGAGTTCACAAAGGGCCAAAAGCCGCAATATCGGGCCCGGTGAACGACGCGCAAGGAGCCCGTTCTGCAAGCCCCGCCCAATCCCTACGATGTCGTGGCCTATCCTCGCCTGGCGTTTTCCGACACCCATCCAGATCGCCTCGCCACTATGGCCATTCTTCATGGCCTTTCGCCGGCGCCGGTCGAACATTGCCGCGTGCTCGAAATCGCCTGCAACGAAGGCGCGAACCTCATTCCCATGGCCTATGCCATTCCCGGGAGCGAGTTCGTCGGATTCGACCTGGCCCGTGCACCCATCGAGCGCGGGCAGGAGCGCATTCGCGAGCTGGGGTTGAAAAACATCCGCATCTTCGCGGCCGATCTGCTGGAGGCAGGCGGAGAACTCGGTGAATTCGACTACATCGTCGCGCACGGCTTCTATTCGTGGGTTCCGGCGCCGGTGCGCGAGCGGCTGCTGGCCCTATGCAGCGAATTGCTCGCGCCCAATGGAATCGCATTCGTCAGCTATAACACGCTGCCCGGCGGATC
>Ga0335078_10005447_pt1 | contig 18817 bp, 15 predicted proteins | sample Lox_Sample_32_FD_206711 | JGI IMG/M metagenome (GOLD analysis project Ga0335078, IMG submission 206711) | Soil microbial communities from Loxahatchee National Wildlife Refuge, Florida, United States - Lox_Sample_3.2 | ecosystem: Environmental > Terrestrial > Soil > Wetlands | place: USA... | reverse complement strand
ACGGTTTCTATAGACAGCAATGCATCGAGACGTTGAAAAAGCACCCGATGTACGCGTGCGGGATCGATCATCGGCACGTCGAACGCCACCTGGACGATCTTCTCCAAGTAGTCTCGGCCCGGCACATTGATAGCTTTGCCGATGTTGTTTTCTACAATGGCACGCTCACACAGGATTAGGTATACGAGATTAGGAAAATCCGCATTCGCTTTGATCAGTTGGAACACTTCGAGTATCTCTTGGGGTGTCAGACGATCCAGATCATCAAGGACTACAAGAATGGGTTCCTTCAGCTTCCTAAGGTCTCCAGCAATCTCGGCCTTCGCCTCGCTAATACTCTTTGCTCCGATTTCTGTGCCCGCCTCCAACAGCTTTATTATTGCGTCCGTGAATTTGGACAAAAGCGCAAAGAGTCCAGCCAAGAGAACTAGGCTTCCCAAAACGATCGTAATGACTCGCGAATGAAGCCATGCGGCGCCGAGTGTCGCTACCCCAAGGATGACGAGAACGGTTCCAAATAAACTGCGAATCGCCTTGATCAAGTCCCGACCGCCCTGCAAGCGATTCGCCCATCGCCTGTATCGCGCCAAAGCAGACTTCCGCAGGCGATTGGAACCGAGGTCACCTCTGCCCAAGGCGACTCCAAGCTCATCGAAGAACGCCTCGCTCAATGTCGGCCGATTTACTAGTTGCCACGGGTTGAAGTCAACCGTTAGGACCTTCGGAGAATCCGAATGAAGGCAATCCAGAACCATGTTCTTGATGGAGGATTTCCCATTGCCCCAAGCCCCATACAAGGCAACAATGAGGCTCTCTCGCCCGGACCATCCGCGGATCGCATCGGCCAGACCTTCGGAGAATCCACGACGACCCAGCACGTCCTCTTGTCGGGTTTCAATCGGCTTGTCTGCTGAGAGCCAATCCGAGGGACGCGGCGTATTACTTTTGTTTGCCATTGCCTAATTGCCCAAATTATAAGCAGATATCGTGGCAACACGATGCAAAAGTCGAGTTAGGTGCATTGCGCCACAGCTTTTCTATTGACTGATCCGCGGAGTCATGCCAGAGTGATAATTGAGTTCTAGCAATGATGCGCAAGCCCCATACCGATTGTCTCCGGACGCCGGCCACATTTATGTGGCAAGGTGCGGGGAAAGGTACGGTCATGTAACGGGGGCTAATCCATAGCGCGCGGTTTTTCTGAGCCTCCGATACAAATCGGGGGCTTTTGGTTTTTATGGCGCATTTTCACCGATGCGCAGAGAGGAGGCAGCGTCGTCTAACGGCCAGGATGCGGCTCTTTCAAGGCTGAGATGGGAGTTCGATTCTCCTCGCTGCTACCAACTTATGAACGCACAAGCGATTGAACTCGATGGTTTTGAAATTGAGCTCGCATCGGAGCTCTATTGTGAGCGCGGCGGAGATCACCGAGTTAGTGGACCGTGCGCGCAGTGATCGCCGCCGACTCGGCCACGGACCTCGATGAATCTGCCGTCTTGTGCGTGCGGTGTATGAAAGCGATACCGCTGAAGGCTTGATGCCGGGTCGTCTAGTGGCAGGACTCTGGACTTTGAATCCGGATACGGGCGTTCCGAATCGCTCCCCGGCAGCCAGTTCTTTGACACCTCTCGCAAGTTCGCAATTTCTTCAATGAAATGTCACCCCATGTGTCGATCTGAAATCGGCTCGTCATGCTGCTGTACAAGTGCTGTACAAACGGTCCCCCGAGTGCTCAAAAACACCCCAAAACGCTCTGCTACGATCCTTATCACACAACAACATACGCAAAACTGGGCCGATTCGTAATCGGCAGGTCAGCGGTTCAAGTCCGCTCGTCGGCTCCAGTCTCTTTTTCTTGATTCCCAGCGCCCCTCACGGCGAAAAATATCAAAGCATCGTCGCGACCGCGAGACGTTGAGTCCCCACTCTCCGCTTGTCCCGGCAAGGATATTACTGCTTAGTAACGGCCTCGACCGGCGAGTCCTCGGGCACCGACTTCAGCCGGCTCAGGGCGGCAACCGGGCGGGCGAAGGGCATAGGGCTGTCCTTGCTATAAGCGCGCAGCAGGTGATAGGTGATGAGTAACTGCGTCAGGGCCAGCGGATCGCTGTGGCGAACTTCGCTGCCGTCGTTGTAGTCGCCGAACTGGTCGGCGCGCAGCGGCCGCAGATCGGGGAGATGCTTCCAGATGGCCTGTTCCAATTGGGCGGCGTGCTCGCGGCTCACGTTGCCATCCACTTCGAGAAACTCCACTGGACGCCCACTGTCGCGCCCAAGTTCAAGGCGAATTCCCGCCGCCTGGCCATTCTTGTGGTCCACCAGATAAGTGAGGTCAGGGTGAGGGATAGTCGGCCGCAGCACCAAATTAACGTTCAAATGCCCATCCGCCTGGTCTGAACCCACGCCGCTTTCGGGATGAAAACGCACCACGATGTCGGCAAATTCGCGTTGTGGGCGGATAAAGTCACGCGAATCCGGCTCACGCCTCTCCAGTTCTGCTAAAACTTGCTCGGGGAGGTACCCGCGCTTGGCGGTGTCGCGCTTGATCTTCCACAGGCGCCTCATGTCCTCGGGAGGATCGAGAAACACCTTAACGTCGTAGAACTGCCGCATTGCAGCGGTGTGAAATCCCAGCAGCCCTTCAACAATCACGAACTCGCGCGGCTCCACGTACTCGGGCCGCACCAGCGAGCCGGTGCTGTGGTCATAAACCGGCTTCAGCATGGCTTGCCCGTAGTGCACGCGCTCCAGGTGCAGCTCCAAAATGTCGAGAAAGTTGCAGTCGGGATTCAGCGGGGTAATGTTCAATCGCGCGCGCTCGGCGCGGTCGTACTTGTGGTAGTCGTCAGCGCAGACGTGAGTCACACGCTCGGGGCCGAGCAGGCGAGTTAAGCCCCGGGTAATCGTCGTTTTGCCGGCAGCGCTGTCTCCCACAATCCCCAGCAAGATTGGTCTTCTTTTCATCGCTGCTCCTTGCCCTGTAATGGCTGCGCGCCGGTCAGCAGGCCTGCTTCGGCCTCTCCGTCCAAGCCTCCTTGAAAAACCCGGCTTTGCCGCACATCAGACGCGGCTATGCGGACGAGTTCATCTTTGCTAATGCACCCTCCCTCGTTCACCAGACGGCTGGCCTGGCGCAGCTTCATCCGGTCCACGGCATTGCGCACGCTGCGGGCATTGGCAAATTGGGGCTGCTTGGTCCGTAACTCCAGATATTCAACAAATGCGCGTCGCGATTCGTCGTCGAAACTGTAGTTCTGCTCGCGCAGCATGGATTCCGCGATGGTTGTCAGCTCCTCCAGGGTGTAGTTGGGAAAGCTGATGTGGTGCGCTACCCGGGAACGAAATCCGGGATTGTACTGAAAGAAAGTTGCCATTCGGTCTTGATATCCTGCCAAGATCACCACCAAATCCTCGCGCTGATTCTCCATGGCCTGCAACAACATCTCAACTGCTTCCTGGCCGTAATCGCGTTCGTTCTCAGGCCGGTAGAGATAATATGCCTCATCAATAAACAGAACGCCGCCCATCGCCTTCTTCAGGATTTCCTTGGTCTTGGGAGCGGTGTGGCCCACGTATTGGCCTACCAGGTCATCGCGAGTTGCAACCACCAGATGCCCGCGCCGCAGATAGCCGAGGTGGTGCAATATCTTCGCCATGCGCATGGCGACGGTGGTTTTGCCTGTGCCGGGATGTCCGGTGAACGACATATGCAGAGTAGGACGCTCAGTGGAGAGCCCAACCTTTTCGCGCAACCGGGTTACCAGCAGCAGCGATGCCACGCGCCGGATGTAAGCCTTCACCGGCTTCAGGCCAACCAGTTCGCGATCAAGCTCCTCCAGAATCTCCTCGAGATTCGAGTCCCGATGCGCCGCGCCTACGTCCACGAAGTTCTCCTCAGGCTCATGGACCGGAGCGGAATCAACAACCGGGTTCGTATCCAGTTTCTGCATGGTCGTTCTCGTGCGCTAGTTTGCTGATGGGGCCTTGGACCGAATGGTGTACTGGATGCGCCGGTCCTGCGTCTCGGCGCGCTCCAAATGGAACCCCGGTTCGTTCTCGGGCCGCTGCACGATGAAACTCAACATCGTGGTTTGCCGGCCTTTGGTGCGGTCATAGCCGTTCAGCTTTATGTAATGTTGGGGGAAGGCCTTCCGGCATTCGTCAATGCGCTCCATTGCTTCGTTCACCTCATGTAGGTCGAACATCGGAAGCCCCCACATTTCCCAATATGAGTTGCGGGGGTGGGGGTCGTCGGTGTGTTCGACCGAGAAAGCCCAGCCATTCTCGAAGCAGTACCGCACCTGGGCCTTGATCTGCTCTTCCGTGAACTCGGGCAAATAAGAAAAAGTTCCCTGTGTGATTCGCATGATTCGATCTCCATTTGCTATGGGCTTGGCCGCTTGACCGGTTAGGCCACGGTGACGGTGCCGACCGCATCGGGCACGTCGGTTGATTCGAAGTCGTAAGAAACGTCCTTCCAAATGTCCAGCGCCTTGCGCAGTTCCGGCGACCAGCGGGCCGCCTGGTTGAGGATCTCCGGCCCTTCGTTGAGAAAGTCGCGGCCTTCGTTGCGGGCCTGGATCATCACTTCCGTGGCTACACGATTCGCCGTCGCCCCCTGAGCGATGCCATCGGGATGGCCGATCGTGCCGCCGCCGAACTGCAACACGACATCTTCGCCCAGCAAGTGCAGCAACTGATGCATCTGCCCCGCGTGGATGCCGCCGGAAGCCACCGGCATCACCGCCGGCAGCGACGCCCAGTCCTGCTCGAAATAAAGCCCTTGCGAGGGATCAGCTTCGAGGGTGTTCGAACGCAAGGTGTTGTAGTAGCCGCGAATAGCATGTGGATCGCCCTCCAGCTTGCCAACGACCGTGCCGGCGTGAATGTGGTCCACTCCCGCCAGGCGCATCCATTTGGCGATCACGCGGAAGTTTACGCCGTGGGTTTTCTGCCGCGTGTAGGTTCCGTGACCGGCGCGGTGCAGGTGCAGAATCACGCCATTTTTCCGCGCCCACTTGGCCATGGACTGGATTGCGGTGTAACCGATGGTGAGGTCAATCATCACGATCACCGTGCCCAGATCCTTGGCGAAATCGGCCCGTTCGTACATTTCCTCCATGGTTCCGGCGGTCACATTCAGATAATGTCCTTTGATTTCGCCCGTTGCGGCGACCGCGCGGTTCACGGCTTCCATGCAAAACAAGAAACGGTCGCGCCAGCGCATGAAGGGCTGGCTGTTGATGTTTTCGTCGTCTTTGGTGAAGTCGAGGCCCCCGCGCAGCGCTTCATAAACCACGCGGCCATAGTTGCGGGCGGAAAGGCCGAGCTTGGGTTTCACAGTTGCCCCCAGCAGCGGACGCCCGAATTTGTTCAGGTACTCGCGCTCCATCACGATGCCATGGGCGGGGCCCTGAAAAGTTTTGGTGTAGTGGGGAGGGATGCGCATATCTTCCAGGCGCAAAGACTTCAGCGCCTTGAAGCCGAACACGTTGCCGATAATCGAAGAGGTCAGATTGGCAATTGAGCCCTCTTCAAATAGATCAATGTCGTAAGCAATGTAGGCGATATACTGATCAGTACCTGGGACGGGATCGACCCGGTAGCACTTCGCCTGATAATTCTCGTAAGGCGTGAGCCGGTCAGTCCAAACCACCGTCCAGGTCGCCGTGGAAGACTCGCCGGCGACTGCCGCAGCTGCTTCGATGGGATCGACACCGGACTGTGGCACCAGGCGAAACGCGCACAGAATGTCTGTGGCCTTCGGTTCGTAATCGGCGTCGTAGTAACCCATTTCGGCGTAGGGCGTGATACCTGCGGCCCAACGGCTTTTCTTTTTGCCCGAGTTGTTGCTGCCAGCCATTTTCTATCTCCCTCAAGAAATACTGATTTCGATTGGGCCACGGGTTGACGTAGCGGGCGAACGTTTTATGACAGTTGAAATGGTGATGCACCTCGCGGCGAAATTCCCGGCGCAGCCAGGATGGTTGGCCCAGCTGCGCCTTCGCGGGTTCTAGCGGGTTCCCATAACTCAATCCGGCTGGTTCGCCGAGCTGTCACCGCCTACACTTGAATAGGGCAATTGCGGTTCCAATGCGCGTCTGACGCTCGCCACTGCCAGCAGAAAGTTTGTAAGTAGTTGTCGTTTCTTTTGCTTGGGGAGTTAATAATCGGAAGCACGGGCGGGTTGATTTTAGGGGCTTGCTGCTATTAGGGACATCGCTGTCTCGCATGAAAAAGGGATTGGTTAATGCATATATTTGATAAAAGGATAGTTACAACAAGTCAATCGTATAGGATACGCGTGTCCCACTACATGGTCATTTGTGTCCCATGTGAGACCTCCGCGCAGGACGCGTGGCGATTCTGTGCTTGGCCAACAAGCGATGGAACGTCCGCCGCGGTATCTTCGCCAATTTCGCAGCCCGCGAAACGTTTCCCTCAGCTTTGAGCAAGTAGCTCGACAACGCTCCCCGCTCAAACTGCTCAATCGCGTGCGCTTTGCTCGCCATAAACCCCGCCTGCGGCTTGAACGCGACTACGTCCTGAACGTGCAGCGGAAGATGCTCGGCCTCCACTACGGAAGAAGACGTCAGCACAACCGCCCGTTCAATGATGTTTTCCAGTTCGCGAAGATTGCCCGGCCAGGAATAGTTCCTCAGCAGTGTCAGCGCCTGGGGAGAGATGCTGTCCACTTTTTTGTTGACCTTGGCTCTGGCCCGCAGCAGAAAGTATTCCGCCAGAAAAGGGATGTCTTCGATCCGCTCGCGCAGTGGCGGCAGGGTAATGGAAAAGGTATTGATGCGGTAGAACAGGTCCTCGCGAAACGTGCCTTCGCGAATTGCGGCCTCGAGGTCGCGGTTGGTGGCAGCAACAATTCTCACCGAAACGTTCCGCGTGCGCATATCGCCCACGGCGCGAATTTCGCCGGTTTGCAGAGTGCGCAGAAATTTGGCCTGAATCTCCAGTGACATGTCGCCGATCTCATCGAGGAACATCGTCCCGCCATCAGCCTTTTCGAACAATCCTTTGCTGTCGCTGTATGCGCCGGTAAAAGCCCCACGCCGGTAGCCGAACAGTTCGCTCTCCAGCAGCGAAGGAGACAATGCCGTACAATTCAGCGTCACCAGCGGGTGATGGCTGCGGGTGCTGTTGCGGTGGATGGCCCGTGCCACCAGCTCTTTTCCGGTCCCACTCTCGCCGCGGATCAAGACCGTCGTGGGTGTAGGTGCGACCTTGGCAATCAATCCCGAGATTTCCTTCATCTTCAGGTTATTGCCGATGATGAACTCGCCTTCCGCCCGCGCCTCGAGTTCGCGCAGGGCCAGTTGATACTGGTTCTGGAGAGATCCTTCCCGGCCTTGGCCGGCGGCAAATTCCGAGATAAAGCGCGCCGTCTTGCCGCCAACCACCTCCGTTCCCTGCGGCCGCAGGCGGTATACTTCGCGGGCAATATCGGGATCGCCGGTCACCTCAACGATCAGGTCGGCGGCATCCGCCTTGAGGAATTTTCTATAGTTGGAGGCCACCGGCAAGCCGAGTTCACGGGCAAGGACGATACCGGGCGCGCCTTCATCCTTGTCAGCCACCCCTACAATTTCGACGCTCGGGTCCTTATGGAAGAGCTCCACCAGGGCCCTTCCGCCGCGTCCCGCGCCGATGAGAATGATTCGCGTCATGGATTTTTTGGGGCTGCGAGTTTCGGGAGCCAGGCAAAGCGCGCGCCCGCCACCGAGGCCAAACTCCCCGCGCCAGGCGCGTATTCTATCGTATCTCTTCGGCCGGCACTTCGAAGAGGAGCCTATAGGAGGGTCCGCTCAGCTTTCCTCTCGAACACTGGATTCCAGCGGCAGGTTCAGACTCAGCAGAGAAAAATTGCCATCCTGCAGGCGAATCTCGCTAAGCGCGCCGTTCGCCAGGGTGGGAAACACTTTGCGGTACTTCGAAAGCGCCACTCCGAGTAATTGACATAGAGCGACCCGGATCAGAGTGTTATGGGTCACGACCAGAACGCGGCCGTCCGGATACGACGCCGCAATCTGCTGGAGACACTCCATCGCACGCAGGGCAACCTCCCGCGGGTCTTCGCCGCCAGGCAGGTGATGGGAAACCGGGTCAGACTGAAACCCGGCAAAGGCTTCCGGCAAAGATTGCCGGAGCTCCGCATTGGTCAGCCCTTCGCCGCGGCCAAAGTCAATCTCCCTAAGCCGTGCGTCAACCCGGGCCGAAATGCCGGCGAAACGCTCCGAGGGCGCCGCCGTTTGCTGTGCCCGCAACAACGGCGACACCCAAATGGCGGCAAGACCGGCACTGGATGCCCATTTACCGAGCCTCTCCGCCTGCTCCAACCCGCGAGGGCTGAGCGGAATGTCGGTGCTGCCGGCGTAACGGTCCTCCTTGTGCCAGATGGTTTCGCCGTGGCGAACGAGCACGAGACGAGCCATCTACTGGACCCTCCTTTCCGCGTAGTTGCGAAGTTCAGCCTGAATCCACCCGTGGCGCGCCAGTTCTTCTACAAGCCGCAAAATGCCGAGACAGGCCGAAAAGCGCCGCGAATTCGAGCACGCGCCGATGAGGCGCATCGGACCAGACCGCCAGACAGCGGCAGCCGCCATGGCCGTTGCGCACGTTTTCAGCGCAGTTGCTAACATGAGTAGCCCGGATCCTGATTCCAACCAGGAGTAAACGTTCGTGCTGTTCCAGGTCTGGCAAAAGCGGCGAGGACTTGCGGCAGCCCGACGCCCGGCTCAGTCAGCTACGTTCTGTTCACGATGCCGCTTGAGGCATATCACACAGCGGACGCAGCCCCGCTTGACCGCCCGACGCTGACAGGCGATACACACTCCACAGGCTGCAAGCTCAGCCCGGAAGCGCGAGCGGGCATAGTTAACCGCGGCCAGCCACTTGGACCGATCAGCCGGCTTGCGCGCCGCGCGATGCTGCCGCCGGGCGCGCGCTAGGACTTCGCGCCATTCTTGGCACTGCTTGGTGAGTTTCATTTGGATAGTAGTATGAACGACAAACTGCGGCTTTGTCATGCGCCACCACAAGACCCTGCCCGACCCGGGTGGCCCGGGACTCCCGCCGAATGGTTCCCCTTGTTAAAGCCAATTGGGGGGCCGGTGCCATTGACAGGGGCAACCGGCAGTTGCCCAAGTGAGCAGAAGCGAGAACGTTACCTGAAATCCGCCGACAGCGCTCCGCCGTAGTGTTTCACCACCAACGCCGCCACGCGAGCAATGCTTTCGTGCAGTTCCACAGTATCCCCGCGGTGGTGTCCAGTGAACACCACCAGCACAACCGCTTGTCCTTTCACCCAGATAATTCCGGCGTCATTCGCAATGAACGGCTGCCCGTCACCGGTCTTATGTGCGAGCCGCACATCTTTCAAATAGCGCGGAAAGCGGTCGTTCACCTGCTGCTTTTCCATCGTGCTGAGAATCAGATCACTGGCGTCTTTGGAGACTAGCTTGCCCAGCGCCATCATCTCCAAGAGTCGCCCGATCTCCCGGGTGGTGCTATGCCCGAAGTAAATGCCGGCATCGTAAATCGTGTGCCCGAACGCCCGCTGCACCTCCGCATCACTGTAACGCCCGAACGGGAAGCTCACCGTCCGGTCTCCGCTGGCGTTCTTGTAGCTGGGATCAAGCGTACTGAGCCACTTCCGGTCCCAGTCGAGATCCGAAAATTCTATAGATGTCTTTCCAAGCCCCAGGCTGTGCATGTATTCAGTCGCGTGGCCGCGGCCTACTTTGTCCGCCAGCAAATCGGTTGCCTCGTTGTCGCTGATGATGATCATCAGCGTGAGCAAGTCCTTCAACGTGGGGTTCAATCCCGGGGCAAGCGCATAGAGGACACCCGAAGGCAACCGCTCGTCCTCCGCCTTGGTCTGAATGCGATCGGAAAGCGATAGCTTCCCCGCCTCCACCTGATGCATAAGTTCGGCGGCGATCGCCAGCTTGATGACGCTGAACGTTTCGTATACAGAATCAGAGTCAACCGCGATCTCGTCCCCGTTAGAAATATTCTTCATGTAGATGGACATGTCACCCGGGAACCGGCCGCGTATCTGCTCAAGCTCATTTCGCAAAGAGCCGAGAGATGCACTCGCCTTCGCAAGCCGCCTGCTGGATGATTCGGCGCTCCTGGCCGGCGGCGGTTCCTGAGCCCACACCATTCCTGGAGTCAGCAGCATGATGGCGATGATGACTTGAGTGATTTGCCGTGGCCTCGAACTCGCTTCCATGCGTCCCCCTTCCTCTTTCACACCGCAGATTAGCATTGAGAGAGGCAATTGCCGCAACCGGCACTCATCGCCCGCGTCCAAATTCCTAGCGGTCGTCTTGCGCGAAGCCAGGCCCCCGTGCACCCACTGGCGGTGTATCGGCAGTCGAAGCGGCACGGGCTTGCGGTCTTGCTGGAAGGGGCCGGCTTCCAGTCGGCCAAAAAAGCCGACCCATTCGAACACGCGCTGCAGGGGAGCATTTGATGGGAGATGCCGGGCTTTAGTCTCGGAGGCAGTCGCGATGTAAATTGAAACCGGGCGGGCAGTTACGCCCAGTGAGCGCGCTTTCATTTACGGTGAGAAAGGCCGGCGCGGATGACTTTGCGCCGCCCTGATACGGACTGCGTCGGCCACCCTGTCGCTCCGAGAGTTAAAGATCCCAAGTCGCAAAGAAGACGACGAGGATAGGGTACTGGGTGCCTCCCCGCAAAAGCCGACGATTAACGACCAACGACTGCCCTACGTTCCTTCGCTCCAGCCGGCCAGATACTCTTCCTGCTCGGGCGTTAAGCGGTCAATCTTTACCCCAATCGACTCCAGCTTCAGCTTGGCCACCCGCTTGTCTAACTCATCGGGCACTTTGTACACGCGCTTTTCCAGCGTCTTGTAATTCTTCACCATGTGGTCCACTGAGAGGGCCTGGTCGGCGAAGCTCATGTCCATTACTGAGGGCGGATGGCCCTCGGCCGCAGCCAGGTTGATCAGCCGGCCTTCGCCCAGCAAATTGATCTTGCGGCCGTCACGCAGCGAGTACTCTTCCACGAAATTGCGCGTGGTACGCTTTGACGAAGCCATCTTCTCCAGCGCCGGAATATCAATTTCCACGTTGAAGTGGCCGGAGTTGGAAATAATAGCGCCGTCTTTCATCACCTCGAAGTGGTCCTTGGTGAGGACGTTCTTATTGCCGGTCACAGTGCAGAAGACATCACCGATCTTCGCCGCCTCGTGCATGGACATCACCCGGAAGCCGTCCATCACCGCTTCCAGCGCCTTGGTGGGATCAACTTCGGTTACGATGACCTCCGCCCCAGTGCCACGCGCCCGGCTTGCCAATCCGCGGCCGCACCAGCCGTAGCCCGCAACCACAAACTTCGAGCCGGCCAGCAGATAGTTCGTCGCCCGAATAATGCCGTCAATCGTGGATTGCCCCGTTCCATACCGGTTGTCGAACAGGTGCTTGGTATCAGCATCGTTCACCGCAATGATGGGATAGCGCAGCACCCCTTCGAGGGCCATCGCCCGCAGCCGAATTACCCCGGTTGTGGTCTCTTCCGTGCCGCCAAGAACGCCGTCCAGCGCGTCCTTGCGCTTGGTGTGGAGAATGGTGACCAGGTCAGCGCCGTCATCCATGGTGATGTGCGGCTTGTGATCAATGGCAGCGAGAATATGACTGTAGTAGGTGTCGTTATCTTCGCCCTTGATGGCGTGCACGGAGATGCCGTGATCGCGCACCAGGCTGGCGGCCACATCGTCCTGGGTGGAGAGCGGGTTGGAGCCGCACAGCACAACATCAGCGCCGCCATCGCGCAGGCAGATCGCCAGGTTAGCGGTTTCCGCGGTCACATGCAGACAGGCGGCAATGCGAATTCCCTGCAGCGGATGGTTCTTAATGAACTCCTTGCGGATGATCTGCAGCACCTTCATGGACTGGTTGGCCCACTCAATGCGCTTCTTGCCGAGGTCAGCCAGTTCGATGTTCTTGACGTCGCAGTTTACTTGGGTAGTAGCGGTTGACATAGCTCTCCTGTTGCGGATTTGTAATTTGTAATCGGGTAATTTGTAATTTGGGACCTTCAGTCACCGCAGTTTTCGGGTTTTTAAATTGCAAATTACCCGATTACGAATTACAAATCCCCGGATAGAGTGCGGGTTACTTCCTGATTGCCGCCACCGGCTCGCGCAACCCGGCTCCGCTGGCCAGGCTCGCAGCTTTGTCGGTAGCTTCCCAGGTGAAATCCGGGTCTTTGCGGCCGAAATGGCCATAGGCGGCAGTCTTGCAGTAAATCGGGCGGCGCAATTTCAACGACTCAATAATCCCCTTGGGCGTGAGCTTGAAATTGGCGCGAATCAAATCGGGCAGCAGCGCGGGATCCACGGTGCTGGTTCCAAACGTCTCCACCAGCACGCTCACCGGATCGGCCACACCGATGGCGTAGGCCAACTGCACTTCGCAACGCTCGGCCAATCCCGCAGCCACAACATTCTTGGCGATATGCCGCGCCATGTACGCCGCTGAGCGGTCCACCTTGGTCGGGTCCTTTCCGCTGAAAGCGCCGCCGCCGTGCCGTCCCATGCCTCCGTAGGTGTCCACAATGATTTTCCGGCCCGTAAGTCCGGTATCTCCCATCGGGCCGCCGATCACGAAACGTCCCGTCGGATTGATGTGGTATTTGGTGTCCTGGTCCAGCAGATGCGGAGGAATGGTCGCCTGGATGACGTGCTTCAGAATGTCGCTGCGCAGCTCATCATTGCCCACGGTCTCGGCATGTTGCGTGGAGATCACCACCGCATCCACCCGGACGGGCTTCCGGGCCGCGTCATATTCCACCGTAACCTGAGATTTGCCGTCCGGCCGCAAGTACGGCAGCCGCCCATGCTTCCGCATCTCCGCAAGGCGCAGGCAAAGCTTGTGGGCCAAGAGAATCGGCGTGGGCATCAGTTCTTCAGTTTCGTTGCACGCATACCCAAACATCATTCCCTGGTCGCCGGCGCCGCCGGTGTCAACGCCCATGGCGATGTCGCCACTTTGCTTGTTGATGCTGGAGATGACGGCGCAGGTATTGCAGTCGAAGCCGTAGAGGGCATTGTCGTAGCCAATAGAGGCAATGGTACCGCGCACCAGGCTTTGGAAGTCCACGTAGGCCTTAGTGGTGATTTCTCCGGCGATGACAACCAGGCCGGTTGCCGTAAGCGTCTCGCAGGCCACGCGGCTCATGGGGTCCTCGGCCAGGCAGGCATCGAGGACGGCATCGGAAATCTGGTCGGCAATCTTGTCCGGATGGCCTTCGGTCACGGACTCGGAGGTAAAGAGATACGGGTTTTTCGCCACTGGCTTCTCCTCGTTAACCAAGCTAACTAGCTGGACGTTACTCTGGCGGGAACATCAGAGCATAACGGCCATCAAATGAACACCTTGAGGTCTGTATCAAACTATCAGACGGGAAGACGAGGGCGCAACGGCTTTGGGTTGGAAAGCAGATGCGGGCAGCGAATGGACGCCCAATTCCGTCTAGTGGATGGTGGCAAGCGGTAAGTGGTCTGTCGCTATGAAAACAAACCCGATCATCCAGGCGCGATTTTCACCAGCCGCTGGCCGCTAGCCACTTCTACGCCTGCGGTCTTCCGGTTTGGGTTTCTAACGGTTTGCGGGTAACTTCCAGGCCCTGAGCGCCGAAAGTCAGCGTCTTGACTTCGTCTTCTTCTCCCTGGACGGGAAGTTTCCTGCCGTTGAACGAGAACTCGATGCCCCCGACGTTGCCGGCTTTGATGACCATCTCTTTTTGCGCGGAAACCGCCTTCTGGTGGTAGGCGGGCAATAAGTCCTGCATGATCTCCCTGCCGTCCACGGTGATCTGCAACCAACAATCTTCTTTCGCCTGGATCAACACAACGAAAGCGCCTCGTGCGGGCGGGACCGTGGTTTCGCTGTCCGTGATCTGAGCGGCAGGAGTAACCGGTGAACGTTGTGCGACACCGGCTGGGCCCGGGGAAGCAGAGATTTCCATGGGAGCTGGAGTTCGTGGTTCGGGCCTGGCAGCCTGCGGCGGCGAACTGCTCACCGCATTCTGACTCGCGGGCTCGGAGCCTTGGGTGGCCGCCTGCGCGGGGGCTGGCTTCTCGGTGCGGAGCTTCTTCGGCGGCCAGGATTGCCGCGAGAATGAGCCCCAGAGAGCAAAGGCAAAGGCCACGATCAGCAAAACGATCGCCAGCTTGCCCCAGGGGATGCGGTCGGCAGGATCGCGATTTGCCTCAGTAGGTACGTGGAATGCGGCGGTAGGCCTGACAAGCGGCGCTGAAGGCAGCGGCGGGCGTTTCTTCGCCGAGCGTTCTCTTCGCAAGCTTTCTTTTTGCGAGCCGTCGTTTTTCGAGCTTCCTTTTTTGGAGCTTTCCTGGCGGGGAACGTCTCTCGTTGAGCTGCGCTCTGTCATTCCCGGCTGGCCCGCTGGGGCCGCCGCAGCCGAGGTTTTTTCCTCGACGATCGCTAAATACTCGGCGACGATTTCATTGTCGTCGAGCCCCAGATGCTGGGCGTAGGCGCGGATAAAGCCCTTGTTGAAAATGCCGCCGGGAAGTTGGTCGAGACGTTCTTCTTCCAAGGCGCGCAGAAAACGGGTACCGACCTTGGTGGCCAGAGACACGTCTTCGAGCTGCATGCCCTTGCGTTCGCGCTCCTGCCTTAGCTGTTCTCCAAACGATGCCACATTAGCCGCCCCCCTACGGTCGGCCATACGCCCGCGCCAAGTCCGTGAGCCTGGCGAAAGGCGCAACATTACTATTAGGAGACTGTATGGATATTATGTCAACTGGCGTCGGTAACGGGGAAGAATTTCGCGGAGGGCGGCGGGGTCAATAGCGGCGGCATGCGTGGGTTGGGGCTGGCCCCCCGGACGCGGGCGGAGCGCGTCCCCACCGAGCCAAAATCACTCCCAAAATCACTCTTCCGGGGGAGAGAACGGAAGCCGAGATCCATGGCGGACGTGGAGTACATAAACCGACTGTTCCTCCACGACGAACAAAAGGCGGTAGGTGCCCCGATTACCCGTCCCGAAAAGCAACTGACGGATGGGCTTGCCAAGTGAACGACTCTCCGGGGCAAGCGGGCAGCGCTCCGGATGGTGGCCCAAACTATCAACCGCCCGTTCGGCGCGGTCCAGCCAATCATCGCCCGCCCGCGGCGCCTGCTTAAAGATGTACGGCATGAATTTTTAGGAGGTTGTGTTTCGCTCGGGGAGTCACGACGACGCGGTAGCTCATTTCCTCGGTCGCGTCTCACGCCTTATTTCGTCGAAAACCTCTTTGGCCGGCCGGCCCAGGCCCTGCTCAGCCTCCAAAAGCCCCTGGCGGATGTTTGCCACCGCGTCCAGATGTTCGGCCACATGCTGATAGTCCCTGGCATCGAGCAGCACGGCCTCAGCTTTGCCGTTCACGGTAAGCACCAGCGGCCGCCCCGTTTTCTTCATGCGCTTCATCAGGTCGGAAGAGTTCCGCTTGAAGGTGGTGAGGGAATGAATGTCCTGAGTCACATCAATCATGGTGCGATTGTAGCATCATATTCGCATCTTGTTTGATGTCCGACTAAGGAGGCTCACTCAGGCATCGAGGATGCTCCCCTCGCGGGCGTGTCGAGAAACCTGGTAGCTATTGAAGTGACTCTGAAAGTGTGAGAAACTCGGCAGTGTAAAATAGACGAATAAAAGGCGAATATTCCATGGGACCACCCAAGATTGACGAAATCGGCCCCTGGTCAGAAGTAAAACTTGACATACTGAAACGGTATGCGGTCGAGTACTCAAAGATCCTAGCGAATCAGAAGAATCCGTCCTTCTTTCACGTGTACATAGATGCGTTCGCCGGAGCCGGATTCCACCTCTCCAAAACGACCGGAGAGATGGTGTTAGGCAGTCCGCTAAACGCTCTGCTCGTGCAACCTCCATTTCGCGAGTATCACCTAATTGACTTAGATGGTGACAAGATAGACGGGCTGAAACAACTGATCGGGGAGCGGCGAGATGTCTTTCCGCACAAAGGGAATTGCAACGATGTGCTCCTCAAAGAAGTGTTTCCCAAAGTTCGGCGTGAGGATTTCAGAAGGGGATTGTGCTTGCTCGACCCTTACGGATTGAGCCTCGACTGGAAGGTCATGAAACAGGCCGGCACCATGCAGTCACTAGATATTTTCATCAATTTCCCAATCTATGACATTAATATCAACGTCCTGCACCACAATCCTGAGACCGTACTGCCAGTGCATATCGAACGGATGAATGCGTATTGGGGAGATGAGTCCTGGCGAGATGTTGCCTATGAACAGTCGCAGGGGTTGTTCGGACCGATGGAAGAAAAGGTTTCTAACCGTCGATTAGCGGAGGCCTTCCGACAACGGCTAAAGAAGGTGGCAGGATTTAATCGCGTCCCGGAGCCGCTTCCCATGCTCAACAAGAACAACGCTATTGTGTACTATCTGTTTTTCGCCTCACAGAAAGATACTGCAGAGAACATAGTCAAATATATTTTCGACAGGTTTGGAAGACAGACGATCTGAATGTCCCTCAACTCCCACATCGAATGGACCGACGCCACCTGGAACCCGGTCCGGGGCTGCACCAAGATCAGCCCCGGCTGCAAGCATTGCTATGCCGAGACGTTTGCGGAGCGGTTTCGTGGGGTGAAGGGGCATCCGTATGAGCAGGGGTTTGATCTTCGCCTGGTGCCGCAGAAGCTGGCAGAGCCATTTACGTGGCGGTCGCCGAAGCTGGTGTTCGTTAATTCGATGAGCGATTTGTTCCAGCCGGGTGTGCCGGATGAGTACACGGAGATCGTTTCGCGGGTGATGACGGTCGCGAACTGGCATACATATCAAGTGCTCACGAAGCGCTCTGAGCGGTTACGCGACCTGCTGCGCGGTCGGCTGCGGTTCGCCGCGCAACACGAAAACATCTGGTGGGGCGTGAGCGTGGAAGACCGGAAGTATGGCCTGCCCAGACTGAAGCACTTGCAACAGGCCCGGGCCAGAGTTCGCTTTCTGTCGGTTGAGCCGCTGCTGGAAGACCTTGGCCGGATTGATCTTTCGGGCATCAGCTGGGTGATTGTCGGCGGCGAAAGCGGGCCGGGAGCACGGCCGATGAAGGAAGAATGGGTCATTTCCGTTCGCGACCAATGCCGGGAGCAGGGCGTGCCGTTTTTCTTCAAGCAGTGGGGCGGGGTGAGGAAGGCTCGTAACGGGCGCTTGCTGGATGGGCGCACGTACGATGAGTATCCGCTGCGTGCGGCGGCTGCGGTGCCGGACCGGTCAAAGTGTGCCGCTTTGGCTGGGGCTTCGCTGGCGGGGCTTCGAGAGGCGATGTACGGAGCGCCTCTGGTGGAGTTGACGAGTTAGGAATCCTCGACGGTACGCTGGCGTCGGACGCCGGCGCTACCTTGGTGCACTTTGCAGCGCATTCTCGGAATAGAATGCAGAGTCCGCCGGAGGGGCGACCATGCGCTGTACTTTTCTCGTAGCCATCGGGTTGCTTTGTTCAGCCCCGATCTTTGCGCAAAATCCCACAGATTGGCTCGCGTCTCTTCCCCAGCCCAAGAGCTACGTGCTCAAGCGCGCCTCCAGCTATGATCGCAGCGGGGGCAACGCCGATTTCCGCCAAATCGCCCCTGGAGACACTCTTACCCTGCTCGACGAAGCCGGCCCAGGCGAAATCAGCCACATTTGGATCACCATTGCCAGCGGCGATCCGCATCATCTGAAGGCGCTTGTGCTCCGCATGTTCTGGGACGGCGAGGCTACGCCCAGCGTGGAGACTCCCATTGGCGATTTCTTCGGGCTCGGTTTGGGAGACTATTTCCTTTATCAATCGGCGCCGCTCGCCGTAGGTTCGGACAAGGCTTTGAATTGTTTCTTTCCCATGCCTTTCCAGAAGCATGCGCGAATCACCGTGACCAACGAAGGCTCGCAGAAGGTGGACGCCTTCTACTTCAATATTGATTACCGCGCCTACTCCAAGCCGCTGGATGCCGGCACCCTCTACTTTCATGCGCAATACCGCCAGGCGGCCCCCAACCAAGGTTGGACGAACCAGTGGCGCGATAATGGCGACCCGCTGGTGAACGACAAGAAAAACTTGAACGGCGACGGCAATTACGTTTGGATGGAGGCCACCGGCCGCGGCCATTTCGTGGGCGTGACCATGTCAATACTGCAGAACCAGGATGGCTGGTGGGGCGAGGGCGATGACATGTTTTTCATTGACGGCGAAACCACACCTTCCATCAACGGCACCGGCTCGGAGGATTATTTTCTTGGGGCCTGGGGTTTTGCCAATGGTCCGTTTTCGTATTCGTTGTTTGGTGCGCCCGTGAAGGGCGAGGAGCGTGCGGGAGCGAGAACCTCGGTGTACCGGTTTCATCTGGACTCGCCGATCACGTTCACCAAATCTCTGCAGGCAACCATTGAGCACGGCCACGCCAATGCGCGCTCGGATAATTTCTTTTCCGTAGCGTATTGGTATCAGAGTGAGCCGCACGCGGCGTTTCCGGCGCTGCCCGCGCTTGAGGAGCGGATTCCGAGGTTGTATCCGGTGGGCGGGCCTGGAAATGCGGGGAAATGAACTCTAACCGCGAAGATCGCTAAGGACGCAAAGAAGAACCCTGTTTGAGGCCTTCGACAATGTTCGGACAGCCGAGGCAGCTGTCCCTGCGTGGTTCTCGCCAACGGCCAAAGACTGACGACTAACGACCAAAAATTAAGAGTCCCGAAGTGATGTTGAACTTATTCGTCTCGGCCAGTAGCTCGCTTTAGACCCTTGCCGACCTGACCTTGCC
>Ga0335078_10005446_pt1 | contig 18818 bp, 12 predicted proteins | sample Lox_Sample_32_FD_206711 | JGI IMG/M metagenome (GOLD analysis project Ga0335078, IMG submission 206711) | Soil microbial communities from Loxahatchee National Wildlife Refuge, Florida, United States - Lox_Sample_3.2 | ecosystem: Environmental > Terrestrial > Soil > Wetlands | place: USA... | reverse complement strand
GGGTTACCACGCCCGCCCAGTTGGCGGCCATGCTGGATGAAATCGATGCCAACCCGCGACTCAGCCTCTCGGGCCTGATGGGCTACGACGCGCATGTCGCCAGGATGCCCGGTCTGCTGCGCGGCGGCGCGCTTAATAAATCCAAGGCGCTGTATAAAGAGATGCGCGAACTCGTCGAAAAACGCTATCCCGACCGCACAGGCGAGCTGACGTTCAATACCGCTGGCAGCCCGACCTACCGGCTGCACCAGGACCTGCACGCCGGCACGGAAGTGGCGGTCGGATCTGCTCTCGTCAAGCCGATGGATTGCGACGTCGGCACCCTGGCCGACCATGTGCCGGCCTGCTTCATTGCCACGTCCGTGCTGAAAGCCACGGAGAAGACCCGTCTGCCGGGGCTGGAAGCTCTGTCGGGGATCTGCGCCGCGTTCAATCCGAAAGCCGCCAGGACCTTTTTCATCTACGGAGGCAACTGGCAGGCGCAGCCGGTGTCGCCGCCGGGCCTGCGGCAGAACAAGCTCTACGGCCGGTCCTCCAACGAGGAAATGCTCAACGGCCCGCGCAAAACGGCGCTGGGTGTCGACGACCTGGTTTTCCTGCGCCCGACGCAGAGCGAAGGCGTATTTCTGCAGTTCGGTGATATCGCCGTTTACCGGGACGGAAAAATCACCCAATTCTGGCCGGTGATCGGGCAGGAACCAAAACAGCTCCTGGCGGATGACGCGGCGGCGCCGCGCAAGCCGCAACCTCAACCTGGATAGACCCTGGTATGATGTAAACCATTCGCTATGCGACCCTCACGCCGGCAAGTCCTTTCTCTCCCTTTCTCTGCGCTGGCCGCCGGACAAGCGCCTCCCGCCCGTACATCGAAGATCGTCTGTGTGGGCGGCCATCCGGACGATCCCGAATCCGGCTGTGGAGGCACCCTGGCGCGCTTTGCCGAACTCGGCCATCGCGTCACTATCATTTACCTCACTCGCGGCGAGGCGGGCATCGCGAGCAAGTCGCATGCGGAGGCTGCCGCCATTCGGTCGGCCGAGTGCACGGCCGCTTGCGAGATTCTGGGCGCGCAAGCGGTCTTTGCAGGCCAGATCGATGGAGCCACCGTGGTAGACAAGAATGCCGCTGAATCGCTTGGCAAGCTGATCTCCGCCGAGGACCCCGACGTGGTCTTCACCCAATGGCCCATCGACGGGAACCTCGATCACCAGGCCGCTAGTACCCTGACTTTCCGCGCCTGGCTGGCGGCCCGGGGGAGATTCGAGCTCTACTACTACGAAGTCGCTCTCGGAATGCAGACCATGGGCTTCCATCCCACCGATTACGTCAATATCTCCGCAGTACGGGACAAGAAAAAGGCAGCACTGTTTGCCCACAAGAGCCAAAATGGCGAGCGCATCTACCGCGCGTGGCACCAAGGCATGGAGAATCACCGCGGCCTCGAATCCGGCTGCGAAGCTGCCGAAGGTTTCGCGCACCTAGCCCGCGTGCACAGTACCTCGCGGCTACCAGGCCTCGGCGCGTAAGGGTTGTATCTGGCACCATGGCCCGCACGTTGATTGAAGCGCTCGCGCCTATAATCTGCTGCTGCGAGCGGGTCGCGCAGTTGCGCGAGCGAGAGCAGGGGTTCCAAGAAAAGGGCGCCAACCTGGCGGATACGGGCGCGCCAGTGTTCGCTTCGTCCGAAACCCAAACGCATCGCCCAGCGAAACCTGCTGGCGATATTGCCTGTTATTTTGGCGACAGTATTCGCGCATAACATTTGTAGAATGTATAACTTAGATCAACAAATACGGTTCGAGTTCCCTGTTCCGCCTCTGTTTTACAGGCTTGAAGCATTGCTTGCCGCTAACTTCCGCCCTCGGTGGTGCAGACAAAATCGCGTTTGCGCTGGGCGAGCGAAGCTCGCCCATTGTCTACTCCGTCACCCTCGTCTCCGCAACGGCGGTGTCGCTCGCGGCTGAGTCGTATCCGGCGGCCGAGATACGCGCCGTGTCTTTGAGTTCCTTGCCTTTCGCCGCAGTCACGCTCACCGTCAAGGTGACAGTCGCCGCGGCGTTCACCGCCAGATCGCCGACGGTGCACCGAACCGCGCCCGTATCGCCCACACCCGGCGACGTACAGGTGCCGGAGGAGGTGGTCACACTTGCGAAGGTGCTGCCCGCCGGCACGGTGTCGGTGACTACCACCTTAGTCGCTGCGTCCGGTCCATTGTTGGTGGCTGTAATGGTATAAGTGAGCGGCGTGCCGGTAGGCGCGCTTGAGGCCGCCGAATTGGTCAGCACAAGGTCGGACGCCACGGTAGCAATCTTCACGGCAAAAGCGTCGTAGGTTCCGCCACCGAAATTTTGCTGGAAAGCGCCCGTGGTGACCGTCAAGCCGTTGGTTACACCGGTTACGTAGACACTGTTTTGGCCGTCCAGGGCCAAGCTGGCTGGCAAGACGTATGCGCCCGGTATGTACGTGGAAAACAGCAGAGCCTTGCCAGTGGGGTTCAATTCCGCGACGAATCCATAACAGGAGGATGGGCAAGTGGCGATCGGGTTCATCACCGGGAAGCCGATTCCCGCACTGCCGGTCACGAAGGCGTTATCGCTGGCGTTGACGCGGATGCACGTCGGCGTCACCGAGGTGCCGCTGCCGTTGGCCGGGTCGCCGAGCATCGTCGAATAGACCAGAGCCGATCCCGCGGCGTTCAGCTTGGTGATGAACGCGCTGTGGCACCCTTCTCCGCCATCAGAGTCGCAAGTACGTTGAAACGCTCCTTTCGTGGTCGGAAAATTAGGCGATCCGGCTTGACCTGTAATGTATGCGTTGTCCGCCGAATCGACGGCGATGCCCGTGCCGGAATCCGTTGCGCTGCCGCTGATGCCGCCGGTGCCCCCCAGATACGTGCCGTAGATGAGCGACGCTGCGCCGGATTGCGTGGGGTCGAACTTAGCTACGAAAGCCCGCGGGCCAAGGATCATGGAAGCATTAGCCCCCCCGGTCAGCGGCGAGGCGGTGGTCTGGAAGGCGCCGGCAGTGACCGGAATGTTCCCGCTAGTCGTATAGCCGGTAATGTACGCGTCTCCGTTTGCGTCGATGGCGATCGCGGACCCGTATGTCGGCAACTGCTCGTAATCCTGATCGAAAACGTCAGGCGGTGTGATGCTGCCATACAAGGTCGAATACACCAAGCCCGCGCCCCCCGCGGCGAACTTGGTGAAGAACGCGTAGGCGGAGCCATAACCCGGACTGTCCTGGGAACCTTGCTGTAAAGCGCCCGGAGTTGTCGGGAAGCCGTAGGAAACTGGTTGGTTGTCCGGTGGACTGTAGTTGGAGCCCGTGTATCCGGTCACGTAGGCCTCGCCCGCGGAGTCCACGGCCACGCCAGTGATGATGGTATAGTTGATGCCGCCCAGAAATGTGGAATACACCAGCGCGGAGCCCGCCGCGTTGATCTCGGTCAGGAACGCGCTGGAACCGGCGCCAGGACCACAGCCTGCAATCTGGCCTCCGCAGAACGTCTGGAAGGCTCCGGTCGTGACCGGGAAGTCGTTGGCATCCGTGGTTCCGCCCACATACACGTTGAATTCCGGATCCACGGCGATGTCATTGGCGCCGGCTTCGTCGGAGGGTCCGACGCCACCCAGATAAGTGGAGTAGACCAGCGCCGTGCCGGCTGCGTTGAACTTGGTAACGAAGACTTCATAGGGGTTCCCGTTGAGTTCTGGGCCGTAGAGGGGGTTCTCCGTGGGGAAGTCCGTCGAATAGGTAATACCAGTCACGTAAGCCGAGCCCTGGCTGTCCACCGCGATCCCTTGGCCGTAGTCGTTGCTGCTGCCGCCCAGGTAACTGGAGTATACCAACAGCGGATCAATCGTCAGTTCGCGGCTATGGTCGTAAGCGCCCAGCTCAAAGCGCACCGCGTTTCCATCGAGCGCGTAGCGGCCGTCCACTCTATGCTTCCCGCTCCCCGCAGCCTGATAAACCACCGGCTTTTGAAACCGCACTTCGCTGCCGTCTGCCGTCAGGACCAGGTCTCCTTGACGGTCGATCCTGGGCTGCGCGCCTTCGAAGCTCAGGGCGATTTTCGAAGGATCCGCTCCCGGTGCAACGATGAAATCATGCTCCAACCGGCCCTGGTTGCCGTAATAAACGAGATCCACGCCGGGATACACGCTCGTGTATTTCACCTTCTGATAGGTCGGAATACCGGTATGCCATTGGGATGGATCGTGGCCTCGGAAGTAATTCGCCTTCCCAGGCAATTGGTCCATACCGGACGCCGTGGCTTGGCCGCAGGCGCCCCGCAGTTTCATCCGCAACGGCGCGCCTTGGTGCAGCCGGAGCACGGCTTGGTCGCGGGTCAGAAGCAACGTATAGCCCTTGCCCCTCGACAGATAATCCACGCGGGCATCCGTCTGTCCGCGGTTGGCTTCAAAACTGAGCGGCACCTTGCCAAAATCCACGTTGACTTTGGCGTTTGTGCCCGCGAAGCAAAAAACGGGTACGCAGGCGGCCGCGAATTGCATGCAAAGACGAAAACGATCGATATTCATGTTCCCTTCCTCTCCTTCGGCATCCTGGCCACTAACAGCCTGCCCGGCGCCTTCATTCAATACGGCGCAAGAGCCCGTGAAAACCCGACATCAATTGTCGCCTCGCAAATTCTGGCGGCATTCTCACTCAAATTGCGCCGTATCTAAGTTGGGGTAGTAGGATCCGAAGGCCAGTACTGAATCCCGCAGTACTCGCGTCCACCGGACAGGCCCTTCCCGACGTTCTATGATGAAGCGTGGCGAAGTCCGGTCAAGGAGAAATTACCCAACTCCTGGCGCGCTGGGAGCAGGGAGAGTCCGGTGCTGTGGAAGCCTTGGCCCCGCTGGTCTACGATCAGCTTCGCGCCATCGCCGAAGCCTACCTGCGCAAAGAGCGGCCGGACCATACCTTACAACCCACGGCGGTGGTCAATGAAGTCTTCGTCGACTTGCTGCGCGTGCGCCGGCTGTCGCTCAAGGACCGCGCGCACTTCTTCACTTTCGCCGCGCAGCTCACCCGCCGCGTGCTCATCGACTCCGCGCGCAAAGCCAAAGCGGAGAAGCGCGGCCTGGGCTGGCAGCGCGCCCCGCTGGACGCCGAACTGGCTTGGCTCGGGGGCGAGACTGCCGAATCGCTCGACCTTTCCAAAGCGCTCAACGACCTGGCCGAATTCGATCCCGTCAAGACCCGCATGGTCGAACTGCACTACTTTCTCGGCTGCACGGTGGAGGAAACCGCCGAGATTCTGGAGGTTTCCAGCCGGACGGTGGAACGTAGCCTGCACTTCTCCCTGGCTTGGCTGCGCCGCCGCCTGGCCTAGGTAGCACGGGCTTTTGCCTGTGAAGCGGACTTGCCATGAACCCCTCTGAACTCGAACGTTTTCGCGAAGTCGAAGAGATCTTTTACGCCGCTATCGACTGGCCGCCGGGCGTGGAGCGGGACACGCTGATCCGTGAGCGCTGTGGCGCAGATGAGAAGCTGCGCACCGAAGTTGCACTTTTGCTGGAAGATCACGAACGCATCCGTGCCGTGGTGCCCACTCCAGCGCAGCGACTGCCGCGGTTCGGCGCCTGGCAGGCTGTGAAGCTGCTCGGGCGCGGCGGCATGGGCACCGTCTACCTGGCCGAACGCGCCGATGGCGCCTTTCAGATGTCGGCCGCCGTGAAGGTTGTGCCGCTGGCCCTGGCCTCCCACGCGATCGAGGAACGCTTCCGCCGCGAACGCCAGTTCCTGGCCGGCCTCGATCATCCCAAAGTCGCCCGTCTGATCGATGGTGGAGTTTCGGAGACGGGCCTCCCCTATCTGGTGATGGAATTCGTCGGCGGCCTGACCATCGACCGCTTCTGCGAGGTCCACGGTCTCGACGCGCGCGGCCGCATCGCCCTCATGCGCCAGATTCTGGATGCGTTGGCCTACGTCCACGGCCGCCAGGTGATCCATCGCGACGTGAAACCGTCCAACATTATGGTGGATAACGCGGGCAATGTGAAGCTGCTGGATTTCGGCACTGCGCGCCTGGTAGATGCCACCGCCGAAGCCGCACTCACCAAGACGGGCGTATTCGCCTTCACGCCGGAGTATGCCAGCCCGGAGCAGGTGCGCGGCGAACCGGTGGCAGTAGCTTCCGACCTCTATTCGGCTGGCGTGCTGCTCTATCGTTTGTTGACCGGCCGCCTGCCCTACCGGATCGCCGGCACATCGCCGGCCGGCGTGGCCACGGCAATCGCAAGGGCGCAACCGGAGCCGTCCCGTTTGGAGGCGCCGCTCGAAGCCATTCTCTCAAAGGCCCTGCGCAAGGATGCCGCGGCTCGCTATCAGTCCGCCACGGAGATGGATGCGGACCTGGCGCGCTATCTGGAGGGGCAGCGGGTCCACGCGCGGAAACCGCGTAGGAAGTTTTGGACCGCGATGGCGATTGTGCTGGTCGTTGCCGCCGCCGGGTTACTAGGGTGGCGGGCCCTGCGCGTCCCGTCGCACGAACTCATACCTTTTGACGCCGGCGTTCCCGACGCCATGCAACCGGCGCTTTCCAGTGACGGCAAGTGGCTCGCGTTCGCGTCGCTTGGGAACGACGGCACACGTCCGGACATCTGGCTCAAGCCGATGCCCCACGGCGCGCCGAAACGCGTGACCGGCGGTGAGGCCGCGAACGACGAGCCCACACTCTCGCCCGACGGCCGCTGGCTGGCTTTTCATTCCACGCGCCAACCCGCCGGCATCTATCTGCAACCGGCGTCCGCCGGCGCGGCAAGGCTCCTGGTGGAGGGCGGCCGGGTCCCGCGCTTTTCGCCGGACGGGAAGTGGATAGCCTACCTGAACACCAGCGAGAGCGGCGGGGACGTGCAGGCTTCCAACACGCGCATGCTATACATTGTGTCGGCGCGGGGAGGCGCCCCGTTGCGTTTGGCGCGGAATGTATCGTCGGTCCAAGGAGCGGTGTGGACCCCCGGCAGCCGGAGCGTGCTCTTCCTGTCAACCGACGAAATGGCGACGCTTCGGCTGTGGAACGCGCCACTGGATGGTGGAGCTGCGCCGCTGATCCCCGAATTCAGCGAACGTACGCATTTGAGCGGACGCGCCTGTGCGGTCACCGGGGATCGGTTCCTATACACGGAACACGATGGACACCGTATGATCCTGAGCGAATTCCTGCTCAAGCCGGCCCTCGGCGCCAGCCGGTACTCCGTCGCGGCTGTCCCCTCGCAATTGGAGATCTCTGGTTGCGCATCCACCAATGGCACCGTTTTGGCCGATGCGGTGGAAGAACGGTCCAGCGCGTGGATACTGCCGATCGACGCGGAGAGTGGAACCGTGCGCGGGCCGCTCGCGTCCCTGAATGGGCCGGGGCGCGGCGGCTATCTTGCCCAATTTGCCTCAGACGGCGCGTCGTTTCTCTTGGCCGATACGGGCTTCCTGCGGGATTACCGGACACCGCAGCGCCGCGAAATCCCGCACGCGCAGATTCTCAGTTCCGACGGTCTATTTGTCCTTCAATGGAACACCCGCGGATCGTACACGGCTTCTAGCTCTAGAGTTCTGAATCTGAAGACGGGGGAATCGTGGGGATCGATGCAGGGTGGCGGGGTGTCCTGGGATCTGTCGAGCGGCGGCCGATGGGTCCTGGCGGCCACCGTGGCGGTCCACCGCGCGATCGTGGCCTGGGATACCAAAACCTCCGAGCATCGCGCGGTCTACGAGCATCCCAGCGCGAACCTGTACTTGGCTAATTTCTCGAAAGACGGTCGTTGGGCCTTGTTCACGTCTGAAGAGGCTGGCCGGCCGCCACGCATGTGGGCCGCGCCCTTTCGGGGACTGCAGGATGTTCCAATCGCGGAATGGGTAGATCTGGGTGCCGGCGATTATCCGCGCTGGTCTCCGGCCGGCGGACGCATCTACTTTACTCAGGTGCATGACGGGTTCGAGTGCATCTTCACCCGCGCCGCGGATCCCGCGACCAAGCGGCCCGTGGGACCCGTGACCGAGGTGCAACATTTCCACGGGCGGCTGACCCCGCGAGGCCTGAAGCCGGGTATTTTCCGCATCTCGGTGGCGCAAGACAAGATTGCTTTCGCGCTGGGCGAGCAGGTCCACCAACTGTTGCAGTGGAAGTAGCGGCCACGCGAAGCGCTCGCAGCATTTCCGCCGGCGTGGATCGAGCGTGGGCGGGGCGGGCGCAGTTTTGACTGCCGTAGCGCGCCCCTGGTAGATCCAGCCATCGCCGCGGCGCCTGCCGACGCCGAGTTTACGTCTTTGGATCAGCAGTTGGCGGCTGTTCATCTTGGGAGTTAATTAATCCATCCCATCTCGGGGAGAAGCCGAGAAGAGCCTGGCGGAGCGAGGACGATCGCATCCCCGGCTCCGCCAGATTGACCTCCCCGGCCGCGGGGCGGCCGTTGGGACCTGACAGTCGCGTCTACGCGCCGACAGCCTTTCGCGGCGCTGTGGTGTCGATCTGGATTTGCTTCGGCTTGCTCGCCTCCACAATCGGCAGTTGGATATCCAGCACGCCATTGTGCAGCTTGCAGTTGATGTGATCCATGTCGAGGCCGGTTGGCAGTGTCAAGGCAGTGTGAAACTTCCCGTACGCCAGGTGCGTAAAAGCGCTCTTCTCGAACGCTTCTGGAGCCTTGCGCTCGCCCTCGATGATTAGTTGATTATTCTGCACGCTCACGCGCACATCTTTCTCGGAAACGCCGGGCACAACCGCCCGCAGGTTCAGGTGCGTGTCGCTCCAGCCGGACTCCAGCGGAGGGCTGAAGTTCCAGGTCCGTTCGCCCCGTGCGGCCGATGCGACGGGCTGGTTCTGGTAACCATAGAAGTTCTCGAACAGTTGATCGACAGAGCGGCGGAACTGATCCAGCGTCTGTCGAACATCGGTGGGTATCAGTGTGTTCAACATAAGCTCCTCAACTCCTTCCATCGGATTACAATGTGAGGGATTCGGTAAGGAAGAGTCGGCACTCGGAGGGGAAGCGTTCTCGGAGCTTCCAGGGTCGGCGCAACAGCCGTTGCCGGGAACTTCCTTCCCGACCCTCTCAAAGAATCTTCAGCCTCCACCCTCCCACCGAGCCGCCGTTTTGTCAAGCGCTCAATGTGACAAAAAGTGCTAAGATTTGTGTGACGCGCGTTTCTTCGGGTCTTTCCCATGGCTTGCCACCCGCCAGATCCCGACTTGCTTTCGGCCCTGCGCCGGCTCCGCGACGAAGCAAGCCACCGCGGCGACGAGTGTCTGGCGCTGTTGCTCGCTGGAGTCGATCTATACGTGTCAATGGGCCGCGAATGGGAGCTGCTCGATATTATGCGTAAGTTTGCACACGACGCCGAGGAAATGGTCCACAACACCCCTACCGCCGCCGATCTGAAGAGGCTCTACGACCGCGAAGATCCCGGCCCGTCGACCCAGCTGTAAGGCTTCGGGGACACTCCTGTCATCCGTCTGGCTGCGCAGGAACGCCCTACGCAACCCACCCGCCGCCTCGCGCGCGTGCCGCCCGAAGCGCTCGCCGATTTCCCGCCGGCATGGATCGAGCGTGGGCGGACTCTGGCTGCCGTAGCCCGCCATTGGTCGATCCAGCAATCCCCGAAGCGACTGCCGATGCAGCGATCGGTCCCCACGCCGCCTCGCGATTCTAGTTGCTTCGTTGCTCGAATCGAGTCGGTGATGCCGTTGAGCGAGTCGCCAGAGACACCATAGATCCGCCTAACTCCAGCTTCTGCCAGAACATCCACAGAGCCGGCCACTTTTATCTTCGCCATGACGCCGGCCTCTCCGCAGGATTATGGAAAAAATTCATCTTAGCTCGATGGCATGGCTTCCCTCTCGGGCCAGACCACCGCCAACAACAACGCAACGCCAATACCGATGGACACTTCGGCAAACCGATGAAATGCGACCAGCCATGCAGAGTCCGACCGCGGTATCAACACCACAATCGCCAGCGTAACGCCGCCGAACCGATATGCGCTTGGGCCGGAGCGGGTGAGGGCACAAAGCAGCCCCAGGATGAACACGCAGATGCCGAATACAAGCGCGTGCGGCCCGAAATAACTGGCCATAGCCCCGCCAACAACTGCGCCGAGCACGGTCCCGATGAAACGCTGCGAGGAAACAGTGAACGCCGCGCCCACTGAAGACTGCGTGATCACCAGAGTTGTAATCGGCGCCCAGTACGTTGCCGGCAGCCTGAACAACCGCGCTACCACCAGCGAAACCACAGCCGCCACGGCCGTCCGTACAGAATGCACCAGCAACGGCCACACCGTCCCCTTGACCCTATCGTTCCCCATTTTCTCTCACCCACATCACAACCAAAAGAACCGTAAGTTCCATTTTACTTTCCCGGCATGCGCGCGTGCGCGTTTTGGCTGCCGCAGCTCGCCCTTGGTCGCTCCAGCCATCGCCTAAGCGACCGCCGGCTCGCATCGCACGTCAGCTTGCGCGAAGCGCCGCGGAACACGCGTCTGGCAACGCCCTGCGTAAGCAGCCCGCCGCCTCGTGGCATGATGCATGGCGTCCGGACCGGGGGCACTTGGAGGTCGAGGCTACTATCGAGGACGCTGGGACGTTCACTAAGCCTTGGAAGCAACGCAGCGCCTGGTATCATGCACCGTCGGACGACGTGCTGGAATACGTGTGCAGCGAGAATAACAGCGATCCAAAACACATGACTGGGGAAGTGAGGACGGATATGGTGAGCAAACTCCTGGGACGAGAACACGGCCAATATCGAGAAAGCCAAATCTTTAACCGCGGGTCTCTCCGCCGCGCAGATGAATTGGCGACCTCAACCAGGGAAATGGTCTATCGCACAGAACCTGGAGCACCTGAACTTCGGCTACCAATATTACACCATCGCCAGTTCCATCGCAGCCGCGCGTGCCAAACGGATCATCGGCAACGGCCCTTCCGTTACGGCTGGCTGAGCAGTTGGATTATGAAGAGCATGGAGCCCCCTCCGCGCGTCAGGACGTCCCAGGCGGGCCGGTGGAAAAATGAACGCGTTCTCGCCTGGCTGCGCCTTACGCAAGCCGCACGCCGCTCGCCGCCCGAAGCGCTCGCGGAATTTCCGCCGGCGTGAATCGGGCGTGGGCGATGTGGCGACGTAGCCCGCCCATACGTCGATCCAACCATCGCCGAGACGACGGCCGACACCGAACACGCCTGGCAGCTTGCCCGAAGCGCCGCGGAACGCGCCGGCGTCTGGCTGCGAATGCACGCCATATGCAAGCAGCACGCTGCCTAGCAGGCGTACCCGTCCGAGCGCTCGCGGCGTTTCCGGCGGCGTGGATTGGCGCCTGCGGGCGCGGTTCAACAAATTTCGCTGAATCTTCACGTTCTTACATGGCGGCGATGCATTTGGCAGTGGCGAAGGTCAGAGAGGACGAAGACCGGAGGATTCATCGTGCGCTGAAGGGCCACTGCCGGTTGCCGCTTTCGTCAAGCAAAACACGGAAATATGCGATAACATTTGAGCAAGTGGCGCTACCTTGATCGGTCCGTCATTAGATGGCCGCGTGTAGCCCGGTGTTTTCTGATCTGCCGAACGGAGAACAGAAACCAGAGAATCTACCTGTCGCGTGGTTGTCCGAATTATGGGTTAGGGGGCATACACTATGGCGTGCCAGGAGAGGGCTGGAGGGCGAATACCGGGTCTAAGAAGATCATTGGCACTCAAGGGCCTATGGCTGGTGCCGAAACCCGGCGATATTGCGGCCCAACGTGATATGGAAGAGCTTTGGGCGGAACGAGTAAAGGCCGCTCGGTCTAATTACAATTCTGCGGAGTCGCAGTTGCGTCGGGTCATCGCCGGTCAAAAGAAGTGGCCGTTCCCGGAACCGCACGGGTCCACTGTGATCCAGGCTGCTCGGCTCCAAGAGTTGGCTGCACGCAATGAATACGTTCGATCGTTGAAGATTTTCTGCGAATTGCTGGTAGGCGGTGAATTGCCGAATTAGGGTCATGTTCACAGATGGTCAGCGCTGCGTGCCCCGTATGGCCCGGAAATTGGATCTGCTTGAATTCGGGCTGGTTGGTCTCCGATTGCCTTAAGGGACCCGGTGGAAGCCCGGTTGTCGATTTTCTGGGCTATCCGCGAAGGGCGCCTTGTGGCGGTGACGGACAGGGTCGAACGCGTCCTTGGTCGCAAGCCGATTACGTTCGACCAATGGGCGCGGGAGAACGCTACGGCATTCCGCTGATGCGAGCGACAGATCGCCAGTCTTGGTTTCTGCGGCGCAAAGTTCTACTCTGGGCTCAGCAGCGTAGTCGTGTCTCCACAACACCCAAAGAGGGAGAGTCTTGGTGCCCGCATCGACCAGCACCGCACGTGCAGACAAGAGCAAGATGAAAAGCGCGGCCGGTCCGCCAGGCACGTCGCCTCTGACGTTCTTCCTGCTGGTCTTCGCCTTGGCCATCCCATTCCTGGCAGTCAGCGCGGTGACCGGAATTCAGCTTTTGCCTGGGCTACCGATAGCTGCGCTCATGGCCGTCTGCCCGGCGACGGCCGCTCTGATTCTTGTTCACCAGGAGGAAGGGGCCGCAGGCGCGAAGGCGCTGCTGAAGAAATCGTTAGACTACCGGCGGATCAAGGAGAAGATTTGGTACGCGCCCATTCTGCTCCTGATGCCCGGAGTGATGGTGTTGTCGTTCGGCGTGATGCGCTGGACCGGAACCTCTGTTCCGGCCCCGCAAATCACGGTTGTGCCGGCACTGATCTTGTGTGTTGCGTTCTTCGCGAGCGCTTCTGCGGAAGAGCTGGGTTGGTCGGGATACGTGATCGACTCGATGCAAAATCGGTGGGGTACACTCCTGGCCAGTATTTTCGTGGGATTGGTTTGGGCTGTCTTCCACTACGTGGCGTTGTGGCAGGCTCACCGGTCGCTGGAATGGATCGCCTGGTGGTCCGTTTGGACGGTGGCGTTGCGTGTTATCATCGTCTGGATCTATAACAATACGGGCAAGAGCGTATTCGCCGCGGCTCTCTTCCACGCCACGATAAACGTCACCTGGCAGTTGTTCCCGATCCAAGGTTCATTTTTCGATCCGCGCGTCGCCGGCGCGATCACGGCCTTTGTGGCTGCCGCCGTCATAGCCGTTTGGGGGGTATATTGGCGGTTGCGCTCAGGCCCGGCATAAAACCATAGGCAGCCACGGATGCCACGAGCAATATGTGAGTTTAGGCTGCCGACGATCACCGGCGACTTTTACTAATCCAGAAAACGGGATACCAAGGACCCCGTGTAACCAACAAGGAGCACATCAATGAAGCGAATCGTCACCGCGCTGGGTAAACTCAACTGGGGGAAGAGGGTGTACGCTGTCGTGCTGTTCGCAACAACGGCGATTATCTTACCCGCTCAAACCTTCACCACGCTGTTCAGCTTCGATATCACCGATGGCGAATATTAATTTCCCGTTCCCGCCAGCTTGATCTTCTGAGGGCTTGGGGCGTTATCGTAAATACTCAGCGCGCCGGTGCGGCTCCCGGTCCCACCTGGAGTAAATGTGACATCGACAGCACACTTGCTCCCTACGTTAATTGCGGAGGGGCACGCATTAGTCTCCTTAAAATCCGCGGCATCGGGACCTCCTAAATGGAAGTTGAAAATCCTCAATGGCGCACTGCCGGGGTTGGTCAGCGTCAATGTCTTCGGGGGGCTGGTCTTATCCACCGGTTCGGGCCCAAACTTCAAGCTGCCGGGGAAGATGGCGATCGTGCTTTGCGAGAACAAGGCCGCCAAATTATTGTCCATAACAGTCCATGCGAGCAGATCCGAGGTCCCGTCGCCGTTGAAATCGCCTGGCAGTATCAGATATGGACTATAGCCGATGGAATAGTCGAGGTGCGTTCGAAACGTGCCATCGCCGTTACCGGGGATGATCGAAACAGTGCCGTCGAGGATGTTCGCGGTCGCGAGGTCCAGTTTGCGGTTGCCTGTGAATTCACCCACCACTATGGACCCGGGGCCCGTGCCGGTAGCATAAGTGAGAGGCGGCTGGAAGGTGCCGTCGCCATTTCCGAGCAGCACCTCCAACTGCGCACAATTGCAGTCGTCGGTCACGGCCAGATCGAGGTGGCCATCCCCATTGAAATCGCCTTTCGTGATCGGTCCACCGTAATCCGCCGGGACAGTCACAGGCGCCGCGAACTGGCCATTGCCGGTCCCCAGAAAGAGGAAAATCGATCCCGGACTGGCGACTCCCGTCGAGGCGACCACGTCCAATATCCCATCCCCGTTGAAATCGCCAACCACAAGTCCGCCGGCAAAAGGGGCGGTGTAGTTGACAGGCGCTTGAAACGTTCCATTGCCGTTGCCAAGCAAAACGGAGAAGCCTTCGCCGTAAATTGCGTTGTTCACGACGGCCAGATCCAGGTTGCCATCCCGGTTGAAGTCTCCCGTCACGATGAAAGAGGGTAGTTGGCCGGCGGCGGAGGTCTGAGGAGCTTGGAAAGTTCCGTCGCCATTTCCAAGCAGAATGGCGACGGCGTTGGCCGACGTCGTGACGGCTAGGTCCAGTTTGCCGTCGTTGTTAAAATCTCCTACTGTAATCGCGCCTGGATTAGATCCCGCCGAATAACTCATGGGCGTCTGAAACGTGCCGTTACCGTTGCCCAGCAGGATCGACACCAGGCCGGATGTGGCGTTCACGATTGCCAAGTCAAGCTTGCCGTCCCCGTTGAAATCCGCGGCAGCCGCTGAGCCAGGGTCGCCGCCGATGGCGATAGGCACTGTAGTCGGGAAGGTCCCGTCGCCATTGCCAAGGAGAACGGAAACCACCCCGGGGCCGCATGGCGTATACTCGATGCAGGTCTGATGGGCGATAATCAGGTCCAGCCTGCCGTCGCGATTCACATCGGTGATCGTGAACGAAGGATTGGTGCCGGTACCATAATCGACGTGGGGCTGGAAGGTCCCATCGCCCACTCCCAGAAGGATCGATATGGAGCCAAATCCGCAAGGAGAGTAGGTGCAATTCGCGTCCGCTACAGCCAGGTCGAGTTTGCCGTCGCCGTTGAAATCGGCGACGCCGACGAAGGCGGGATAGGGGCCGGTCGGGTAATCCACGTGGCGCTGGAAGGTGCCATTACCATTTCCCAGCAGAATGGAGACGGTGTTGGCGGAGGCAGCCGTAACTGCGAGGTCCAAGTAGCCGTCACGATTGAAATCCGCCGCCGCAACCGCCGACGGCTCCTCGGGCGTCGCATATTCCACGTAGGTATGAAAGGTGCCGTTTCCCCTGCCGAGCAAAATGGAAACCGCATTGTCCAAGGGTACCGCCACAGCAATATCCGGCGTTCCGTTTCCATCGAAGTCCGCGAGCGTGACAGTCCCCGCCGGGCCAGCTCCGGCGCCGCCGGCATCTTGATAACTAACATACGGGCCGAACGTGCCGTCGCCATGGCCCAACAGAACCGACACGGCGAGGCTCTGAGTGGATGCCACCAAGTCCGGCTTATGATCGTTGTTGAGGTCGGCCGTCGCCAGAGAAACCGGGGCGAAGTCTGTCGCGTAGTCTACATGCGGCTGGAACGTGCCATCGCCGTTGCCTAGCAAAACGGAAATCGAATTTCCATTAACGTTGGCGATCGCCAAGTCGAGCTTTCCGTCCCCGTTGAAGTCGGCCACGATTACGGAAACCGGAGTCTCGCCGGTCGGATAGTCGACTTGCGGTGCAAATGTGGAGTTCTGTTTCCCTAAGAAGATGGAAACCGTATTATCGACGGCGTTCGTGACAGCTACATCTACCGCACCATCGCCGTTGAAATCGGCCTTAGCGACCGACGAAGGCGCATTGCCGGCGGGAAAGTCCGCGCGGCCAAATACGTACTGCACGGCCATCGCCGGGACACTGCCGAATAGCAGCAGGGCGCCGACTACAAAAGCAAGCTTACGAGTAAGGTGCTCCACCGGTAAAGCACCCCTCCAGTATTTCCATTTTGGCTCCTGGATTGGCTTAGCATATCACAAACCCCCAAGTCTCCCTAACGCCGAGGGCCACCGCTGAAGCAGCGGAGTCTTCTAAAACAAGAAAGACCGAACGAAGTGTCGTACCGCCCCCGGGGCGCGTAACTCTTGCTGAAGACCGTCGATGGCACGCAGGCCTGCAGTCTTATGTCCCTGGGACTCGGTGAGGTGGCGCAACGAAGCAGAACGCTGCAGTGCTGCTGGCAACTGTTCGATCAAGGTCGGAATCGTTCGAATGGCGCTCATATTCGATATGCTTAGCTCGGGTGAACCACAATAGGATCACTGTCTTAGGTTAACTGCTGGGAAGGGTTCGGCGGCCCGAGACCGGCGACTTAATGCCGGTTCGGGACAGGCAGGTTGAGGGATCGGCTTAGACCGTCAGCCCTCGCACGCGCCCGCAAGCCGCGCCGTGCACCCGCTCACGTCGATATCGCGCGCGGCGTGCGTGCGCCGGCCAGCTCAGGGCGAAGGACGGCCAGCGCGTGAACACCTTACGCAAGCAACCCGCCGCCACGCGCGCGTGCCGGCCGAAGCGCTCGCGCAATTGCTCGCCGGCGTGGATCGAGCGCGTGCGGAGCGGGCGTTCTGGCTGCCGTAGCAAGCCTTTAGTCGGCAGCTTGCCCGAACCGCCGCTGAAACACGCCTTCGTCTGGCCGGCGCAGGAACGAATCACGCCAGCAGCCCGCCGCCTCGCGGGCCTTCCGCCTGAAGCGCTCGCCGAATTTCCGCCGGCGTGGGGCGAGCGCGGACGTGACGGGCGTTCTGGCTGCCGCATCGCCCTTGGTCGACCCCGCCATCGCCGGAGCGACTGCCCGACACGGCGCGCACCGGCAGCTTGCCGAAACTGCCACGGAACGCGCCCTCGTCCTGGAAGCGACGCGCCCCCTGAGGCCGTCCTGGCGGAGCCGCAGAGCGCGACGCTCTATTCCGCCGTTGGCATGTGAATATACATGGACTGAATCCCAACCCGTCCCGGACCGGTAAAGCGGTTACACACGATTTGCGCGGCGCTGGCAAACAATCCGGTCGAGAATTTCTGAAATTGCGTTTCCATCTGGACCGAGCGGTCTTTGTAGACCCAGCCGCCGGGCTCGATGTCGATCTGTTCACCGGCTCCCAGCGTCACCTCGAAAACGTTACCGTATCCGTGCACCCACACAACGCCTTCATTGCCTTGCGCGCTAAAATGGTCAATGAAAAACCCAGTCCCGCCCATCAGCATATTGGAAACGCCTTTTACCCGCGTGAACGTGTATTCGACGCTACCGGTGGCGGCGAGAAACTGGTGTTCCCGCATCTCGATTCCTTCGCCTCGGTTCAGATGAATCCCAAAAAGGTGTCCCGCGCCATCGCGGCTGAAAGCGATCTGCCCCGGACCGCTGGCTTCCGTCATCAGGATGGGCATTCCCGCCATGACGCGCCGGAAACCGCCCTTCAAGGGCTTTATGCCGATCTGCGTTCGGGGCTCCTTCCAAAGAAGAATATGGTGCTCGAAGTATACGGGGACACTCCCCAGCTCTATTCGCAACACGGGAACGAGTTCGCCCTCGATGTGATAGGTCACGCCGGCAAATTGTTCGTCACGCGCTGCGGTAGGCTTCAGAACGGGAATAGGCATTGGGCTCCTGCTTTCTGGACGAGGTTAACGGCAACCTATAATCATTCGTATGGGGGCAGGACTTGAAGGACGACCTCGCGAATCGCATTGTCGTGGAGAAACAGATGACGCAGGAGCAGCTAAAATTGCATGTCGAGAAGTACGCCTTCTATCCAATCGAGATACAGGGATCGATCACGAATGAACTCTGGAAGCGATATGTGCGGCCACCTGAAGAGTTACTGCCTCAGCGTCGGAAGACCAAAACCGTCGACGACTTGGAACCCGAGGTTCGTGACCTTATAAAGCGCGCCATGAGGGAGTTCGACAAGAACGAATGACTAAATTAGCACGGCGGTTTCGATTGCCCTGCAGAGCGCGTCCCCGGTTTTGGGATAGTGAGAGTACCCCCAGAGTCCCCCCAATTTCCGGGTAAATCCGGCCTGGGCGCGTCTAAGTCTCGTGTTTGCAACGTGAGGCAGCCAATAGCCGTTCGGCTGTTAACCGAAGGGTTGTAGGTTCGAGTCCTACCTGAGGAGCCAACACTAAATCCTTTATTTCCAGCATAAATACGGTTGACTCCCCACGTGGCTGAACTCGCGGGAAATGGCCAATATTGCGGGAGAGTCGGTTCTCCCGGAGTTCGCGGCGGTGTACCTCATACCAGCTATCTCCCAGCCTTTGCGGGTGCGTGTCTCAGACTCTCCGATGAGGGTGGGCGTTCGGTTAACTGGCGGTCCGTCCCCATCCACTGATTGGCGCAATGGCGCTCCCGGATTCCATATGCTCGCTGGAGTGCCGGGCGGCGGGCCCCAGAGCCCGGTTCTCGGCATCTTAAGGTGCGTGTCTCACAGTCTCCCGTGAGGGTGCGCGTTTGGTTAACTCACGGCTGTTCGGCGGCGTTCCGGCCCCCTTGCTTGCACCGCAACCAGGTCCATTAACGGAATGAGCCGATAATGGTCTCCATACCTGGCATCCTCAGCGCCGGAAAGCGGAGCGGCCGGCAAAACGTGAACGCCCATTCAAGCGTTCCTCAATTCGGAGGAACTGATTGAATTTCGCTACGCGCTCGCTTCGGCAGCCCGAGCCGGTCTTGATATGACCTGCGTCGGTCGCAACCGTCAGGTCCGCGATGAAGGTGTCCTCCGTTTCCCCCGATCTGTGGGAGACGAAGCACCCGTAAGCATTGCGCGTCGCTAGCTCCATCGTGTCCAGCGTTTCCGTAACC
>Ga0335078_10005445_pt1 | contig 18819 bp, 15 predicted proteins | sample Lox_Sample_32_FD_206711 | JGI IMG/M metagenome (GOLD analysis project Ga0335078, IMG submission 206711) | Soil microbial communities from Loxahatchee National Wildlife Refuge, Florida, United States - Lox_Sample_3.2 | ecosystem: Environmental > Terrestrial > Soil > Wetlands | place: USA... | reverse complement strand
TTGGCCAGCCGGTCGGCGCGCCGCCGCGCGGCCTGGTCGGGATTGGCGTGCGCGTCGTTGCCGGACTGGGCGATGATGGTTTGCATGACTGCTCCTCCAGTGGTGTCTGGTGGGGTGGTTTAGGGTCGCCGGGGTGTTGGAGCACCTCGGCGACCCGCCTGGTTTCAGGCTGTATGGATAATGATAGTGCAATTTCAGTGCGATGTCAGCAGGCAGGCAGCTGGGTTATCGAGCTAAGATTCCCATCATGGCAATCCGATCGCTCCGTGTGGTGCACCCGCCGGTCCCCGGCCATGTAGGCGCCGGCCTCGGCCAGCTCAACGAACGTCGTCACCCTTTTGAGCACGGCGTCGGGGTCCTGCGGCTCGTTCTTCGGGCTGATCTTCGGCCGCTCCGCCGGGCGCAGCTCATCCTCGATGCGCTCCCGAAGCTGCGCGGTCCCGCGCCAGTAGAGGGTCCACAGGACCTTGCGCAGGCGCGCGTCGTCGTGCGGGGCCATCGCGGCGTAGAACTCGTCACGGTTCATCCGGTTCGGCGGCATGGCATGCAATCGTACGGCTTACGGCCATGGAGCGGCCTGGGCTTGCATACGCCAGGGTCGGTCCCGTGGCGATCGCCAGCTTCCTGACGCCTCGCGGCGCCCCGCGCTGCCGGCGCGGGGCCCCGCGACGGCGGTGCCCCCGGGCTCTAGGCGGTGACGGCCTGCTTGCCCTCGCTGCTGGTGATCTGGATGTTGCGGGGCTTGGCGGCCTCGCGGACCGGGATGGTCAGGGTGAGGACGCCGGCGGCGTAGTCGGCAGCGATCTTCTCGGCGTCGAGTGTCTCGCCGAGGAAGACCTGCCGGGTGTAGGTGCCGTAGGGCCGTTCTGCGACGATCATCTCGGCCCCGTCGGCCTTGACCGGGGCGCGCTCGGCGCGGACGGTGAGCACGTTCTGCTCGACGGTCAGGTCGATCGAGTCCACGTCGATGCCGGGCAGGTCCAGGTGGATGTAGAAGCTGTCGCCGTGCCGGTAGGCGTCCATCGGCATCGCGGCCGGCCGGGCGGTGGTGCCGAAAACCTGCTGGGTGAGCCGGTCCAGTTCGCGGAACGGGTCAGTGCGCATGAGCATGATGGGTGCCTCCTCGCGTGTGTCGGTGTCATGTCACGCTCACGAGATCTATATAGCACGGCAGCGATTTATCTGACAAGTCTCGACTCAGATTTTCTCCTGGCGCATACTGGAGGAAACCTGTGTGCGCAGCCGTGCGGCGAAGGGACGGTGACGGTGATGGCCGCTGACGGCCCCAGGGAACCGGCCCGGGACCTTTACCAGCTGCTCGGGGTGGCGAGGGACGCCTCCCGGGAGGAGATCGCACTGGCCTGGCGGCGGCGGGCGCGGGACGAGCACCCCGACGCGCGACAGGGCGACGACGGCGCGCCGGCCCGGTTCCGCGCCCTGGCCGAGGCCTGGCAGGTACTCGGCGACCCCGGCCGCCGGGCCGCCTACGACCGGGGTCTGGACCCTGGCCAGCACCCGGGCCGGGTACGGATCACGGTACGACACTCGCCCGCCGCTCGCGGCCCCGCCGGGGCGCCGCTGATAGCAGGGCCAGTCCGGGTGGAAGGCGGTTGCCCCCCGGTGCCCCGGGCGGAATCCTGGGATGAGGAGGACTTCCGGCTCGCACTGCTGGCAGAGCTGGTGCGGCGGTACCGTCGCCGGGGCCGGCCGTGGTGAGCTCGGGGTGGGCCGACAGGGACCGGGGGCTGTTCAGTATCTCGGTGGCCGCCGAGCTGGCCGGACTGCACCCGCAGACGCTGCGGATCTACGAGCGGGAGGGGCTGATTGACCCGGGGCGCAGCGCCGGCGGCACCCGCCGGTACTCCCGGCGCGACATCGACCGGCTGGCCGAGATCTGCGCGCTGGCCGCCGACGGACTCAACCTGGTCGGCATCCGCCGGGTCCTGCAGATGGAGGAGGAAACCCGGCAGCTGCAGGCCGAGCTGGCGCGACTGCGGGAACTGCTGGCCGGCGGCGCCCCGTCCGGCGGCGCCCCGCCCGGCACCCCACCGCCCGGCGGCGCACCGGGCTAGCTGTCCCGCGCGCTCGGCTCGGCAAGCCGGCCGCGCAGCCGGGCGGTCAGGGCGCGCTCGGCGGCCAGGTCGTCTTCCAGCGCCAGGATCCGCTGCGCAGCGGCCAGGGTATGCCCGGATGTCCGCCAGGCTGGTCAGCCCGGACGCGTAAAGCACGTCCGCACCCGCGGCCTGGTACGCCTGCAGCCGGACGATCGTGTCCGTCAGGTCCGGCCGCCCGTGCAGGTAGTTCTCAGCACGGGCAGTCAGCACCGCCGCCCACAGCGGCAGGGCATGCGCCCGGCCCCGTCTTGGCCAGCAACGGCCGGTTTGCCCGGTCCGGCCCGGCGCGCGTGCTCCGCCCTGGCAGTGCCGCGGGAGCTGAGGGGCTACCGAGACAGGCGAGAGCTGTGAGCTGCCCAAGCCCATGGCGGGAACTCTAAAAATCCCACCTTTCCTGCCATGACTGGCGGGCTCGACCATGATCGTGAAGGGTTGTTAGTGCTCCCACGCCTATAACCCTTCCAAACACCAGAACCCTTCACGATCTGGCCGGTCATGTCGCGATGCAAAGTTCTCCTGCGCCCCAATCGGCGCACAGGCAACCCGGCTAACAAGCCGGCCCCGCCGTGCTCCGGCCGTGCTCCGGCCGTACGCCTGCCGGGCGCCGGCGTGCGCCGGCGTGCGCCGAGCGCGAAGCGGCCAGTCATGATAACAGCAAGAAAGATGGTGGATCGCAGTCCGCGGGTGGATCGCAGTCCGCGCGGGTGGATCGCAGTCCGCGGGTGGATCGCAGTCCGCGCCGGTGGATCGCAGTCCGCGGGTGGATCGCAGTCCGCGCGGGTGGATCGCCGTCTGCGCGGGGGGCTGTCGGCGCGGCACTGCCTGGATGTTCCCTCAGCGAGCCAGGCAGCGGCGCCGCTCACGGTCAGCCCGCAGGTTCCGCGCCGGGGAAGGCCCAACGGCGCCATCGCCGCTGAGCCGGCATCGCAGGTCGCGGGTCGGGGGAAAGGCTGGCGGCGCTGCGAGGTACCCTGCGCCCGTGGCAGAAGGAACACCGGGCGATACGGAGCGACAGCCGGAGCAACACGCAGCGCGGGAAGAGGCGTACCTGCTCGGGCTGCGGCTGCGCGGCAGGCGGGTGCTCGTGGTGGGCGGCGGAACGGTCGCTGCCAGAAGGGTGCCGCGGCTGCTCGCGGCGGGCGCCGACGTGGCTCTGGTCTCGCCGGCGGTCACCCCGGCGCTTGAGGAGCTCGCCGCCCACGGCAGGATCGACTGGCGGCACCGCGCCTACGCTGACGGCGACTGCGCGGGCGCCTGGCTGGTGATCGCCTGCACCGACCGGCCGGAGGTCAACGCCGCGGTGTCGGCCGAGGCCGAGGCGAACCGCACCTGGTGCGCGCGCGCAGATGACGCGGCCGCCTCGACGGCCTGGACGCCCGCCTCCGGAACGGCCGGCGGCACGAGCGCGCCCGACAACACGAGCACGGCCGGCGGCACAACCACGGCCGGCGGCACGAGCATCGGGGTCCTCAGCGGCGACCCACGGCACAGCGCCGCCATCCGTGACGCGGTCATAGCGGGCCTACGGGACGGCACCATCGCCGCCCGCCACCATAGAAAAAGGCCCGCGGGCGTGGCCCTGGTCGGCGGCGGCCCCGGTGACCCCGACCTCATCACGGTCCGCGGCAGGCAGCTGCTCGCCGAGGCGGACGTCGTGATCGCCGACCGGCTCGGGCCGCGCGAACTGCTCGCTGAGCTGTCGCCCGACGTCACGGTCATCGACGCGGGCAAGGTCCCCTACCGCCGGCAGATGTCCCAAGCCGAGATCAACCAGGCGATCATCAGGCACGCGACGGACGGTAAGTTCGTGGTCCGGCTCAAGGGCGGTGACCCGTTCGTCTTCGGCCGCGGCGGCGAGGAGATGCAGGCGTGCCTGCGGGCCGGCCTGCCGGTGACGGTGGTTCCAGGTGTCAGCAGCGCGATCGGCGTGCCGACCGCCGCGGGCCTGCCGGTCACCCACCGGGGGATGGCACAGGACTTTCACGTAGTCTCGGTGCACGTGCCCCCGGGTGACGAGCGCTCCGCCGTGGACTGGCCGGCGCTGGCCCGGTCCGAGGGAACCCTGGTGCTCCTGATGTCACTGGAACGCATAGGCGCGGTCACGAGAACGCTCATGAAACACGGACGGCGGGGGAATAGTCCTGTTTCGGTAATCGCGAACGGTACCATGCCCACACAGCGCACAATTTACTCAACGCTAGAAGACGTCGAGAGGCAACTAACGAACGAAGGCGTCCGGCCGCCGGCCGTAGTGGTTATCGGCCGCGTGGTGGCCATCGCGGCGGAACTCGCCGCGCTCGCCCGGGAACTTGGCGGTTAGGTCAACGTCGGCCAGAGCGGCCACGCTGACCGTCCGGCCGCTTCGCCGGTACCCCCGCTGGCGAAGGACAATTCACGAGCACAAAAGCAGGCGGGACCATGGAAGGTATGGGCGCGACGGCGGAACAATCGCCGTCGCCCGGTGAAGACGGCGAGCAGGGCAAGAACACCGGGCAAGGCGAGTCACGCGCGCGCGGCGGGGAACTGGAACGAGCAGGCGAGCCGTGGCAGCGGCCACGTGTCCGGGTTGATGCCCGCCTGCTCGAAGCGACCCTGCTGAACCTGCGCAAGCGGATCGCCGCCATTCCGCTGGTGTTCGACATCCCTGGCGCCGAAGAGATCACCGCCGAACGCGCCAAGCTGCTCAGCCAGATCGACGACTACCTGCTGCCCCGGGTCCGCCAGTCGTCCGCGCCGCTGCTCGTGGCGCTGGTCGGTTCCACGGGCGCCGGCAAGTCGACGCTGGTGAACAGCATCGTCGGCACCCAGGTCAGTCAGACGGGCGTCCGGCGGCCCACCACCAACTCGCCGGTGCTCGCCTGCCATCCCGACGACATCCACTGGTTCGCGGAGAACATGTTCCTGCCCACGCTGCCGCGGGTCCGCCAGGAGGGGCTGGCCAGGCCGGGCAGGGACGGGCTGCTCGTGCTCGCCGCCAGCGAGGGGATGACCAAGGGGATCGCGCTGCTCGACACCCCGGACATCGATTCCGTGGTGCGCGCGCACTACGACTTCGCCTACCAGTTCCTCGACGCCTCGGACCTGTGGCTGTTCATGACCAGCGCGAGCCGCTACGCGGACGCCCCGGTCTGGGAGCTGCTGCAGCACGCGCGGGAACGCGGCGCGGCGCTCGGCGTGGTCCTGTCCCGGGTGCCGCCGAGCCACCGCACCGAGCTCGTCGCCCACTTCAACGCGATGCTTGACGCGAACGGCATCCAGGCGGAGAACAGGTTCGTCATCCCGGAGACTGGGATCGTCGACGGCTTCCTGCCTGACGACATCTTCCAGCCGGTCAGGGACTGGCTGAACGAGACCGCGCAGCAGTCCGACCGACGGGTCGCGGTGCTCAGCCAGACGATGGCAGGAATGCTCGACACGTTCAAGGTCCGGGTGCCGCGGCTGGCGGCGCACGTGGACGCCCAGGTCGTGCTCCGCACCCGGCTGCGCCGGGAGGCCGAGGCCGCCTACGCCGCCGCGCTCGCGGACTTCGACGACGGCACCTGCGACAGCGGCCTGCTGGCCGGCGAGGTGCTCGCGCGCTGGCAGGACTACGCGGCGAGCGGCGACCTGAGCGAGGCGCTGCGCGCGAGGCGCGGCTTCAGCGTGCTGCGGCGCGGCGGCAGGCGTGCCCGCACCGACGCCACCACCACCAGGTACGCGGCGCTCGAGACGGCGCTGCGCGACGCGCTGCGGGCGCTTGTCGTCTCGGTGGCGGACCGCGCGGCGGAGCAGGTGACGTTCGTCTGGCGGGATAACCCGGGCGGCGCGGCGCTGCTCACGGCCGCCGACGCCAGCCGGGTCCGTGACGAGCGTGCCGCCCGCGAGTTCGAGTCGGCCTTCGGTACCACGCCGGAGCAGGCGTCAGGTACGGCCGGGCTGCCGGCCAAGCAGGGGGCATTCGACCGGTCCGCCCCCGACTTGCCGCTGCGCGCCTCGCGTGCCGTCAGCGCGTGGCAAGATCAGCTCATGCGACTCATGCAGTCGGAGGCCACCCGGTGGCCGGGCGGCGGAGCCGTGCAGGACATCGCCCCGGTGACCGTGGTGGCGATGGTCGCGATGCTCGCGATGTCACGCCAGGGCGGCGGCATGTTCCCTGCCGCCCGCCAGACCGCCAGTGAAGGCAAGGACGGGATCGGCTCGGTGCCTAGGGAAGTGCTCGCCTCCGTCATCGGTAACTCCGAGTCCGAGGCGCTGATCGCGCGGGCGAGGAAGGACCTGCACCAGCGGATCGGGCTGCTGCTCGACGAGGAGCTGCTGCGCTTTGCCGAGGTCCTCGACGAAATGGGCCCGGTCGACGCGGTCGCCTCGGTCCGGCTGTACCAGGCCGAGTACGCGCTCGAGGCGACCCGATGAGCATGTTTCGCGCGACGGGCCCGCAGCGGATGGCCGAGCTTGACCTGTCACGGCGCCTCGACGCGCTCGCCGAGCTGATAAGGATCGGCCGGACAAGGCCCGGACAGCCGGGGCAGCCGGAGGCGCGCGCGGACGACGGCACCGGCTTCAGCGAGGCGCTGCTCGATGACGCGGAGTCGGTGCTCAAGCGGGCAGGCGAACGGCTGCGCCTGTCCGCCAACCACACGGTGATCGCCCTGGCGGGCGGAACAGGCAGCGGGAAGTCGACGCTGTTCAACGCCCTGGCCGGAGCGACATTCTCGCCGCCCGGTGTAACAAGGCCCACCACCAGGCACGCGCACGCGTGCGTGTGGGGCATGCAGGGCGCCGCCCCGCTGCTTGACTGGCTCGGCGTGCAGCGCCGCCACCGGTACGCGCGGGCCAGCGTCCTTGACTCGGGGGAATCCGACCTTGACGGCCTGATCCTGCTTGACCTGCCCGACCATGACTCCGTCGTCACGGCGTCCATGGCGGCGGTTGACCGGCTGTCCAAGCTGGCCGACATGGTCGTCTGGGTGCTCGACCCGCAGAAGTACGCCGACGCCGCGGTGCACAACCGGTACCTGATCCCGCTGGCCGGCCACGCGGGCGTGTTCACCGTGGTGCTCAACCAGATCGACGTTCTTTCCCCGCAGCAGGCCAGGGACTGCGGAGAGGACCTGCGCCGGCTACTTGACGCCGAGGGCCTCGCCGACACGCCGCTCCTCGGCGTCTCCGCCAGGACAGGCCTCGGCCTCACCGAGCTGCGTGACCTGCTCATGGACACGGTGACGCGCAACCGGACGGTCGGGATGAGGATCGCCGCCGACATCGACGCGCTCGTTGACGGCTTCGCCGAGCACTCCGGCCCGCGGCTGGCGCCGGACGCCGTCCTGTCACCCGCGGCAGGGCCGCTCGCCGCGCCGCTGCCGCAGGCGCAGCCTGCCGGACCGTCCCTGCCGCCGTGGGAGCTCGACGAGGACGAGCAGGCGGACGCGATCCCGGCGCCCGCGCCGTCCCGGCCGCCGTGGGAAGACGTCGTGCCGGACGGCGATAAGCGAGAAGGCGCCGACCCGGGCGCCAGCGTCCCGAGGAAGCCCGCGGAGCAGCTCATCGGCGCGTTCACGCGCGCCGTCGGCCTGTCCGCGGTGGCGCAGGCCATGGCAAGCAGCCGCGAGGCGCGGGCGGCCAGGCTCACCGGCTGGCCGGCCGGCCGGCTGCTCGGCGCCCGGCGCGACCCGATCCGTGCGCTGCGCGCGGTGACCGGGCCCGAGGTGGCCATGGCCGCCGACGCCGGCCAGGCGCAGCAGTCCGAGGTGGACAACGCGATCACCGCGTTCGCCGACGAGGTGGGCGGCGACCTCCCGGCGCCGTGGGCCGGCGCGCTGCGCGACGCCGCGCGGTGCAACGCGAGCATGGTGCCGCAGGCGCTGGCCGGCGCCGTGCACAAGGTGGTCACCGGGGAATGGTCACGACCGCCGGCCTGGTGGCGGCTCGTCACGGCCTGGCAGTGGCTGCTGACCGTGCTCGCCGCCGTCGGCATCGGCCTTTCCGTGCTGATCACGGTGGTCCGGGCGACGGGCGGCCACACCGGGTGGACCAGCGAGGTCTCGCTGGTCCCGTGGCTGCTGATCATGGTGGCCGCGATGCTGGCCCTCGGCTACGTGACGGAGGTCAGCTGCCGGAACCTGGCCGCCGCCACCGCGGACCGGGACCGGGAGGCCGCCGAGCAGGCCATGCGCGACCAGGTTGCCGCGGTCACCCACGACCTGGTGCTGCTCGCGACCGGCCGGGAAATCGACCAGTACGAGCGCTACCGTAAGGAGCTCGCGGTGGCGGCGGGCGGGCGGGCCGGCTGAGCACGGCCCGTGGTGCGGCCCGTGGTGCGGGCAGTGGCGTCGGCTGCGGTCCGCGTCAGCGCCGGGTCCCCGCGAGGAGAGGCCCGCGAGGAGAAGCCCGAACGGGCGCAGGTATCACCCGCGCCCGTTCAGGATCTGAAGGTTAGCTCGCTGGCGGAGTGTAGAGACTGGCCGAGCCGTCCGGATTGATGATCGCCATGGCGGCGTCGACGTCGCTGTAGCTCTCGTAGTTAGCCGGGGTCCTTGTCCAGACGATGCCCAGCGTGTTGATGTCCAGGTGCTGTAGCTTCTGCATGATCGTGGTTTCGTCCAGGTTGCCTGCCTGCGTGACCGCCCAGTTGAACTCGAGCCCGGCGTCCCAGCCTTCCTGGCTGTTCTCGATCGCGTTGTCGTTGCCGAGGCCGGCGGCCTGCATGCCGGCGATGTACTGGGTCAGGCCGGCCGCGGTCGCCTTGTCGATCGCGCTGGAGCCCGCCTGGGCCTGGGTCAGCCAGTTCCGCATGGAACCGAGCACGTAGATGTTCTGCATCGCCGTCGGCCCGCCGGCCGCCGAGACGAAGCTGGGGATCTCGCACCCGGAGCACTCGCTGATCGGGATGGTCGGGTCCTGCGCCCTGATGGCCTTGATGGCCGTGATCGAGTCGGTGCCTGGCACCAGGCCGAAGAGGATGATCTGCGGCTTAGCGGCCAGCATGGCGAGCACCTGCGGGGTGACGTCGGTGGCGCCCACCTGGTCGATCTGGGTGGAGACGAGCTGGAAGCCGTTCTTCGCGGCGAGCCCCTGCACGGTGGCCTGGTTGGCCAGGCAGACCGAGCCGCAGTTGTCCTCGAGCAGCGCGACCCGGGTGTAATGCCGCGGCACGATCAGGTTCTGCACCGAGGCGATCTGGTCCTGTGCGAACACGTCGTAGAAGCCGGGGAAGCCCCACGAGTTGAGCTCGCTGGCGGGGTAGCCGTTGGTCTGCCAGCCGGAGGACAGGCTGATCAGGATCGTCTTGTTCTGGATCGCGATCGGCAGCGCGGACTCGGTGTCTGCGCCGGACTCCGGCCCGATGATGACATTCGCGTGGTAGGTCTGGATGCACTTCTTCGCGTCAAGCTCGGACTGCGCCGCGTTCGACTGGTTGTTCAGCGTGATGTACTTGACCTGGTGGCCTTGGATGCCGCCGTGGGCGTTGGCGTACTTGAAGTACGCCTCGGCGCCCCAGTTGTCCGACTCGCCGATCTGGGCGTACACCCCGGCGAGCGCCAGGTCGCCGCAGGCGACGATGGTGGAGTTAGCGCTCGCGGTGCCACCGCCGCCACCACCGCCGCCCCCGCTGCACGCGGCGAGCGCGCCGGCCGCCAGGATCGTGGCCGCGGCGGCGGCTATCTTGAACGTAACTCGTCTTCGAATCATTGTTCTCCCTTTCTGAACCGTGCTCCTGACAACGGGGCCTGATCGTGCGCTGTCCTTTAGCTGCCGACGAGCAGCGAGTTGACGACGGGTGAGGAACGGAAGTCGGCGGGCCCGCCGTCGAAGACGAGGTGGCCGCCGGACAGGACGAAGATCCGCTCGCTGACCTGCGCCACCAGGGCCAGGTCGTGCTCGACGAGCAGCACGCAGGTGCGCTCGGCCAGCGTGACGAGCAGTGCGGCCAGCCGCTGCCGCTGCTCCTCCGACAGGCCGGAGGCCGGCTCGTCGAGCAGCAGCAGCCGCGGGCCCGGTGCGAGCGCCCTGGCCAGCTCGACCATCCGCTGCATCTCCAGCGTGAGGCTGGATACCTCACGGTCGGCGAGGTGCGCCATGCCCAGGTCGGCCAGGGTGCGCGCCGCCTTCGCGCGGGCGGCGTCGAGCTGGCTGCGCCCGATCCTGGTGACGATCGACGCGGTGTGCGAGGCCAGGCAGGCGACCGCCACGTTGTCGAGCACGGTGCGGCCCTTGATCAGGTGGACCGCCTGGAAGGTGCGGCTGATGCCCAGGTAGAACCGCTCGTGCGGCGGCCGCCTGGTGATGTCGCTGCCGGCGAAGACGACCTCGCCCGATGATGGCGCCACGCTGCCGCCGATGACGTTGAGCAGGGTGGACTTACCCGCACCGTTCGGGCCGCACAGCGCGAACAGGCCGCGTCCGGGGAGCGCGAGCGAGACATCGTGCAGCACGCTGAGCCCGCCGTACTCCTTGAAGACGCCGCGCACCTCGAGCAGCGTCGCGTCCCGCGCGCCCCCGGCCGTGCCCGCGAGTGTACTGTCCGGAAGCACGCTGGAAAGCGGCAGGCCGGCGATCGCGTCCGGCGCTTCCCTGACAGTGCCGGCCGCGGCCGCTGGCTGGCCCTCGCCCGTCAGTTCCGCGCCTGTCAGTTCCGCGCCTGTCAGTTCCGCGCCCGTCAGTTCCGCGCCTGTCAGTTCCGCGGGCCCCAGTGCCGCGGACACCCTGGCCGCCCCGGACTTCCGGCGCAGCCACGCGATCCCGGTCGCGACGATGCCGGAAATCCCCTCCGGGTCCACCAGCAGCACCACGGTGAGCAGCACGCCCTCCACGATGAGGATGTTGACGCTCACCCAGTTGCTCGCGCCCTGCAGGTACTGGATGACCAGCGCGCCGATGACCGCGCCGATGGGCGAGCGGCGCCCGCCGATGAACAGCATGATCAGCAGGGCCAGCTCGGTGGTCGGGTCGACCACGGTCTCCGGCACGAACTGCTGGGTGCCCACGTAGACCACGCCGCCCAGGGCGGCGCAGACGCAGCCGAGCACGAACAGCTCGAGCTTGCGGCGCGGGGTGCGGACGCCGAGCGCGGCCGCGGTCCGCTCGTCGACGCCGAGCACGAACAGCTCGAGGCCGATGTCCGAGGACAGGATCCGCGTCGCGATGAACACCACCGCCGCGAGCACCACGACCACGATGAGGCCGCCGCCAAGCGCGATCAGCGTGGTCGATCCCGAGGCGGGCCACAGCGTGCCGTTCAGCGGTAGGCCGACCGGGCCGCCGAGGAGATCGGTACCGGACACGTAGCCCACCGCGATCAGCGGCAGCATCAGCGTGGCCACGGCGAGCGCGAGCCCGGAGGCGCGGGTGACCACCGAGCCGAGCAGCAGCGCCACCAGCGCCGCCGCGACCACCATGACCACCCCGGCCAGCAGCACCGACATATGGGCATGGGTGTTCAGCAGGGCCACGCCGTACGCGCCCACCCCGAAGAACACCGACTGGGAGAACGCGATCTGCTGGCTGAACCCGATCTGCACCGCCATGCCGGCGGTGACGATCGCGTAGCAGGCGGACAGCACGAACACCGAGCCGGTGTACAGCAGCCCGTAGTTGAGCACGATGATCGCGCCGGCCGCCAGGACGATGACGCTTGGCATCCCGCCGCGCGGCACTCGGCGCGCGGCGCGCGACGAGGCGACCGCCGAGCTCCACCGGAAGGCCCGCGACGACGCGGCAAGGAACTGGTTCATCCGCTTACCGCCGATTCGAAGCCGAGGGCGCGCGGCCAGGCGAGGATCGCCGCGGCGAGGATCGCGTACAGCACCGTGTCCCCGTACTCCGCGCTGACGTAGCCGCCGAGCATCGCCTCGAGGACACCGATGAACAGCCCGGCGACCAGCGCCCTGCCGGGCTTGCGGAACCCGCCGTAGGCGGCGGCGAGGAACCCGGTGAGCGAGATCGTGGCGCCGGATAGGTACGTGAACCCGGTGATCGGCGATTCCACGATGCCGAATACCGCGGCGATCACCGCGGTCCCGATGAAGATCAGCCGCCGGTACTGCCGGGTGTCGATCCCGACGATCCGCGCGCCGACGGAGTTCTCGCCGCTCGCCTCGAGCGCCTTGCCGCCAAGGGTGAACCTGATGTAGAGCCAGAACGCCCCGCCGATGATGACCGCGCAGGCCAGCACCAGCAGGCCAGAGCGCTCGAAGTTGAGGCTGCCCAAGGTGAGCGCCGGGCCGCCCCAGAGGGTCGGCGCGGCGTGCACGTCGGTACCGAACAGCACCTTGGCCACCCCGTCGATGAAGAACGACAGCGCGAAGGTAAAGAAGAACGTGATGACGATGCCCTCGATCGGCCGCCTGCCGTCCTGCGCGATACGCAGCACCACCTGGTCGTAGAGGTAGGCGAACACCGCCACCACGACCAGCGTGGTGAGGATGGCGACGGGCAGCGGCAGCCCCTTGACCCGGTACAGGTTGTCCACGCCGAGCGCGCCGACCATCGCGAAGTCGCCGACGGCCAGGTTGAGGATGTTGGAGACCCGGTACCAGACCGAGACGCAGACCGCGAACATCGCGTAGATGGAGCCGGTGGTGATCCCGGCGATGAGGAGGTTGCCGAACTTCATGCCGCACCCGCCATTCCGTTGCGCACCTCGACGCGCCTGTTGCATAGGGTCAGCGCGCGCCGCGGCGCCTCCTCGACGACGATCAGCGTGGTGCCTGCGTCGTGGATCTGCGCCAGCACGTCGTAGACCCGCTTGGCGATCGCCTCGGCGAGGCCGAGGCACGGCTCGTCGACCGCGAGGATCTTCGGGTCGGCGGCCAGGCCGCGGGCGATCGCCACCATCTGCTGCTCGCCACCGGACAGCGTGCCCGCCGCCTGTTTCAGGTGCGGCTTGAGCTCGGGGAAGAGGTCGACGGCACGGCCGTAGGCGTCCGATCTTCGAGCCTTCCCGATGCTTCTCGTCCACGTGTAGCAGCCGAGGATGATGTTGTCCGCCGCTGACAGCTCCGGGTAGAGCTGGCGGCGCTCAGGTACCAGGGTGAGGCCGTGCCGCGCCGCCCACTTCACGTCGCCGTTCTTCGCTGGCGCGCCGAAGATCTCCACCGTGCCGCGCCTGCGGACCATGCCGGTGACGCCCATCAGGATGGAGGACTTGCCGTTACCGTTGGGCCCGGTGATCGCGCACGCGTCGCCCTCGGCGACGGCGAACGTGGCGTCGTGCACCGCGACCACGTTCCCGTACGCGACCGACAGCCCGGTGACGGCGAGCGCGACGCCCGCCGCGGCCCGCTGCCCTGCGGTACCTTCTGCCGTCCCGCCTGGGCTCTCGCTTGCGCTCTCGCCCGGGTTCCCGTGGCGGTTTCCGCCGGCCGCGCTCATCGTGCCTCCCCCCTTGGCCGCAGCACCGCGCCCTCGGGCAACGGGCGCACCAGGCGCTGGTAGACCGACAGCCAGCCGACCTCGGCGGGGCGCGCCGGCGGGTTGTCGGTCAGCGCACGCTTACGTTCTGCCAACTCCTCCGGCGGCACCTCCAGGTCGGCGGTCCTGGCCGGCACGTCGATGCGGATGACGTCGCCGTCGCGGACCAGCCCGAGCGGCCCGCCCGCCGCCGCCTCCGGCGATATCTCGCCGACCACGATGCCCTTGTTGACCAGGCCGGACAGCTGGCCGTCGGTGACCACGGCGACCTGGCCGGTAAGCCCGGCGCCGTCGAGCGCGAAGACGAGCGCGGAGGCCATGCCCATGCCGGGGGAGCCGGTGACGCCAAGGCCGCGCAGCACCACGACCTGGCCGGGCTCGACCTGGCCCGCCTTGACCCCGTCCAGTGCCTGCTGCGCGGACTCGAAGATCTTGGCGGGCCCGGTGAACTCGAGCCGCCGGTCGTCGGCGACGGCCAGCTTGACGATCCCGACGTCCGGGCAGAGGCTGCCGCGGATCAGCACGATCGTCGGCCGCCTGCCGAGCGCCCGTTCTGGTGGCCTGATCGTTTCCGTGTCGGCGACCACGGTACCGTCGAGGTTTTCCGCCACGGTCCGCCCTGTCACCGTCAGCGCCCCGGCGGCGAGCAGCGGCTCGAGCTGCTTCATCAGCGCCCGGGTGCCGCCGGCGTCCTCGAAGTCCTCGATCGGCGTCTCGCCGTTGGGCCTGATCGCGGTGAGCAACGGCACGTCGCCGGCGCGGGTCTCGAACAGCCGGTAGACGTCCACGCCGCACTCGGCCTCGGCCGCGACCGCCTGCAGGTGCTTGACCGAGTTGATCGACCCGCTGACCGACAAGATGGCGGTGACCGCGTTACCGAACGCCGCTTGTGTCATGATGTCGCGCGGCCGCAGGTCCTCGGCCACCAGCTGCACGATGCGGGCGGCCGCCGCCTCGACGGCCCGCCACATCCGCTCGCTGTTCGCGCGGACCGGCGTGGATCCCGGCAGCGCCATGCCGAGCGCCTCGCAGGCCAGGTGCATGGTGTTGGCGGTGCCGATCCCGGCGCACACGCCGGGCGACAGCACCGCGCTGCCGCTCATCTCGGTCAGCTCATCGACGCTGAGCCGCCCGCTCGCGACATGGCCCGCGGCCAGGAAGACGTCCTCGATGTCGCAGTGCCTGCCGCGGTAGGAGCCGCTCGCCTGATAGCCGCAGGCGACGATGATCGTCGGGATGTTCAGCCGGGCCGCGGCCATCAGCTGACCAGGGGCGGTCTTGTCGCACGAGGCGAGGCAGATCATCCCGTCCAGCTGCGCGCCCTCGACCTGCATCTCGATGTCGTTGGTGATCAGGTCGCGGGCGGACAGGATGTAGCCGCCGCGGTGCCCGGCGCTGTGTATGAAGTCGCTCGGCGCGGCGGTCCGCACCTCGAAGCCGATGCCGCCCGCCGCGTCGATCGCCCGCTTGGCCTGCCTGGCGATCTCGTCCAGGTGGCTGAAGCAGATCGCCAGCTGCGAGGACGTGTTCACGATCGCGATCTTCGGCTTGAGCATGTCCGCGTCGGACAGCCCGAGCGCGAGCCACTGCGCCCGGCGGGTCGCCCACCGGGAGGTGCCAGGCTCGTAGTTGGAGCGCAGGTCGCGGGGGGTACGGGGGGTCGTACCCCCGGATGGCAGGTTCAACGTTTCGTCACCTCCACTGTCGAGTTGTCAATGAGCACCCAGTCGCCGGTGGCGATGGCCGCGCACGGGTCGGTGTCGAGGTCGGTGATCGCGGGCACGCGCGTCACCACCGCGCCGAGCGCCGACTTCGCGGAGATCCGGCCGATGATCATCCCGATCGGCGCGGTGCCGGACAGCCGCGTCGTCTGGAAGAAGCCCGACCAGCCCGACGACCCCTTGGCGCTGGGGAACACCAGGACCTTGCCCGCGAAGCACACGCCGAACAGCTCGTGCCTGGGCTCGATGATTACGCCGCGTGCGGGGTCGATCCCGCCCCACCCGGAAATCGGCTCGTGCGACACGAGGGCCTCGCCCTCGACGCGGCCGGGTACCACATTTCTGCCGTGCAGGATGACCTTGTCGCTCATCCTCGGCTCCCGTTATCGGCAGGGTATTCGAGGCGGGCGCGGAATGTCAAGCGAAGGGAACTCATCAGCGAAGGCCTCCGTTCCAGCGCCCGGTGACCGCCGCGGCGACGCACTCCTCGAGCGTGCCGAACCACGCCTCGATGCCGAGGATCGCGGGCAGGTAGTGCGCCTGCTTGGCGGAGTCCGTGGCGAACACCCTTGTGCCAGCAGGGGCCGCCCGCGACATCGCCGGGCAGGAGTCGGCGAGCACCCGCCCGCCGGCCCGCTCGATCACCTCCGTGTAGCCGGAGCGGTCCGCCATCACCTTCAGGGCGCGCGGCGCCATGATCCACAGCTCGGTCCCCGCGGACAGCCGCTTGCCGTCGAGCAGCCCGGCCGCCTGCCTGATCTGGTCGACCGAGGCGTGCGGGCAGCCGAGCAGCACGAAGTCCACGTCGCCGGACTCGCCGATCTCGTTCAGCGTCTCGTAGACCGCGCGCCGTTCGGCCGGGCCGTATACGACTGGGTCGGGCACCGACTTGGCTGAGCTGCCGAACGCTGGGCCGCCGAACGCCGGGCCGCCGAACGCCGCCTCCACCGACGCCGCCTCCGGCGTGATCCCCGGGATGTGGTACAGCTCGACGCCGCCGGACGTCGCCGCCGCCGCGCCGAAGTGCTTGAGCTCGGTCAGGTCGGGCCGGGAGATCTCGCCGGTGATGACGGGGTGATCCTCGCCCGCCACCCCGCCGGCGAAGTAGCCGAGCATCCCCCAGTCCTGGAACGACTCAACGGTCGTGCCTGATACCGAGATCAGGTGCGTGCCGCGCCGGTTCTCTTCCAGGTGATTGCCACAGCAGGGGATCTTCCCGGTGAGCGATGCCGCCCCGGTGGACGCGATCCCCTCGCAGTTGGTCCGTGCGCCGAGCACCGAGTTGGCGTAGATCACCGCCGACGACTCCATCCACGCGCAGTGCTCGCCGCGCAGCGGCAGGTTCCCCACCTGGTACGGGGTGCAGGTGGCGAGGATGTTCACCCCGTGCCGCCCGTAGAACGCCTCGGCGTCGTCCTGCAACTCGACGTTGGCCTTGGGATAGGGCACGATGTCAACCGAGTCGGGCCCGAAGCCGTGCTGCAGCTGGCAGGTCGGCACCCGCATCTGCGGGACGGTCAGGTCAAGGTCGCTGTCCAGGTTGATCACGGCGAACGCCTTGTCCCAGCCGCCCTCGGCAACCAGCCGCGCCTTGACCGGGGACGGCTGGGTCATCGTGCCCGCCACGTTCCGTATGTCGCACAGCCGCTCCGCGCCGAGCGCGTAGCCGTAGCGGAGCAGCAGGTCCATCGCGGCCGCCACGGCGTCGCCCTCGGCGCCGTCCCGCATCCGCTTCTCCGCGTCGGTCAGGAACATCAGCGGCCTCCCTTGGTCCGCCCGGCTCGGGCTTCGTCACCGGGCCCGAGGTTCGCGGCGATCCGCGACCGCAGCAGGCCCACGTCGATGTCGTGCACGCTGGTCAGTGAGTCAAAATCTCTTCCACCGAACGATCGCGTGCTGCTACCGTCGGCGGCGAGCTTGAGCACGTGCGCGGCGGCCTGGCCCATCGCCGAGCAGGGCCCCATCACCCGCACGCTGGACAGCGCGGCGGCGTCGCCGTCGACGCACCGCCCGGCGGCGACCAGGTTGTGCGCCGCGGGCGGCAGCAGCGACCGCAGCGGCACGGAGTGCACGTGGTCGGCGGGAAACATCTCCCACACGTAGCCGTCGCTGCGGTCGTGCAGCTCCACCGGCCACGCCGTCCGCGCCACCGCGTCGTCGAAGGCGGTGCCGTCACGCACCTCGTCCACGGTGAGCTGGTGCACCCCGCGGATCCACCGGGTCTGCCGCCGCCCGGGGAACCCGTAGGCGCGCACCCGCGCCTCGCCGAACGCCTTGGGGAACTCGGACTTGAGCAGCGCGAGCGCCCCGTCCGCCTGGTCCCGTCCCTCGAACATGGCCCGGGCCGCGCCGACCGGGTCGAGCGGCGCGTCGATGTGCGTGACGTTCAGCACCGCGGTGCCGCGCCCGGGGAAGAAGAACGCGAGCCCGCCGCGCCGCAGCAGCCCGAACTCCTCGCCCCGCGCGGCGAACAGCGCGTCGATCTCCCCGGCCTCCGGCTTGTGCGCCTCGTCCAGGTTCTCCACGATGACCTGCTGGCTGCCGTAGATCGGCCGCGACGGCACCCAGCAGGGCAGCCCGGCCTGCCAGGTAAGCGCCGCGTCGCCGCTCGCGTCCACCCACCCGGCGGCACGCGCCCGCACGTCCCCGTATCTGGTGCTGAAGGTAGCCGAGGTGACGAAGCCGTCGCGCAGCACCACGTCGCCGAGCACCGCGCCGGTGATCACACCGATGCCCAGGCCGCGCACCGTCCGCTCCAGCCACCGGCCGAGTGCGACCTCGTTGTAGAACACCGTCGTGGTGTGGCCGCGGGAGAAGTACAGGTCACCGGACGGTTCAAGCGCCGCGAATATGTCGTCGAAGATCCCGTGCGTCAGCTGCGTGTACTTGGGCGCGTTGCCGAACACCCCCGCGAACAGCCCGATCAGCGAGTGCACCATCTGGCCGCCGATCAGCGGCAGCGAGTCGACGAGCAGCACCGAGCGCCCGAGCCGCGCCGACTCGATCGCGGCGGAGCACCCCGCGATCCCGGCCCCGACGACGCACACGTCCGCCGTGACCTCGTGCACGGTCCCCGAGGCCGGCCGCGTCACCGCGTCCAGCCTAAGCTCAGTAAGTTCATGCGGCATGTCTGGGACGTTAAATCCGCAATAGCGGCGTAACAAGAAAAAGATACTGCTAGTCAAAATAAACCAGGTTTATGCCCGCTAAATGCGCGCCTTGACCAGCGGTTTTTCGCCAGTTTCACGGCTCGCGGCGCGAAATCACGGTACCCAATCGTGATAACGCTGACGGCCATGGGCGCGCCTTGAGGCTTATTCAGAGCCCGTCCGGCCGGGGCAGGGCGCCGCGCGCCGCGCGCCTCGACCCGGTCCCGGCCGTGTCCCGGTCCCGCATGGTTGTGACAACCAGCCGCCTATAGCCGTATCGCTGCCACAACCATCCCCAAACCGACGGTGCTGCCACCGCCCTACAGTCGCCGGGCGGTCTCCATGATCAGCCGCCGTAGCCAGGCGTGCGCCGGGTCGTCCTCGTGCTGCCTGTGCCACCACAGCGCCTCGACGATCGGCTCGGCTTCTCCAGGGCACTCGAGTACC
>Ga0335078_10005444_pt1 | contig 18820 bp, 17 predicted proteins | sample Lox_Sample_32_FD_206711 | JGI IMG/M metagenome (GOLD analysis project Ga0335078, IMG submission 206711) | Soil microbial communities from Loxahatchee National Wildlife Refuge, Florida, United States - Lox_Sample_3.2 | ecosystem: Environmental > Terrestrial > Soil > Wetlands | place: USA... | reverse complement strand
ACCTCTCGCTGATGCAATCGGTCCTCGGTCGCTCGCTGAGACGCTGGATACCGTTTGCAGTCGCCATCACGGTGATCACCGGGCTCATCGACGTCGAGGTGCAGCAGGATCTCCGCCAGTCGGCCAACGATCCTCAGATCCAGATGGCTGAAGACACAGCTGCGAGGCTGGCGGCCGGGGCGGATGCCACAGTCACCGTGCCGATGGCCACGGTCGACATCGCATCCTCCCTCGCACCCTTTCTCATCGTGTACGACTCGGATGATCACGTGGTCGCGTCCTCCGCGATGCTCGACGGCGTGACCCCGCACGTCCCAGAGGGCGTCCTCGCATTCGCGCGCGAGCGGGGCGAGGATCGAGTGACCTGGGAGCCGCGCGAGGGTGTGCGCATCGCTACCGTCGTGGTTCCCTACCGCAACGGCTCCGTACTCGCCGGACGATCCCTCCGCGAGGTCGAGGCGCGCGTATCCGGGGCCCTCGGCATGTCTGCGGTGGTCTGGCTGTTCGGGTTGGTCGCTGTCGCCGCCACGATCCTCGCCATCGAGTGGATCGGCGAGCGCGGCCGGCGAAGCACGGTTGGACGAGTGCCGTAGCACCGGGAGCCCATTTCCCATGTGATTCAGGCACCGATCGCAGAGCGGTCAGAGCGGCGACGCCCCACCTCGAGGAGGCGGCCAAATGCTTCAGGGCATGTAGTATCGGACCGATGCAGGACCGCGAGCCCGTCGCCACCCACGCCTTCCGGTTGATCGGTGTCTTCTCGGTCCGGTTCCGCTGGCCGATCCTGATCGCGTGGGTCGTCATCACGATCTTCTCGGTCAAGGCCTTCCCCGGCCTCTCGGACGTCGCCAAGGATTCGCAGAGCAGCTTCCTGCCCACCAACTCGCCGTCGGTGCAGGCTGAGACGCTCGCGCAACCGTTCCAGGATTCGAAGCACGGCGTTGCGACACTTGTGGCAGCGCGCGAGTCAGGCCCGCTCACCGCCTCCGACATCCAGCAGATCAACGCGATCGAAGCCAGGATCGGCGGCCTCTCGAAAGTCCTCCGAGTTCAGGATTTCGGGCTCTCGCCGGACAAGCACGCCGAGCAGGCTCAGGTCGTCACGGCGCTCCCGCCGTTCAGCGCGGGCAGCAACGCCATCGCGCTCGTCGCGGCCATCCGCGCAACATTCCCGAGCAACGCGTCGGGACTGCAGTTCCACCTCACAGGGACGATTCCCGGCTTCGTCGATCAGCAGAGCCAGTCGAAGACGTCGCAGAACGACATCCAGCGTTTCTCGGTGCTCTTCATCATCGTCCTGCTGCTCATCGCGTTTCGAGCACTGCTCGCGCCGCTCGTGACGCTGCTCCCCGCCGCGCTCGTGCTCGCCCTTGCGAGCCCGGTGATCGCCGGCGCGACCCACCTCGGCGTGCAGGTGTCGGCCATCACGCAGTTCATCCTCATCGTCCTCGTCCTCGGAGCGGGAACCGACTACGGACTGTTTCTGGTGTTTCGAACGCGAGAAGAGTTGCGTCGCGGGCTCGAACCCAAGGACGCGGTTCGACGAGCGGTCGCCACCGTCGGCGAGTCGATCACGTTCAGCGCGCTCATCGTCATCGCAGCGCTGATGTCGTTGATCATCGCGCAGTTCAACTTCTACCAGAGCCTCGGGCCTGCCCTGGCAATCGGGATCGCGCTGATGCTGATGGCAGGATTGACCCTGCTGCCCGCACTCCTTGCGATCTTCGGGCGCGCGGTGTTCTGGCCGTCGCGCGCACGCATGGTCGAGAACCCGCGCGCGAACGTCTACGGGCGGATCGCCGCGTCGGTGGTGCGCCGCCCGCTCCCGGTCGCGGTTGTCGGCGCTGTCATCTTCGCGGCGATCGCGCTCGGACAGATCGGGACCACGACTGCGGGTTTCGCCGACCAGTCCGCGCCGTCCGGCACCGACTCCGCCGCCGGCGACAAGCTGGTCACCGAGCACTACGGCAGCGCAAACCTCAACGCGACCGAGTTTCTCTTCAAGTTCCCGACCTCGATCTGGACGCACGCGGATGACCTGCAATCGATTGAGGGGACCCTCGTGCGCAACGGGGGATTCGCCGCCGTTGAGGGCCCGCTGACCTTCTCCGGCCAGGCGCTGACGCCCGCGCAGCTCGTCGCGATCCATGCCGGCGGCAACGTGCAGGCAGCCGAGGCGCTCGCGCGATTCGTGAGCGTTGACGGACGCACGGTCCAGTTCATCGCGGTCGAGCCTCATGGCGGTGCACTGCCGATCAACGACATCCCCAGGGTGCGCGATCTCGCCACCACCATCGGTTCGGGTGTGGGCGCGCAGGCGAGCGGCGTGTTCGGCATCCAGCCGTTCGCGTACGACGTCGATCAGCTCTCGTCGTCCGACCTCTGGCACATCATCCCGGTGGTCGCGATCCTCATCGCCATCCTCCTCGCGATCGTGATGCGCAGCCTGGTCGCGCCGCTCTACCTGGTGACGAGCGTCCTGCTGTCGTACCTGGCGGCGCTCGGTCTCACGGCGTTGATCTTCGTGCACCTCGGCGGCCAGGACGGCATCAACTTCGTCTTACCGTTCCTCATGTTCGTCTTCCTGATGGCGCTCGGATCCGACTACAACGTCCTCGTCATGACGCGCATCCGCGAGGAGTCGCACCATGACACGACCCGCGAGGCGGTCCGGCGCGCCATCGGCGCCACGGGCACGACGGTGACCACGGCGGGGCTGATCCTCGGCGGCACGTTCGCGGTGCTCGCATTCGCCGGCGGCGGAGCGTCGGGAGGATCGCAGATCCAGCAGATCGGGTACGGCGTGGCGTTCGGCGTGGTCATGGACACCTTCGTGGTCCGCACGATCCTCGTGCCCGCCCTCGTGGTGATCCTTGGCCGCCGCAACTGGTGGCCTTCGAGCCTGTGGCGCGAGGGTGAGCCCGTGGCACCGGCAGCACCACCGTCGACGCCGGCGGAGAGCACCCCGGTCCCCGTGGGAGAACGATGAGATGAGCCGCGTCCCCGAGCTCACCGCGGCCCTCTGGGCGTCGCACCGCCGGCTCGACAATGCGACGCGCGGGATGACTCGCGAGCAGCTCTCCGGCCCCTCGTACTGCAGCGAGTGGACCATCGCGCAGGTGCTGTCGCATCTGGGCAGCGGTGTCCAGGCCATGGGACTGCGTCTCGACGCGGGCCTCGCCGGCACGGAGCAGCCGAGCCAGTCCGAGATCGAGGCGATCTGGGCGGTCTGGGACGCGATGACGCCGGAGGATCAGGCCGAGAAGAGTCTCAGCACCGACACGATGTTCCTCCAGCGGGTCGACACCATCCCCGCCGATCAGCTCGAGGGAATCCATATCTCGCTCTTCGGCACGCCCGCCGACGCCGACCGGCTGCTCGCGGTCCGGCTCAGCGAGCACGCCATCCACACATGGGACATCGTGGTGATGGGCGATCCGGCCGCAACGCTCGGCGCCGACGCGGCTGTGGAGATGATCGACGGGCTCGACCTCATCGTGACCTACACGGGGAAACCGGGTCACGGCCCCGGCGAGACCACGGTCATCACCACCGATCCGGACCGCACCTTCCGTCTGTCGGCCGGCGATGCGGTGTCCATCGCGCCCGCAACGTCCGGAGATCCGCCCGCCGACGCCGTCGTGCGGCTGCCGGCGGAAGCATGGATACGGGTCGTCTACGGCAGGCTCGACGCCGCGCACACCCCGGCGAGCGTGACGTCGCAGGGCATCGGTCTCGAGACGCTGCGGGCGATGTTTCCCGGCGTCTGAATCGCGGCCGCCCTGCGGCGAAGGGTGGTCATCATGCGCACGGGTGGTAGTCTGCCGACCGCCATGGCCGAGCGAATTCGACCGGCCTCACGCCGCCTCTCGTGGCTGATGACACGCGCAAGCGCGGGCGCCCTCAAGGTCCCCGAGATCACCCTGCTCTTCTGGGTGGTGAAGCTGCTCTCGACGGCGATGGGTGAGGCGACCTCCGACTACTTCGTGTTCCAGATCAATCCATACGTCGCTGTGATGCTCGGCTGCGTTGGACTGGCGGTCGCGCTGGTCTTGCAATTGCGGTCGCGCCGATACGGCCCCTGGACGTACTGGTTCGCAGTTGTCATGGTCGCAGTCTTCGGAACGATGGCGGCCGACGTCCTGCACGTCGAACTGCACATTCCGTACGTGGCGACCACCATCGCCTTCTCCGCGGCACTGGCGGCGGTGTTCGTCCTGTGGTACTCCAGCGAACGCACCCTCTCCATCCACACCATCTATTCGGGGCGACGCGAGCTCTTCTACTGGGCGACCGTCATTGCCACGTTCGCCCTTGGAACGGCGGCAGGCGACATGACCGCCGCCACGTTCCATCTCGGATATCTCGCCTCGCTCCTTGTGTTCGCCGGCCTCTTCCTGCTGCCCGGCATCGGGTACTGGCGCTTCGGTCTCAATCCCATCTTCGGCTTCTGGTTTGCCTATGTCATGACCCGGCCGCTCGGAGCCTCGTTCGCCGACTGGATGGGGAAGCCGTACCTGGGTGGCCTGGGACTCGGCGATGGCAGGATCGCCGGGGTGTTGACGGTGATGATCGTCGTGCTGGTCGGCTACCTGGCGGCATCACCCACGAAGGTCGGAAAGCAGGCCGCCGGCAGTCATTAGGGATGGCGACGCGGTCGCGTCAGCCGCGCGGATCCGGTGCGATCGAGATCCGGTCGCGACCGTCTCGCTTCGCCTGGTACATCGCCTGGTCAGCGGCCAGCACGACGTCGTCGAGCTCCTGGCCGTGATCGGGGAAGACCGCGACGCCGATCGAGGCGGTGACGCGGGTCGGCGCGGAGGTCGGCGCGCGCAGCTCGGACACGGCCTCGTGCAGCGCCTGCGCGACACGCAGCGCCCCGTCGACGTTCGAGTTGGTCAGGACGACGAGGAACTCCTCGCCGCCGTAGCGCACGGCGTAGTCGCTGTCACGGACCACCCGGCGCAGCGCTCGCGCGACCGCTCGCAGGACCGAGTCGCCGACGGCGTGGCCGGCGGTGTCGTTGATCTCCTTGAAGTGGTCGAGGTCCATGAGCAGGATGCCGACGCCCGCGCCGGTTCGGAGGCTCTGTGACATCACGCGAGGCGCCATGTCGCGCCACCAGCGGATGTTGAACAGCCCGGTGAGCGCGTCGGTGAGCGCGCGACGCTCGAGCTCGACATACATCTGCGCGTTGCTGAGCGCGGCGGAGGTCACGAAGCCCAGCAGCGCGCAGCGCTCGAGATCCTCCTCGCTGAACCGATCAATCCCGTTGCGCCAGATATCGATGACGCCGAGGCGCTGATCGCCGGCGATCAGCGGGATCGCGAGCATCGACTCCGGCTCGCGACGCGTCCCCGGGATCGTCGCCGCCGCGGGGTGCGAGTCCGTGTCGGCGCAACGATATGGTTGGGCGCGCGCGAACGCCCAGCCTGTGATGCCCTCGCTCAGCGAGATCTCGCCGCTCGTGAGACCCTCGGTGCCTTCGCCGGCGAGCACGCGCGGACGGAAGCGATGATGCTCCCAGTCGGCTTCGAAGATGGCGAGACGGTCGGCGGCTGCGACCTCGTTCAGCCGCGTCGCGGCGATCTTGAGGATGCGGTCGGGGTCGTGCTCCGCCTGGAGGGTGCGCGCAGTCTCGACCAGGAAGCGCGCGAAGGTTCGGTCGTCGAGGTTCGTCGCACCGGGAGCGGCAAGCGTCGTGAGCTCGATCGGCGCGCGCAGCGTGTCACCGCGCTCGCGGAAGATGCGCACCTCGCGTCGCTGGAACGAGGCGCTCGTCACCAGTTCATCACCGGGTTCGGCAACGCTCGGATCGACGACGAGCGGCCGTGCGAGATGCGGCCCGACGCCGTACTGCACACCGAGCTCCGCGACGGCGGCCGCGGTGGTCTTGCTGTCGACCCCCCGGGCGACGATGCGTCCGTCGAGGCGTGCCACGAAGACCACGGTCGCGGCGAGCTCCGCCTTCGCGACATCGTCGTCGATGACGCGTCTCGGCAGTCCCGGGTCGAGGAACACGAAGTCCGGCCTCAGGTCCGCGATGAACCGCCGGTCGAGCGCGGGAGTGACGGCGTCGACAGCGAGCAGGAAGCCCGCCCCACGGAGCTCGCGGAGCCTCGCGATCGCGATGTCGTCGAGCGCCCGGCCGGCCTCGGTGCGCACGATCCAGGCAACCTCGCCCGGGTTCACCCCGGCCCGGCGGGCATCCGCCGTCAGGTCGACACCGGCGCCCGTGAACGCTCCGTGGTGCAGCGGCACGAGCAGCAGCGCCGGCCCCGTGTGCTGCGCGAGCGCCAGCGCAGCGCCGACAACCGCATCGTCCGCGCCGGTCTCGGCGGGACGCGGGAGCGCCTCGTATCCGAGATCGACGTGATCGATGATGTCGATCACCGGCTGGAGCGCCACACCCGGGCGCGCTGCGTCGGTGGCGCGATAGGACGGCGCGCTTCCCATGACCACGGCTTTCAAGCTACCCCCACGTTCGAACTCCGGCCGGCACGCTCTTCCTGCTGTCGCGTCACACCTTCGCACCGAGGAGCCGACAAGTCAGTCTCATCGCCGACCTGCTGCGGAGTCGCGGCCCACATGTCACAGCCCGCCGGCACGCGCGCGGCGGCGGTGGTCGATCCCTGTCCGCGGAGGAGTGGGACGCCGCGCCGACCGTTCGTCTCCGGCATCCACAACTCCTGCCGCTCCACCCCTGAGGCGATCGCGGTTCAGCGGCGCCTCGTCATCCGGGTCTGCTCCTAATGCACATGGAGCATCGGCTGCGGCGTGCTTGGCGCCGTCGATGCCGATGCCGCGACCGTCGCTGTCCCCAACGACAGACTGGCGGCGATGATCACCGCCCCGAGCCTGATCCAGCGAGTGAGCCTGCCCATTGAAACCTCCTCGGGACGGTGTCCCCTTTGACGTGGACCCATTGTCTTAAGACCCTGCGACGCGGCGCCCGCCCAAGTGGTCACGAGGTGATGACGTGCGCCGTCGCATCGGCCGGGGGCGTTCGCACATCGCCGATCGGACAGGCGTCAGCCTCCATTGATTTCGGCCTGCGACATGGTCGTCATCGGTCTTGCCGCGCGCGCCGTCGATCCTGCGTTGGGATGCACCAGGAATCGATGCAGCGCTATTCGGTAGGCCGGGCGCTGCGCACCCTCGCAGCGTTCAGCCGCAGCCTCGCACGAGCTGAGTCGAGGGACGAGCTGCTCGTCCTGACGGGAGCGTGCCTGCGCGACCTCGGCTTTCGAAGCCTGCTCGCGGAGCTCGAGGGTGACCGTGTGCGACTCCTGTCCGACCCTGTCGAGGCCGAGTCCCTCGCCCGAGTCGAGACGATCCTCGGCCGGCCGCTCAGCAGCCTCACGCTCCGCACCAACGCGATCCCGTGCGTCCACGCCGCGGCGACCCGCCGTTCACCGGCGACCGGCGGGGACCTCGCCGCCTCGTTGATGAGCCTCGTCACGCACCTGTCCGGACGCGATCGCGTGGCACTGCGTCGCGAGATCGGCCCGGGTCCGTTCACCGCGGTCCCGGTCGAGCGAGGCGACGAGCTGCTCGCCCTGCTGCTCACATGGCGCGCTCACGGGCGGACGGGCGACACACTCGCCTTTCTCCAGGTGGTCGCCGCGCAGCTGGGCCCCGCGTGGCGCCGCCTCGGGTCCGCACCCGAGGCGGAACCGGCCCGCGGCGCGGCGCCGTCGACGGCACCCGACCTGATCCGCGGGCTCATCGAGTCGGGAGGAATCCGTCCCGCGATGCAGCCGATCATCCGGCTGCTCGACGGCGTCACCCTCGGTTACGAGTCCCTCTGCAGGATCAATCCGGGAACCGGGCCGCAGCTGCCGGAAGCGCTCTTCGACGCCGCCGGTCGCGACATGGAGAAGGAGCTCGACGAGGCGTGCATCCGCGCAGGCCTGGCAGCAAGCGTTCACACCCTTCCCGCCACCCTGTTCCTCAACGTGACCCTGCCCACGCTGGTCCAGCCGAACGCCGCACAGCGCCTGCATCAGCTCGCGGCGGAGGCTGGGGTCGCTCCCGAGCACGTGGTGCTCGAGGTCAGCGAGCATGTTCCGGTTCCGAACGTCGCGAGGCTGCGTCGCGTCGTCGCGGACGTGCGCGCCCGTGGCTTCCGCATCGCCATCGACGACGCCGGGGCGGGCCATGCCAGCATGCTGGTCATCGCCGAGGTGCGGCCTGATTTCATCAAGATCGACCGCGATCTCATCCGCGGGGTGCACTCCAGCGATTCGCGACGTGCGCTCGTGGTCTCGCTCCTGTCGTTCGGCACGCACATCAACGCTCGCATCATCGCGGAGGGCATCGAGACCGAGGCCGACCTGCGCAGCCTGATGGATCTCGGCGTGCAGTTCGGACAGGGCAACGTCCTCGGCGAACCCGTGATCCTCGGTGACCCCGCCGTCCTCAACGCCGTCGTCGTGCAGCCGTCGTGGTTCGCGTCACGCCGCGTCGAGAGCTTCCCGGCGATGGTCGATCCGGCGGCGCCCAGTCACGCCCCGCCGCGTCGTCGCGTGCACGCGCCGATGCCGACTCGCGACAGCCTCCCCCACGCGCTCAGCCGCGCCGCGCTCGCTCTTCAGGCCGAGCACGATCCGCAGCGCATCCTCTCGGTGATCGCCGAGCAGTTGCAGCGCGTGGTCCCGGTCGACGATCTCTCGATCTATGAGGCGGACCACAACAACCACCGCTTCGTCGCGGCGTTCGCGACAGGCAGGCAGGCCGCCGAGATCATGGCGGACGTGTTCTCCCTCTCCGTCGGCGTCAACGGCTGGGCGTTCGCGCTCGGCACACCGCAGAACCTCGGCAACGCGGGTGCGCACCCTGCGGCGGCAGCGGTTCCCAACACACCGTTCGAGCACGAGTCGCTGCTGCTCATCCCGCTCATGGCCGGCGATCACAAGCTGGGCATGCTCAACTGCCGGCGCATGGGACTGAACCGGTTCACTGACGAGGACCTCGAGACCGCGACCCTCTTCGGTCACACCGCGGCGATGGCATGGCACAACGCGCAGCTCTATGAGGAGCTTGCCCGGCGCGCCATGACCGACGGATTGACGGGTCTGTACAACAGCCGGTGGTTGCGCGAGTCGGGCGAGCTCGAGATCGGCGAATGCCGCCGCCGCGGCACACCATTGAGCATCGTGCTGGTCGACCTCGATCACTTCAAGACGATCAACGACAGCGGCGGTCACGCGGCCGGCGACGCGGTGCTGCAGCGCGTCGCATCCGAGCTGCGCCGGATCACGCGCGTGGGCGATGCCGCCGTCCGTCTCGGTGGCGAGGAGTTCGTCCTCGTGCTGCGCGACTCGGACGCCGCGGGCGCGGCCCGCGTCGCCGACGACCTGCAGCGCGCGCTGCGCAACGTCCCGATCCCCGCAGCGTGCGCCGGCATCGAGAGTGTCACCGCGTCGATCGGCATCGCGAGCTTCCCCGATCAGGGTTGGCGGCTCGATGACCTGGTGCGCGCCGCCGACATCGCCATGTATCAGGCCAAACGCGACGGCCGTGACCGGGTGAAGCTCGCGGTGCTCGGCGGCGCGGTGCGGAACGAGCCGCGCGACGCGATCGCCTGAGGCACCGCCCCGGGTTTCGCCTCACCGACGGCCGTCAGCGAAGGTACCCCTCGATCACCGGGGCGACTCGCGACACGATGTCGTCATTCGTTGCGCCGACCACCGGGCCGGCCTTCACCACATGGCGCAGCATGGCGATGCCGATCAACTGCGCGACCAGCAGCGACGCTCGCAACTGGCCGTCGGGCCGGTCGATGAGCGAGCCGAGTGACGTGAGCATCTCCTGCGCCAGGAACTCGCGCAGCATCCCAGCCGCGCGCTCGCTCGACACCGCCGAGCGCACGAGGCTCAGGACCATGTCGCGGGTCTGCTCGTCGTCCAGCATGTGCAGATATCGGCGGACGATGGTCTCGGCGGCCTCGCGGGTGCTCAACTCGTCCAACCCGTCGAACACACGGTTCGGGCGAAGGGTGCGCTCGAGCGCGGCGATGAAGAGGCCCTCCTTGGTGCCGAAGTAGTGCACGAGCAACGCGGGGTCGACGTCGCACTGCTTGGCGATGCTGCGCAGCGATGTCGCGTCGTAGCCGCGAGCACCGAACGAGCGCCGTGCCGCGACGAGGATGTCCTGACGGGTCTCCGGCGCGCCGGGGCGGCGGCCGGTGCGGCTCACCGGGGGCTTCCCGCGGAGACGATGCTCACGAAGGCCTCCTCGAGATTCGCCGGCACGGTGCTGATCGCGCCCTCGATGTCGTGCCGCGCGAGCAGCTCGCGCACGTCGCGCTGCGAACCGGGGACGCGGAGCGTGTCGCCCTGCACCTGCACGATGAGACCCTCCGCGTCGAGCACTTCGAACGCCCGCTGCCACGCTGCGCACTGGACCTGCACCACCTCGCGACCGGCGATGACATCGTTGACGGTGCCCTCGGCCACGACACGCCCACCTGCCATCACGACGAGGCGGTCGCATTGCGCCGCCTCCTCCATGTTGTGAGTCGTCACCAGCACGCCCGTGCCGTGCTCGGCGCTGTCGCGGATGTCCTGCCACAGCCGTGCCCTGCTGAGCGGCCCGACTCCCGATGTCGGCTCGTCGAGCACGAGCAGCTCCGGCTCGTGAGAGAACGCCACGGCGAATGCGACTCGTCGCTGCAGCCCGAGCGGCAGCGTCCCGACCAGGTCGTCGCTCGCATCGCGAATGGCCGGCGGCAGCGACGCGTGCGTGGATCCGAAAGCGGCGGCCGTGAACCTCCAGTTCTCGCGGACGGTCATGTCGTCATAGAGACCGAGCGTCTGGGGCACATACCCGAGCCTGCGGCGCGTGGCCATCGACGGGGTCGCGTCGAAGAGCAGCACCTCCCCCTGCGAGGGGCGCACGAGCCCGAGCAGCAACCGGATGAGCGTTGTCTTGCCGGCGCCGTTCGCGCCGAGGAGCCCGACGACCTCGCCGCGATTGACCGCGATATCCACCGAGTCCACCGCGGTGAACGAGCCGAAACGCATCGTGACGCGGCGGCTCTCAGCGAGCGCGGGCATCGACTCGTTCCTTTGCCACGTCGGCGAGTGCGGCGATCATCACCGCATCGTCGAAACCAGGCCGCAGCGGCTCGGCCCCGGCGGGCAGGTCGCGCGATGGCGCCCACACGCGCCACGTCGCGCCCCAGCGCCAGGACAGCCCCGCGGGTTGCGCCGCCGACCGGACGACGCCGAGGGCGCCGGGCACACCGGCGGTGATCTCGGACGGTGAGCCGACGGCGATGGGCCGTCCCTGCTCGAGCAGCACGACGGTCGCGGCCCGGTGTGCCTCGTCGACGTACGTGGTGGCGGCGACGACCGCGGTTCCCTCGGCCGCGGCACCCGCGATGAGCCGCCACAGCTCGGCGCGGCTCACCGGGTCGACGCCGGTGGTGGGCTCGTCGAGCACGAGCATCGGCGGGCGGTGCAGGAGCGCCATGCCGACCGCGAGCTTGCGCTGCATGCCCCCGGACAGCTGACCGCCGAGGCGCGACCGCGCGCTGCCGAGTCCGATGCGTTCGAGCAGCTGCGCCGATCGCCGGGACAGTTCCGCGCCGCGCAACCCATATGCGCCGCCGGAGAACGCGAGGTTCTCGTCGACCGTGAGATCCGCGTACAGACCGGCGGTGGCGGGCACGTACCCGATGTCGGCCTTCGCCGGCCGGCGCGCGACGCCGGTGGTGAGCCGCACGAGGCCGACCAGCGCTCGCAACAGCGTCGACTTGCCGGCCCCGTCGCCGCCGACGACGATGGCGACCGTCGACGGCTCGGCGCGGAGCGTCACGTGATCGAGCGCGACCCTGGACCCGAACGCCACGCTCGCGTCCTCGAGCCCCCACGTCATGACGGCACGGCCTCGGGAGTCACCCCGGACGCACGGGCATGCCGGGCGCTCGGCGCGAGGTCGCGGCGGAACCGCAGCATGGCCAGCCCGAGCACGATGGCCGCCATCCCGGCGAGGACGAGCAGCTGCACCCAGATGTCACCGATCGGCGATGCCTTGAGCATCACGCCACGACTGATCTCGATGAAGTACTTGAGCGGGAGGATGTACGCGATCCATTGCACGCCGCTCGCCATCGAGGAGACCGGAAAGATCAATCCTGACAACAGGATCTGCGGCACCACGAACATGATCGCGAGCTGGATCGATTGCCCCTGGTTCTGCGACACGGTCGACACCAGCACCCCCATGCCGAGTGTCACGAGCAGGAACAGCAGCGCCCCGATCGCAAACGTCGCGACGTTGCCGACGAACGGAACGCCGAAGAGCAGCATGCCGATCACCACGATCGCGATGAGGTCGAGCGATGCGAGGAGCAGATACGGGACGATCTTGCCGAGGATCACGTCCCACGGCCGGAACGGCATCACCGCGAGCTGCTCGATGGTGCCGGCCTGCCGCTCGCGCACGATGCCGAGGCTCGTGATGAGCGTGCCGATGAACAGCAGGATGAGCCCGGTCAGGCCCGGGATCATGATCCACGACGTCGAGAGGGTCGGGTTGTAGAGGATCTGCACGCTCACCGGCGGGATCGCCGCGCCGCCGGCGGCCGCGGCCTGCGCCATGTGCGCGATGGCGGCCTGGGCCGCCTGCACCGCGAACAGCTGCGTACCGTCCATGAGCACGACAACTCGGTCTGAGGACGTCACGACGGCGACCGCGACGCTCCCGTCCTGCAGCCGGCTCTCGGCAAGCGACCGGCCGGCTGCCGCGTCGACGTCGACGAGGTCGAAGGGAGGGTGGAGATGACCGGCGACGGCTGCCGCCTCCGGGCCGACCACGACGGTGGGGATGCTCGAGACATCGAATCGCGCCGCGTACCCGAAGACCACCAGCAGCAGCACCGGAAGCACGACCAGCAGCGCGAGGGTTCGCCGGTCGCGCTTGAGCTGACGGAACTCCTTGACGATCATCGCCCACACGGCCGCGCCTCCTAATTCATTGACTGTTGAACTCTACGCCTGGTGAATTACCGAGTCAACACCGGTCCACAGCGGTGTCACCCACGGGCGCTGATCAGCACGGAGGTGTATACTCGGTTTCGAGTAATCGAAGATGAGTGATCAGTCCCCGATCGAGCGCCCCATCGCCCTCCCGCGTCCGGTGCGTGCCGCGCCGCGGCGCCAGCGGGCGATTCCGCGAACGCCCCTCGCCCTCGCGGTGATGAACCTGCTCCACGAGCGGTCGATGCACCCATACGAGATGAAGGTGCTCATGCTCCAGCGGGGACACGAGCGCGCAGTGCGCCTCAAGGAGGCGTCGCTGTACGACACCGTCGAGCGCCTCGCCGCGGTCGGATTCATCGCTCCGGTCGAGGTCACCCGAGAGGGGCGCCGCCCCGAGCGAACGGTCTACGGCATCACGCAGGCGGGCCGCGACGACCTTCTCATCTGGATGCAGCAGCTCATCTCGGAGCCGTCGCCGGAGTACCCGAACTTCGCCGCGGCGCTCATGTTCATCCTCGGGCTCGGCAAGGACGTCGCCATCGCATCGCTCACGCGGCGGCTGGCGATGCTCGAAGCAGAGATCTCGCGAATCGATGCGTTCCAGCGCGCGCTGATCGAGGCCGGTGGGTACGAGGACCTGCTGCCGCCGGGGATGACCGAGTTCCCCCGCCTGCTCGGCATCGAGGAGGAGTACGCCCAGGCGATGCGCCGGGCGGAGCTCGTCTGGGTGCGCCAGGTCATCGGCGAGCTGCGCGACGGGTCGCTGCCCTGGCCCGACCTCGGAGAACCGGCGGAGATCGATCAGTGAAGGAGCGTGTGCGATGAGTGCATCGCCGGGAGATTCCCCCGGCGCCGCCGTCTCCACCTCGCAGCTACGCAAGTGGTTCCGAAACGGACGGACGAAGGTCGAGGCGGTCTCCGGGATCGACCTCGCCGTCCACCCCGGTGAGATCTACGGCTTCCTCGGACCCAACGGCGCCGGCAAGACGACGACGCTTCGCATGCTCACCACGCTGCTCCCCATCGACGCGGGGGAGGCCTTCGTCGCCGGCGTCGACGTGCGGCGGCAGCCGCAGGAGGTGCGCCGGCGGATCGGATACGTCGGGCAGCTCGGCGGGACGGATCTCCCCGCGACGGGCCGAGAGAATCTCATCCTGCAGGCAAGCCTGTACGGGGCGACCCGCGCCGGGGCGGAGCGCCGCGCCGCCGAGCTGATCGACTCGCTCGAGCTCGCCGGCTTCGCCGATCGGGTGGCGCGCACGTACTCCGGTGGACAGCGGCGCCGACTCGAGGTGGCGCTCGGGATCATGCACCGCCCTGACGTCCTCTTCCTCGACGAGCCGACCACCGGCCTCGATCCCCAGAATCGGGCGAATCTGTGGGAGCAGCTCCGTCAGCTCCGCCGTGCCGGGACGACGATCTTCCTCACCACCCACTACCTCGAGGAAGCCGATGCCCTCGCCGATCGCGTCGCCATCGTCGACCACGGGAAGGTCGTCGCCGAAGGAACCCCGCAGGACCTGAAGCGAAGGCTCGCGGGCGACGTGGTCAGCGTCCGGCTGAGATCCGACGATCAGAACATCGAGCACCTCCGGCAGGATCTGGCCGGCGAGCCCTTCGTCACCGAGGCTCGTCTCGAGGGCGAGACGATCCGCCTGTACGTCACCGACGGAGCGCTGGCGCTGCCGCTCGTCTTCGATCGCCTGCGCGCGGCCGGCGTCCTGCTCGACTCCGTCTCCGTGGCGGAGCCGTCCCTCGACGACGTGTTCCTCCAGCAGACCGGGCGATCCCTTCGCGATACCGCGGCGGGCGCTGCCAGCGCGGAGGTGGCGGCATGAAGCTGCTTCGCGAGATCGGCCTGCTGTGGAAGCGCAAGCTCGTCGAAACCGTACGCCAGCCGACGTGGGTCTTCGTCGGGTTGAGCACGCCGCTGCTGTACCTCGCGCTGTTCGCGCCGCTGCTTCAGAAGTTCGCCGGGGGGCCCGACTTTCGCAGTGGGAGCGTGCTCGACGTGTTCGTGCCGGGCATCCTCGTGCTCATGGCGTTCGGTGCGGGGATGGGCGCGGGCTGGGGCATCATCTGGGAGGTCGACACGGGCGTCATCGAGCGGCTGCGCGTGACTCCGACGAGCCGGTTCGCGCTGCTGATGGGCACGGTGCTGCGCGACGTCGCGATGTTCGTGATCCCTGCCCTCGTGGTCATCGCGGTGGCGATCCCGTTTGGATTCCACCCGCAGTGGGGGGGCACCGCGGTGCTCGTCGTCCTGCTGAGCCTGGTCACCGTCATCACGTCGGCATGGTCGAACGCACTCGGCATCATCCTCCGGCAGATCGGGAGCCTCGCGGCGGTCATCACCGGACTGCAGCTGCCACTCACGCTGCTCGCCGGCATCCTGCTCCCGCTCTCGATCGCGCCCCTGTGGATGCAGGGACTCGCCCATGTGAACCCGCTGTACTACGCGGTCGAGGCGTCTCGGGATCTCTCGCAGGGAACGATCATCTCAGCGACGGTCATGCTCGGCTTCGCGGTGATGATCGGGCTCGCCGGGCTCACCCTCTGGTGGGCGACGCGAACCTACCGGCGGGCGGTCGCCTGAGGCTCGATCCCGAGCGCGCGCCTGAGGAAAGCAAGCTCGATGAGGAGGAGGTTCTCCGCGACGGCGTCGTCGTTGGCCATGTGCGTCGCGCCGGTGATCGGCAGCACCGTGTGCTCGCGACCCGCGGCGAGCAGCGCGCCCGAGAACCGCAGCATGTGCGCCACCACCACGTTGTCATCGCTCATGCCGTGGATGAGCATCAGCGGACGCTCGAGCCGCGCGGCATCCGCGAGCAGGGACATCCCCGCGTAGTTAGCCGGCTCATCGTCAGGATGCCCGAGGTATCGCTCGGTGTAATGCGTGTCGTATAGGAGCCAGTCACTCGGGGCGGCGCCCGCGCTCGCGACGTGGAACACGTCGGGCCTCCGCAGCACCGCGAGCGCCGCCAGGTATCCACCGTACGACCAGCCGCGGATCGCGACCCTTGAGAGGTCGAAGTCGGGCCACTCGGCCGCGGCGGCGCGGAGCGCATCGACCTGGTCCTCGAGCACGGCGGTCGCGACGTCGCCTCGCACCGTCCGGGCCCACTCAGGTCCGCGGCCCGGTGTCCCCCTGCCGTCGGCCACGAGCACCACGAAGCCCTGGTCGGCAAACCACTGCGAGGTGAGATGCGCGCCGGCCGACGCGGTCACCTTCTGGAACCCCGGTCCACCGTACGGATCGAGGAGCACGGGGAGCTTCGCGCTCCCGGGCTGATGGCCGGATGGGAACAGGACGGCGGCGCGAAGCTCGCGCGTACCGAGCCTGGTCATCTTCAGGTTGAGTGATATCGCGGGCGTCTCCGCGAACGACTCGATGCGCGCGGCCTCACGGTCGTGCTGGTGCACGGTGATCACGGCTCCGTCGAAGTCGAGCCCGCGCCGGACCACCACGGTCGTGCCGCCGCGCCGGCGTGCGCCGGCGACGCCGCCGTCGATGCCCGGGCCCGGGAAGGCTCGAACGCCGGTCGGTCGCGACCACGTGTACACGCCGATCTCCGTCGGTTCGAGCGACGCGGTGAAGAGGACGACGTCGCCGTCGACATCGAGCACGTCACGCACCTCGAGATCCCGGAGTGTGGCGACCTCATCGCCGGCGACGAGACGTTTCGCCCCGCCCTGATCGACGGTCCAGATCAGCGTGCCGTCCGTGAGGCGCTCCGGGACGCCCCCGACGATGTCGATCCACGATTCGTCATGGTCCTCGCGGACCACCGACGTCGCACCGGTGTCGGTGTCCACCTCGAGGATGCGCATCGTGCGCTGGTCCCGGGTCTGCACGACGACGAGCAGACCGTGCGAGGACCAGTTCGCCGTCGTCACGTACTCGAATTGACTCCGATCCCAGCCCACCTCGACCCGCGCGCCGTCGAGACGGACGACATGCAGCGTGACGTCCGCGTTGTCGGTGCCCGCTCGCGGATACGCCACCTCGACGGGGCGGTTGCCCGGGTTGGAAGGATCGGCGATGTGCCAGCGCTGCACGCGCGAAACATCGACGCGAGCGACCAGCAGCTGCAGCCCGTCGGGCGACCACCAGAACCCGTGCTGCCGGCCCATCTCCTCGGCGGCGACGAACTCCGCGAGCCCGTAGGTGACCTCGGATGACTCCGGTTGCACCAGTGTGCGCGCCGCGTCGCCGTCCACCGCGACCACGTGCAGCGCCCCGCGTTCGACGTATGCAACCGACGTGCCCGTCGGTGCGATGCGCGGATCGACGGCTTCGCCGCCGGTGTGGATCTCCTTGATGGCACGCGACCCCATGTCCACGACGTACACGTGTCCCGCGAGGTCGAACGCAACGCGCGTGAGCGCGCGATCCGCGGTGTACCGGACGATGCCGCCGGCGCGCTCCCGGGAGCGCTCCCGGCGCATGCGTTCCTCGGGCGGGACCGCTTCCGACGACTCTCGCAGCACATCCGCCGGGTCGACGAGCACGTCCGTCCTGCCGGTCGCGACGTCGAGCTGCCACAGGCAGGTGGATTGATCGCTGCCGGTCCGCGTGCGAAGAAACGCGACACGGCTGCCGTCAGCCGCGATCGCGAAGTTGCGCGGCACTCCGAGGCTGAACCGGCGCGTTCTGGCCTGCTGCCGGGGGAAGCTGTCCACGCGCTCAATGTAGGAGATCGGCCCCGCGGGACGAGCGCGCCGCGCGGGCATCCGTGCGCCCGCACTCGCAATGGTCGTCGGACGCCTCCACGTCGGGACCTTCGGCACTGTTTCTGCCCTCCGGCCCACCCCACGCTGATGCCATGGAAACGCCCGACCGGCTGTTCAGCCTCGTCGATCCCGTCACCCGCCATCAGATCGCGCTCTGCACCGGCCCGGACGAGAACGGCATGTGCCCGAGCGCCCATGAGGGACAGCCGCCGTGCGCCGGCCTGCGCGTGGTCCCGATGCGCGGCACGCCGGCGAACGGGCTCCCATTCACCGTGTCGGATGCCGCCCCGGGCCGGTGCCCGCTCGCGTGGGTCGCCGAGCCCATGGACGAACCGCCCCCACCCAGATACGGGCTTCCAGCGGAGCCACCGCCCGCCGACGAGTGACCGCCCCGGGTCAACCCGTGGCGATCGCGCGCAGCGCGAAGAGCACGGTGAGCACGGCGCCGCCCGCGAGATACATCTGCTCCTCCCGGCCGCCGAGGCGCCGCCCGACGGCCACGGCGACGGGTATCGCGACGAGCGTCGCCGCGCCGTACAGCCAGTGGAGCGCCTCGTGCGGCCGGCTGCCGGTGACCACGAGGACGAGACCGATGACCACCTGGACGGCGACCGCGACCACGATCACCCGGAGGTAGATCCGGACAGCCCAGATGAACCGCGAACGGAGCAGGCTGAGGATCGCCAGGATCGCGCCGCCCGCGGCAAGGATCAGGACCGCGAGCCCGAATGCGTCGTGGACGGGCACAGTCCTATCGTAGAAGGCCGTGCAGGCACCTCACGCCGTCCCCTCGATCACCGACACCGAGATCAACGGACTGGTCAGGTACTGGAACGCCGCGAATTACCTCACGGTGGCGCAGATCTACCTCTGCGCGAACCCCCTGCTCGCAGAGCCGCTGCGACCGGAGCACATCAAGCCGCGACTGCTCGGACACTGGGGAACGTCGCCCGGACTGAGCCTCATCTATGCGCAGCTCAACAGGCTGATTCGCCGGACCGACGCGAATGTCATCTACGTCACCGGCCCCGGGCACGGTGGCCCCGCCCTCGTCGCCAACGTGTATCTCGAGGGAACGTACTCCGAGATCTATCCCG
>Ga0335078_10005443_pt1 | contig 18821 bp, 19 predicted proteins | sample Lox_Sample_32_FD_206711 | JGI IMG/M metagenome (GOLD analysis project Ga0335078, IMG submission 206711) | Soil microbial communities from Loxahatchee National Wildlife Refuge, Florida, United States - Lox_Sample_3.2 | ecosystem: Environmental > Terrestrial > Soil > Wetlands | place: USA... | reverse complement strand
CCGGCGCGGAAGCGCCGCCAGGACCCGGGGAACCCGGAGGTCTGCGGCATCTTCTACCTCCACAAGATCTACAGCGACGCCGAGACCGTCACCTGGGTGGACGGGAACTGCCGGACCGCAGGCATCGGCTGCGTGGACTGCAAGAAGAAGCTCCTCACCCGGCTGGTCCCGGACCAGGAGCGCCTGCGGGAGGCGCGCGAGAAGCTTTTGGCCCGGCCCGACGAGGTGCGCGACGTGGTGCGAGAGGGGAACCGCCGCGCGCGCCAGGAGGCCTCCCGGACCATGGAAGAGGTCCGGCGGGCCATGAACCTCGACTTGAACCTGTGAGGAGAAGCGCACAGGCCGAGCGGCGCGGATGAGCACGGACCCCGCAGCTTCGAATCCCCTCCCGGCAGACCCCGCGGCTTCCCAGCCGTTCCGGGTCAACCTGCCGCCCCTCCGCGCCGGGGAGCCCCCCTTCGAGGGGCCGCTCGACCTCCTCCTCCACCTCGTCAAGGAGCACGCGGTCGACCTCTTCGACATCCCCATCGCCCGCATCACCGAGGCCTACCTCGGCACGCTGGCGGCGCTGCGCGAGCTCGACATCGACCTGGCCGGCGAGTTCCTGCACATGGCGGCCCAGCTCATCCTCATGAAGTCGAAGCTCCTCCTGCCGCGGACCGAGGTGGCCGACGACGCCGAGGCCGCCGAGGAGCAGGGGGACCCCCGGGCCGAGCTGGTGCGACGGCTCCTCGAGTACCAGAAGTACAAGGAGGCCGCCGAGGAGCTCGGCCGCCACGACCTCCTGGATCGGGACGTATTCACCCGACGTGCGCGGGCACCGCGCATCGAGCAGCCGGAGGGGCCGGACGGCCTCGCCGAGGTCTCGGTCTTCAAGCTCATCGAGGCCCTCGACCGCGCTCTCGCCCACGCCGCCCCGGGCACCGCCCACGAGATCGCCGGGGACCGCCTCTCCATCACCGACGCCATCAGCCGGGTGGCCGAGATCCTGCGCCTGCGCCGCCGCGTCTCCTTCGCGGAGCTGCTCGAGTCCGCCGGGGACGGGCAGCGCGGCCCCATCATCGCCGCCTTCCTGGCGGTGCTCGAGATGACGCGCCTTCGGCTCGTGCGCCTCTACCAGCCGCTCGCCGACGAGGTCGGTCCGGACGCGGAGCTGGTGGTGGAGGCGCGGGAGACGCTCGGGGAGGGCCTCACGGGGGCGGAAGGCCTGGAGGACTACCGATGAGCGACCGCCCCAGCCCCGCGCCGGGTCCCACCGCGGAGGAGCTCCGCGCCCTGCAGGCCGCCGAGGACGCGAAGGGCGACCCGAGCCTCGACGAGGTCGAGGCCGCCCCCATCGAGGTGCCGGAGGCGGAGCGCGAGCGGGAGGAGCCCTTCGAGAAGCTGGCGGCCCGCTCCAAGCGCCTCTCCCCGGAGCGCGCCCGCGCCGCGGTGGAGAGCCTGCTCTTCCTCGCGGAGCGGCCGCTCTCGCGCGAGGAGCTGCACCAAGCCACCGGGCTCGAGATGCAGCGCATCGGCAAGGCCCTGGACGAGCTCGGCGGCCGCTACCGAGAGGGGATCTCCGGCGTCGTCCTGCACGAGGTGGCGAGCGGCTTCCAGCTTCGCACCTCCCCGGATACCTCCGAATTCGCCCGGCGCTTCCTCCGCGTGAAGCCCCAGCGCCTCACCCGCGCCGCACTCGAGACGCTCGCCATCGTGGCGTACCGGCAGCCGGTGACCCGCCCCGAGATCGAGGAGATCCGCGGGGTGGACACCGGTGCGGTCCTGAAGGCCCTGCTGGAGCGACGCCTCGTCAAGATCCTCGGCCGGAAGGAGGAACCGGGGCGCCCCATCCTCTACGGGACCACCCGGGAGTTCCTGGAGTTCTTCGCGCTCAAGGACCTCGCCTCCCTCCCCACCTTGCGCGAGTTCCAGGAACTCACCGAGGAGCACCGGGAGATCGTGGAGAAGGAGGCTCCGGCTCCTTCCGCCCCGCAGCTCGACGGCCTCGTCGCCGAACTCTCCGACCCGAACCTGCGCGCCGCGCTCGAGCAAAAGCGCGAGGAGGGCGACGCCGCCCTGGACGAGCTCGAGCGGGCCATGGACCGGGCCGACGAGCGCGGCGAGGCCGCCCGCTCCGCTCTCGAGGAGGCGAAGCCAAAGGAGGGCCCGGGCGACGCGCCGACCTCCGGAGGGGGCGGCACTCCGTGAGGGAGCGACTGCAGAAGTTCCTGGCGGCCTCCGGCGTGGCCTCCCGCCGGAAGGCCGAGGAGCTCATCGCCGCCGGGCGCGTCGCCGTGAACGGCGCGGTGGTGGCGACCCTGGGGACCCGGGTGGACGGGAGGAAGGACCACGTCACCGTCGACGGGCGCCCGGTGCTGGCCCGGTCGGGGGACCGCTACCTCCTGCTCTACAAGCCGTCCGGGTGCGTGACCACGCTCCAGGATCCGCAGGGCCGACCCACCGCCGTCCAGTACCTCACCGGGGTGAAGGAACGCGTCTTCCCGGTGGGGCGGCTCGACTGGGACGCGGAGGGCGCGCTCCTCTTCACCACGGACGGCGAGCTCGCGAACCGCCTCGCCCACCCCCGCTACGGACACCGTCGCACCTACCTCGTCAAGGTGAAGGGGGAGCCGCCGGTCGCAGCCCTGGAGCGCATCCGCTCGGGGGTGCGGCTCGACGACGGTCCGGCGCGCGCCCTGGAGTGCGCGGTGCACGAGAAGGCCGACCGGAACACCTGGATCCGCGTGGTGGTCGGGGAGGGGCGGCGCCACCTGGTGAAGCGGCTGTGCGAGTCGGTGGGGCTCGACGTGCTCAGGCTCTTCCGCCCCGAGTTCGGAGGGGTCACCGTGGCTCGGCTGCGCCCGGGACAGTTCCGCGAGCTCGCGCCCGAGGAGGTGGAGGCCCTGCGACGGGCCTGCGGCGGGGGCGAGGACGGGTCCTCCGAGCGACCGAAAGCCCGCCCCCCCCTTCCCAAGGCCGCGCGCCGGCACGGGCACGGGCCGCCCGTGCCAGGGTCCGCCCCCGGGGCCCGCTCCGCCCCGGCCGGCAGGGGGAGGAAGAAGCGGTGAGCCGGGCCGGGCGGGCGGCGCTGGCGGCGGCGGCTCTCGCAGCCTGCGGACGAGGCGGCGCCAACAAGGGCCTCGAGTCGCCGGTGCCGGAACGACGCGCCGCCGCGGTGTCGCGGCTCTCCGGCCGGAGCGACGACGACCTGGCGGTGTTGCTCGTCGCCCAGCAGGACCCGAGTCCGCTCGTGCGCAAGGCGGCCGCCGGTGCCTTCACGGCGAGAGGGGGAGTGCGGGCGGTGGAGGGGCTCGCGCGGCTCCTCTTCGACCCGGACCCGGAGGTGGTGGCCGCCGCGGCCCGAGGGCTCGGCGCCATCAGCTCCGCCTCCCCCGGCACGGATGCCCGCTCCGCCCTGGCCCTCCAACGCAAGGCGGTCGAGGGGCTCTCCGCCGCCTACGGCCGGGCGGACTCGAGCGGCCGCGCCGAGATAGCCTCGGCGCTCGCCTCCCTGGGCGCTTCCCTGCGCGAGGCGGTGGAGATGGAGGCGCGACAGCTCTGGGACCGCAACTCGAAGAGCCTCGCCGGCTCGAGCCCGAGCGAGCGGGCCGGCGCCGCGGAGGAGATCGGCCGCAGCGGCCGCGCCGAGGCGGTCAAGCGCCTCTTGCCCCTCCTCCTCGCCCGGGGGAGCGACCCGCGCCTGGCCGCCGCCGCCGCTCGCGGCCTCGGCTGGGGGGGAGAGCGCTCTACCCGGGAGGCTCTCGAGGACGCGCTCCTCGAGGGAAGCGGCGAGCTCGCCGAGGCCGCGGCGGGAGCGCTCGCCCACCTGGGCGATCCGGCCGCGGCCGAGGCGCTGGCGGAGGCCGGCGCGAATGGGCCGGCGCGGCTCGCGAAGGCCTGCGTGGAGACCCTCTTGGCGCTGCCGAAGGCTCCCGAGGTGGGGGTGGCGCTCTGCGAGATCGCCGTGCGCACGGTGGACCCGCAGGTGGCGGAGCGGGCGGCGCGCGGGGCCCGCTCCCTGCAGGCGGATTGTCCCGAGCGCCCCCTCGCGGCGCGCATCGGCCGCCGCGGGGAGGGGACGGCCTCGGCGCTGGCGGCGCTCGGCGCGCTCGGGCTCCCTCCCGACCGGTTGTCGGCGCCGGCGGAGGCGGCGCTGGCCCTGCTGCAGGGGTCGTCCGACCCGGCTCTCCGGGCCGCCGCGAGCAAGGCCCTCGGGCTCTCCGGGTACGGCCGGGCCGTGCCCGCGCTCGAGAAGCGCGCGCAGGCGGCGCGCGAGCGCATCGCCGAAGCCCGCCAGTCCTGGCTCGGGGAGACCCTCTCCCGCACCGCGGCCCAGGGCTTCGAGCGAGGGATTCCGGCGGCGGAGTGGATCGCGCAGCGGCCCCTGCCCGCCGCCGCAGCGACCCGGCCCGATCCCCTTCCTCCGCGCTGGGTGGAGGCCGTCGACCCCGGAGACGCCGCGGAGATGGGCGCGCTCGCGGTGGCGCTCGCCCGGCTCAAGGCGGGAGGGGCCCCGGAGCTCGCCGCGGCCCTCGCGCAGGACCCGGACGGCCGGTTGCGGGCCGCGGGGGTGGAAGCGCTGAGCCTGGCGGCCCCGGACGAGGCGCGCTCGCGCCTCGGCGCCCTGGTGGCGGACCCCGACCCCGCCGTGCGCAGGAGGGCGGTGGCGGCCCTCGGCGCCCAGGGCGCTCGGGCGGTGCCGGAGCTCGCGAAGGCCCTGGCGGTGGAGGACCCGAACCCCGAGGACTTCCAGGAAGCGGTGGCTCGCTCCCTCGGGGACACGGGAGCCGCGGAGGCGGTGCCCCCCCTCGCGTCGCTGCTCGGGGGAAGCGCGGCCAAGGTCGCCGCTCAGTCCCTGGGCCGGCTGGGGACGCGGGAAGCCGCTCCTCCGCTCCTCGCGCTCCTGGAGCGGCGCCAGGCGCTCGGGAGGGTGGAGGCCATCGAGGCGCTGGCCCAGTGCGCGAGCGCGGAGGCGGGCCGCTCGCTCGCCGGCGAGCTCACGAGCGATCGGCCCTGGGTCCGTGCGGCGGCGGCGCGGGCCCTGGGGCGGATCCGCTACGAGCCGGCCTCCGCCTCGCTCGAGGCGCTGCGCGCCGACTACTACGCGGACGTGCGGCGGGCCGCCGTGGAGGCGCTCGCCCGTCTTCCCGCCCGGGGCCCGGAGCGGCGCTGAGCGCCCTTCGGCGGGGACCGTCGGGCCGTCAGGGGGGACCCGGGGTCGGGGCGGCCTGCGCCTGCCCGAACCGAGTGCGGAGCACGGACCCGAAGACCACGAGCCAGGCCGAGACCATGGCGAGCCAACCGACGACGGGGATCTCGCTCACCGCCACCACCAGGGCGGTCCCCAGGGCGAGCTGACGGACCGCCGCCGCCTTCCCGGCGCGCAGCGGGGCGGCGCGGCCGAGGAAGAGGGCGAGGGCGCTGTAGCCGAGCACCGCCGCGACGAGCACCGCCACCGCCTGCACGGCGACGAGCGGAATGCCGACGATGGTGACGACGAGCAGGAGGGCGATCACCGGCAGCGCCACGGTGCCGAGGAGTCCGGCCAGGAGCACCTGGAGGGGCCTGCGGGCGAGCCCGGAGGCGACGACCTCGAGTCGGCCCGGGGCGAAGACGAGGACGAGGAGCGCGAGCGCGAAGAAGACCGCGAACTTGGCGAGCACCCGCAGCGCCCAGAGGAGCGGGGAGATCTCCGCCGAGGGGCCGTGGGGCCGGGACCCGACGAAGCCCGCGAGGTGGTGGAGCCCGGGGATGCTCACGGACACATCGTCGCCGTCCAGGGCGGCCCCCGGGTCGGCGACCACCTCGCCGCCGATGCTCACCACGTCCCCTGCCACGTGGGCGCCCGGGAAGACGTGCACCTCGCCGGCGATGGCCACGACGTCCTCGTCGACGGTGGCGCCGGGCTCGACCTCCACCGACCCCAGGATGGCCGTCGCCTGCCTGGCCGAGGAGCCCGGGGCGAGGCGCACGCTGCCGCGCAGGGCCACCACGTCGCCGACCCGCTCGCCGGGCGCGACCGTGATGTCCCCCGCTCGCACCCGGTCCGGGGCCTTCGCCGGGGCCCGGGAGCCGGCGGCCCTGGCGGCCCCCTCTCCGGCGCGCGGGGGCTCGCCCCCGCCCCGGGAGGAGGGGCGCGACCTGCCGCCCGGCGCGGGTGGTGGCCCGGAGGTCGCCGCCGCCGGGGCCACGTGAACGGTGTCGCCGCGGCGCACGGCCGTGAGCCCGCCCGCCTCGAGCAGCGCCTCGAGGGCCGTCTCCACCGGGACGCTCTTCAGGTGCAGGAGCACCCGCTCCTCGCCGACCTGGCCGGTGTCGGCGACGAGGGAGAAGCCTCCGGCGTCGGCGACCTTCTCGAGGGCCTCGTCCACCCGGACCTTCCCGACGAGCGAGATCCGCTTGCCCGAGAGAGCGGCCGGCCAGTCGCCGAGGAGCCGGTCGCCGAGCGGGGAGTGCGCCTCGGGCGGCGCTTCGGCCCCCGGGCCGGCCGCTGCGGAGAGGGAGTGCGCGGGAAGGGCGAGGGCGAGGGTCGTGGCGAGGGCGCGGAGCATGGTCTAGGCGGTTCCCCGGCCTCGGGAGGGCAGGAGGCGCGAGAGGCCGATCAGGAGGGGGAGGCCCAAGGCGGCGCAAGCGATTGCGATCTCGAGGCGCAGGGCGCCGAAGACCGGGGCGAGCACCTCGCCGGAGAGGCGCAGCGCCCGCACGGCCCCGACGAGGTCGGCGGACGTCTCGGAGACCGCTTTCGCGAAGGCGGAGGGGCCGGCCAGCGCCGCCGCCGCCGCCATCGCCGCGCCCGTCCCGGCGAGGATCAGGGCGCCGACGCGGCGTTCGCTGGCGGCCGCCTCCTCGCGCTCTGCGACGCGCGCGAGCACGGCGGCGGTGAAGTTCGCCGGCGGCTGCGGAGCCGGCAGGCGGTCCAGCGCCTCGAAGAGCGTCCGGAAGGAATGGGCCAGGGCCCGGCACGGGGGACAGGCGTCGAGGTGGGCCGCCGCGAGAGAGGAATCCTCGGGAGACGACAGGCCGCAGAGGTGTCCCTGGATCTCGTCCTCGGTGAGGTGTCCGGACTTCACGGATCGCCCTCCTTTGCGAGCGCCTGGCGCAGCTGGGAACGAGCCCGGAAGAGCCAGGTCATGACCGTCCCCACCGGAACTCCCAGGGTGGCGGCGATGTCCTTGTAGGATAGCTGCTCGACGTGGAAGAGGTGCACCACTTCCCGGTAGCGCGGAGGGAGCGCCGCCACGGCCTCCGAGAGGGCGGCCCGCACCTCGGCCCGCTCCACTGCCCGGTCGCCCCGCTCGGCCGCGGGGTCGGCGAGCTCGGGCGAGGCGTCGTCCCCCGCGTCGAGCTCCACTCGCGCTGGGACGGGCAGCCGTCGCCGCAGGAGGTCGAGGCAGTGGTTGCGGGCGATGCGGAGCACCCAGGGGCCGAAGGGCTGGGCGGGGTCGAAAGCTCCCAGGGCGCCGTAGGCCCTGGCAAAGGTCTCCTGGGCCGCGTCCTTCGCCTCCTCCGGGTCGTCCAGGAGCCGCGCGCACAGGCCGTAGACGGAGCGCTTGTGCCGCTCGACGAGCGACGTGAAGGCGTCCTTGTGGCCTTCGCCGGCAAGGCGAGCGAGGTTCGCCTCGCTGCGGAGCGCCACGTTGACCTCGGCCTCGCCCGTCTTCCCGGGCCAGGACACTTGCGACCCTATCCCGCCGAACGCGGAGGCGGCAACCATCCCCTTCTCTACGGCCGGGGCAAGCTCCTATTTCAGCGGTGCTTTTTTTCGCGGTTGCGGACCGTGGACGGCCGCCGGCTCGCGCTCGCCGCTTCCCGGAATCGCGGGGCCGATGGCTCCGGCAGAAGGACGCGCGCTTGACGCGAGGTGGTCGCGGGTTCTACATGGAGCGCGAGTGGCGACTCGCGGCGTCATCGAGCTCGACGGCGGCGCCGGGGAGGGCGGAGGGCAGATCCTCCGGACGGCGCTATCGCTCGCTGCCGTCACGGGCCGCCCGTTCGTGGTGGAGCGGGTCCGCGCGAACCGGCTCAAGCCCGGGCTGAGGCCCCAGCACCGGGAGGCGACGCGAGCCATCGCCGAGCTCTGCCGCGCCGAGGTGGTGGGATGCGAGGTGAACTCCACCCGCCTGGAGTTCCGCCCAACCTGCCGGGCCAAGGCCGGGGAGTTCACCTTCGACATCGGCACCGCCGGCTCCGCCACGCTCCTGCTCCAGACCCTGTGCTACCCGCTCGCCCTCGCCGGCGGGGAGAGCCAGCTGACGCTCCGGGGCGGGACCCACCAGGACCACAGCCCGTCCTTCCACTACCTGGCGCTCGTGTGGGGCCCGGCGCTCGCCCGTCTCGGTTTCCCCATGGACCTCGCCTTGCAGGCCGCCGGGTTTTACCCAGAGGGGGGAGGGGAGTTCACGGCGCTCGTCCGCCCGGCGCATCCCATGCCGCCGCTCGACCTGCCGCATCGCGGCGTCCTCCTCGACACCGAGGTGGTGTCGCTCGTCGCTGGCCTCGAGCTCTCGGTCGCCGAGCGACAGGCGGAGCGCGCGGCCCGCCGCATGCGGGAGATGGGGGTGGCCGCCGAGGTGCGATGCATGCCGGCTCCGGGACGCCTGTCCCGCGGCAGCCACCTCCTCGTGGTCGCCTCCTTCGAGCGGACCCGGTCCGGGCACGGGGCGGTGTCCGCCCAGGGCCGAAACCCCGAGGCGGTCGCCGACAGCGCCCTGGACGGCTTCGCCGGGTTCCTGGCGGGCCGGGCGGCGGTGGACCGCCACCTCGGAGACCAGCTCCTCGTCGCCGCCGGCCTCGTGGGCGCCGGGCTGGTCGCGCCTCCTCCCGGGGTGGTGCCAGCCACCCGATACACCGTCCGCGAGGTGACGAAGCACCTCACCACCAATGCGGAGGTGGTGCGCCGCTTTTTGCCGGTGAGCATCGAGGTGCGGGGGCGGGAGGGCGAGGAGGGCGAGGTGGAGGTCCGCCCGCTGAGCGCGGACGCGCCCGTCGTTCCCCTGCACCGTTCGTGACGAGCGCAGGGCACGGCATCTTCCGGAGGCCCGAGCTCCCCGGCGGCGGCTCGGCCCCCCGTGCGGATCCCGCCGGCGCGTCCTAGCGTCGCTTCGGCGTCCGCGAGACGAGCGCGCGTAGTCGGGCGGCGTCGAAGGGCTTTTCCATGCACCGGTTGGGAACCGCGTCGAGGAACTCGCTCGTCTCCTCCGTGTAGGCCCCGGCGCTTATGAAGGTGACGCGCGACGCCGTCTCCGGGTCCTGCGCGAGGAGGGTCCGGTAGAAATCCATGCCGCTCGTGACCGGCATGAAGAGGTCGCAGAGGATGACGTCGAAGGACCGGTCGCGGGACAAGAGCTCGAGGGCGCGCTGCGACTCGCTGCAGAGCACCACCTCGTTCCCTCCGAGGAGCCGCCGCACCGCCTGCCCGACGACGGGGTCGTCGTCCACCACGAGCACGCGCCGCGCGGCGCTGTCCGCCGGGCCGAGCTCCGCCCCGGCAAGGTCCCGGCGAACGGGATGAGCTTCGGCGGTGGGCAGGATCACCCGCACCCGGGTGCCTCGGCCCTTCGCGGTGTCGAGCGTGATCTCGCCGCCGAGGGAGGCGACCACCGCCCGGCAGATGGGAAGCCCCAGCCCGGTGGCCTTGCCTCCGCGAGTCGTGAAGAAGGGCTCGAAGGCCCGGCCCGCGACCTCGGGGTCCATGCCCGTGCCGTTGTCCTCCACCTCCACGAGCACCTTCCCCGAGCCCACCGGCTCGACGCCCACCCGGATCTCGCCGTGGGCCGGATCGCCCTCGGGAAGCGCCTGTACGGCGTTGGAGAGGAGGTTCAAGAACACCTGTCCCAGGCGCCCCTCGGGCGCGAGCACGGGAGGGCTCGCCCGGAAGGAGCGGACGACCCGCGCCCGCGAAGAGATCTCGTCGCGGAGCACGCCCAGCGCCGACTCCGCCACGGCCCCGAGGTCGAGGAGGGTCTTTCGCTCGTCCTCCGCCCGGGCGTACATCCGCAGGTCGCGGACGATGGCGCGGACCCGCTCCGCTCCCTGCCGCGCCTCGAGCAGTGCCTCCATCGCCTGGTCGAGGAGGGCGCACTCGTGCACGGCACCGCGGGTGCGGAAGCTGTCGCCGGCCGCCGCCACCTGCTCCTGCGCGTAGCCCAGGTTGGCGATGACGTAGGAGAGCGGGTTGTTCACCTCGTGGGCGACGCCGGCGGCGAGGGTCCCCACCGAGGCGAGGCGCTCGGCCTGGAGGAGCCGCGCCTCCATCTGGCGGCGGTCGGTGACGTCGACGACGGCGCCCTCCACGACCTCTCGCCCGTCGCCGTCGAGCGCGATGGACTCGCTCGCGGCCACCCAGGCGGCCTGGCCGTCCCGCCGGGTCAGCGCGAGCTCGTTCCGGCCCGGGGCCGGCGCCTGGCGCAGCCGTGCCAGCCGGGCGGCGTGCTCCGCGGGCTCGCCGAAGAGGTCGTTCGCCCCGGCGGCGAGGAGCGTTGCCCGATCCGGCCAGCCGAGGATGCGGGCGAAGGCCTCGTTGCAGTCGAGGAGCTCTCCCGCCGCCGTGGCCCGGTAGAATCCCGCCAGGGTCTGGCGGGAGAAGGAGGCGCCCAGACTCTCGCCGCTGCGCGCGCCCTCTGGCTCCCGGGCGCTCACCGCCGCGTCGACGCGCCGGCGGCGGGGATCCCGCCGCGGCGCCCCCGTCCCGGGCGACCCCGCCGCGATTCGCTCCGCCCGCGCCGCTGCATGGGTCCATGCTCATATCACTCTCTGGCGCCGAGGTCGCGGCGGGTGTATCCGGGTGGGGTGCGAGCCTGGGCCATCGCCGCGTGCCTCGCCTGCGCGGCGCCCGCTTCGGTGGCGAAGGCTCCGGTCGCGCCCCCCGCGCCCGCTCCCCCCCGCCCGGAGGACGAGGCCAAGGCGGCTCTGAGGCTCTTCGCCACCTCGGTCCGGGAAGGGGAGTGGCCGCGGGCCTTTTCCCTCCTCTCGTCCCGCTGGCGCGCACGCCTGAACCCGGAGCTGCTCGCTGCCGACTGGCAGGCGGCGGGCCCGGTCGGGGCCCGGGCCCTCTCCCGGGTCGAGGCGCTCCTCGCCTCGGGCGCCCGGGTGCACGCCCAGGGCCGGGTGGCCACCCTGGCGGTGGGAGAGGGCCGGACGGCGTCCTTGATCCTCGAGGATGGACAGTGGCACGTCGACGCGCTGGAGTAGCCGGGTTGAGCGGCACGTTGACCCACCGGAGCGGGCCGGCTATGAACCGCCCCCTATGGGACTGACGCACGACGCGGCCCTGGCCGCCCTTCGCAAGGTGATGGACCCGGAGCTGCACCGCGACATCGTGAGCCTGGGGATGGCGAAGGAGCTGAAAGTCGACGGCAGCCGCGTGTCCTTGGAGGTGGAGCTCACCACGCCCGGCTGCCCCCTCAAGGACACCATCGCCCGGGACGTGGACACGGCCCTCCGCGCCGCCGGTGCCTCGGCGGTGGACGTGCGCTTCACCGCCCGGGTGCGGGGCGCTCCCGGCGTGGCGCAGTCCTCCCTCACGCCGGGGGTGAAGAACATCGTGCTCGTCGGAGCCGGCAAGGGGGGGGTGGGGAAGTCCACGGTCACCCTCAACACGGCCCTATCGCTCGCCCGCATGGGGGCCAAGGTGGGCGTCCTCGACGCCGACATCTACGGACCGTCGCTCCCCATCCTCACCGGCGTCGAGGAGAAGCCGAAGTCAAAGGACGGCCAGCACCTCGAGCCCATCGAGGCGCACGGCCTGCGCCTCATGTCCATCGGCTTCCTCGTCGATCCGGACCAGGCGATGATCTGGCGCGGCCCCATGGTGACGGGAGCGCTCCTGCAGCTCATGCGCGACGTGAACTGGGGCGAGCTCGACTACCTGCTGCTCGACTTGCCTCCCGGGACCGGAGACGTGCCCCTGACGCTGGCGCAGAACACCCGGGCCGCGGGCGTGGTGCTCGTCTCCACCCCCCAGGACGTGGCGCTCGCCGACGTCATCCGCGCCAAGCTCATGTTCGACAAGGTCGGCATCCCGGTCCTGGGGATCGTGGAGAACATGTCGAGCTTCATCTGCCCCCACTGCCGGCAGGAGACGAACATCTTCGACCACGGCGGCGCTCGGGCGGCGGCGGAGAGGATGGGGATGCGCTTCCTCGGCGAGATCCCCCTCGACCTCGCGGTCCGGGAGGGAGGAGATCGGGGGATGCCGGTGGTCGAGGCGCTCCCGGACGGGCCCCAGGCGAAGGCCTTCCATTACGTGGCCCAACAGGTGGCGGCGGCGGTGAGCGTCCAGGTGATGAAGGCGCCCCGGCTGCCCGTAATCGGGGCCCAGCCCCGCGCCTGAGAGGGGTCCGGGCAGCCGAGCGCCGCCCGGGACCTGACCCGGACGCTCTCGTGAGGTAGGCTCGGGGCATGCCCGAGTTCGAAACCGACTTTCCCCTCAACGAGCCGGCGAGCGAGGAGCCGGGCGCGCCGGGAGGCGCCGGCACCGTAGGGTTCCTGGCCGAGGTCGTGCGCAAGACGGTCCTCACCGGCATGGGGGCGCTCTTCCTCACCGAGGAGGGGGCCCGCAAGCTCGCCCGGGAGTGGAAGCTCCCGAAGGAGCTCGCCGGGTTCCTGGTGCAGCAAGCGCACGGCGCGAAGGACGAGGTCCTGCGGGTGGTGGGGCAGGAGATCCGGCGGTTCTTCGAGTCGGAGACCTTCCGCCGCGAGCTCCTGAGGCTCCTCGAGGGGATGTCCGTGGAGGTGAAGGCGGAGGTGCGCCTTAAGGAGTCCGCCACCGGGCGGCGCAAGGTGCGCGTTGCGGTGAAGCGCGGTTCGTCCCAGGTCGAGGCTGCGGGGAAGAGCGCCGCGGCCGGGGAGGACGAGGCGCGGTGAAGCCGCTCGCGCGGATCGTCCTCGTCCTCGGGCTTTCCGCGACCGCCCTCTTCGTCTTCCGACGGCTGCCGCGGGACGTGACCCTCGTCTACGGGGTCCCCGACCCGGGCGCCGTCCGCGCGCTCGAGGTGGAGATCCGGCAGGGAGGGGCCACCCTGCGCCGCGCGGAGTTTCGCTTCCCCGGCGGGGCCCCCCCGTTGGTGCGCCACGAGGTGCGCCTCCTCGACGGGGACTACACCCTCCATTTCCGGCTCGCCGGCCCGGACGGGCTCGCTCGCACCTTCGCGCGCGCCTTGGCCGTCTCGGAGGAGGGGACGATTGTCGTCCCCCTGGGTGGCGGGCCCGAAGGGCCTCATTGACAAGCCCGGCGGGGACCCCTATCACGGGTCAGACCGAGGGGAGGGGCCATGGCGATCGAGCGCATCGCAGTCATCGGCGCGGGGCAGATGGGCACCGGCATCGCGCAGGTCGCGGCCCAGGCGGGGCTCGCGGTGGCCCTCGTGGACGTGGCGCCGGAGCTGGCGGAGCGGGCGCACCAGAAGCTCGCCGCCGCGCTGCAGAAGCTCGTCGAGAAGGGCAAGCTCGCGGCCGGGGACCGCCAGGGGATCCTGGAGCGGATCCGCCCCGGGAAATCGCTCGAAGCCGCGGCCGGGGCCGACCTCGCCATCGAGGCCATCGTCGAGAAGGAGGAGCCCAAGGTGGAGCTCTTCCGCGCCCTCGACGGGATGCTCGGCCCCCACGCCATCCTCGCCTCCAACACGAGCTCCATCTCCATCACCAAGATGGCGGCGGCGACCAAGCGCCCCGAGCGGTTCATCGGGATGCACTTCATGAACCCGCCGCCGGTGATGCAGCTCATCGAGGTGATCCGGGGACTGCAGACGAGCGAGGAAACCTGGAGGGCGATCGCCGAGCTCGCGACCCAGCGGTTCAAGAAGACCGTGGTCACCTCGAAGGACGTCCCCGGCTTCATCGTGAACCGGGTCCTCATCCCGCTCATCAACGAGGCCTGCTTCGCCCTGCAGGAGGGGCTCGCCACTCCGGAGGACATCGACACCGCGGTGAAGCTCGGGCTGAATCACCCCATGGGACCGCTCACTCTCGCGGACTTCGTGGGCCTCGACACCTGCCTCTACATCGCCGACGTCCTTCACCGGGAGCTCGGCGAAGACAAGTACCGGCCGGCCTCGCTCCTCCGCCAGTACGTGGCGGCGGGGTGGCTCGGTCGCAAGACCGGCCGGGGGTTCTACCGGTACGACTAGCCGCCTTCCGGAAGGCGGCGGGGAGCGCCCCATGGAGCTCGAGAACATCCTCTGGAAGGTCGAGGAAGGAATCGGATTCGCCACCCTGAACCGCCCCAAGGCGCTGAACGCGCTCAACCGGCGGACCGTTCAGGAGCTCGGGCAGGTGATCGCGGCCGTGGAGGCCGACCCCTCCGTCCGGGCCCTCGTCCTCACGGGGGCCGGGGAGAAGGCCTTCGTGGCCGGGGCGGACATCGCCGAGATGTCCGCGCTCCTCCCCCTCGAGGCGCGCCGCTTCGCCGAGGCAGGGCAGCGCACCCTGGAGCGGCTGGAGGGGCTCGCCATCCCTACCATTGCTGCCGTGAACGGGTTCGCGCTCGGAGGAGGCTGCGAGCTGGCGATGGCCTGCGACCTCGTCTACGCGAGCGACCGGGCCAAGTTCGGCCAGCCGGAGGTGAACCTGGGCGTCATCCCCGCCTTCGGCGGAACCCAGCGCCTGCAGCGCCGGGTGGGGGCGGCCCGCGCCCTGGAGATGATCCTCACCGGGGACATGGTGGACGCGGCCGCCGCCAAGGCCTTCGGGCTCGCCCTGGAGGTGGTCCCGGCCGACAAGCTCCTCGAATACGCCGTCTCGCAGGCGAAGAAGATCGCCTCCCGGGGCCCGGCCGCGGTGGCCGCGGCGAAGCGCATCGTGCGGGCCACCGCAGCGCCGGCGCTCCTGGCGGGCCAGGAGATGGAGGCGGAGGCTTTCGGGATGCTCTTCGGGACCGAGGACGGGCGCGAGGGGCTCAAGGCCTTCGTGGAGAAGCGCCCGGCGCGCTTCCGCGGGCTCTAAGGGTAAGGGGAGGAGGCCAACGCCATGGACGTCGAGCTCAGTGAGGAGCAGCGCCAGGTCCGGGACCTCTGCCGTCAGTTCGCGGACGGGGAGCTTCGGCCGAACGCGCGGAAGTGGGACGCCGAGCACCACTTTCCCGCCGAGGCGGTGCGGAAGCTCGGGGAGTTGGGCCTCATGGGGGTCGGCGTACCCGCCGAGTGGGGAGGCGCCGGCATGGACGCGATCTCCTACGCCGTGGCCATGGAGGAGGTCTCCCGGGGCTGCGCCGGCACCGGCGTCATCATGAGCGTCAACAACTCCCTCTACTGCGACCCGGTACTCAAGTTCGGCACCGACGAGCAGAGGAGGGAGTTCCTCGTGCCCTTCGCCCGGGGGGAGAGGCTCGGCGCCTTCGCCCTCACCGAGCCCATGAGCGGCTCAGATGCGGCGGAGATGCGCACGGTCGCGGCGAAGCGGGGCGGCGACTACGTGCTGAGCGGCACGAAGAACTTCATCACCAACGGGCCCCAGGCGGACGCGATCCTGGTATTCGCCATGACGGACCGGAGCAAGGCGCACAAGGGCATCAGCGCCTTCCTCGTCCCCTCCGACACCAAGGGGTTCACCCGGGGCAAGGCGGACGAGAAGGTGGGGATCCGGGCCTCCGGCTCCTGCTCGCTCTTCTTCGAGGAGGCCGTCATCCCGGAGCGCTATCGCCTGGGAGGCGAGGGGGAAGGGTTCAAGGTGGCCATGCACACCCTGGACGGCGGGCGCATCGGCATCGCCGCCCAGGCGCTGGGCATCGCCCGGGCCGGCTACGAGGAGGCGGTGGCCTACGCCAAGGAGCGCAAGGCCTTCGGGCAGCCGATCACCCAGTTCCAGGCCATCCAGTTCATGCTCGCCGACATGGCCACCGAGATCGACGCGGCCCGGCTGCTCGTGTGGCGCGCCGCCACCCTGAAGGACAAGGGGGTGCGCCACACTGCCGAGAGCGCCATGGCCAAGCTCTACGCCTCGGAGATGTGCGAACGGGTGACCTCGAAGGCCATCCAGGTCCACGGCGGGTACGGCTATGTGAAGGAGTACGACGTGGAGCGCCACTGGCGCGACAGCCGCATCACCGAAATCTACGAGGGGACGAGCGAGATCCAGCGCCTCGTCATCTCGGCCGCGGTGCTCAAGGCATGAGGGGAGCCGCGGACCGGGGCGCTTTCTCCGACGAGGCGGAGCGCGGAACAGCGCCTTAGGGATCGGATCGAGGAGCTGGGAGGCTGCCTTCGTTGCCTCGAGAGGGCGATTCATGGACTTCGAGCCCACGGAGACCCAGCGGGCGGTGGCCGAGATGGCCCGCTCCTTCGCGGAGAGCCGGGTGGCGCCGGCGGCCGCGGAGAACGACCGGCGCGGCCGGTTTCCCGAGGAGCTGGTGCGCGAGCTCGGGGGCCTCGGCCTCCTCGCCGTGAACGTTCCGGCCGCCTACGGCGGCTCGGAGGCGGGCGCGGTGGCCTATGCGCTGGCGCTCACGGAGATCGCCGCCGCCGACTGCTCGCTCGCCGTGACCATGGCAGTGACGAACATGGTCGCCGAGACGATCGCGCGCTGCGGGACGGAGGCGCAGAAGAAGCGCTATCTCCCGCGGCTCGCCTCGGCGGAGTGGCTGGCCGGTTCGTTCGCGCTCTCCGAGCCGCAGTCAGGTAGCGACGCCGGCGCGCTGCGGTGCCGGGCGCAGCGGCGCGGGTCGAGCTTCGTCCTGAATGGGGAGAAGCAGTGGATCTCGAGCGGGGATCGGGCCGGGGTCCTCGTCGTCTGGGCCCGCACGGGAGAGGAGAAGGGGGGTCGGGGCCTGAGCGCCTTTCTCGTCGAGGGAGGGACGAAGGGCCTCGGCATCGGTCGCCACGAGGACAAGATGGGGCTTCGGGCCTCGACCACCGTGACCCTCACCTTCGAGGACTGCGAGGTCCCGGCCGAGGCGCTTCTCGGGGCCGAGGGAGAGGGCTTCCGCATCGCGCTCTCGTCCCTGGACGGGGGGCGCATCGGCATTGGCGCCCAGGCCACCGGGGCCATGCGGGCCGCCCTGGAGGCCTCCGTCCGATACGCCCGGGAACGCCAGGCCTTCGGCCGCCCCATCGGCGAGTTCCAGGCAGTGGCCTTCGCCCTCGCCGACATGCGCACCGCCCACGACGCCGCCCGGCTCCTCACCCTGCGGGCCGCCGCCCTGAAGGACTCGGGCCGCCCGTTCACCAAGGAGGCCGCCATGGCGAAGCTCTTTGCCAGCGAGGCCGTGCAGGCCGTCGCCTCCAAGGCGGTCCAGATCCACGGAGGGTACGGGTACCTGGACGCCTTCCCGGTGGAGCGCATCTTCCGGGACGTGCGCGTGCAGACGATCTACGAGGGGACGAGCGAGATCCAGCGCGCCGTGATCGCTCGGGAGATCCTCTCCGACTAGCGCCCCAGGCTGTCGCGCCGCGGCACACCGTCGCCGCAAAAAAAGCGGCGCATTTCGCCGGATCTGTCCCTTCACCTTTATTAACAGAGGTTGCACGAGCGCGCAGCGCTCATTAGCCCATTGCCGCAATGGAGCCGATGGACCTCACATCCGGAGACCTCGCCCGCGCCACCGGCCAGACCGTTCGCACCATCCGCTTCTACGAGGAGCAGGGGCTCTTGAGACCCGCCTCGGTGAGCGACGGGGGCCACCGGCGCTACGACGGCGAGGCGCTCGAGAGGCTCCGGCTCATCCTCGACCTGCGGGAGCTGGGGCTGTCGCTCCAGGACATCGGCGCCCTCCTGGCGCTTCGCTCGGGCTGTCGCAGCGGGGCGGAATTCGCGGACCGGCTTCGCCGGGTCATCCCGGGTCACATCGAGCAGGCCCGCCGCCGCCTCGAGTCGCTCCGCCGCCTGGAGGGAGAGCTCCTGGGGGCGCTCGAGACCCTGGACGTCCTGCCGCAGGAGCAGGCAATGCCCTGCGCCTGTGCGGTCGCCCAGGAGGGGCGAGCGCCGCGCATCGTGCGAGTGCTCGCGAAGGACGGGGTGTGCGCCCACGCGCCCGCGCCGCCTCCCAAGACTCCGGAGAACGGGGAGCCCCCCGACAGCCCGGACGCGGCCTACCGGGGAGCCTGAGGCCGGGGAAGAGGGTCGGCGACGAGCGTTCCCTGGTGGTAGACGGCCTGCCAACCAGAGGTGCTGTGCTGCCAGATGGTGGAGCGGCGCGTCCGCCGGTCCGCGCCCTGGACGAGCGTGTAGGTGAGGAGGTAGACGTCCGGGCCGAGCCTGCGGCAGTGGAAGTCCGAGGTGCGCCACACGTCGGCGTGAGGGGTGGCGTGGCGCCTCTCGAGCTCGTCCAGCACGAAGTCCCTCGAGTACCTTCGCCCGGAGGCGCCGACCTCGAAGTAGTCGGGGGCGATGAGGCTTTCGAAGTCGGCCCGGCGCGTGCCGAACTCCGGGCGGTGGAAGAGAGGCTCGCGCCGCACGAGTTCCGGGAGGACGGCCGAGAGCCCGGGGTCGGGTTCCATGGGCGAGAGATAGCTGTGGGCGGAGGGTTCAGCAGGGGCCGGCCCCGCGCAGGGTCGGCCGGGATCCGGGCACCGCTTGAAGTTGACATAATCCATCTTATCGGACGCACGGCGCCGGGAGCGCTCGACGGGTGACGGGCGCATCTGGCGTCATTTTGGCGCGTGGTTCGAGGATTCGGGAGCGGGTTCCGCTCGCCCCCTCCGGCACGCCGCCGGGCCCCAGCGGGCGTCGCTCGGGTGCGGCGCCATCATCGCCTCCGCCGGGCCGGGAGCGAGCCACTTCCGCCCCGCGCTCGACGGTCGAAGGAATGGCGCGAGGACGAGCCGAGGCTTCAACCGGGGCGGCCGTTTTCGGAGAGCGTTCTCGGCGGCCTTCCGCCTGGGCCTCGAGCTTCGTACGTCGCGAGCGCT